>Ga0210395_10003980_pt1 | contig 11332 bp, 9 predicted proteins | sample IncBWH4OmetaG_FD_150861 | JGI IMG/M metagenome (GOLD analysis project Ga0210395, IMG submission 150861) | Forest soil microbial communities from Barre Woods Harvard Forest LTER site, Petersham, Massachusetts, United States - Inc-BW-H-4-O ...
TTCATGCCCGCGATCTTCACCTCGTCCTGGGTACTGACCAGGATGGCAAGCCCGTCCGCTTCAGGGTGAAATTGGACGGCACTGCTCCAGGTGAAGATCACGGCGTCGATACCGACAGCGATGGCTCAGGAACAGTCCAAGGGCACCGGCTCTATCAGCTGATCCGGCAAAAAGGGCCGGTGGAAGACAGAACATTCGAGATTGAGTTTCTTGATCCCGGCGTGCAGGCATTCGCGTTCACGTTTGGTTGATTGGCAGCTCGATCATCCGTCATCCTTCTTCTTGATCTGTTCGGCGGCAATTTGAAATCCGGTGTTCGCCGCCGGAACGCCCGCGTAGACGGCGGCTTGCAAAAGCACTTCTTTCAAATCACATAATTCGAGATCACTAGCCAAACCAGCTCGCAGGTGGAGGGTGAACTCTTCCCATCTTCCGAGCGATGCCGTTACCGCCAGCACCAGCAGCCGCCGGGTCCGCCGGTCCAGTGCAGGACGAGACCAGATTGTTCCCCAGGCGTAACGGGTTATCAACTCTTGAAAATCGCGAGTAAATTCTGTCGTCGCAGCAATCGCCTTATCGACATGCGCGTCACCAAGCACGGCGCGACGCATTTCGAATCCGGCTTGCAGGGAGTCTCCATCAGCGCTCGGTCGCGGCAGCAAGAACGCAAGCAGTGCTGTGGTAAATGAGTGTGGGCGCTCAATATTAGAAAGATGCGCGGCCGTCAGGTGAATCGCTTTCGCTCCCGGAATCTCCTGTGCGAGCCTCTCGCCGTGCCCACTCCACGGAGTCGCAACGTCGCGGTTGCCAGAGATCACGAGAGTGGGAGCCTTAATCTGCTTGATGAGATCTCCGTGATTCATATCGCGCAGGGCTGCACAACATCCCAGATACCCGACCGGATCCGTTCCTAAGAAAACCGACCGGATCGAAGCTACATGCGGATTTTGTCTGGCCAGCGTGTCCGGGGAGAAGAATCGTTGCATCGCCACATCGACAACTCCCGGCATTCCGCCCTTACGTACCGCGCCGATTCGTGTTTCCCAGTTGGCCCGCGGCACAAACTGCGGCGAGGTGTTAGCCAGCACCAGATGGGTCACTCGCTCGGGAGCGTGCACTGCAACCCACTGCCCGATGGCCCCGCCAAGCGACAAGCCGCAAAAAGCAAACTGCGAAACCTGCAGCGCGTCGGCCAGGGCAAGAATATCCTTGCCCAACATCTCAACTGAGTATTCACCGGCAGTTGCCTCTGAAGCCCCGTGGCCCCGCGTGTCATAGCGCAGAATCTGGAAATACGGAAGCAGCCCTTCTATTTGAAGATCCCACATCGCATGGTCCGTACTGATCGAGTGCGACAGAATCAGGACGGGCCGTCCTGTGTTTCCCTGCAATCGGTAGAACATCCGCGTACCGTGAATCGTTGCGAAGGGCAAATCATTGCTCCTTAGTTTTCGTCGTTGTCTTCGCGATCGGACTCCGCTATCAGAGCTTTGCGGAAGTTCTCAGCCGACCCAAGATATTGCTCAGGCGCTTCCAGTTGCTCGAGCTCTGAAGGACCGAGATGGATCGTCACTTCAGGAATCTCTGCAAGCACAGCAGAAAGATTCCTGCCTTCCTCTGTGCTCTTCCTCGCTGCTGCCTCAAGAATTTTATGAGCGACATCTCGCCCGAGCTTCGCTCCAAGCAGCATCATCGCGCGCTCTGCAAAAATCGCTCCATTCGTGTTCTGGACGTTGAGGCGCATCTTCTGCGTGTCAACTGACACGCCTTCTGCGACTTCAGCCATCGAAGCAATCGCCACGCCAGTCGACTGGACCGCGGCGGCAATGATCGGCCACTCGGCCTGCCAGCCTCCAACACCGCGCTCGTGCTCCTGCAGCATCGCAGAGAGAAACGATGCAACCAATCCCGGCACCCGATGCGCCGCGGCGAGCGTAAGAGAACACGCTGTGGGGTTGCGCTTGTTCGGCATGGTCGACGATCCGCCGCGGCCATCCCCTCCGGGCTCGGTAGCCTCACCCACCTCGTTCTGCATGAGCAGGCTGATGTCTCGCGCCATCTTCCCGAGAGATCCGGTCAGCACTCCAGAACTGCAGATCAGCGCGGCCAGTTGATCGCGCTGAGCATGCCAGGGCGCAGGCGGGTTTCTTAATCCAAGATCTGCACTCAGAGCTTCTGCAACGGGAATCCCACGGTCGCCAAGCGATGCCAAGGTGCCACTTGCCCCACCAAACTGCAGCACAGCGGCAGCCCAAAATGTTTTCTGCAAGCGCCGCCTTCCACGGCGGACGGATGACAGCCATCCGGCGGCCTTGAGCCCGAAGGTCACGGGCGGAGCCGGCTGTAGCAGCGTTCGTCCGAGCATGACGCTGCCCTTGTGCCGCTCTGACAAATCTGCCAGTGCTTGTTCCAATCGCTTCACATCGCCGATCAAAATCGATTCTGCTCGTTTCAGAAGAAGAGACATCGCGGTGTCGGCGACGTCCTGGCTCGTAGCTCCCCAGTGAACGAATCGCGCCGCCTGCGCGTCCACATTTCGCACCTGGTCGGTCAGCATTTTCACGAGCGGAATCACCGGTGTCCCTGCACGAAATCCTGCGTCGGAAAGCGCGCAAATATCGAAATTGTCAAGCCGGGCAGCGGCCGCGATCGCGCCTGCAGCCTGAGCTGGGATCACCCCACATCGCGCTTCTGCGCGCGCCAGGGCAGTTTCGAAGTCCAACATGGCCTGCAGAACGGACTCGTCGGAAAACATCGCGGCCAACGCCGGTGTGGTCGCCAGACTTTCGATCAATCGTCCGCTCATCTTCGGCTCCGCACTGCATGGCTCCGCACCGCGGGTTGCTTCGATTCGGCTCGGACGTTCAATTCGAAATGTTTACACATCGAAAAATACCGTCTCGCCCTCTCCACGAAGGTGCACATCGAGAAGCCAATAGCCAGAGCGGGTCAGATCCGGCCGGGCCAGCAACGTCGCGCGCCGATTTTCCGGTACCAAGGCCAACACCAGATCTGCCGCGTTGGCCGATTCCCCTGCGAAGTAAAGTCGTGTCGACAATCTCTTGAGAATGCCCCGGCCGAGAATCGATACATTAATGTGGGGCGCCTGAACTCCTCCACCTGGACCCGGTACACGACCCGGCTTGATCGTTTCAAATGTGCACGAGCCATCTTCCGCCGTTGCTAGCCGCCCAAAGCCGCGGAAGGCTGCGTTGTCGCCAGTGCCGTCGTAATGCGCGTAGATCCCTTCGCAGTCAGCCTGCCACACCTCTATCATGGCATCTGGAACAGGCACTCCTTCTCCATCCAGCACACGAAAAGTGAGCCACACCCGTTCTCCCTTCGCTCCATCGCCGGCGAGGCGGCCAATGCTTCGAGCATCCGTCAGGCCAAGATGCAGGTAAGGACCCACTGTCTGGGAAGGAGTCGGCGTAAAGTCCATCGTTATTCTTCTCTATCTCTCTCTACTTCTCAAAGGGCGTCGATTCTCGGCCGCGCAGCACGATGTCAAAACGATAGCCCAAGGCCCATTCCGGCTTCGTCGTTTCCAGATCAAATTTCGAAACCAAGCGTTGACGCGCTCTTTCGTCTGGAATCGACTGCAAAATAGGGTCGTAAGCAAATAGTGGATCGCCTGGGAAATACATCTGCGTGATCAATCGCGTGACGAAGGCCGGCCCAAACAAAGAAAAATGGATATGCGCCGGACGCCACGCGTTGTCGTGATTGCGCCATGGGTAGGCGCCTGGCTTGATGGTTACGAAGCTGTAGAAGCCGTCCGCGTCAGTCAGCGTTCGCCCCGTCCCGGTGAAGTTCGGATCGAGCGGCGCGGGGTGGCTGTCTTTCGCGTGTGCGTATCGTCCCGCCGCATTTGCTTGCCATATCTCGATCAAGCTATTCGGCACGGGGTGACCATCGCCATCCACCACTCGTCCGCGCACAATGATGCGTTGCCCCAACGGCTCCCCCGCGTGCTGAGCCGTCAGGTCTTCATCGTTGGGATGAATATCGGAATGGCCAAAAACTGGCCCCGTGACCTCGGAAAGAGTATGCGGCAAGAAGATCAACGGCTGAGATGGAGCTCGCAGCCTCGTCGCGCGATACGCGGGATAGAAAGAATCCGGCTGACTACCCGGCTCATGCCGCCGGAAGGGGACGACTGACTCCCCCGGATGTTTGCCTTTGGCCGAAATCAGCGACGAGGACATGTTTGTCTTAACCCTGCCGTTTCCGTGGCCTTCCCTGCGTTGCGCGTGCCGATGCTACCGATTGTACGTCGACTCAGCTCATTGGCAGTCCCACGTAGTTCTCGGCGAAGCTTTGCGCCGCCGCGCGCGAACTGGTCAGATAATCCAGGTCCGCCAACTGCCTGTGCTCCTCGAAGCTGTCGGTCCCCGGAACCCGATGCAGCATGGAAGTCATCCACAGCGAAAACCGCTGCACCAGCCATACTCGTCTCAAGCAACTCTCTGAGTAACGATCCAGCAGATGCGGATTTCCAGAAGCATAGAATTCCGCGAATGCGGCGGCCAAGACCCGAACATCAGCGACTGCGAGATTAAGGCCTTTTGCGCCGGTCGGAGGGACGATGTGTGCCGCATCCCCAGCCAGATAGAGCCTGCCGTATTGCATCGGCTCCGCCACAAAACTGCGCATTCCGGTAACGCCTTTTTGCAAGATGGGGCCTTCTGTGAGCCTGCGTCCGTCGCGAGTGCTGAGGCGCGTCTGTAGCTCTTCCCAGATTCTTTCATCCGGCCACTGGTCCAAGTCTTCATCAGGAGCGCATTGGAGATAAAGCCGGGTGATCTCCGGAGTCCGCATGCTGTGCAAGGCGAACCCGCGATCATGATAGCAATAGATCAGCTCTTCGGAGGAAGGTGGCGCAGCTGCCAAAATGCCGAGCCAGGCGAACGGAAAAATCCGTTCATGGATGGTTAACGCTGTTTCTATGCTCGGGCGACACACTCCGTGAAAGCCATCGCAGCCTGCGATGAAGTTGCAAAGGATCTCCGAAGGTTCGCCACGGTGGTGAAATCGTATCTTCGGGGTTGCGGAATCGAAGTCGTGAATCGTAACATCCTCAGCTTCAAAGAAAATCTTGCCCTCGGCTGCGAGCCACGCCGCTATGAGGTCCTTCACGACCTCCTGCTGCGCATAGATCGTGATACCGCGCCCCGTCAGGGCTTTGAAATCTATGCGATGCCCCTGTTCCCTGAAGCGAATTTCCACACCATCATGGATCAGGCCTTCCCGCTTCATTCGCTCGCCTAAGCCCATTTCGATCAGAAGGTCGACGGTGCCCTGCTCCAGGACTCCGGCCCGTACCCGGTGCTCGCAATGCTGTCGACTTCGAGCTTCGACCACAACCGAATGAATTCCGCGTCGTTGCAGGAGGTGCGCCAAGACAAGCCCCGCGGGTCCGGCTCCCACAATCCCAACCTGTGTGCGGATGCTCATCGTTTCTTTCGCCGCGATCTCTGCTGCGGCAATCTCTGTTGAGCCGGGCGACGATCGTTGCCCGCAGAAAACATCGCGATCACCTCGCGAGGCACAGGTCTTCCCTCAATCCGATCCGGATCGGCTTCCGAGGTCGCTGCCCACACCCTGATCTCAAAGCATTCCACCGCCAGAACATTTTTGTTAAACAACCGATGGCGGACGCAAAAGCTGCTGCGCCGCCACTCGGTTATCTCAGACTCGACGATTACTACGTCGGAGAATCGCGACGGTGCCTTGAATGAAGCACGCAGGTCGACCATTGGAATGCCAACGATTCGATAGGTTTTCAGCATCTGCCGCTTGGATAGGCCGGCCTTCTTGAACAATGCCGTCGTGCATGCGTCGAAATAGGCTAAGTAGCGCGGGTAGTGGACGATCTGAGCAGGATCGCAGTCGCCCCATTCGATGTGAATCGTCTTGCGGTTGGTAACGTTCGCCTTGCGCAACGATGCCCCTTTCCTGTGACTTCGGACGTTGGTCCGAAACCTGCAACTGACAATGATAGTGGTTGCGACACAGATTCGCTCACGAAGTTTTCCTTTGGGAACTCTTCGCCTTCTGCGGCCCTGGGGGAGCCGCTATTAAGCCTCGGACTAAGTTCGCGGTCGCGCAGTCGTCATTCTCAAAGCGGCCTCAGCCAACGCGCCGCTCCAGTCCGCTCGCCTCCAGCAATCCTCCGCGGGAAGAGTCGACGAAATCTCGCACAAATGCGGCGATTGCATCCGCCGCCGTATCCAATGCAAAATGACCGCCGTCGACAACGTGGACTTCAGCGTTTGGCACATCCGTGCGGTAGCGCTCCGGCTCACCCGAATCGAACGAGATTTCGTACTTACCCCAGACCACCAGCAGGCGCGGCTGCGTCTGGCGCATCCACGCTTGCCATTTCGGGTAGGCGTCAACGTTGGTTCGATAGTCGTAGAACAGGTCACTCTGAATCTCCGCCTGCCCCGGCTGGTTTAGGAAATAGAACTCGTCGGTCCACAGATCAGGGTCGTGACGATCCACATTCGGATCGTTTCCGACATGCCGGGCTCGTGCGGCTTCCAGCGACAAGAGATTGGTGCGCAGCGTGCTTTCGTTGGCCGCGCGATCGGCCCAGAACGCCCGCCGCGGCTTCCAATTGGCGCCCAGGCCGTCGTTATGCGCTACAGCATCTTGAACGATGAGAGCTTCGATACGCTCTGGATGTGCCAACACCATGCGGAAGCCCACGGGGCCGCCATAGTCCTGCATGTAAAGTGTGTAGCGCGAAAGGCCGAGAGCTCCGGTGAAATGGTTCATGATCTCGGCGTAGTGATCAAACGTGTATGCAAATGTTTTCGGGTCCGGCCAGGCGCTGTGTCCAAAGCCGGGGTAATCGGGCGCGACCAGGTGATAGCGATCCGAAAGCCGGGCGAAGAGCGGCTCGAACATTCGCGACGAGGACGGAAGTCCGTGCAGCAAGAGAAGCACCGGCGCGTCTTTCGCGCCGGCTTCTCGGTAGAAAATCGACAATCCATCGATCTGGATTGTGCGATAAAGAGTCGGATACTTCATGGGATGTTCCTCCGTGGGCTAGGCAGCCACCCGTTGCGCAGACCGGGCCTTGTGCGGCGCACCGACATAAGGAAACACGGTGAGCAGATCTTTGTGCGGCCCTACTTTATCCCCCGTCACCTTTCCATTGGAGAGCAGAGGAAGGAAGAAATCTACGACATCGTCGGTGAGCGTCCGGCCATTGACCGGATAGGACGCCGGCCGCGTGGGATCAAAATGGAGGACGTCCGGCAGCAGGGTTCCGGCGACCCGCGTCGCCTCCGTGGGCGTATATCCGCCGGCGTGCTCAAGCGCGTGCGCGAAGACGGGGATGAAACGGGCATCGCCCGCTGGCTCCGCAGCGAGATAGGCGGCGTTCTGTTCGCCGGCAAGGAAGGGCGTTTGATTGGACCGCGCACCGCGATCCGCCTGCACCCATTTCCCGCTCGCGCCGTCCAGCGTGCGAACCCACAGGCCCATCTTTTTAGGACCAAGGGCAGAGTTGGGCACTTCCAGCACGATGCTGCAAACGTCCTTGTCAGCGAAGTAATCGTCACCGGTAAATTGCAGGTTGTTCAGGGCGCCATTTACATCGAAGAAAAATGGATCGCTGCGCCAGCCAGCGAAGAAGCGGCAGTCCCCCGCCTCAGTCAGATGTGCATCCGGCCCCGTCGAGACCGGTGCACCTTCGACGATCGTCTTCCCTTCGTCGCCCATCCCGGTGACCTGCTCCCCTTCAGCACGGCGCAGCGTTGCGGTCTGCGTCCCGCTCTTGTCGGAGGAGAAGCGCACTCGGTAAGCAATATCGGCGATAGCATCGCCGTTCGTGTCAATCCTAAGCTCATACACCGCTTCCGTCGCGAAGGGTTCGTCTGTCGTGGGCCCCGGAGGGTTCACTCCGGACGATGGATGTACATTCATAATCAGGATCGACTTGCTCGCGTCCCCAGGCTTGGGGAAGGCATACAGGTCTGTAAAGTCGAGTCGAGCATCGCCGTGGGGAAACCCAAAGTCTGGACCGGAATAATGGTGCGACATAATCATCTTCTCCTTTATCGAGGATATTCGTTAAGGTGAGACCTTACATGGTCAAGACTACGCGGAACTCTGCCTTGCCACTCATCATGCGCGCATAGGCTTCGGCCGCTTTTTCGAGCGGGTAAGTTTCAATCATGGGACGCACCCCGCTTAGCTCGGCAAACCGCAGTGTGTCCTCGGAATCGGCTGGTGTTCCCGAGGCCCACCCCTGAATGGTCTTACTTCCGTTGATAAGCTGTATCGGTGTCACCTCAATGGGATCGGCTGTCGCACCGACCACAATAAGCTCGCCGTTCGGCCCGAGGCCATCGATCAGCTCGGACATCGCCTTCGAGCTCGGCGCTGTCGCGAGAATTACCCGCGCCCCACCCAGCTTTTGCAACGCCTTGACCGCGTTCGACGATTGGCTGTCGATGTACACGCTGGCTCCGAGCTTCTTCGCGAGGGCCGCGTTTTCGGATCCACGCCCGATCGCCGCGACTTGATATCCAAACTTCTTCGCGAATTGAATTCCGAGGTGACCCAGGCCACCGATACCCTGCACCCCAACCAGATCGCCGGGAAGCGCGCCACTGTGCCGGAGCGCATTGTAGGTGGTAATGCCAGCGCACAGCAGGGGCGCTGCGTCGACGTCGCTAAGAGTTTCCGGGATCGCCACCACTGCCTCTGCCGGAGCGACCATGTATTGCTGGTATCCGCCGTCGTAGCTGACGCCACAAATCTTCATGTTCCTGCAATTGCCGAAATCTCCGCGCCGGCACTCGCGACACGTGCCGTCATGTCCTCCATGCCAGCCCACACCCACACGTTGTCCCTTCGTCCACTCGGAAACACCGGCGCCAACTTCATCGATAATCCCCGACACTTCGTGACCGGGAACGCGCGGATACTGAATTCCGGGCCACAAGCCTTCTTTCGTTAGCACGTCACTGTGGCAAACGCCACAAGCCTGCACCCTGATGCGCACCTGTCTCGCGTCCGGTTTGGGAACCTCGCGCTCGACGATCTCGAAATCCGCGCCCGGCTTGGGAACTTGCGCGACTTTCATCTGCGCCGCCTTCATTGGTACTACCGTGGCTCTATTCGTTGCCATAAGACCTCCTACGACTCATTGGGTTATTGATGAGCGCACGCGCGATTTCGCTTCAGCCTTAAGGTGCGTAGCGGGTGAAGACAAAGTCGCGAGCTTTGACAGGCTCGTGGCAGGGGAAGCAGGTTCTGAGCAGCGCCTCGTCCGCGGGTTTGCCATCTTTGAATTGAGCGAAGCCCCAGCCGCCCGTCGCCGCGTATTTTCTTGAGTCCTTCACCATGAACTGAACGTTTGTGGCGGCCCCTGCCACGAAAGACTGGGGCCGGCCGAAGACTTTGTTGTTTTCCTCGGACGGGACGTAGCTCCAGGCCAGCCGGGCAATGATGGTGCCGTCTGGGAACGGCAGATTCCCTTCCCGGTAGGCCTCGATCGCTACATCGTTGCCGAGAAGGGCGCGAAGATCGTTGAGGTTGCCCGCCTCATGGGCCACAGAGATCAACTTCCAGTCGCGGTATCCGGGGGGAATTTTGATTCCGAAGATCGGAGCGGCCTCTTCATCGGCGTGTCCGGATGCGGGGGCGCAGAAGAAGACCACGCCGGCCAAGGTTGCAACTGCAACCAGGAAGAAAGTGATTCTCTCCATGATGGATCCTCCTACACGGTTGAAGCAGAGCAAAGATCAGTCATTAATGAGCAGCAACCCGAAATCTTTTCTAAGAGTCATGGGTGAATTCTTCCTTGAAGCCACCCCATCAGATCAGAAGCGTGGAGGCGAAGCAATTAGACGATGGTATCAGCGATACGATACATTCTTATCGCTCCGACTCGCGGCCGGGGCAGCCGATTCACGGTGCCGTGGCGGTGGACGTTGTTGCGGCGATCGAAGGAAGCACATCGTAAAGCGTCTGCACCGGCTTCACCTCGGCATTCTCGTCGGCCACCGATATGGCCATAATGCGGATCTTGTCGTTATCCGGCAGCCTGATGGTCTTAATGCCGACCGGCAGGTCGATCGAATAGGCGAACAGATAGGAGTAAGCATAAGGAACATTTTCACCCGCGGCGTTGTGGTGATGTGAGCAGTACCAGGCAAGATCGGCGCGCTTGATATAGCCCGGCTTGATGCCGGTCATCTCGCCATAATCGTCATTAGACGTATCTTTCGAACTCCACTGCCGGTCATCCCACTGTCCGACGAATCCACCCCAGTTCTGGATGTTCAACTCGACTTTCTTCTTCCCGACTTCGAATGTGGCGTCCTGATCGCCGTCCGCCGAAGCAGCCAGAACATACACGCGGTTGTATCGGCCTTCCGGCAGGTCGATCGTCTGCCCCCTGGCCACAACCGCGTTGGGAGAGCCCGTCTTCGCCGCCGGCAGACGAAACTGCACATCGTTGAATGTGATTTGTTCGGGCAGCATTTCAGCCGGGAAGGCATCGCCTCTGCCGTCAAATCCGCCCACTGAAGGCGTCCCATCATTGCTGGCGGTTGCCAGGTCATAATGCAAGGCAGCCGGCGCCGAGTGAACGCTCGCAACTTTAGTTCGAGCCGCAGCCAGCTTAACGGCAAACGTACGCGGCTGGTAGGCGGAGAACGAGGTGACTAGCGATCCACCGGAGACGGACGCGCTGGCGACCGGCTGCTCTTGCCCGTTCACTTCCCTTGCGGAACTGATCGCGGTGTTGAAAGATATTTTGACGTCACGCTGGGGTTTGCCATCGAGTTCAACCAGACGCACGACGATCTCATCGCTCTGCTCGGCTTTCTTCAGCGCCAAGACTCGAATCCGCGGATTGCTGACTTTCAGCAGGGAAAACTCTTTACCTAGAACTCCAGCGTGCTTCGAAGCTTGAAAGGCGATCAGCGGATCGTTTAGCCGCTGCGCTTGCCAGTCAGTCTGGCTCTCGCGCCAGTCGGCGGCGTGCCCGGCGATTCCGTAAACGAATTCGTGATGCCCGACATCCTGCGTGCCCTGGTCGGCATAACCGCCGCGCGTGCCCGGAGTTCGAATCAAGGTGAGCCGGATGGTGTGGTCGTTCGGCTTATCGGATCCGTTCTTGCAATCGGTCAGGATAGTCGCGCCGAACTCGCCTTTCATGTCGGTCAGGTCAATCCACTGGTGCGACGGCACTTCGAATTTCTTAGGTTGGGCAGTAGGCCGCTCGATCGTACCGATATCCCAGTTATAGGTGGCCACCTGATTCGAGGCGGTGAGCGGAAATGTCGCTTTCAAATTCGATTCCCGC
>Ga0210395_10003981_pt1 | contig 11332 bp, 10 predicted proteins | sample IncBWH4OmetaG_FD_150861 | JGI IMG/M metagenome (GOLD analysis project Ga0210395, IMG submission 150861) | Forest soil microbial communities from Barre Woods Harvard Forest LTER site, Petersham, Massachusetts, United States - Inc-BW-H-4-O ...
GTAACCGCCGTCGAACAGCCGCCCCATGCCGCCCATGGCCGTCGCGACGATCTCGCCTTTGCCGAATTCGCCGCCCGGCGCGTCCTCGACAACTCCGGCGGCTTCAATGCCCAGGATGCGCGGAAACGTCACGCTCGGAGACTGGCCCAGCCGGGTAAAAAGGTCTGAGCGGTTCAGCCCAAACGCCTTCACCCGGATCAAGACTTCGCCCTCTTGCGGCGTGGGAATCCGCACGGTTTCGATGCGTAGAACTTCTGGCCCGCCGGCTTGCCTAATCACCACCGCTTTCATGTTTGCCATCGACCGCCCCTCGCTACGCAATCCGCTTGTTGATCCAATGACGCTGCATCGCACGTGACGAGCGATACCAGGAATTGCCGAGCTCGCTCGTCCGTAAATGCTCAACGCTCTTGCCCGCCGCGCATCGAGCTAAGCGGCCGATAGTGGGTTGGTGGTGGAAAAGCTGTAACGGGCGATCCGCCACTGCCCGTCCGTGCCTTTCTTGAAGATGAAAAGTTCTTGGTTGCCTTCGGCGCCCGCAGCTCCGGTGGCGTTGATCTTGTTGGTCCCGGCCGAGTTGGTGCGCACGAAGGCCCATTGCGGCGACATCATCACGAGTTCCGCGACGGTGAACTTGACCTTCAGCGTAATGGCTTTGAACACAGCGTCGTACGCTTGGCGCACCGCCACTTTACCGACCGCCGAGGGGTTATTAGGCGGCATGAACACACCGTCTTCGGTGTAAAGCGGCATCGCCGCGTCGGTATTCGATGCGTTGAGCGCATCCTGATAGGACGACAACACGCTGCGGATAGCGGCTTCGTCGGCGGCGTGAGACGATTGACTTGCTGACATTGGCTGGCTCTCCATGGCATCGTTTGACGATGTTTGGAGGGTAACCGGCCGCGTTTTTCGCGATTAGCCGGCAAAGGCGGGAAACAATTTTCCACAGCCTGGAAAGACGATGACCGACCTCAACGCGCTGATCATTTTCGCCAAGGTCGTCGAAGCCAAGAGCTTCTCCGAGGCGGCGCGGCGGCTTGGCATGCCGATCTCTACCGTCAGCCGGCGGGTTGCCGAGCTCGAGGATCAGCTCGGCGTGCGCCTGTTGGACCGCTCGACGCGAAACCTGCGCCTGACCGACTTAGGGTCCGAAGTGCTCGAACAGGCGACGCGCAGCGTGGAAATCAACGACGCGGTCGAGAGCATCGTCTCCAACCAGCTGGCGAACGTGACCGGTACGTTGCGGCTCTCCGCGCCGCCGAACATTTCCGACACGCTGCTGACGCCGCTGGTGACCGCGTTCCAGGCTTCCTACCCCAATGTCCGCGTTCACATCCTGATTGCCGAACGCTTTGTCGATCACATCGCTGACGGCGTCGACATCGTGTTCCGGCTCGGGGCGCTAAAGGACTCTTCGCTGGTGGCGCGAAAGATATTGACCTACCGGCATCAGCTCGTGGCCAGCCCGGATTATTTGAGGGGTCGCGAGGCGCCGGAAACGCCGCAGGATTTGCTTCGCCACCGCCTGTTGTCGTTCTCCTACGGCAGGCCGGAAGGCAGCTGGACCTTCGTCCACGTCAACGGCAAGGACCAGGAAACCCTGACATTCCAGCCGCACCTGACGATGAACGATTTTGCCGGCCTGACGCCGGCGCTGCTCGCCGGCGGCGGCATCGGCGACCTGCCGCCGGTCGTCCAGCCGGACCTCGTTCGCGACGGCCGCCTGGTCGAGGTCATGCCGAACTGGCGCTTTCGCACCCTCGATCTCTCGTTGGTTCATCTCGGCAACCGGCACATGCCCAAGGCGCTCCGCGTGTTCAAGGACTTCGCAGTGCAAATGACGCCGACGCTGTTTCCGAATCTGCCGACGTGAAAAGACAGCCACAATCCCGAGGTCCGGGGACTGCACTATCCGTCGGTCCCGCTGGTCGTAGCCTCGGCAAGGGCTGCTTCGGCGCGGCGCTCGAACACGATGGCGCCTTGCCGCTTGGCAATGTCGCGTGCGGTCGCGAAAGCCTGCTGCGCCTGTTGCTTGTTGGCGCGATCGAGCGCCAGCAGGCATTCGCCGCGCCAGCGGTAGATTTCCGGCAAATAGAGGCCGACGCCCGGCTCGTCGATCGCCGCGATGGCGCAATCGAGATGCGCGAGGCCATCGGCCGGCCGTCCGGCAGCGAGCAAGACTTCGCCCGCCAGACCGAGATAAAATTGCGGGACCGGGCCGACTCGCGTTGCATTACTGATCTCGGCGTCAATCAATCGTGCCGCTTCGGCAACGCCCGGTCCGCTGGCGCTGGCCCAGCCCATGACCACCAGACTACTGGCGCGCCACGAGTGCAGCGCAAATTTCTCGGCCAGCGCCGCCGCGCGTTGCGCGACGATGAACGCAGTTTCGCGATCGCCCGCAAACTGGTGACCCATCGCGGCATTGTGCAGCGCATGAGCAAGGGTATTCGGATGGTCGAGCGTCTCGGCCAGCGCCACGCCGCGCGCGAGGCTGTCCTTCGCAGCAGGCGGATCGCCCGACATCTGGTGCGCCAGCCCGCCACACACATGGGCGCAAACGCCGGGATCGTGACCGCCAAATTCCAGTCCGAGATGGCGGTGCCGCAGCATGTCATAGGTACCGACGCCGATGCGGCTATCGGCAAGCGCCGAGGCGACATCGCCGCGAAACAGCGCCGTTGCCCAGCGGCAGTGATGGGCTTCGAGCAACAGATTTTCCTCGCCGGAGTGCGCCGCAAGCGACACGAGCTCGTTGGCGCGTTCGCGCGCCAGCCCGGTCTTGCGCGCCAGATTGGCGTTGAGCCAAAGGCCCCATTTGGCTCGATAGAGCGCGGTGTGATCTGAAAGCCTGTCGGCAATGTCGGCCGCGCGAGCGTACGCTTCTTCGGCGTCTCGGCTCTGCATGCCGCGGATGACCCCCAATGCCGGGCCCTGTTTCAGCAGGAAATCCAGCTGACGGCGCATGCGGTCGGCGGGGTCGGGCAATGCTTCGGTGGACTTTAGACCGACGGAAAAATTCGCGATCGCTTCCTGATAGGCCGACCGGCTCAGCGCGCGATCGCCGGCACGCATCCGGTAATCGCAAGCCGGGCCGGGCAACCCGGCCTCGCCGAAATGATAGGCCAGCACCTCGGGTTCGTTCGCCACCACGTCCGCAAAGCGTTGCTCGAGCGCGTGGGCGGTGCGCGCATGCCAGTAACGGCGCCGCGCCAACAGCAAGCTCTCATAGGCGGCGTCCCGCACCAGCGCGTGCTTGAAGCTGAAACTCTGTTGCAAGCCTCCGCCTTCGGGAAAGACGATGCCGGCCGCATTGAGGCGTGCCAGCGCCCCTTCGAGTTCTGGGCCGCTCTTGGCCGCGACCGCTTCAAGCAGCGAAAGAGTGAATTGCCGGCCAATGACGGCGGCGATCTGCGCGACCTCGCGCGCCTCGCCGAGGCGATCAAGGCGTGCCATCAGCGAATCCTTGAGCGTCGCCGGCACGGCAGCGCTGTCCTCGCCCGCGGATTCCAGCACGCTTTTCGTCAATTCCTCCGCAAACAGTGGCACGCCGTCGGTCTTGGCGACGATCGAGGCAATGATTTCCGGCGCCAGGCCGCGCGTGGCGGCAACGCCGGCGATCAACGCCGTGCATTCGGCGCGGCTCAATCGGCTCAGCGTCAGCAAAGTCGCGTGCGGACGCGCCAACCAAGGCGGCGCGAAATCCGGCCGCGCCGCGACGACGGCGAGCAGGCGCGCTTGCGCGATACTGTCAGATACGCGCGTCAGCATTTCGAGCGTCGTCGCATCGATCCAATGCGCGTCTTCGACGATGAGGAGCATCGGCTTGGCTTCGCCCAAGCGAACGATCTCCTCGACAAGAAGGGTAATGGTCGCTGCCTTTCGTTGCGCCGGCGTCAGCGAGGCGGCAAGCGCCGGCGCGTTTGGCAGCGAAAGCAATTCCGCCAGCAACGCAATCGCGGACGGGTCCGATGCGGCCCGTTGTGAAAACAGTGCAGCGATCTTTTCAATTCGCGTGCCGGGTGAGTCAGCGGTGGCAAAGCCGGCGGTGCGAGCGATGTGCTGGATGACGGGATAGAGCGCGCTGTCGGTGTGATATGGCGAACATTGCAGATAAATGAGGCCGTGCGGTTCGCGCGCAATCGCCTCCTGCAGCGCCTCGAGCGCGCGCGACTTGCCGATGCCGGCCTCGCCGATCAGGGTGACGATTTGGCCCTCGCCCTGACTGGCCAAGCGCCAGCGGTCGAACATCAGCCCCATCTCGTGCGCGCGGCCGATCAGCGGCGTACTGCCGGTGCGGATCGCGGCGAAGCGGCTCACGACCCCTGCCTCGCCGCGCACGCGCCACACCGGGACGGGGCGGGCAAACCCTTTCAATTCGTGCTCGCCTGCGCGTTCGAGCTGGAACAATCCGCCGAGCAGATTCTGCGTGGTTTCGCTGATGAGGATCGTGTCCGGCGCCGCAAGCGCCTGAAGCCGCGCGGCGAGATTGGGGGTCTCGCCGACAATGGTCCGCTCCTGGGCCGTGCCGGTGCCGACGATTTCGCCGACCACGACGAGCCCGGTCGCGATGCCGACACGGGCCTGCAGGCGCGCGCCGTCAGGGCGCTCGATGTCGCCGATTTCCGCCACGATGGCGATCGCGGCGCGTACCGCCCGCTCCGCCGCGTCCTCGAAGGCGCGGGGGAAACCGAAATAGGCGAGCACGCCATCGCCCATGAATTTGGCGACAAAGCCGCCGAAACGTCCGATCGCACCGGCGGTGACGTCCTGATAACGCCGGATCAAATTTCCCAGCACTTCGGGATCGACTTCACCCGACAGCGCCGTGGAGCCGACCATGTCGCAGAACAACACGGTCACTTGGCGCCGCTCGGCGTCCGGCGCGGGCTCCAAGTCGGGCTCCAGGTCGGCAACTTTTGCGGGCTGCAAGTCGGCGGGCCTGGAAGACGTCGCCGCAGAATCGCGCTCGGCAATGGCCTTCAAAAGCCGCCGCCGGTTGCCCAGCGACACACCGAGTTGCTCCAGATCATGTTCATTGAGATCCGGCAGGATGTCGAGGTCGATGTCGTTCGCCTCGAACGCATCGGCGTATTGTTCGAGATGGTTCTTGTGCAGCCAGTCGCGAAGATCGCTCATGCGGACAAATTCCAATCGCGGCCCGAAAGCGTCGTTCCGGGTCCATTAGCGCCGGATCAGCGATGACCGCTCAATGCCGGCTTGTGCTTTGACTCCGAACGTATCGGTGCGCCGTACTGACCGACGCAACTATTCGATCACCTGATCGGCGCGGGCGAACAGCGGGCTAGTGTTTTTGCCGTGCGCGCCTCGCCTTTGTCCTTCGCGCGGGCTTTGGCACGAGTCTGGCGAGTTCTTTTTCCAATTCTTTTGGATCGATGATTTCGGCCAAATCGATATCGACATCGACCTTATGAAGCTTGTGCCCACGCTCGAATGAAACTTCGGCCTGAACTTCACCGACCTTTTGCGAAAGCTCGTGACCTTGAACGGCACCGATCAACTTGCCGCGACGGTCGGTCACGATGGTGAGCTTGGTCATGTAAGTCCTCCCCCTTGCAGGTTATGGTATCCGCCATACGCACTTTCGTTCGTTATGTTTACGTAATAGGTGGCGTTCCCACTTCTTTGCAGCTGTTTGCATTGATTGTCGGCACGGAATACCGGGCTGGGCGGCGGGTTGTGTCCGCCGCGGCCCATGAACTTGATGTCGGCGCAGGCAAATTGCGGGCCCATGTCGATGCCGTAGCTGTAGTTCCATGTCGCCGTCGCGCCGGGGGCCAGGAACACGATGGAACCAACGTTTTTGAATGCCATGTTTTCCTCCACTCGTTAGCGGTCAACGCTGAGCATTGCGCCATTCGTTGAATCGACACCAACGTCGTCAGCTCGTCCAGCCCTGCCTTGGCAGTAATTGAGCGACGCCCATCGGCGCCGCAACGTCGAGGATCGCCGTAGCGATGAGCGTCTCATCAATCGAGCGCCAACTCCGGACATGTCGATGCGCCGCACGAACTAACGCGACGGGCCAAAACCAGACATCGTCGAGCCTACTCGATCGACTCGTCAGCGAGCGTAACCATGCTTGGCGGCGCCGCGTTGCATCGTCGGTCTATGTGCGCAGTGACTTGAACCCTGCGCGAACGTCGGAGACAAAGAATGCCGGCTGCTCCCAAGCCGCGAAGTGGCCGCCTTTGGGAAGCTTGTTGAAGTAGATGAGCATGGGAAAAGCCTTCTCTACCCAACCGCGCGGCGCTGCGTAGATCTCGTCTGGGTAGACGCTCACGGCTACCGGGATTTGGACGTTCTTGGGTGCGAAAAACCCCAGTTTGTTTTCCCAATAGAGACGCGCCGACGAGACCGCGGTGTTCGTCAACCAGTAAAACGTGATGTTGTCGAGGATGTCGTCGCGCGTCAGCCCTTCGGTTTTCCCGTCGAAGACGCGTGCCATCATCGCATAGCTGCTGGCGTCGTGGTCGAGGATCCAGCCGGCGAGGCCGATCGGTGAATCCGCGATCCCGTACAGCGTCTGTGGGCGGTTCCCCATCTCCTGGGCGTAGGCCAAGCCGTGCGTGTAGAAGAACACCAGCTGCTCGTACGCATGCCGTTCGTCGGCTGCGAGACCGGCTGGGGCCGGCGCGCCCGCGAGAGCCGCCTTGTCGATGTCGGGTGGAACCGCGCCCGGCATGTTGGTGTGGATGCCGAGCAATCCCGGTGGCGCTTGTGCGCCCATCAGTTGGGTGATGAGCGCACCCCAATCGCCGCCTTGCGCCACATATTTCGCATAGCCAAGGCGCTTCATCAGCTCGGTCCAGGTCCGCGCGATGCGCTCGGGGCCCCAGCCGGCCGTAGACGGCTTGCCCGAGAATCCGTAGCCGGGCAACGACGGAATGACCAAGTGGAACGCATCCGATGCGTGTCCGCCATGTGCTTCGGGGTTGGTCAGTGGGTCGATGATCTTGAGCTGCTCGATGACGGAGCCGGGCCATCCGTGCGTGACGATCATGGGCAGCGCGTGCTCATGCTTCGAACGAACGTGAATGAAATGAATGTCCAGCCCGTCGATCTCGGTGATGAAATGCGGCAAGGCCTTCAGTTTCGCCTCGCACTTGGCCCAATCGTAGTCTTTGCCCCAATAATCCGCGAGTTTCTGCATCGTCGCGAGCTGGACGCCTTGCGTTGCATCGGTGACCGTTTCCCGCTCGGGCCATCGTGTTGCGTTGACGCGTCGGCGCAAGTCGGCGACCTCCGCTTGCGGAAATCTCACATCGAATGGACGGATCGCGCTGGCTTCGGTCTTGGTCATTCGCAATCTCCCTGGTCCGTTAGTTTGGCCGAGCCGAAACTTTAATGAGTGGAGATTACGCGATTGTGGAAGGTCTCACAGCCCTTGTCCTTTAACTCCAGACGTGTCGGCGCACCGCGCGAACTGACGCGACGGGCCAAAACCCGTTTCACGCAGCGCAGAAAAAGCGGTGGACTTTTCGGCGTTAGAGGACCGCATAAAATGCGGTCACAGACCTGCCCATTGGAGCATGATACCGTGCCGGTATTGCGGCGGGGCATGATCCCATACGGGACGGATCAAATGGCAATCGGCATAGCAAGGCGGGAGTTCATTTCCGTGCTTGGCGGTGCGGCAGCGATTTGGCCGCTTGCCACTCGCGCGCAGCAACCGGCGATGCCGGTGATCGGGTTTCTCACTAGCGGATCGGCCGGGCCGATGGCGTACCTCGTGCCGGCATTTCGCGCGGGCCTCGGTGAGACCGGTTTTACGGAAGGTCGGAACGTCGCGATTGAATATCGTTGGGCGGACAATCAATATGATCGGCTGCCGGCTTTGGCTTCTGATCTGGTCAGTCGCAAGGTGGCGGTCATCGCCGCGGTTGGCGGACCGGCTTCAGGTCTCGCGGTCAAGGCAACAAACACATCAATACCTTTTGTCTTCGTGAGCGGTACCGATCCCGTCAAGCTCGGTCTGGTCGCAAGCTTCAATCGACCGGGTGGTAACGCAACCGGTGTGAACATCCTCAGCACGGCGATCGATGCGAAGCGGTTCGGGCTGCTGCACGAACTGGTGCCCGCCGCCACCAAGTTTGCGTGCCTGGTGAACCCCAACAGCCCGGAGACTGACGCCCAGATAAGCAATGTCCAGGAAGCGGCTCGAGCCATCGGCAGCGAGGTCCGTTTCTTCAAAGCGAGCGCAGAACGCGAGATCGATGAAGCCTTTACGGCGATCGCCCAATTCAAGCCGGACGCCCTGCTGGTGAGCGGCGATCCGATCCTCAACTTCCAGCGAGCGCAAATTATTCCGCTGGTGGCGCGCAACGCCCTTCCTGCTATCTACGAGGGGCGTGCGTTCGCCGAGGCCGGTGGGCTGATGAGTTATGGACCGAGCTTGACCGAAATTTATCGGCAGGTCGGAACCTATGTCGGATTAATCCTAAAAGGAAAGAAGCCGGCCGATCTGCCGATCGTGCAACCGACCGTGTTGGAGCTGATCATCAATCTAAAAACCGCCAAGATGCTCGGAATCGAAATTCCGCCCGCACTGCTGGCCCGCGCCGACGATGTGATCGAGTAAAGCTTTGAATCCATCGAACTTGGGAGAGCAACTATGAATAAGAGCGACATTTGCGAAACAATCGACCACCATCGCCGCCGTTTTTTCGGCACCGCGGCGATGACCCTGGCTGCCGCCCAGTTCGGCATGATCAGTTCCGCAGCAGCGGAAATCAAATCGGCGCAGCTGCGCGCGGCCAAACCCAGAACGAACACATCGTTCGGCCCGCTTAAGCAGATTGACGCCGGCGTGCTCGACATCGGTTACGCCGAAGCGGGGCACGCCAATGCTCCCGCGGTCCTCCTTCTGCACGGTTGGCCCTACGACATTCACAGCTTTGTCGACGTCGCACCGTTGCTGGCGTCGGCAGGCTACCGCGTGATCGTTCCGCATCTGCGCGGGTATGGCTCGACGCGTTTCCTTTCCAACAACACGCCTCGCAATGGCCAGCAATCGGTCGTCGCCGTCGATGCAATCGCCTTGATGGATGCTCTCAAAATCGAAAAGGCGACCATCGGCGGCTTCGATTGGGGAGCGCGAACTGCCTGCATCATTGCGGCGCTTTGGCCCGAGCGCTGCAAGGCGCTGGTTTCCGTGAGCGGTTATCTGATCGGCAGCCAGGAAGCCGGTAAGGCGCCGTTGCCGCCGAAGGCCGAGCTGCAATGGTGGTACCAATATTATTTTGCCACCGAACGGGGCCAAGCCGGCTACGACAAATACCGGCACGACTTTGCCAAGCTTATTTGGCAGCTCGCGTCGCCGAAGTGGGACTTCGACGATGCCACGTTCGATCGTAGTGCGGCGTCTCTCGATAATCCGGACCACGTTGCCATCTCCATCCACAATTACCGTTGGCGCCTTGGCTTGGCTGAAGGCGAGCCGAAATACGACGATCTGGAGAAGCGGCTCGCCGAATTTCCGGTTATCGCGGTGCCTACCATTACGCTTGAGGGGGACGCCAACGGCGCGCCGCACCCGGAACCCGGTTCCTATGCCAAGAAATTTTCGGGCAAGTACATGCACCGAACCATCAAGGGCGGCATTGGACATAATCTGCCGCAGGAGGCTCCGCACGCTTTTGCCGAAGCAGTCGTCGCCGCCAACGAAAGTTAGTCGGCGTTATGCGCAAGCCCCTACGGACCGAGACAGCCAGTCTGCAGGGCGAGGTCTGGCGCATGCGCCCTAAAGAAATTCAACGCCGATCTGGTTGCCAGAACGCCACACCACGCGGCATCGCCGGCGTGAGGCGAAATTCAGCGTCATGTAGATGTGGAAGACGTCGGGGACGGTCTCCGGCGCGTCGACCACAAGCCGCGCGCCGGTCTTGGATTCGTCCCAAACCGTGCACTCGCACAGTTGCTGGCCGATGGCGCCGACAAACCAGCCGGACCGGCGCACCAGCGCCCGCGGACTGCTGCGTGCGTCCTCCGGCGCTGGCGCATGATCGGCTTCGGCCACGAACAACCTCCGTCCGCGGAAAACAATGGCTGCGTATGCTGCGGTATATCTTCGGCTTTACAATCCGGTAAGCGGAATTGCCAAATTTATCAGCGCATTCGTTCGATCGGCGGGCCGGGCGGCGCCCGGCTGCAGCGTTGATCAGCCGTTGAATTGATGTAGCGTGAGCCAACTGATTCTTTTTATTCGGCGGCCATGATCGCTTGCCTTCGGCCAGTATCGGCGGCGCCTTGCTCTTGCAAAATCTGCGGCGGCGAGGCTGCGCTGTTCGGCGTCGTCAATTTCAATCGATCGTGCGAAGATTGGCGGGCGGCTTTGTTCCCGATGTCGGGCGTGCCGGTCTATTACCGCCGTTGCGCGGAATGCAAATTTATCTTCACCGATGCCTTTGACGATTGGAGCATCGAGCAATTTAGGACCTACATTTACAATGACGACTACAAGCTGGTCGATCACGAGTATGTTGCCGACCGTCCGCGCGCCAATGCCGACGCGGTGGCGCGGCTGTGGGGCGCGGTCAAGACGGAAACCCGCGTCCTCGATTATGGCGGCGGCAATGGCACATTTTGCGCCGTGCTTCGAGACGCCGGCTTTGCGGTCGCCCTGACCTTCGATCCCCTGGTGCCGGAGCATGCAACGCCGCCCGAGGGCAAGTTCGATCTGGTGACGAGTTTCGAAACCTTCGAGCATATGCCCGATCCGGCCGCCGCCATCGCATCGATCCTCGAATTTGCAGCTGAGCCCGGGATCGTTCTCTTCTCGACGACGCTGCAGCCGGCCGATATCGAGACGCAACGGCTCAATTGGTGGTATGCCGCGCCGCGCAACGGCCATGTGTCGCTGTTCTCGAGCGAGGCGTTGAAAAGGGCGTGGGGCCGCCACGGCTACAGAGTGGCGACCTTGGCGAATAGCTTTCATTTCGCCTTTCGAACATTGCCGCCGCTTCTGGCTCACGTCGACAAGTAAATCCGGTTTCCGCGCCGGATCGGCGACCGCCGACAAGCGTAGGGTGGGCTAAGGCGCGAAGCGCCGTGCCCACGTGCGGCAGTTCCGCTTGTGTGTCCCCTACGTGGGTCCCAATATTCGCGACGCCCCTTGAAATCGGTCCCTGTTACGGCTACATATGGTGACGAATCTCGCTCGTCTACAGGACGCCAGCCGGTCACGCCGGCTGGCGGAGCGAGAGCGGTTCCCGCGGGCTTTAGGTTCGTCACCTTGGCTCCCGGGCGGCTCCGGCAAGGCGCCCGGCCGGCACTACGACCGGCCCGCCACACCAGTGGCTGGACTGGG
>Ga0210395_10003983_pt1 | contig 11330 bp, 12 predicted proteins | sample IncBWH4OmetaG_FD_150861 | JGI IMG/M metagenome (GOLD analysis project Ga0210395, IMG submission 150861) | Forest soil microbial communities from Barre Woods Harvard Forest LTER site, Petersham, Massachusetts, United States - Inc-BW-H-4-O ...
CCCGAAGAAAATGAGCTTTGATACGATCCTTGCTCGTGGCGATCGACTGCTCGAAAGCAATATGTGGCGTGAATCATTTCTGAAACGTCGCTGTCTGATTCCCGTCGACTCGTTTATTGAATGGGAGCGCCCGGACCCGAAGACGAAGCTTCCGTGGATGTTTGCCATAAAGGATGATGAACTGTTTGCTCTGGCTGGCGTGTGGCGACATTGGTACTCGCCCGACGGCAAGTCACAGATGGACACCTTCGCGGTCATCACCACGGAACCCAACGAATTGCTGGTCGAGAAGACGGGCCACGACCGCATGCCCGTCATCATCAAGCGTGAGGATTACCAGCGCTGGCTCGAGCCAGGCAATCCCGATCAACCCCCGATTGATCTCATCCGGCCTTTCGATTCAGACAGGATGAAAGCATGGCGCGTGGATCGCCGGCTTAACAACGTAAGAAATAATGAGGCTTCACTGTGCGAGCCAGTAGAAGAAGACATGCCCTCTGAGAAGCCCAAGCCTGCAAAGAAACCGACGAATAAGCCAAAACAAGACGAGAGCGGCCAACTAGGCTTGTTCTGAATTCTGGATCTCCGAATCGAGAGGACAATCATTCCTACGTCTCTTTCACGACCTTGCGTGGATCTTTGTCGTCCCGAATCCTCACAAACCTCGCGTGACGCAAATGATCCGCACCTGTCCATTCCAGGAATGCGATCTGCACAACGGCTTCCGGCTTCACCCAAATGCACACCTTCATTTTCTCGGCTGTGAGACCCTGTCCCCATCGTCCAGGCTCTGTTTCTGGCAGGTTCGCGAACGGACATTTGGCAATTCTCAAATGTCGTATCTCCCCGAATACTTCGCGTCTAGTCCTGGGAACAAAACGAGGCTGTTACCAAACTCGCAAACCGACAAGATGCTGGAACTTTTCGATGATTATTGACGAGAAGCCGACTAATGAGATGGTCCGCCGCTGTATCCCTCCGCTGAGGTGGAGGATGGAGGCAGCGGTTTCACAGGAGGATCATCGGCATGCAGATTCGTTCGGTAGGCATCGACTTGGGCAAGACGACGTTTCACCTCGTTGCGTTGGGCGCATCGGGCAAGGTTTTGGTGAAGAAGAGGTTCACGCAGAAGCAGCTGCTGGCGTTCACGGCGAACATGCAGACCTCGCTGATCGGCCTCGAAGCCTGTTCTGGTGCCCACTTTCTTGGTCGAGCCTTGAAGCAACAAGGCCATGACGTACGGCTGATCGCAGCGCAGTTCGTGAAGCCGTTTGTGAAGTCCAACAAGAACGACTTCGTCGATGCAGAGGCGATCGCTGAGGCCGTTGAGCGGAAGAACATGCGCTTCGTTCCGATCAAGACGGATGACCAGCTCGACCTCCAGGCGATACATCGGGTTCGGGATCGGCTGGTGTCCCGACGGACTGCGGTCATCAACCAGATAAGAGCGTTTCTGTTGGAGCGCGGCATGGTCTTTGCGCAGAAGCCAGCCAAGCTCAAGGCCGCCATGCCAGATGTTCTTGAGAACGCAGAGAAGGATTTGACACCTATGATGCGCACCCTGATGGATAAGCTGTGGGCCGAGTGGAAGCTTGTTGAAGAGCAGCTTAAAGAACTCGGCGATGAGCTGGAGCGGATTTCTGCTGCCGACGCCGGCTGCACCCGCATACGTCAGATCCCAGGCATCGGCCCTGTCGTCGCCACGGCGATCGTCGCGGCCATCGGGAACGGAGCGGCCTTCCGTAAGGGGCGGGAGTTCTCAGCGTGGCTCGGCATCGTGCCACGTCAGTACTCAACGGGAGGCAAGGCCAAGTTGCTGGGCATCAGCAAGCGAGGCAACGTCTACCTTCGCAAGATCCTGATTCATGGCGCTCGAGCTGCCGTACTGCGTATCAAGCGAGATAGAGTGCCGATCGGAGCTTGGTTAGATCGACTCGACAGTAGGGCTCCGAAGAACGTCGTCGTGGTTGCCATGGCGAACAAGCTGGCACGGATCGCTTGGGCTGTTCTATCGAGCGGTGAAGAGTACAAGCCAGCTAACGTCGCCATCGCAGCATAAGCACCAGCACGACAGCTCAAGTTCCCACCGAGGTCTGCACAGGAGTAGCAAGGACGAAAGAACAGTCACAACGGCGTGTCCGAAGCCTGGTACTGAGAATGGTCCTCGACGACCGACCGACTTAGAAGGACAGACACGCGCGCAACTCATCATGGCCAGGAGAGACGATCTCCACCCGAAGGCCGAATACATTTGCGCAGACTTGTCTTCTCGACCAAAATACCCCTTGCAGTCGCGCGGCGGACCATACATTCCCTTTACCGATCCGCCAGCTGAGAGAGATGGAAGGTAGACTGATAACGAAATGGCTTTCCCAAACAGTGGAGCGTCGCCATGACGAATATTCAGTCTTCTGGAACTGATCCCAGTCAACGTCGGCTCAACGGTCCTCAAACAACAGGCCGAAACTATCGTAATTTGTCGCAACCAGTCTTCGAAATGGCCAACGACGATGATGTTGTCGTGCCCATGCGCGACGGCGTTTCCTTGCTGGCGGATGTGCACCGTCCCGCTGCACCTGGCAAGTACCCTGTTCTGATTGCTGCCTCCCCTTACCCGCGACAGATTCAAAATCTCGGCGCACCAGCTGGCTTCATCGAAGCGGGCGCCACGGATTTCTTCGTCCCTCGGGGCTATGTCCACGTCATCGCGAATTGCAGGGGCACGAGCGGTTCCGGTGGGACCTTTGGTTTTTTCGACAGCCAGGAACGCCGCGACATGCACGATCTCGTCGAGTGGGCAGCGCAACAACCATGGTCGGATGGCAATGTCGGCATGATTGGCATAAGTTACTTCGCCGGAACGCAGATGGAAGCAGCAGTGGAACGACCGCCGCATCTCAAGGCCATCATGCCGATTGCCGGTACGTTCGACCTTTTTGAATCGGGCACACATCACGGACTGATGAGCAGTGGGTTTATCACGCCGTTTCTCTACATGGTCGGCATGACTTCAGGTCACACGAATAAGCTTTGGCGTAGCAAGCTATTGGACGCCATGCGCGCCCTGCTGCTCACGCCGGCCATTCACAAGAAGTTTGAGACAGCCAATGGTGAGGCGGCCATCGCAGGCCTTAAGGCCCTTCTCAACCTGCACCACGATCCGCATCCATGGGATGACCTCTGGCGCGCTATTGCCGCGGAGCATCCGTATCGAGATGCCTGGTGGGAGGATCGCAATCTACTTCCGTTACTGGATCAGATCGAGATCCCTGTTTATATCGGCTGCGACTGGCAGAATGTGCCACTGCATCTACCGCATACCTTTAAAGCCTACGAACGCCTGACCAATAGCAAGCATCTGCAGGTTGCCATGATGGGAGAGCACGGACTCGCATGGCCTTGGGAGAGCCTTCACATCGAAGCGCTCGCGTGGTTCGACCAGTGGCTCAAGGGGAGAGAAACGGGCATCCTCGACGGGCCACGCTTTCGCTACGTCATCCCGGAAGCCGAAGGCTGGCGAACCAGCGACACTTGGCCGGTCCTTGAGGCGACGCATCATGCGTATGCGCTGCGGGTCGATGGTTCTCTGAGTGAAGACGAAGGCGAGGCCGGTTCCAGGACGTATATGAACCTTGGCGGCGGCCTGAACCGCCCCCGTCCAAGCGAGACTGATCCGCCTGCGTTCTTAGAGTGGACAACGCCGTCGCTGCAGCGTGATCTCGATCTGATTGGTCCGATCGAATTGCAACTGGAGGCTGCGTGCCCCGCTCCTGATACCGCCTTCATCATGGTGCTGCAAGACCTGGACGAACAAGGAAGAGTAACGAATGTGACGGCGGGCTATCTGCGGGCCGGCTTGCGGATGGTAGATGAGGCCGCCAGCAAGCCCGGCGCCCCCGTTCTGTCGTGTCAAACTTTTGAAGCAATACCCATCGGCGAGAAAGTTACATACCGAATCCCAATTGTGCCCAACGCCCGGCGTTTTCGAGCTGGCCACGCGATTCGCTTGCATCTCACAACGGATGATCAAAGCACGGACAGCCCCGCGCTACTGGAGTTCAGACATGCCTCGGTCGGTACCAGTTCGCTCAATACTGTTCTGTCTTCATCGCGATTGCTTCTGCCGGTGCTTGACTAGGCTGTGTACCACTGAAAAACGCGCTCTTGACCATCGATGACCTCGTGACGAGAAGCCGACTCCCAAGGAGCAAATATTGTTCCTTTGCATCCTGTCTGGCCAAGGGCCAGTTGCACGCTTCTCGGGACTTGGCTGTCAGCTACGGAGAACTAGCGTCCCGCGTCCCGGATTATTCCGTCGACGAGACCGGCGGAGTTCCACTATCGATGAAGGTGTAGAACACAGCCACATGGCCGTCGCGGATGTGTGGCAACTTTCAGGGCTGCTGACTGGTGACGTGAAAGAATCGCGAAATGGGAACCCGACCCGCGATCTTCAAATGGCGTCAGACCGAAGCCGGCATCATACTCTGTGCGGTCCGGTGGTATCTTCGCTATTCTCTCTCGCTGCGCGATGTTGAGGAGCTGCTGGAGGAGCGCGGTCTCTATGTCGATCACACAACCGTCTGGCGCTGGGTGAAGTATTACGGTCCGGAGTTGGAGCAGCGACTGCGAAGGCACCTCAAGCCGACAAACAAGTCGTGGCGAGTGGACGAAACCTACGTTCGCGTGAAGGTCGCTGGTGCTACTTGTATCGGGCCATCGATTCCAAGGGTGCCACCATCGATTTCTTGCTTTCAGCGTTCCGTGACGCCGACGCTGCCAAGCGGCTCTTTCGCAAGGCGCTCGGCGATCGATCCCATCCTCAACCTCGAGTGATCAACACTGACCTGGCGCCGATTTACAGCTCCGCGATCCCCGATAGTAAGCAGGATGGGACGCTGCGCAACTGCTGTCGACACCGACCCGTGCAGTACTTAAACAACATTCTCGAACAGGATCATCGAGCCATCAAACGTCGAGTTAACGCCAAACAGGGATTCCGAGAATTTCAGGCGGCCCGGCGAACCGTTCAAGGCTACGAAGCAGTCCACATGATCCGGAAGGGGCAGATTCGATGGGTGGCAGGAGATGATCTGCCTCGACAGATCAAGTTCATCGACAGTCTTTTCGATTTGGCAGCTTAAGAACGCACCACAGACGCTCGCTGACAAACTTGTCTGCATTTGAAACTTGCCACACTACCGTTCTAATCGGTTCCTGTGGACGCAGCGCGGAGATATAGTTCCTGCTGCTCGTCGGCGTTCACCGCGAACGCCGACGCTGGCTGAGCGGGAAGACATCTCACGAGGGATTGCTTCCGGTTCGTCGATTCGGGAGATAGCCAACGGGTTGCAACGGGCTGTGTCGACGGTGAGCCGGGAGGTGTCGCGTCACGGTGGCCGGCCACTGTATTAGGTCTCCGATGTCGATAGCGAACGCATCGTCATTTCATGTCCACAGGGGCAACGGGGGCCGCGACCGCGAGGTTCTACTGAGTCCGAAGCTGTTGAAGACTCTGCGTGAGTACTGGCTGGAGCGGCCCTTTTATAATGTGTGGGTTGCGATCAACTGATCGAATGCATCGGAACAGAATCATTCAGAAGGAGGTCGAGTGACGCAAGAAAGCCGCCTCACTTCATGCTGCAAATAAGTTCCCTGAAGCACGGCTCACTCAGCTTGGGGTCGCGAACTCTGGGGAAGATGACTTCGGGTGGAACAGAAGAGTAGCGAAGAGCTTCTGGAGCGGATTTAGGAACTTAACTATGAAGCGCGTCTTCCCATCAGTTTGATGAAGTAGAAGGTCATGGGTGTCTGGCCGGTATTTCGAACGCCATGAAGAACGTTGGCTTCGACAAATATCGTGTCACGCGTTTTTACTTGTGTTGTGACGCCGTCGAGAAAAAACTCCCCGGTTCCTCCACCCACGATCATGATCTCTTCCTCAGGATGGCGATGGGGTGGATGTGGCTGCGCTCCGGGCTCCAGCGTTACGAACCCCGAAGCAAGTGCAGCAAGCTGCTCCGTCGGACCGTTGAATTGGACGTAGGCTTTCGCTCCGGGCGCCGCGCCCTCCGGCCGAATGCCGTCAGCCTTCACCACGCTGCTCTGCAGCAAAGGACCCCCGGTTTTCGTGTCCACATGAGTAATTTGCTGCTCGGACTGACCCTGCACTTCCGGTAAGAACGCCATAGCCTGCAACGCAGACACCGAGGTCAGAAAGCTTCGCCTGTTCATCGTTTCCTCTTTGCCGCAAGTCTATATTGCCACTCCCCATTCATCTTGCGGCGACATCACCTACGTCTTTCAAAGCGTAAAGGCAACCAGTTCCGCCGGCAAGTTAGCGCTGCCTGTAGCAACCACGATGAACGGAGTCGTGTCGGCGTGGTGGGCTTCAGTTGGACCTGTTGGTATGTCATCAACGCACCCATCAAGGACCCCATCCTGTTTTCCGCGGCCACCATCGCGGATGGTTGAATAACAGCTATATGCAATATATTTTGTTCTGGGTGGGCTCGTATCCCCTCCATCGACAATCGAGCGAATCCGTGGCACCAGGCCGTTTGGTGACGGCCTAAAACGGTGGATAGAAGATGCGCCCGGCTTTCATCTTGAGTCATCGGCTGGCGGCCACCGACACCACAAGCTGGGTTGAGCCGACAACTCAACACATTCTTCCTCGTCTGCGTAAGCGTGGCGGGGAAGGAGTCTTTGGTCGAGCTGGAGAAGGTGAGTCCACGATGGCGTGCGGGCCACGGGTTCGGTTGTTTTCGCCGTTGGTTTTGTTGTCGCCTTGCGTCCCGCTGATATAAGAACTCGGGTCGTAAGGCTTATCGTGACGCCGAATCGTAGAGGACGTACTGGTGACGGCCATGACGTTGCCTTGATGGGAATTTTCCGAGAATCGCCTTGTCGTACTCGTCCGTCTGGTACGGTTGACCCTTCACGATGCCGCCCAATCCTCATCAGCCGCCTCGATCGGTGCCGTGTCGATGATGCGGGAAAGCATGTCGAAGTAGCTGCCGTCCGACAGGAAGTGCATATTTTACGTCCAAGCCCGAGGCATCCGAATCTGCATCGGTTTGGCGCTTGCCTTCTTTTCCCGACCCCAGCGACGAACCCAGGCATACCCGGTGTGGGAATGTAGATCGCGCCGTTGACAGTCTCGTACCTACCTGGGGGATCGACCCAAATTCGGGTAGGAGAATGCCGGTGGTCCAGAGGTGTCGACACCGGAGCCGAGTCGCCTGCCAGCGCCCCAGGCTGGACACTAACGAACCTCGAAACCGCAATTCGCCTTGCGCAGCGCTTTCATTACAGCGCAAACTGGAAGCGACAGAATCTGGTTAGATTGCGTCTTCGGAGCCTGCCGTGCTAGCCCGCCATGGATCGCGGCCAACGATGCTGCGTTTTCGTTTCACTCTCGTCTGCCTCCTGCTGATCTCCTCGGCGGCCGCGCGCGGCTTTTCCGTTGCCCTGCCACACAGCCAGGAGGCTAACAGCACTTCCAGCCATGAAGCTACCCTCGAATTCTGGAACCGCGACATTGTAATTCTGCGCACCAAAGTGGCGGGCGGCGATCCAGCCGAGCGGGCTGGCCGCGCCTACGACCGGATCGAGGAGTTGCCGCTGAATGTCGATCCGAACGAGATCAAACTGCACCCTGTCACCCTGGAGAACCAAGAGGGCATCGGCTTCCTTTACCGCGGTAAAATCCTTTTCTTTATTTCTCCGGCAGACATCGACAAGGAAGGAGGTGACACACTCGATTCTGTTTCCCAGAAGGCCTTGGCTTCACTGGGCGAAGCCCTGCACGCTCGCGAGGATGGGCGGAAATGGCCCTTTATACGGAGAGGAATCCTTTTGAGTACTGTCGGTTTCGCACTGCTCGTCGGCTTTGTATGGCTGGTTTGGAAGGGGCATCGCTTCGTTAAACTGTTCTTACGCAGCAAGCAGCACATTTTTCCGTCGAATCTTCGACTATTCGGCGTTGATCTCTTACCGTACGTGGCCGGATTCGTCTATGCGGCACTGCGCGGTGTGGCGTGGCTCACCACGCTGGCCGCGGTCTACATCTTGCTTTCCTATGCCTTGCACCGCTTCCCCTACACCGAGCCCTGGGGACGGCAGATGGGCGAAAGCGTAATCGAATTCTTTCAGGGTCTAGCTATCTCGGCGGTTAACGCCCTGCCCGGTATTTTCGCTTGCGCTGTCATCTTCACCATCGCCCGCTGGGTCGTCCGTTTGGGGCGGGCCTTTTTCCAGCAGGTAGTGAAGGGCAGAGTCCGTATCTCGCCTCTCGATCCTGACGTCGCCCGGGCAACGGAGCGTATCTTTACCTTCGTCCTGTGGACCTTTGCTGTCGTTGTAGCCTTTCCCTATATCCCGGGATCGAGCACCGATGCCTTCCGCGGCATCAGCGTATTTTTCGGATTGGTGGTCTCGCTGGGCTCCACCGGCATCATCAACCAGGTCATGAGTGGACTGTTCGTGGTTTATTCCCGGGCGTTGAAGGTGGGCGAGTGGGTGGTCGTCGAGGGAATCGAAGGCGAAGTGCTGGAGGTGGGGCTGCTGGCCACGAAGGTCCGCACCATCGAACACCAGGAGGTAACCATTCCCAACTCAGTCCTGGTCAGCCACTCAACCAGAAATTTCACCCGTCTGGGTCAAGGCGATGGCATGGCCGTCAGTTGCAAGGTCACCATTGCTTACGATGTGCCCTGGCGGCAGGTGCACGCGCTTTTGCTGCTGGCTGCTGAGCGTACCGGCAACATACGCAAGCACCCGCCGCCTTATGTTCTACAGCGCGCTCTGTCGGATTTTCATGTCGAGTATGTTCTGATCGCGCGTCTGCAGGTTGAGAAGCTCCGCGTCGAAACCCTGTCCGAATTGCATGCCAACATCCAGGACGCCTTCAACGAGTTCGGCGTACAGATCATGCTGCCGTACATGGACATGAGCGCGCATAACGCTGCAGTCGTGCCGCCCTCCAAGTGGTACGCGCCACCTGCGACGCCAGACAGCGGCAATCCCGCTTCCGCGATCGACCACCCCCGCGTCTCGAGGTCGGCAAGCAGGTGACCTTTTCAACACCTACAGGCCCGAGTCAGTCATGCAGAAACACTCTGATCACGCTTGCTGCTTTTGCAACGCTGGAAAAACGGCGTTCTCGGTAAGTTCAACCCGACGACATGCCCGAACGGCAACTTACCGAAAACCGGACTCGGGAGTAATCGGCAGAGCGAGGTGACAAATGACGATTGAAGCGGGGTGAGCAAATTTGAAATGGTGCACTCCTCTCGAAGAATTTTAGCGGCTGCGGGCGAACCCGCCCGCAGATTCATTCACACACGAAGGGCAATAAGGAACTGACTAACCGGAGATACAGGTGTCCCGTCGCAGGTTCCGGAACCACAACCGGAGCGTGGGAGACAGCGCACGCGTTTGGTCTTTCCATCCGGACAGGAGAATGAGCTCGGGAAGCTTCGAAGTCAGCGCCAGTCCAGACATGAGACGCCGTTCCTAACGAAGTGTAAAGTCCACGTTGATTTGGGTCTTCACTTCTACTGGCTGGCCATTCAGCGCAAACGGCTTGTACTTCCATGTCTTCACTGCGTCAACTGTAGCTTGCTGCAACGCCGCTGGCCCTTGACTGACACAAAGGTCTTCCACGTTTCCGGAGTCCGAGATCGTTGCTTCGAGTACAACACGCCCTTCGATATGGGCCTTCTTCGCATCCGAGGGGTACTTGGGATCTTTCCCTTGGATTTTGTTTCTGGCCATTACCCCAGTCGATACAGCTCCCATTTGTGCGGAGTTTGGGATGGCGGCCCGCTCGCAGCAGGACAAGCAATCGAAGGCGACATTGGAGCGGAGGTCAAATCGGAATTCTGGGCCAAAACTACCACCGAAGCCGCTGTCAAAAGCAGCACTGAAAGAAAGAATGGTCGAATCATTTTCAGTAGTCTAGCCCAGCACGCTCAATTCATTACGGAAAATCGTCGCCCGGACAAAGGTTGGCCCGCTTGTTAGCGCACAACCAGGTGCACCACTCATCCACGTATCCGTCCGGCATCACGCTGAGCGTGGTCGAGCGCTGAGGTGCTCGCAACAAGTTCTGAAAATGGGACCTGCCTTCCTCGAATATCAACTGCGTAGCGACTGTATTGTCGCCCATTGAGAAGTTTCGCGCTGACGAGGCCGCCTGCAGCCCCTACACTGAATGTTATGCCCGATCCTGGATGCGGTGGTGATCGATCACGACGACGTCGATTCCCAACCGCTGCGCCAATCGAACTGCCGCCCGCGCGTTAATGCCGTTATCGACCGTGATCAGCAAGTCGGTTCCCGTGCACGAAAAGCGATGGACCGTGGGTGAGCTGAGACCGTAGCCCTCATCCCGGTGAGGCAAATAGGTCCTGGGCGCCGCGCCTAAACTAGTCAGTGCGCTGCGTAAGATGTGGGCTCCGAGGATTCCATCGCAATCGTAATCGCCAAAGATGGTGATACGTTTGCGACTCCGGATCGCATCGAGCACTCGCGTGGCGGCTCTTTCCATTGATGGAATCGAGAAAGGGTCGGGAAGATGACTCCACGAAGGCTGCTCGATGAAAGAATCAGCGTCGTTGATGCCGACCTATAAGCACGTCGGCAAGAGGTTGGCATAGGAACACGGTTCCCTCCTAATGACGGAAGTTCCCATCGAGTTCTCTCAAGACGAGGCACGAGCAGGCGCAATGTTCCTCAGCGCGCTGTGCTAGCGTGGAGAGGAATGAAGCGTCGTAGGTCTGCGGTTCCCACTCTTGTTACTGCGCTCGTATTCCTGTTGGTGATCGTTCTCGTGATTCGGCAGTGGACTTCTCCACGGCCGAGGCAGCACTCGATGGCAGAGCTGCCAGAAATCCAGAACCGTGATCGAGCGACCGACCGTCCTCGCCAGCGTGAGTATGGTGACCGATCAGAGAGGGAACGGCCACGCGCCGAGTCCTGCAGAGATATTGGAGTCACATGCAGTTCGGAATATTTTCGCCAGTGGCAAGAACCTACGAGTGACAGTTGTACGCCTTTGACGCGACGGGGCTATCCGATTCCTGATCCGCGTTGCACACCCGGCGGGATTGATCCCTCCGTGAAGCTGAACGCCCTGCGTGACTCTCAATGGAAAACTCGTTGCATCCGCAATTGCGAGACCAGCGAGCAGGAGAAGCACGTGGCATACTCCTGGTACGGCATACAAAAGCCTCGGAGCAATTCTGGCGATAATCAAGTATGCGAGTTGGATCACCTTGTTCCCTTGGAACTCGGCGGTGCAGATGGCATGGGAAATATCTGGC
>Ga0210395_10003985_pt1 | contig 11326 bp, 10 predicted proteins | sample IncBWH4OmetaG_FD_150861 | JGI IMG/M metagenome (GOLD analysis project Ga0210395, IMG submission 150861) | Forest soil microbial communities from Barre Woods Harvard Forest LTER site, Petersham, Massachusetts, United States - Inc-BW-H-4-O ...
GGGGTCAACGCCTACAAGGACAAGGTCGTCACCCGGCTGTGGCGAGGCCTGGTCGGGCTGATCGGCAGCAGGCACATCGACGTCATCGACGGCGAGGGGCGGCTGGTCTCCCCCACCCAGGTTCAGGTCGGCGACACGCTGATCGAGGGCGCCCACGTGGTCCTGGCCACCGGCTCGGAGTCACGGAGCCTGCCCGGGATCGACATCGACGGGCAGCGGGTGATCACCAGCGATCAGGCTCTCGAGCTGGACCGCGTGCCAGCGTCCGCGGTCATCCTCGGCGGCGGCGTGATCGGAGTCGAGTTCGCGAGCATCTGGCGCTCGTTCGGCGCCGAGGTGACGATCGTCGAGATGCTGCCGCACCTGCTGCCGCTCGAGGACGAGTCCAGTTCCAAGCTGCTCGAGCGCGCGTTCCGGCGGCGCGGCATCGGCTACAAGCTCGGCGCCAGGTTCGAGAGCGTTAAGGGCACCGATGCCGGCGTCACGGTCACGCTCGAGGGCGGCACCACGCTCGACGCCGAACTGCTGCTGGTCGCCGTCGGCCGGGGGCCGGTCTCGGCCGGCCTTGGGTACGAGGACGCCGGCGTGGCCACCGATCGCGGCTGGGTCACCGTGGACGAGTACTGCCGGACGAGCGTTCCGACGATCTCCGCGGTCGGCGACCTCATTCCCGGCCCGCAGCTGGCGCACGTCGGCTTCGCCGAGGGAATCATGGTCGCCGAGCGGCTCGCCGGGCTGCCGGTCACGCCCATCGACTACGACGGCGTGCCCCGGGTGACCTACAGCGACCCCGAGGTCGCGTCGGTGGGCATCACCTCCGCGGTCGCGGCCGAGCGCGGGATCAAGACGACCGAGGTCACCTACGACCTGGCCGGCAACGGCAAGAGCCAGATCCTGCAGACCGGCGGCGCGGCCAAGGTCATCGCCACCGAGGGTGGCGGCCCGGTGCTGGGCATTCACCTGGTCGGCGCGCGGGTAGGCGAGCTGATCGCCGAAGGCCAGCTCATCTACAACTGGGAAGCGGTCCCGGCCGAGGTCGCCCAGCTCATTCATCCGCACCCCACCCAGTCCGAGATGATCGGCGAGGCGCACCTGGCGCTCGCCGGCAAGCCCCTCCACTTCCACTCGTAAGGAGCCCCGGAAGCCATGTCGGTCTCGGTATCCATGCCACAGCTCGGTGAAAGCGTCACCGAGGGCACAGTCACCCGATGGCTGAAGAAGGAAGGCGAGCGAGTCGAGGCCGACGAGCCGCTGCTCGAGGTGTCGACGGACAAGGTCGACACCGAGATCCCCTCGCCGGTGTCGGGCGTCCTGCGCGGGATCACGGTCGCCGAGGACGAGACGGTCGCGGTCGGTGCCGAGCTCGCGGTCATCGACGAGGAAGGCGCGGCGGCCAGCGCTGCACCGCCAGCGGCCAGCGCGCCTGCCGCGGCGCCCGCCGAGCCGGAGGCGCCCGCTCCAGTGGCTGCCCCCGCGCCCGAGGCAGCGGCCCCGGCAGCCGAGGCACCGGCAGCACAGGCACCGCCGGCCCCGGCGCCAGCCGCGCCGGCTCCGGCAGCGCAGGCGCCGGTCGCGGCCAACGGCTACGGTGCATCTGGCTACCAGGAGCCGTACCAGCAGCAAGCGCCGCCGCCTGCCCCCGCCTACCAGCCCCAGCCACCCCAGCAGCCACAGCAGGAGGCAGCCGAGGCGCCGGCGGTTGCGCAGGAGCAGCGCGCGCCGGTGCAGGAAGCCGCTCCGGTGCAGGAAGCCGCTCCCGCGCAGGAAGCCGCGCCCGCGCAGGAAGCCGCGCCCGCGCAGGAAGCCGCGCCACCGCAGGAGCCCGAGCAGCCCGCGCCCGCGCAGGAAGCCGCGCCGCCTCAGGAGCCCGAGCAGCCAGCGGCGGCGGAGCAAGTCGCCCCGCCTCAGGAGCCGCACCCCGAGCAGCCCGCGGGCACGCAGGAAGCCGACGGCGTCGGCCCGCAGCTCACATCGGGCGCCGACGGCCCTTACGTGACGCCGCTCGTGCGCAAGCTCGCCGCGGAACACGAGATCGACCTGGGGACCGTGCCCGGCACCGGGGTCGGCGGCCGGATCCGGAAGCAGGACGTCCTAGACGCCGCCCGGGCGCGGCGCGGCACCCAGGAGCCCCAGCCGGTCGCGGTACCGCAGCAGGCCGGCCCGCCTCCCGAAGTACCCCAGCAGGCGGCTGCTCCCGCCGCAGCGCCGCCAGCCACGGCACCGCCAGCCGCGGCGCCCGCAGCCCCGGCAGCGGCACCCGCTGCGGCAGCGAGCGCGGGCCCGGCACCGGCAGCCGATACCGGGCGGCCCGCGATCGTGCCGTCCAGCCTGCGCGGCAGGACCGAGAAGCTGTCGCGGTCCCGCCAGGTCATCGCGCAGCGCATGGTCGAGTCGCTGCAGACCTCTGCCCAGCTCACCACCGTGGTCGAGGCGGACGTCACCGCGATCGCCAGGCTCAGGGACCGCGCCAAGGCCGGGTTCGAGGCCAGGGAGGGCGTCAAGCTGTCGTTCCTGCCGTTCTTCGCCCTGGCCACGGTGGAGGCGCTCAAGGTCCACCCCAAGCTCAATGCGATCATCGACACCGACAGCGGGCAGGTGACCTATCACGACGCGGAGCACCTCGGCATCGCCGTCGACACCGAGCGCGGCCTGATGGTCCCGGTCATCCGCAAGGCCGGCGACCTGAACATCGCCGGGCTGGCGAGGAAGATCGCCGACCTCGCGGCGCGCACCCGGGCCGGGCAGGTGAGCCCGGACGAACTGTCCGGCGGGACGTTCACGCTCACCAACACCGGCAGCAGGGGCGCTCTGTTCGACACGCCGATCATCAACCAGCCGCAGGTCGGCATCCTCGGCACCGGTACGGTGGTCAAGCGGGCCGTGGTCGTGGAGGACCCGGCGCTCGGCGAGGTCATCGCGGTGCGGTCGATGGTCTACCTGGCCCTCACCTACGACCACCGGCTGGTGGACGGGGCCGACGCCGCGCGGTTCCTCGTCACGATCAAGGAACGCCTAGAAGAAGGCGCGTTCGAGACCGAACTCGGGCTGTAACTGGGGGGTTAATGCGGGTCGCGATCACCGGATCGTCCGGGCTGATCGGGTCTGCGCTGGCCGAGGACCTGCTGCGAGACGGCAACGAGGTCGTCCGGCTGGTCCGCCGCTCGCCGCGGGAACCTGGCGAGATCGCGTGGAACCCGCGGGACCCGGGCGGCGGACTCGATCCGGCCGCGCTCGACGGGCTCGATGGCGTGGTCCACCTCTCTGGCGCGCCGGTCGCGGGAGGCCTGTGGACCAAGGCCAGAAAAGCTGAGCTGCGCTCCAGCCGGATCCAGAGCACCAAGGCCCTCGTGACCGCCATCGGCAACACGGCGAACCCGCCGTCGGTGCTGCTGTCCGGCTCCGCGATCGGCTGGTACGGCGACACCGGCACGCGCGAGGTGGATGAGTCGGCGCCCGCCGGAACCGGCTTCCTGGCCCATCTGGTCCGCGACTGGGAGGCGGCGGCGCGGCCCGCCAGCCAGGCCGGCGTGCGCGTCGCGAACCTGCGCTCCGGCGTCGTGCTGTCCCGCAAGGGCGGGATGCTCGGGCCGCTCGTGCCGCTGTTCCGGCTCGGGCTTGGCGCCAGAATCGGCCCCGGCACCCAGTTCATCAGCTGGATCTCATTGACCGACCACGTGGCGGCGGTCAGGTTCCTGCTCGATCACGCCGACGTGGAAGGCCCGGTGAACCTGACCGCGCCGGTGCCGGCGACCAACACGGAGTTCACCAGCGAGCTAGCCCGGGTGCTTCGGCGCCCGGCGCTGCTGCGGGTTCCTGCTCCGGTGCTGCGCGCCGGGCTCGGTGAGCTCTCCGGCGAACTGCTGGGCAGCACCCGGGTGCTGCCGCGGCGGCTGCAGGAGGCTGGCTTCGCGTTCCGCTATCCCGGCATCGCCGGAGCGCTCGCGGCCGAGCTGGCGTAGCACCGGCGGCGCTCGCGGCAGCACCAACGTAACGCCGCAGCGCTAACGCAGCGTCGGCGCGCCCGCGGCCGCGCTAGCGTCGCGCGGTCTCTCCCCGCTGGCCGTGCGCCGACGCGGGCGGAACCGGGTCGTGCAGCACCCCGTCCTGCTGGTACCCGAAGAGCGGGATCCGCCACAGCGACGGCACCGGTCCCGGCAGCCCCTCCCGGCTCCGGATCCGGCCAATGGTCAGCCGCAGCAGCCGCCTGGCCGCGAGGATCGCCGCAATCGCCAGCGGGATCTCGATCAGCACCGCGGAGAGCAGGCTGAACAGGAAGTCGTTGGTGCGCAGGTCAAGGGTGACGTCGAACCACGCGTCGCACAGCAGCAGCGTGGCCAGCACGAGCAGGCACATGATCAGCACCTGCCTGCCGCGCCACGCGGCCCAGGCGGTCGCCGCGAACGCGCCGAGCTCGGCGAGGTCGAAGCCAACCCACGCGCCGCGCCAGTCGCCGGCCCGGTAGAACCGCGGCAGCGTGACGGCCAGTACGCCGATCCACGCGGCAAGGCCCACGCAGCACACAATCGTCACGATCAGGAACAGTCTGCGCCGTCGCGGGCTGCCCGCGTTCGCCAGGCGCGGCATGTCCAGGCACGCCAGTGCCTGCATGAGCCTGGCGCGCTCCTTCGGGCTCATCCGCCTCAGCTCGGCCTCGTCGAACACGGGCTGGCCTCCTTCCCCTGTAATCGGGAACCCACGCCAAACCGGCCTTCTTCCCCATGCATGCCCACAGGCTGGGCCGATGACGCATCCCGGGCCGTGCCGATAGGGATCTAAGCTGGTCGCATGGAGCGCGAGCTGATATTCGCCCGGGCCGGCTTCGGTGCGGATGCGGTCCCCTACCAGCAGGCCTGGGACCTGCAGCGGGACCTGCACGAGCGGCGGGTGCGCGGCGACATCCCGGACACCTGCCTGCTGCTCGAGCACCCGCCCGTCTACACGGCCGGCAAGCGGACCGAGGAGCTCGACCGGCCGGCCGGCGACCCGGGAGCCCCGGTGATCGACGTCGACCGCGGCGGCAAGATCACCTGGCACGGCCCCGGGCAGCTCGTCGGGTACCCGATTGTCAGGCTCGGCGAGCCGATCGACGTGATCAATTACGTGCGGACGATCGAGGAGGCGCTGATCCGCACCTGTGCCGACTTCGGGGTGCATACCGAACGCGTCGAAGGCCGCAGCGGCGTCTGGTTCCGCGGGTCAGGCGGCGGCCAGGACCGGAAGGTCGGCGCGATCGGCATCCGGGTGTCCCGCGGCGTGACCATGCACGGCTTCGCGCTGAACTGCGACTGCGATCTGTCCTGGTACGACCGGATCGTGCCGTGCGGGATCCGGGACGCCACCGTGACCACCCTGTCGGCGGAGTCCGGCGGGCACGTCACGGTCGCCGACGCCGTCGACGTGGCCGAACGCCATCTCGCCGATGTGCTCGGGGCCAGCCGGTGGCGCAGCGTTACCGGCACCGATCCGGAGCGCCTGATCGTCGCGGTCAGCTGACCTGCGTCGGCTGGTACACGGTCGCACCCGCGGCGCGGGCGTCGAGCGCCGCCAGCACCCGGCGCACGCCGTACGGAGCCAGGTAATCGGCCGCCTCGCCCGCGGGGACGAAGCGGAACTCGTCGAGCTCCTCGGCCTGCAGCACGATGCCGTCGCCGTTGGCGATCGTCCCGCCGTCGAAGACGAAGTGCATGATCGGCCGGGCTTCCCGGCCATACGGCTGAGACCAGTCGATGGCCAGCAGCGCGCCGATCGGCAGGTCCAGGCCGATCTCCTCGGCGACCTCCCGGGCGCACCCGGCGTGCGGCGGCTCGCCGTGCTCGCAGATGCCGCCCGGCAGCGTCCAATGGTCCCGGTAGTTGGGCTTGACCAGGAGGATCCGCCCGGCCGGATCGGTTATGAGACCTCCGGCGGACACCACCACGCCAGGCAGCTGCGCGAACCAGGTGTCGTGGTCGATGAAGTTGCTGGTGGTCATCGCGGGCCCTGCGATTCGTCAGCGGCGGCGCGCGCCGAGAGATTGTCGCCCAGGTCGCCGACTGGCACCGCTTCCTGCTCGCCGCTGCGCAGGTCGCGGACGGTGACCGTGCCCGCTTCCGCCTCGGTGCTGCCGTAGATCAGGCACCAGCGGGCCCCCTGGTCGCTGGCCCACTTGAGCTGCCTGCCGAGCTTGCCGGACGAGCCGAGGTAGACGCTGGCCCGCAGGCCCGCGCCGCGCGCGGTAGCGGCGAAGTCGAACGACGCCGCGGCGAGTTCCTCGCCCATGACCGTGACCGCCACGTCGAGGCGGCCCCGCTGACCCGCGTCGTCGTCCGGCAGGAGCGAGAGGATCCGCTCAACCCCGAGCGAGGTTCCGGTCGCGGGCACGTCCGGCCCGCCGAGCTGGGCGATCAGGTGGTCGTAGCGACCGCCGCCGCCCATCGACCCAGCCACCCCCGGAGCCGTCAGCTCCCAGATCGGCCCGGTGTAGTAGCTCAGCCCGCGCACCAGGCGCGGGGTGAAGCGGACCCGCCCCGCCGGGACCTGCAGTGACACCAGGGACAGCACGTTGTCCACGTCGTCGAGGCCCGCCGAGCCTTCCTCGCTCTTCTGCAGCGCGGCCCGGATCCGCTCGGTCGCGTCCGGCGCGGTCATCGCCGTGACCAGATCCCCGGCCGTGCCGTCGGCCAGGCCGCGCCCCGTGAGCTCGGCGACAACCGCGGCGGGGGTCAGCTTGTCCAGCTTATCGAGCGTGATCAGCACGCCGGGGCCGAGATCGGCTGGCACGCCGAACGCCTCCAGCAGGCCGGCCAGCACCCGGCGGGAGTTCAGCTCGACTTGGAAGTTGTCGATGCCCAGCGCGGCAACCGCGTCGTGGTGGGCGCAGAGCACCTCCGCGTCCGCGAGCGGCGATGCGGAGCCGAGCGTGTCCAGGTCGCACTGCACGAACTCGCGGTAGCGGTCCTTGCCCGGCCGCTCGGCGCGCCACACCGGGCCGAGCACGTACCGCTTGTATGGCGACGGCAGCCGGCTGCCGTACGCCGCGGCCACCCGGGCGAGCGGCACCGTGTGGTCGTACCGCAGCGCCAGATCCGCCTCGCCCGATGCCTCGTGCTCGCCGCGGCGCAGGATCTTGAAAACGAGCTTGTCTCCGTCCTCGCCGTACTTGCCCATCAGCACGTCGAGGCGCTCGAACGCCGGGGTCTGCAGCGGCTCGAACCCGTAACCGGCGAAAACACTTCGGATCACGTCGAACGCGCGCTCCCGCTTCGCCACGTCGTCGGCGAGGAGGTCGCGCGTCCCCGATGCTGGGTCAAACTGCGTTGCCATGTCTCCCATGCTTCCGGACGCGGGCGTCCCGCGTCACATCGACCCGGTGGTGCATGTGATGATCTGAACGCGGCCACCCCGAGGAGCAGCACCGTTGTCCCGATTCACCCTCCGCCTGGCGATCGCGCTGCAGGCGGCGATCTCGGCAGGCGACGGGCTCGCCCTGATCGCGCTCGCCAACCGGGTATACCAGAGCTCGCACGCGTCCTGGGCCGTTGCGGCGGTGTTCCTCGCGCTGACGGTGCCGATCACCACTCTGTCCCCGGTCGCCGGGCTGCTGCTCGACCGGCTTCCCACCAGGCCGGTGCTGGTGGCCGCGGCGGCCATCGAAGCCGCCGTCGCGCTGGGGCTGGCCGCGGCGAGCGGCGTGCCGGCCACGCTCGCCCTCGCTTTCGGCTTCGGCGTCTGCGCCGCGATCCTGCAGCCCGGCCTCGGCGCCGTCGTGCCGCGGCTGGCCGGCGGCACCGCGATCTCCCGGGCGAACAGCTATCTCCAGGCGGCGACATGGGCTGGGTTTTCGGTCGGCCCGCTGCTGGCGGGGCTCCTGATCTCCACCGCGGGCTCGGGCGCAGCCTTTCTCGCCGACGCCGCGCTCTACGTACTCGGCGCGGCCGGGCTATGGGCGCTGCGGCTGGCCCCGAGGCTGACCGTTCCAGGCGGCCTGGACGGCACCCGTGCCCGGCCACGGTTGTCGGCGGAATTGCGGGCGGGCTTCAGCTTCCTGCGCGAGGACCCCGAGGCGGCGATGCTGGTGCTGACCGTCGGCGCGGTCATCGCCTGCGCGAACATGGCGGTGGTGGCCGAGGTGGTTTTCGCCGAGCACGTGCTGCGGGCCGGCCCCGGTGGGTACTCGCTGCTGGTCGCGGCCTGGACGGCGGGCATGGTGGCCGGCACGTTGGCCGTGGGCCGGGTGCCGCTGCGCTGGCTGGTGCCGGCCGCGCTGATCGGCACCATCGCTACCGGAGCCGGGGTCGCGCTCGCGGGCGTCTCGGTGACGCTCTGGCAGGCCGTCTCGGCCTATGGTTTCGGCGGCCTGGCGAGCGGGGCCGAGACCGTAGCCACCCGGAGCGTCCTCAACCACCGGGCCCCAGAGGAGGTGGCGGGCCGGGTGTTCGCGTTGTACTCGGGGGTGATATTCGGCGCGACGTCGCTGGCCATGGCCGTGGCCGGTGCCCTGCTCACGGTGCTCGGCGCGCGGACGGTCCTGATCGTGGCCGGCTGCGGCGGGATGGTGGCCGGGACGGCCGGATGGGTCGGCATGGCTGTCCGGCAGCGGACCCGGCGCCGGCCAGCGGTGGCTGACGGCGAGGGCGCGGCATAAACCGGGGTGGGCCGGAGACGCCCGAAGCAGCCGAAGCGACCGACCAGGCCGGGGCATTCCTCAGGGACAAGACGGGCCAGGCGGGCTGACGGCGGCGCCGGCCTGACCACTGCCGACGTAGGCTTGGAACGTGGTACTCGCACCGGAAGGACGCCGGCTGCTGCGGCTCGAGGCTCGCAACAGCCAGACGCCGATCGAACGCAAGCCCCCGTGGATCAAGACCCGGCTGCGCACCGGGCCCGAATACACCGCGCTGAAGCAGCTGGTGCAGCGCGAGGGACTGCACACGGTCTGCGAGGAGGCGGGCTGCCCCAACATCTTTGAGTGCTGGGAGGACCGTGAGGCGACGTTCCTGATCGGTGGCGACCAGTGCACCAGGCGGTGCGACTTCTGCCAGATCGCCACCGGCAAGCCGGAGCCGCTGGACACCGACGAACCGCGTCGGGTTGCCGAGTCGGTGGCGGCGATGGGGCTGCGCTACGCCACCGTCACGGGCGTGGCCAGGGACGACCTGCCCGACGGCGGAGCCTGGCTGTACGGCCAGACCTGCCGCGAGATCCATGCCGCGGTGCCGGGCTGCGGGGTGGAGCTGCTGATCCCCGACTTCAACGCGATACCGGAGCAGCTCGGCGAGGTGTTCGCCGCCCGGCCCGAGGTCCTGGCGCACAACATCGAGACCGTGCCGCGGATCTTCCGGCGGATCCGGCCGGGATTCCGCTACGAGCGATCGCTCGGGGTGCTGAGCCGGGCCCGCGAGGCCGGGCTGATCACGAAGTCCAACTTGATCCTCGGCATGGGCGAAGAGCGCGCCGAGGTCAGCGGGGCAATGGCCGACCTGCGCGCGGCAGGCTGCGACCTGCTCACGATCACTCAGTACCTGCGGCCGTCGGTGCGGCATCACCCCGTCGAGCGGTGGGTGCCGCCCGCGGGGTTGGATGAGCTGGGCGAAGAGGCGCGGCAGCTCGGCTTCGCCGGAGTGATGGCCGGGCCGCTGGTGCGCTCGTCCTACCGCGCGGGCCGGCTGTACCGGCAAGCGGTGAGCCGGCAGGCAACGGCGTAGTCGGCAGGCACCGGTGTAGCCGGCAGGCGCAGCGGTGAGCCGCCACGCACCGGCATAGCCGGTCGGCCGCCAGCCCCCCGTAGCTGAGTCGCCCCGCCAGGCTGGATTGGCTTAGGGGTCTGGGGGTTTCGTCGCGGTGGGGCCAGCACAGTATCCTCACCACCATGGTGAATAAGGCGTCAGGTGCGGCGTCGAAGAAGGATAAGCGGGATGCTGCCGATCCGACCTCGATGGGCCGGATCAAGCAGATCCGCATGGTTGCCGGGATTATCCGGAAGGCTAACCCGAAGGCGCTGCCGATCGTCATCGGCACCGGCATCGGGATCATCGCGATCGTCGTGGTCATCGCGGTGCTTCTCGGCCTGTATTTCCTCATCCCGCTCGGTGTGCTGGGCGGCATCGCCGCCGCGATGATCCTTTTCGGCCGGTACGCGCAGTCAGCGCAGTACGCGGCCCTCGCCGGGCAGCCGGGCGCCGCCGCCGCGATCCTGCAGAGCATGCGCGGCAGCTGGACCGTCACGCCGGCGATCGCGGCAAACCGGAACATGGACGTGGTGCACCGGACCGTCGGCAAGCCCGGAGTGATCCTGGTCGGCGAGGGCTCGCCCAGCCGGCTGCCCGCCCTGCTGGCCGCTGAGAAGAAGCGGGTCTCCCGGATCACCTACGACGAGCTGCCGATCTACACGATCCAGGTCGGCGACGAGGAAGGGCAGATCCCGATCCGGAAGCTGCAGCGGCACATCATGAAGCTGCCGCGCAACCTCAAGGGCCCCGCGGTCGCCGACCTGAACTACCGGCTGAAGGCGCTGCCGCAGTCGCTGCAGATGCCGAAGGGCCCGATGCCCAAGACCGGCCGGATGCCGAAGGCGCCGCGGCCAAAATTCCGCTGAGCCTGCCCGCTCAGACCCGGATCACGATCGTGCCTGCCGCCTTGTCGTGCAGGCCCCGCAGATCGGCGTCGAGCACCAGCGCGGGCACCACCAGCAGGAACAGGACCGTCCTGATCAGGGACCGGTAGAAGCCGACCGGCTTGCCGTCCAGCCGGGCCACCCGCATGCCCAGCAGGCGCTTGCCAACCGTGAAGCCGGTCAGCGCGGTCAGCAGCCAGATCTCGCCCGCGAAGATCGCCAAAGTCAGGTACTGCACGCTGGCCTGGTTCCTGTCGCCGAGCACCGCCAAAGCGATCAGGGCGGCCATGACCCAGTCGATCATCAGGGAACCCAGCCGCCTGGCAACCCCGGCCACGGACCTGGGACCCGACTGGGGCAGCCCGAACCGCTGCCCTGGGTACGCGCTGGCGGCCCCGGCCGATGTGCCCGGCGCCTGCTTGGCACCAGCCGGATTGCCGCTCGCCGGATTGCCGCTAGCCGGCTTGCCGCTACCAGGCTTGACACCGGCAGGCTTGCCACCCGTGGACTTACCAGCCGCTGGCTTACCTGCCGATGGCTTCCCGGCCACCTGTCGCTCCGCCACGCACCCAAAGGTACCGCCCGCGAACATATCGCCGGCCCGGCCGCCCCCGGTCCCACAGCCCGTAACATGGGCGAAACACCGGGGATACGGGTCGGAAATCGGGGGCGCTTAGCGTCGCAGCAGCGCCCGGACGCGGGCGCGCGTCAGCTTGTCAGCGGCCAAGGGAGAGC
>Ga0210395_10003989_pt1 | contig 11325 bp, 6 predicted proteins | sample IncBWH4OmetaG_FD_150861 | JGI IMG/M metagenome (GOLD analysis project Ga0210395, IMG submission 150861) | Forest soil microbial communities from Barre Woods Harvard Forest LTER site, Petersham, Massachusetts, United States - Inc-BW-H-4-O ...
TTTTCGTCTCCGAGTCGTCGTTCCTGAAACTCTGCGCGCGTTGGTTGCAACCTACGGGCCCGAACCTGTTCGGCAAATGCGTCGACGATGTCAGCGATAGGGCGTGATCATGCGTCAGGATGTGCCTCCTGCGATTGGTAGCCGACGATCTTGGCCTCGAGCGGCTCGCCCTCTACGACGGGCAATGCCCGCGGACGATCCGCCAGGGCAGCGGGTGGGTCGCTGTCGAATTGGTCGGCGAGTGCCCGGGATCGGCGAGAAGCTTCACGCGAGCCGGACTCAATTGTGGCCAAGCCATCCAGTATCTGTTCATACGGTTTCGGCGTCCTACTTCAACTTCAAGATCGCGACTAAGTACTACCGCGCCGAGGCCGGGCGAGATTGCAGTGGTGCACTACTGGGCTCGTCGCACCGCATGCGAGCGACGATTTCCATTGCGGACATTTCCCAAATCGATGTGAGGGTGCTGCCATGACCATTGATCACGTCGCGCCGGTGGAGCTGCCTGACTTCGACGCGAAGCCGTTGATGAGTGAGCACTTTAGAAAGTGGGTTCAGCAACGCCGAGCAGAGTTCGAGCGGGAGCGCGCGATCAGCGAACTCGCCCACGCGAGAGTTGCTCGAATGCTGGCCTCCGGAACCGTGCTATGTCTTCCACCCGATGAACGCCTACGACGACGGCGACACCATTGTGGTTGACGTCGTGCGGCACCCGAAGATGTTCGACCGCGACCGCACAGGTCCGAACGAGGGCCCTGCCACATTTGACCGCTGGGCCGTCGATCTCGCCGACGGGAAGCTGCGCGAATCGCGCTTCGACGATCGCGGGCAGGAGTTTCCGCGCGTGGACGAGCGCCTTGTCGGCAAGCGGTATGGGTACGGCTATGCGCCCGTCGGCGGAGCCGTCTTCGGCGACACCCTGCTCAAGCACGACTTCCTCCGTGTCAGCACGCACTCACGCTGCTGCGGCGCCCAAAGAGCGGTGGGCGAGTTCGTCTTTCATCCCTCATCCCCCGACGCGGCTGAGGACGACGGCGTGCTGATGGGTTATGTGTATGACGGTCGCACCGACCGCAGCGAGCTCGCGATTCTCAACGCGCACACTCTGCAGGATGTCGCGAGCATCAAGCTGCCACATCGAGTGCCCGCCGGACTCCACGGCAACTGGGTACCGACAGTCAATAGCAAACAACGCCGTGGCTGACGACCGAGTCGAGGCGGTGATCGAATGTCGAGTAGGTATCTGGACCGTGGTGATACGGGTGAAGCGTCGGGTTCAGCCGAGGTCCTTGCCCGGATCCGGGGTCCGCGTGACTTGCACGGGTTGTCGCGCGACGAGTTGACCAAGCTTGCAGATGCGATCCGAGGCTTCCTCATTGAGAAGGTGTCGGTGTCAGGGGGGCACCTCGGCCCGAACCTGGGTGTGGTCGAGTTGACCATCGCGCTTCATCGGGTATTCGATTCGCCGCGTGATGCGTTGATCTTCGACACCGGCCATCAGAGCTACCCGCATAAGGTCCTGACCGGCCGCCAAGACGACTTCGACCGTTTGCGGGCCTCCGGCGGGCTGTCGGGGTACCCGTCGCGAGCAGAAAGCGAACACGATTGGGTCGAGTCTTCGCATGCGTCGGCTGCGCTTTCCTACGCGGACGGGTTGGCCAAGGCATTCGAACTGGCCGGCAGCCAAGATCGCCGGGTGGTCGCCCTCGTTGGTGACGGCGCGCTCACCGGTGGAATGTGCTGGGAGGCATTGAACAATATCGCTGCCGGCAAGGGCCGTCGTGTCATTGTCGTCGTCAATGACAACGGCAGGTCGTATGCACCGACGATCGGTGGGCTCGCCGATCGTCTGAGTGGCCTGCGGATGCGTCCCGGTTACGAGCGGCTGCTGGCCTGCGTAAAAAGGGAGCTGACCAGGATGGGGCCGCTCGGGCGATCCACCTATTCGGTACTGCACGCCGTCAAGGAGGGCTTCAAGGATGCGTTGAGTCCGCAGATGTTGTTCGCGGATTTGGGCATCAAGTATCTCGGCCCGATCGATGGACACGATATTTTCGCGCTGGAGAAGGCGCTGCGGATGGCAAAGGGCGTCGGCGGCCCGGTGATCGTCCACACGGTCACCCGCAAAGGAATGGGTTACCGGCCGGCGGAAGAAGATCCCGCTGACCGCATGCATGCGTGCGGGCCGATTAATCCTCGAACGGGCAAACCGAAGTCAGCCACCGGCGCCGCGCAGTGGACGGAGGTCTTTGCCGCTGAGCTGCTCCGATGGGGCAGCCGCCGCGATGACCTCGTCGCGATCACCGCCGCGATGGCGGGGCCGACCGGTTTGGCGGCGTTCGCAGCGCGGTTTCCCGACCGGATGTTCGATGTGGGGATCGCCGAGCAACACGCTGTGACATCGGCCGCGGGGCTGGCGCTGGGCGGCATGCATCCGGTGGTCGCTGTGTACTCTACGTTCCTCAACCGGGCCTTCGACCAGGTAATGATGGACGTCGCGCTGCTGAAATTGCCGGTGACATTCGTTTTGGACCGGGCAGGCATTACCGGGCCCGATGGGGCCAGCCACAACGGCGTGTGGGACTTGTCGCTGCTGGGCATCGTTCCTGGCATGCGAGTCGCCGCCCCACGCGATGCGTCCTCGCTGCGTGAACAGCTTGGCGAGGCGCTCGAGGTCGATGACGGCCCGACCGCGATCCGGTTTCCGAAAGGATCGGTGGGTGCCGACATCGAAGCCGTGGAACGGATCGAGGGCGTGGATGTGCTTTGCCGCCCGCAGGATCCGGATGTTCTGCTGGTCGCGGTCGGGCCGCTGGCAGCGATCGCGCTGACGGCGGCGGCGACCCTAGGGCGCCGTGGTGTGGCCGTCGCGGTGGTGGATCCTCGGTGGGTGCTGCCGGTGCCCGAGCAGGTGGTCAAGCTCGCCAGCGATGTGCAGCTGGTCGTGACACTGGAGGAGTCGGGGCTACACGGCGGGGTCGGCTCGGCGGTGGCGGCCCGGATGCGCGAGGCGCGGGTCGACACACCGGTGCGCAGTGTCGGTGTGCCGCAGCGATTCCTCACTCACGCCTCCCGCAGCGAGATCCACGCCGACCTCGGCCTAACGGCCGCCGACCTGGTCACCAGCATTAGCTCCTGGATTGAGCGGCCGACTGATGAGCCGATGGGACAACCATGAGCGGGAATCACCGCGATGCGGGCCCACAACGGTCCATTTTGCGCCAAGTCTCTTTTGTGTCCGGCAGACCTTGGGCGTAGGACGGCGGGGAGTAGCCAGCGGCGCAGTGCGGATTCCATTGCGGCGGAGCAACAAAGGACGATGCCTGCCCACCGCCTCATCCAGCATCCGTGGCCGAGCCGACGATCAACCCAGCCCGGATGCGACGGGCGACACGATGGTGGTGTACGCATACCAGCGAATGGTGGTGCAGACACCGTTTCAGTAGGTCCCTGTCGCAGTCCACAATTGATGGCAACCGGTGCCCGATTGGCGACTGGCGGCGGACCGCCGTGTCTCCCAACGATATCCGGTCCATACCCCATCAAAAGTCCGAGGAGGCAATCGAAATGGCCGAACCGCACGTGATACCCGCTCCGGCGCCGGAGCCGCCGGGAAAAGTTGAGCCAGCCATTGAAAGGGTGTCGGCGCCGCCCATCCTCATCAGTGAGCAAGAGGTTGCCTTCAGCACCGCGGCAGCGCGGGGGGTGCAACCCAGGACCAGTCACCGCTGGATTAGGGCGACTCGCCTCATCGCGCTGGCCCCCCGCAGGATGTCTCCGATCTCGATTGCGGATTCGCGCAGGGCGCCACGCTACTACCGACGGGATTACCGCTTTCTTGAGGACGCCCGTATGGCACGTGAAATGCACAGATTGTGAGCGTCTCAGATGAGCCGGAATCGATCATCTTTTACCCAAAGGACCGCGACTGAGCTGACCCTGTGCCGGTCTGAACGTCGTTCTCGTACCACCGTGGGTCGCGAGTCGCCGAAGCTGGCGGTGTGAGCATGCGACTGGAAGGTAGAAGCGTCCTTGTTACCGGCGCCACCGGAGGCATCGGTGGCGCGATCGCTCATGAGTTGGCGGCGCGTGGCTGCGCTGTCACGCGGCCACCGGCCGCCGGCACGAGAATCTCGAGCGCTTGGTCAGCGAGCTCGGTCCGCCGGCAAGAGGTTTCGCCGCTGACTTGACCACGCCCGCAGGGGTCCGCGAGGCAGTGGACCGCACCGGCCGTGTTGATGTGCTGGTGGCCTGCGCCGGCGCCGGGGTTCCGGACGACCTGACAGGTCTGAGCGAGGAGGCGTTGCAGGAAGCGATCGGCATCAATCTTTTCGCCCCGGCCGCACTCGCGCGCGCGGTTGTCCCGCAGATGAAGCAGCGCGGAGCGGGTCACATCGTGTTCATCAACTCGGTGGCCGGACTCGTCGCCTCACCGAGCAACGGCACCGTGTACACGGCCACCAAGTGGGGGTTACGGGGGCTCTGGCTGGGGCTGCGACAAGAGCTGCACAAGACGGGTATCGGTGTCTCGACGGTCTTCCCCGGACCGGTCCGCGACGCTGGCATGTTCGCCCGCACCGAAGTCGCCCTACCGCGGGGTACCGGCACGAGCTCGCCGCAGGATGTGGCCCGGGCCGTGGTGCGGGCGATCGAGCGGGATCGGCGGGCGGTAACGGTCGCGACCGGCGGTGTGCGGCTGGGTCGAGTGATCGGCGTCGTCGCGCCGGGACTGGTCGCCCCTATCGCGCGGCTGGCCGGCGCCAACCGGGTGCGCGAGGCGGTGATTGAGGCCGAGCACCGGATGGGCGCGACGGCGCTCGGCGGCTGACGTCTCAAGACCCCGGCATGACATATGTGGTCCTCGTTCGGGAACCCATCTAGTGAGCGCCGACCGAACTTGGGGAGACGTGACGTCGGTCCCCAAATGCCTTATTCAACGGATGCATCGGGGTGCTCGATGTCGATTCCCGATCGCGGTCCAGACTGTCCCGGGCGGCCCAAGCCAACTCCGGGTCATGGTCGCAGCGTCGCTTATTGTCACAGCGTAAAGATGCAAAATGCTGCGGAACAAGGGGTTTGATATCGCAACCGGGAGCTTAACCCGTCCGGTGATCGAGGCCCCGATCACCCTGTACCTGGAACAGCCGGTCTGCGCAATCGACGGATGTCTCGGAGGGGCACAAGCGTGGACTGTGCAGGGGGTGGTCGGGCCGGCAGCCTGCCAGCGGACCTCCGGCGGGAAGTTCATGCAGCGCTACATCTTTCATGCCCCGCTCGGTCGCCGTCCGCGATACGAGTTGGAGCGCGACTTCGCTGAGCAGTTCGCCGCGCCGTTCGGGTGGATTTTCGCCTCACCGAGGCCGCCGTTCGTCGGGGGCGCCCCCTATCAGCGGGTCAAAAGAACGCGGCCTCAAACAGGTTGGCGCAACGGCCGATTATGCGACCGCGAACGTCCCCCGTACAGCGCTTTCAGCAGGCCACGGCCATCGGCCGCACACGAGATCGACGGCGTTCCCACGGCCACTTTCGTCGATATCCGGCCCGGCCACCAGAACCAGCGGCCGAGCAACGCAACAAGCGACGGCAGGATGAAGGTGCGCACGATCAGTGTGTCGAGTAACAGGCCGACTCCGATTGTCACCCCGATCTGGGCCACGCTGAGCACGCTGCTGCCGCTGAGGGCGAACATGGTTATGCCGAAAACGATTCCGGCGGTGGTGACTACCCCTCCGGTGGCGGCGAACGCACGGATGATTCCGGTACCAAGGCCGGCGCGGGCTTCTTCGCGGATTCGCATGGCCAGCAGCAGGTTGTAGTCGGCCCCGACGGCCACCAGGGCGATGAATGAGATCGGCGCTACCGACCAGTGCAGTTCACGATGCAGCAGGTGTTGCCAGATGAGGATGCTGGCGCCCAGTGCAGAGGCGTAGGACACCGCGACGGTGCCGACCACGACGAGGCCGGCGACCGGGCTGCGCAGCATCAGCGCGACGATCAGGAAGATCAGCACCAGAGTGATCACCATCAGCATTTTGAGGTCGCGGTTGACCAGAGTCTGCAGGTCGAGGGTGGCGGGTCCGACGCCGGCGAGATAGACGGCGGTGGGGGTGAGCGTGCCTTCCTTTGTCGCTTCGTGCACTGCGGTCTGGATCTGCCGGGCTTGTTGCGCGCCGTCGTTCCCCCATTCCTGCCCGTCGCCGTAGACCAGCAGGTAGGTGGCGTGGCCGTCACGCGATACCAGTTTGTCCAGGGCAGCCTTCAACCGCGGATCTGCCAGTGCCCGTTGCGGAAGGTAGAAGCCGCCGGCGGCACTGCCCTGAAACTGCGTGTCGATCTCCTGCAGATAATCCGTCAATTCGTGCACCTGCGGTGCCACCGATTGTGTGATGTTCGTCAGGGCAGCGGTTGCGGCGCGGGCGCGTCGTATCTGCTCGACCATCCCACTGATCGCTGCCGGCATACCGGCGAGCGCATCGGTTGCGTTCGCGGCGCCGGCGTTGAGTTTGCTTGCGCCGCTGGCGAGTTGGTCGGAACTTTGCAGCATGTCGTCGACGGGTTGCACTACCCGGGCAACCGCCGAGCAGATCGGGTTGTTCGGGCAGTCCGGTGTCCCCGAGACAAAGGCGCGTAACGGGTCGAGGTAACCCGACACCGTCGTGATGTTGGTCTGCAGCCTGGTCATCCCGCTGCGCATGTCCTCGGCAGCCGAGCCGATGCCGCGCAACCCATCGACGCCGCTCTGCAAGCCGGCGGAGAGCCGCCCGACATCTGCCGACATCGACGCGAGCGCGCTGTCAAGGTCGGCGGCCCGGCCCAGCCGCTCGGTGAGCGTGTCGAACGTGGTGTTGAGTTGTCGGCCGATGACGCCGGCCAACCCACTCAGTGTGGCCTCGTCGGGAACCGTGCCCGCCGGGCGGCTGGCCGACTGCACCATCCGCACACCCGGTATGGCCATGACCTGCCGGGCGATCCGCTCGACGGCGATCAGCCCGGCAGGGTTGCGGATGTCGTGGTCGGCGGCGATAGTGACCACCGTCGGCATCAGGTGGTTGGTCGGAAAATGGCGGTCGGCGCCCTGGTAGCCGCGGTTGGATTCGGCGGCGGCAGGGGTGGCGGCCGGCTCGTTCCAGCCGATGTGGAGTCCGGTCAGCGGCAGAGCCGCGACCACGATCAGCGCCCCACTGGCGGCAAGGATCGGCGCCGGCCAGCGTGCCACACTCACACCGATCCGCCGCCAGCGTCGGGTGAGACGGGAAGGGCGGGGCTCGAGCCAGCCACGGCGCCCGGCGAGCACGATCAACGCCGGTGTCAAGGTCAGCGACGCCAACATCGCCACCAGAATGCCTATCGCGCAGGGAATTCCCGTGCTGCGGAACACATCCACCCGCGCAAATCTCAAACACGCCAACGCCACTGCGATCGTCAGGGCCGATCCCACGATCACCGGGGCGACGCCACGGTAGGCGCCCAGCAACGCTTCGTCAGAGGTGATGCCGCGGCGCCGGTGCTCGCGGTAACGGCCGATCAGAAAGATCGCGTAGTCGGTGCCGGCACCAAGCATCATCGCGGCCAACAGCGCGACGGAGAGCAGCGACACTTCGACCTGCCCGGCTTCCCCGAGTGCCGCCACGATCGGACGGGCCACCGCCATGGCGGCGCCGACCGCGATCAGCGGGATCGCCGCGCCGACGGGCGACCGATAGACAACCATCAGTAGCAGCAGGATCAATCCCACGGTCGCTGCGGTGATGCGCAGCATCTGCCGATCGATCGCCGTGAATTCGTCGGAAGCGGTGGCGCCCGGCCCGATGACGTAGGCCTGCAAGCCTTGCGGTAACCGCAGTCGCTTGATGGTGTCGCGCAGGGCGGTAACCGATTCGTTCGCCTGGGAGGTGCCGATCAGCCCGGACAGCCGCGTCATCACGGTGACAGCGCGGCGGTCCGCGCTCTGTGCCGCCGCCGCGGTCGCCGGATTTGACCAGAGGTCGGTTACTGAACCCACGTGTTCGCTGTCAGCGCGTAAGGCTTCCACGAGCCTGTCGTAGTATCGGCGATCGGCGTCATTCAAGGGCTGATCACGTTCCAGCAGCACGTAATTGAGATTATTGCTAGGCAGTTCGTCCAGCAACTCAGCTGCGCGCCGCGCCGCGATCGAACTGGCCGCGTCGGCGGGTATGAAGGAGCGGGAGTGCGTTTCCACCACACGGTCGAGCTGGGGCATCGTGAGAGTCGCGGCGCCCACGCCGACGAACCAGAGGACGACGATCCAAACAGCGTAGCGGCCTGTGAACCGAGCCAGCTTGCCCGCCACGTCATGCATGCCGCGGCTCATCGTCCGCCGCTGATCAAGGCCGGGGTGAACTCGAACGCGGCCTCGTCGAAGTCTCGCGCCGCCCGCCAGTACTGCCACGTGAATCCGGGCCAGAGCGCCCGATTTGCCCCGGTCGCGTCCACAAACCAATTCGTGCAACTGCCGTTAGTCCACACCCTCTTGGCTGACCGGCGCTGAATGTCCTCGTTGAACCTGTCCTGGGCATCCCGGCGGACGTGGATCGAGGCGGCCGCCCGATGCTGCACACGATCCAGCGCGCGCAGCACGTACTCGATCTGCTGCTCGATCATGAACACGATCGAGCTGTACGCCACCCCGGTGTTGGGGCCCATCAAGAGGAACGCATTGGGCATCCCCGCCATGGAGACACCCATGTGGCCCTGGAGGCCCTCGGCGTTCCACCGATGCGCCATCACCTCGCCGCCGGCACCGCGGATCCTGAGGTCGTCGAACCTGTCGTTGAGGACGTGGAACCCGGTGGCGTAGATGATCACATCGACCGCGCGCTCGGTTCCGTCGACGGTCACGATGCTGCTGGGCCGCACCTCGGCGATACCGTCGGTGATGACCTCGGCGTTGGGCTGGGCCAGCGCCTGATAGTAGGTACGTGAAAACAGAAGGCGCTTGCACCCGACCTGATAGTCGGGAGTGAGCTTGGCCGCCAACGCCGGATCCTTGACGTGCTTGCGGATATTGGCCTCGCCGGCCCATTGCAGAAGCTTATGAAGGTTGCCGTAGCCGTTGATCGCGACGCCCAGCAGCTCCGCAATCCAGTAGTTGACGTAGCGGAAGGCCGTGCAGGTCACTGGAACTCGGGCGAAAAGCTGCTGAACCAACCTTGGGATGGACACGTTGGGCCGGCCTATCACCCAGGCAGGGGAGCGCTGATACACGTGTAGTTGATCGACGTGGTTCGCGATGACCGGCATGAATTGGATTGCGCTGGCTCCGGTGCCGATGACCGCGACCTTCTTGCCGGCCAAATCCACGCCGTGATCCCATCGCGCGGAGTGGAAGACCGGCCCGGTGAAGGTCTCGATGCCGCTGATTTCCGGGATGCGTGGCACGTGCAGCGGGGCGACGCTGATGACCACGAACTGGGCGGTGACGGTGCGTCCGTCGGCCAGGCGCCCCCGCCAACGCGACGCTGCCTCATCCCAGTGCGCCTCGACGAGTTCGGTGCCGAACATCACCTTGCGGCGCAGGTCGTACTTGTCGGCGACCCGCTGCAGGTACGCCTGGATCTCCGGCTGCGAACACCACATCTTGGACCAATACGGGTTCTGTTCAAAGGAATACGAGTAGAGGGCGGCCGGGACATCGCAGCCACAACCCGGATAGGTGTTGTCGCGCCAGGTGCCGCCGATATCGTGTGCCTTCTCCAGGATCACGAAATCGTCGCGGCCACGCTTGCGCAACTGGGCTGCCATACCGAGACCGGAGAAGCCGCTACCGATGATGGCGATGGTGGTTTCCAGGTCCGATGTCTGGGTCATCGTGCAGCTCCTTTGTCGAAGGTCTTGAGCAGTGACGGGAAGAATGCCGGCACCCGCGCGGCGTAGCTGCGATAGGCTGCGCCGAACCGGGCGACGAGGTCGCGCTCCTCGAGGAAGGTGCCCAGCAGGATGTAGCCCGTCAGGCCGACGGCCCACAGCAGGTGCCCGGCCGTGAACGTGCTTGTGCACCAGAAGCAGAGCAGCAGGCCGGTCATCAGTGGATGGCGCACCAGGCGGTAGGGCCCGTGCGTTTGCAGCCGGTCGGAGGTCGCCTCAGGCACCCGGGTCACGTAGCCGCGGTAGGCCTGGCTGATGCCGAGCAGGTGAAAGTGGTTCAGCAGCAGCGTCGCCGCGTAGACAAGCACGAAGCCCAGCCAGAAGCCGACCTCGATCACCGCCCCGGCGGTGCCGCCGGCCGACCAGATCCGGTGCGGCAGCGGCTGCCAGCCCAGGCACAGCACCCACACGGCCAGGCTGGCCATGAAGATGTAGACGGTGCGTTCGAGGGCGTCGGGCACCCAGCGGGTGACGAACGCTTTGAACGAAGGCCGGGCCATGCCCGAGTGCTGCAGGCCGAACAGCGCGAGCAGCAGCACGTCGATCACGACTGAAGGCGCGGTGGCCAGGTGCGGGCCGGCGTCGGCGGTCTTCGGCAACCACCAGCCCCCGGCGAACAGCAGCAGCAGGGGCACGGTCACCCCGGCGAAGGCGTATCCGGCGGAGGCGAGCAGAACGGGGACCAGCCGACTGCGGTCGGTCAACACGTCCTGTATCTGGTGGCGGGTGATCAGATCCATGCGAACCAGGGCAGGTACCGCGAGCGGACCGTGCCCTCCTCCAATCGCTTGTCCAGCTTGGCCTTCCATCGCTCCCCGTAGGTCGTGTCGAGGAAGCTGCCCGGCGCGACGAGGCGCCAGGCCGAGGTGAGCGTCATCCAGTAGGGCACGATCACCCCGGGATCGACCTGCCGCATGAAGGCGAGCTTGTCGGGGATCTGGCTCCAGTGGATGCCGGGGTAGCGGTGGTGCACGCTGTGGTAGCCCTGGTTGAAGACCCAGAAGTTGAGCCAGTTGCTCACCGTGTTGATCGATTTGCTCGGATCGTCCTCGAAGACGCGTGCGGGGGCGTGGGTCAGCCACGCGAAGTAGCCGCTGTTCACCTGGGTCACCGCGAAAGGGATGCCGTAGAAGAGCAGGAACCGCGTGTTGTCGGCAACCCACCAGGTGGTCAGGATCAGCGCGACGACCAACGTGAAGTCCAAGATGAACTGGTCGCGCCGCTTACGTCGGCCGGCCGACGCATCTGCTGCGAAAATCGTTCGTACCGTGTGGTTCTTGACGACGTAGCCGTATCTGATCCAGTACCAGACGGCATGCATCCCCGTCTCGCGCCTCTCTGTCGAGGTGATGTCACCTGGCCCGTCGTTGAAGCGGTGGTGGTTCAACACGTGCACCTCGCGCATATCGGCCGCCGTCAAGAGGCCGGGCGCGCAGCACA
>Ga0210395_10003990_pt1 | contig 11325 bp, 7 predicted proteins | sample IncBWH4OmetaG_FD_150861 | JGI IMG/M metagenome (GOLD analysis project Ga0210395, IMG submission 150861) | Forest soil microbial communities from Barre Woods Harvard Forest LTER site, Petersham, Massachusetts, United States - Inc-BW-H-4-O ...
TCTCAGGGCGAGCGAGCGTCGCCATGAGCCGTTCGTAACCGTGCACGACGTCGCGATCTGCCTCGATCAAACCGTCGCTGTAGAAAATCAAAAGGCCGGAACGGGGCAGTGGTGTCGTCGTGGCGATCTCGCCGCGAACGCGCAAACCCAGCGGCAGTCCGCTCGTTCCGAGTGCCGTCACCGCGCCCGCGTCATCGCGCAGGAATGGTGCCGGATGCCCAGCCGATGCGTGCGCGAACGTTTGCGCGACCGGGTCGAGCACGCCGACGAATGCCGTCACGAACATGTCGGGATACTCGGTTTTCAGCGTGCGATCGGCGGCATCGAGCATCGCGATCGGGTCGGCGTAGACCTGCGCGACCCCGCGAATGACTTGTCGCATCGAGGCCATGATCACCGCCGCAGACAGACCGCTGCCGGCCACGTCGCCGACCGAAATGACGATGCGCCCGTCGTTGAGGCGCAGCGCGTCGTACCAGTCGCCGCCGAGTAACTCGCGGTCGCTGGCCGGCACGTAGATGCCGTCAAAGCGCATGCCGCGCACTTGGGGAAGCGAAATCGGTAACGCCGCACGCTGAAACTCCGCGGCGATCTCACGCTCGCGTTCGTAAAGGCGCGCGTGCCCGATCGAAACGGCCGCGCGCTTCGTGAGCTCTTCGAAGAGCGGTAAATCGGCGACGGCGTACCGCCGCGGAGTCTGCGACCAGTACGCGACGAGCGATCCTATCGTTCGCCCGCGGGTGCGTAGCGGAACGGTGACGGCCGAGCGCGGCTCCAGCTCGCGAATCACTTCGAGCAGGTGACGGGTCGCGACTTTTTCGAGGAGCTCGACGTTCACTTCGTGGATGACGATCGGCTGGCCGTTTCGCAGGGCGGCAGCGATTGCAGGCTCGTAGTGCCGATCGTGGGTGTAACGCCCGACGAGACGCTTTACCAGACGTGTCTTCTTCGGATCGGCGTGAATGGCCGCGACGGTCTTTAAGCGGTCGCTTTCGTCGAAGAGATCGATTGCGGCCCAGTCGCCAAACTCCGGAACGATGATGGCGAGCAAACGGTTGAGTGTGGCTTGCAAGTCGAGCGATTCCGCAAGCACTTCACCGGCTTGCGCGAGAAAGGCAAAGATTTGACCTTGGCGCTTGTAGTCGTCGATATCGGTGCAGATGCCGAGCCAGCCCGCTCCGTCATCCTGCGCCTCTTCGAACGGCGAGACGAAGAGACGATACCATCGGTACATTCCGCCTGCGCGCAATAACCGCAGCTCGAGCTCGAAACCTGCGCGGCTTGTAGCTCCGCTTTGCAAGGCCTGCCGGCAGCGCGCGCGGTCGTCGCGATGAACCGCCGCCCACCACTGCTTCTCCAGCGATGCCGGCGTCGCGTTCGCGGGGGCCCTCCGCCCGACGCGCTCGTACCACGCGCGATTTAACGATAGAATCCGGCCGCCCGAAGTGGCAGTCCAGGCGATCTGCGGAATGTCGTCGACGGCGAGAGGCGCCAAAGCCATTGGATGCCTGGTTTTTCGCACCGACTGGCCTCAACCTCGCGCAACGGGCTCAAACCCCGAGGATATCGGCTCTTAGGTTATTTCGCCTTGCTCACCGTCGCACCAACGGGTTCCCCGAGGCCGGTTATCGTCTTGGTCGGCGAGCCGCCGGCCGGGTATTTGTAAAACGCGACGTGGGCTAAGCCGGCGTCCGGCCCGATGACCTTCTTGCCCTGGATCCAAAACTGAACGACGTCTTTCGAACCGGTAAGCGGCGTCGACCCGACCTTGGTCCCGGTGCTTCCGCTTATGGCAAACTGATAGATCACGGCCGCGCTCTGATCTCCAATCGCCAAATGCGTGCCGTCCCACTGAACGGCGCCGGGGAAGCCGATGCTCTGGTTCAGGTTGAGTTCGGAGAAAGAACTGCTGCCGCTGCTAAGCTCCGCGTATTCGAGAGCGCTGCCCTTCGTGGTGCCGTCGATGTAGAGGTTACCGCGATTGTCATATCCGCAGAACTCGTAGTAGTAGAAACTCGAATCTGTGTAACTGGTAGGCGTGCCGCTTGCGTCTGCGTAGATCGCGACGTCGCCGGTGGTAAAGCTCGTAGACAATCGGTTCGTGACCGCAAGGTTCCCGGTGGTCGGGTCGACGGAACATCCCAGCGGATAGTAGCCTGGATCGTCGAGCGTCTTAATTGGGCTCGTGCTGCCGTGGGCATACTCGAGGATCTGCGACGCTCCGAAGTTCGCGATGAAGACGTTGCCCGCTTTGTCGACGCACTGCCCCGACGGCTCGTTGAATCCCGTCAGCTTACCCTTCAACTTGCCCTTGGGGTACGAATACACAAAAACGTCGTTGCTTCCATAGGGAAAGGAATCGGAGACATAGAGGAGGTCGCGCTTCTTGGCATCGGGAGCCATCCACGACCCTCCGCGGTCCGGACTCGCCATCGCAAGTACGCTGCCGTTGGCGACCGCGCCCGAGCGGCTAAGCGGCGCTCCGAACTGCGGTCCGGAGCCGTTGCCGCAGCCGGCGAGTACGGCTGCCGCTGCGAAAGTTCCTAAAGCGTGCCGAGCTAATCTCGAGATCTCCATGGGTGTGGCCTCCTTACCGTTCAGGTACGCGCGAACTAAGTCTCCCCAGTATTGTTCACGGCAGTCGCCCACGCCCCGGGCTTTCGAAGTCACAAAGGCCGCGTTCCGTGGCACAAAGTATGAGCGCTCTCCAGGTCGGGCTATATGGAGTGGCGCACAAGAGGCCCTCGTCCGATTAGCGAACCCTTTGGCCCCAACGAAGCCGGTGGAGGGAAGCGATCGATGTCCCGGGCCAACCCTGAGAGTTGCTTCGAGGTGGCGGCACGCCATCTGTTTCGCCACATCAACGACGCGAAATCGCTTTGCTACAACCCCCTTGTGCGTTCGTTGCACGCCGGTGCCGAGAAAGGCGGAGGCGACCGTGCGGTCTTGTCAGCGGTCCACGGGCGAATTCTTACTGAGGCCCGCGCCCTTTGTAAGGATTATTCCGCAGCGGGCTCAAAGGCGCGCGCCGATCGGCAGTATTCAATCGTCGCTGCTCTTTGTGCGGGCGAGGCCGCCGCGGATACGGCCGCTCGACTGGGGCTCTCGAGACGGCAATACTACCGCGAACGCCGTGGCATTTGCATGCGCGTGGCCCGTGCACTCGTCGCGGTAACTCCCAGTCGGGGCACGCGTTTCGAGCTCGGCGACCCGCAGCAGTTGTTGCTGGCGCGCGCCGACGCGCTGCTCGATCAAGGCTTCGCCCGCCGCGCCGTGCATTTGCTTGGCAAAGCTCGAGCCGCTCTCCCAGCGGGCGTTGCCAGGTGGGCAGTGCAATTGCGCCTTGCCGAGGCGCTAGTTTCGCTTGGGCTTGCGGCTCGCGCGGAGCGCCTGTTGAGCGAGTTCTGCGCGGACGCCGATGCTGGCGTAGTCAGCGACCCCACGAGCCGATGGCTGCACGATCGTCAACGCCTGGTGGGCGCGCGCCTCGCAATGGAGACCGGCCGCAACGCAGATGCGGGCCACGCACTCGCATCGCTAGCCCGCCGGCGGACCGCAGAGGCACATGCCGACGAGGATGCTCTTGACGCACTGGTCGAGTGCGGAAACTGGTATTGTCAAAACGGGAATTTTAGCCAGGCGAGAAACCTGCTCGAACGCGCGCGTGACGTCAGCCGACGGCTTCCGCATGCTGCCGCGCACCGGCGAATCGCTTTAGCTCTCCTTGCCGCACACTGCGCGGAGGATTCGATCGACGAGTTTGGGCTCGAGCACCACTGGCTCAGTGAGGCGTTGGCGCTTAGCATCTCTAGTGGATCGGTATGCGGCATACTCGACGCCATGAACGGCCTCACGGGCTACTACGTGTCGACTGGCCGGGATGACGACGCGTACGAGCTTGCGAAACAGAGCCTCTCCATCGCCCGGAATACCGAGGGAACTCGGCTTCTGGCAGATGTAGGAATCGAAACCACAACCATGATGCTAAGGACGCGCCATTGGCGGGCCGTAGACCCGCTGCTCTTCGATGTCGAAAAGCTCGCGCAGCCAGGCACTCTGCGGTGGGCGATACTCAAACACTTGCAGGGCAATTTCTTGATGCGCGCTTGCCGATACGACCGCGCTCGCGACCCGCTTGCGGGAGCGTACGAAGCGGCCAGGAGCGTCGGCAACCGCCGCCTCGAAAGTATCGTCCTCCGAGACCTTGCGGTCGTATTACACCGCGTTGGTTCGGTTACTAAAGGGATCGAGTTCATGAGGCATGCGGTCGAGCTCGCCGAGGGGCACTCCGGTGTGTGGTCTCTGTGGAATACCTATGAAGCCGCAGCGCGTCTACTACCCGACCGGCGGATCGAGCGACTTGCTCGACAAGCACGCGCCGCATTTTCGGCGCGTGCGAATGCATCGCACGACAGGGAAGAGCCGGCGCTGGAGGGTGCGCTCGCCGTGCGTGCGCGCCGCCGTCGTGATTCTGGCGGAGCGCGTCCGCGGCTGACGATCGAATAAGGGAGCGGACCGGGAGCACCGGCCTCCGAGGGGTTAGGGCGTCCTTCGAGGAAGAGCCAGCACCTGCTTACTTCCCTTGCATCAGGAGCGAAAAACTAAATGAAACCTTTCGGTCGGTTACTCATTGCGTCACTGGTTGGCGTCGCCGCGACGGGCGCAACAATCGGACCGGCGCAGGCTGCATACACGCCGGTTCTTATCAAGAGCTGCACCATCGCCAAGCCGAAGCCGATGAGCCACAATGCCAACGGCACGCACATCGTTTACGTCATCCTCGGCCACAGGACGGCGTCGAGCGTTACCTTTGCGGTGGGATACCGCAACGCGTCAATGCACTACCTTCGCCGCGTTACGGACGCCGGGTCCTTCGCACCCGGGGTGACGATCGACCATACGCTGCCGCTCTACAATGACGTTACCTACGCCGGCGCGCCGACGTCGACTTGCCTACCCGTGGAAGTCAAGTGGGCCGGCGGCACCATCTGGATGGCGCCCTCTAAACCGTAGGACGAGCGTCTGTGGCGTCGAAGCGCCCGGGTGTGCGCCTCGGCTTTAGGACGCTTGTTTCGCTTGCCTTATGTGCTGCTGCAGCTGGTGCAGTACTTGCGCACATCGCGATCGACGTCGTGGGCGATTATGCCCTCGCCAACGATAGTTACGACCATCTTCATCACAGCTCGCGCGAGCTGATCAGCGGCGTAGCCCTCGCCATCGCGGCCATTCTGGTCGCGCGAGGGCTGCGCGGCTGTTGCGAAATCGCGCAACGAAATCGTACGCGGCTGGCCCACGCTGCCTACGGCGTGCGCGAGGCCGTGGGATATTCGCTGGGCGCGGTCGCGGCGAGTTGTGTGCTCGTTCCCGCGATGGAATGGCTTGATGGAAGGCTCGACGGGATGGCGGTAAGCCAGATCGGCGACGCTTTCGGCGGCTCGCTATTCATCGGCCTGATCACGACCGCCGTTTGTGCGAGCTTGGTGGCCGCGCTTATCTTTGCTCTCGCGCGTTGGCTCATCTCGTACCGCGACGCAATCATAACCATTCTCGAGACGCTCATGCGTTGGAGCGGCGATGCGGTTCGCCGTCTCTCGTGCGAACTCGATCGCTATCGTTTGACCTTCCGGCGCCGCGCGTCCCACGTGTCGCGTCTCTCCAAACGCGGACCTCCTGTAACGCTCTCCGTTTAGCTCTGTTCTAAACCACTCGCTTTACAGGAGCCCCCCAAATGCGAAATCCTCGCGCTTTTACGCGCGTTGCTTGCGTGTCCATTGCTCTGCTCGCCGCGCTTTGCGCGGCACGCGTCAGCGCCGCCGCGGCGGACGACGATACCTTCAAGGTACACGGAACGGTCCGATCCAGCGACGGAGCGCCGATCGCCGGAGCCTCGGTCACGATTTCGATGTCCGGCGTTTCCATCACGGACCGAACCGATGCGCGCGGCAAGTTCGACTTGCATCACGTTCGTGAAGGCACCTACGCACTGCGCGCCTCGGCCCCCGGCTACCAGCCGATCTCCCAACGAACGGTCACGCTCGGGCGATCGAATTCGACGCTCTCGATCGTACTATCGCAGGCGACCACGAACTCGTTGACGGTCATTGGTGAGGTACGTGCCTCCGCCGGCGAGACGGTCTCTACCGCATCGGCGCCGACGATTTCGATGAGTGCCCAACAAGCAGCCGCGGCGGGCACGACATCCGTTGCGCCCATGCTCTGGAGCCAGCTTTCGACGACGCCCGTCATCCCGCTGGGCGGCGGCAGCAACGCAACCGTCAGTTTCGCCGTGCGTGGACCCGATCCAACCGAGACGGTCGTCGATATCGACGGGCACCAGATGAACAACGGCAACACCGGAGACTTCGACGTGTCGTTGCTCGACCCGGCCGCGTTGCAGGAGGTGCAGCTCGTCTACGGGATCGCCCCGTCGTCGCTGATTGGGCCCAATACGATCGGTGGCGGCGTCAACATCCTTACGCTGGAGCCTACGAGCACCGATCACACCTTGATGCGAATCTTCGGCGGCTCGTACGGAACCTTCGGCGAAACGCTGCAAAGCACCGGCTCCGATAACCGCTTCGGCTACGCCGTCTCGTTGCACGGCACGACCTCGTCGGGATCCGTCAATCAAACGGTTCTCGCTCCGCCAAACGCGATCGCTCCTCCAACCGGCAACGAAACGTTTCAAAGCGTCGGCAGCGATTCCATCGGCCGGTCGTTGTTGTCTAAGCTGCGTTATCAATTAGGCGGCGACAACGGATACGGCTACATTCAGCTCAACTTCCGCGATCAAACCGTTTATAAAGACGAGTCGGCGCTGTTGACGACCTACACGCCGCCCGGGTTCGGCGGAAGCGTGGGTGACGACGCGTTCCACGCCGGAAATGCTGCGGTGCCGCTTGACAACGATCAATCCGGTGGCTATCAGAGTTTCGCGGGGACGAACCTGGACGCTCACCAGGCCAACTACGGACTCGACGCGCAGCTGCCGCTGGGGAATCAGCAGATCGACGCCGCGCCGGCGACGATTTTACAGCTCAGCCATTTGACGACGTTGAACTCACAGTCGGTCTCCGGTCCGGGAGCCGACACTTTGCAATACTTGTACAACCAACGGGACTTGCTGGGCGACGACTGGCTCGAGGTCGATCACCGTTTTAGCGACGGCACGCTCTCGTTCAAATACGACATTGACGAGGAAACGCTCTCGACCAACTACGTCCAAGGTCAGGTAATCGCCGAGGTGCTGCCGGGCGGCCCACCCGTAACGTCCGATGGAGGCACGGTTTCGACGGACGCTATAACGCCGGAAGATCGGCCGCCGCCGCCCGTGGAAACCTTCCCGCTCTCTCAGACGCAGCGGTACGCCGTTTTGCGCTACAACGGCGACCCGACGAGCCATATTCACTACTCAATTGCAGCGTACGACAGCGATTTCAGTACGTTTGGCAGCAGTTTCGACCCACGCGCGGGGTTCGTCTGGACGCCGACCGGCGCGACCGCCGTGCGGGCCTCGGTGGGGACGACGTTCCAAGCACCGCAGCTTTCCGAGCTGCTCGTGCCGCCTCCAGCCGATCGAGTGCCGGTCGGCGGCGTCGTATATATCGGCAACCCAAATCTTCAGCCGGATCGGGCCACCGATTTCGACATCGGAATGGAGCACATTTTCGGAAAGCGCAGGCCGCTGCATTTTGTAACTGACTTCTATCAGACGAACCTCCGCGCTCCGTCGAGCCAAACCAATCCGATTCCGATTCCGGGTTGTCAAACCAGACGAAACCCGACGCCGTGTCCAATCAGCATGCCGGTAAATGCCGGAAACGGGGTTTATCGCGGCATTGACGTACACGCCGACGAGGAGCTCGCGACAAACTTCCACATTCGGGCCGGCTGGGACATCGACAGCTCCTTCCTGACCGTCATTCCGGAATCGATTCAAGATGGAACGCTTGCGGCCGGCGAACAATCGCTTGGCCAGCCCTTGCACAAGGCGTACTTGGCAGTGGAGCAAGAGCCGCCCGTCGGTCTCGGTTATGGCGCCGAACTCGACTACGAAGGCTGGTACAACGAGTTGAACCGGTCCCCGTACGCCGTCCTCAACGCGCACGTCGCCTATCGGCGCGCCGGCTGGGAGTACGGTCTTTACGGGACGAACCTCACAAATGTCTACAGCAATCCGTTTACGGTCGTCGGGGGCGGTTTCGTGTACGGCGGAACGCCGGGACAACCGGTGATTCCGACCGACGCGTACATCTTGCAGGGAGCGCAGGTGAACTTCGTTCTGACGCGCTCCATCTAGCGGTTAGAAAAGTATCGTCTGGAAGTCCCCGACATGCTCGAAGCCGATGCGGCGATACAGCGCGATCGCGGCATCGTTGAAGTCGTTGACGTAGAGCGAAAGGGTCGGCGTTATTTCGAGCAGACGATCGCAAATCGCGGCCAGCGATGCCGTGGCGAGGCCCTGACCGCGCAGCTCAGGCGGAGTCCAGATTCCTTGGAGCTGCGCGGTCTGGTCGGACCACGGGCCGATGTTGCAGAAGAAACAGAGCCGGCCGCCGTCGATTCCGACCCACCACAGTCTTCGCTCGATCATCTCGCGGATGCTCATGTTGAAGGTGGCCGAGTTCCGCCGCGGATCGTACTCCAGTTCCTGGCGGATCATCGAAGCCGAGCTCTCCGCGACCGCGCGCCACTCGTCCATCTTCGCATTGCGGACCGCGACGGGAGGACGGGAAGGGCGAAGCCGTGCGCGGTCGACCATCATGACGAGCTGACGATCGCGCAATAATCGCGGCCGTCCCAGCCGATCCCCGGCAATCTTCCAAAAATCCCGGACGGCGTCGCGAGGGCCCACGATCATTCGATTGCCGGAATAACGCAGTAGATATGCGGCGAGCGGCGCTACGGCGATCGGTTCTGCCGCGATGACGATTTGGCGTCCGTAATACGCGACGCCCACGATGCCGCGCTCTCCGGAGACGACGACGACGTTCTTGCGTATCGTCTGCGCGGCGTCGTGCAAGAGGACGTGGCTGATGAAGACGTTGAGATACGGCGAGTGGGCAAGATAATCCAGCGCGGGACGCACAGTCGTCTGCGAGATCGGTTCGACCCGCACGGAGCTACTGGGAGTCGAAGGCAACGCTGATCAGTGGCTTGGTCGTCGGTTCCTTGCTGCCGCCCTCGGGCTCGATCGTGACCACGACTTCCGACGTCGCGCGGGCGTCGGCAGGCACGATCACGAGCGCAACGCCTCGAGCATCCGGTAAGAATGTCGGCGCCGGCGACATCTTCGTCGAGCCGACCGGCCGGGTCCACACCTGATAGACCTGACCGCGCGGCGGCTCGGAGAGCTCGTGAAGCGCGAGGTCGATGCGGCTCCCCCTGGTAACGACTTCGCCGTTGCCGATGGCATAGTGGTGCGCGTGACTGTCGAGCATGTCGAAGAGCGCGGTGCGCTCTCCGCTCAGGCTGCGTGCTAGGGAGGTCGAGCGCTCGGTGAGATTCGCGACCTCGCGTTGCTGTTGCCTTGTCTGCCCGATAAGCGAAATATTCGCGATCGACGAGATCAATGCGATCGCGACGCAGACTGCCGCTACGAGATAGGCCGGCCAGACCGCCGCGTGCTTCACGCGAGCTATCTTCCCACGAGCGTATCGAGGCCCCTCGGGCGAAGGCGTCGTAGCTCTGGCGCTATGCACCTGGGGCTCTTGTCTGCAGCGGGGCTGGCGGCGTCGTTGCATCTCGTGCCTCAGCCGCAAAGCGTGGATGTACTCTCGTGTCACGGGCAGGCTTCGGCCGTTCCGCTGACCGTGCTGGCGGGATTCGATGCGGGGGCGCGTGCCGAGCTCGACGAGCGTTGGGGCGCGCTGCGAATCGGCCGCTTGCGCACGGCCTCGGGTCGCGACGCGGAGATAACCGTGCGGCACGACGGCTCGCTGCCGGCGCAGGCATACCGGTTGCTGGTTCGCGACGGCCGAGCGTCGATCGAAAGCTCGGACGCGGCCGGCGCCTTCTACGCGGCCGTGACGCTCGCACAGTTGCCCGTTCGCTCGCGGGGGAGTTGGAGCGCTCCCTGCGTCCGCATCGAGGACCGTCCCACGCTGCAATGGCGGATTCTTTCCGACGACGTTTCGCGCGGCCCAATTCCAACCATGCGCTATTTCGAAGAACGAATTCGCACGATCGCCGCATTCAAGATGAACGGCTACTCGCCGTACATGGAGCACGTCTTCGTCAGCCCGACGGATCCGCTGCCGGCGCCGCTCGACGGAGTTACGCCGGCGCAGCTGCACGAGCTGGCCGAATACGCCGCGCGTTTCCACGTGGCGCTCGTTCCCGAGCAGCAGAGTTTCGCACATATGCACAACACGCTGCGCCTCGAACGGTACGCACCTGCAGCCGAGCTCCCGCACGGCTTTCTGCTGGCGCCCAATGCCCCGCTCTCCATCGAATATCTCTCGCGTATTATCGCGCAGGAGCTCGCGGCGGTCGGCCGGCCGCCGTTCTTTCACGTCGGCTCCGACGAAACGGCGACGCTCGGTCTTGGCTCGACGCAAGGTTACGTCGCCCAGCGTGGCCGCTCGAACGCGTATGCCGAGCATATCGTCGCGATGAATCGTTTGATCGCGCCCTCGGGCGCGCGGCTGATGTTGTGGGACGACGGCATCGAGAACGATCCCGGAATCATGAAGTTGATTCCGAGCAACGCGGTCGTCGTGAACTGGCACTATGGCGCCGAGCCGAGCTTCGAACGTTACATCCAGACGATTGCCCGCGGCGGTCTGCAGCAGATGGTTGCTCCAGGCGCGAGCAACTGGAACGAAATCTTCCCCGCGATCGATACCGCTCTCGTCAACGAGCAGCGCTTTATCGGTGAAGGTAAGGCCGCGCGCGTCCTCGGGCTCTTCCAAACCGTTTGGCACGACGATGGAGAGACGCTCTATGAGGCGACGTGGTATCCGGTCATCTACGCCGCGGCCGCGGCGTGGGAGCGCGGGGACGTCGAGCCGGAACGCTTCGCCGCCGACTTCCCCAGCGCGTTTTTCGGCGTCGACGACGATGTCTATAGCGCCGACGTGACATCGCTTGGCCAAACTCTGCGCCTGTTGGAGCCGCCCGATTATTCGTACGGCCAAAGCGACGCACTCTTCTGGGCCGATCCGTTTGATTCCGCGGCCGAAAACCAGGCAGCGAAGGCCGACTTGCGGCAAGTTCGCCTCTGGTCTGAAACGGTCGAGGCGAACCGTTATTTCGCCCGGCCGCCGTTGCATGCCGATGCCGCTTTCGTGATGTTTCTCGCTGCGCGTCGCTACGACGTCTTAG
>Ga0210395_10003991_pt1 | contig 11324 bp, 9 predicted proteins | sample IncBWH4OmetaG_FD_150861 | JGI IMG/M metagenome (GOLD analysis project Ga0210395, IMG submission 150861) | Forest soil microbial communities from Barre Woods Harvard Forest LTER site, Petersham, Massachusetts, United States - Inc-BW-H-4-O ...
CTCGGCCAGATAGTCAAATACCAGAAAGTCGATGTCGCCGCGTCGAACCAGTTGCTCAGCGCCCGCATTGCTGTCGCCCCAAAAGGCCGACGCGCAGCCGATCCGGACTGTATCGCGGACCATGCCATTCATCGCCCAGGCCAAACCGGGGAGCGTTTTTCATTGAAGGCGCGAAAGCCTTCGCGAGCGTCCTCCGTCCGGGCCAGCTGCGGCAGCACGCGCTGCGCATATTCGAGCCCAGCCTGCAGCGACAGACTGTCAATCGTCGCCAGCGCGCGCCGGCCGATACTGATCGCGGTCGGCGACGACGCAGTGATCGAGCCGACTAGCGCGTCGACCTTCCCGTCGAGCGCCGCGGCCGGCACGACGTAATTGACCACGCCGTACGACAGCGCGTCCGCCGCCGAGATCGGCTCACCGGTCACGCACAATTCAAGGAGCTTGCGCCGCGGGATGGTGCGCAGCATGAAGGGCAGGATCATCATCGGAAAAATACCGATACGGGCTTCGGGCACCCCAAGCCGCGCATGATCGGCAACGATGGCGAAATCGCAGGCGCAGACCAAGCCGAAACCGCCGGCGAGCGCGTGGCCGTTGACACGCGCGATCACCGGCACCCGAGATTCGACAATGGTGCGGAACAATTTCACCGCCGGATTGTCGCGCTCGGCCGGATCGACGCTGAACGGGTCGCCTTCGGCATTCGGCTTGAGATCGCCGCCGGCGCAGAACGCTTTCTCTCCCGCGCCGGTGATGACGACAGCGCGGATTTCGGTCGCCTCGTCAGCTTCCAGCACGCCCGTGCGCAGGCCGTCGAGCACCGACTCGTTGAGTGCGTTGCGGCGTTCCTCGCGATCGATGGTGAGCCACAGCGCCTGCCCTTTCCGCTCGCGACGCACATCCGGCACGGCTTCCTCCCATATTGAGTTAGATTCATTTTTGCGCGACAGTAGATGAGCCGCAACAGAATGACAATGCGGCTCGCGGGAGGATAGCCATGCCGGAGCAAAGCCTTGTGCTGCTTACGACTGAGCAGGGCATCGCCCGCATCACGCTCAATCGACCGGACCGCCTCAACGCGCTCGACCAGGCCTTGGCGTCAGCGCTGGCTGACACGTTCGAAAGCCTCGAACGCGATCCGGCCTTGCGGGTCGCAACGCTGACGGCATCAGGCCGCGCCTTCATGGCCGGCGGCGACATCACCGCCTTCAAAGCGGCGGGTAACAATGCGCCGGAAATGATCGGACAGTTGATCGGCTTGTTCCATCGCATCATTCGCGCGATCCGCCGGCTCAAAGCGCCGGTCGTGGCGGGCGTGCACGGCGCCGCGGCTGGCGGCGGACTCGGGCTGGCGCTGGCATGTGACTTTGTCATCGCCAGCGACGACGCAACTTTTGTCCCAGCTTATACCAAACTCGGCACCAATCCGGACGGCGGCACGACCTGGACGGTGACGCGGCTTCTTGGACCGCAGCGCGCACTCGAATGGCTGATGCTGGGCGAAACCAAAGATGCGCGCGCGGCCAAGGACATGGGCTTGATCAATCGCGTCGTGCCCAGGGATGGGCTCGCCGACGCAGTCGACGCGCTGGCGCGCCGCATCGCCAGCGGCCCGGCAACGGCGCACGCGACGCTCAAGCGCCTTGTTGATCAGGCTCCCTACTCCTCGCTCGACGCGCAGCTTGATGCGGAGCGCGACGGATTCATCCGCGCCGCCGGCACAGCGGATTTTCGCGAAGGCGTGCAGGCGTTTCTCGAGCGGCGCCAGCCACATTTCGGCGACAAGTGACGACGCGGTATCGCGAAGAAGAGACCAGCTGTACGAAGTGCCGAGCTAAGCCGACAGCGTCGATCGCAATCGTGCTTCCCGGGCCTTGTACTCGGCGCGCGCCTTCAGCGCCGTCGTCATATCGACCGCAACGAAGCGAGCGAGATTGTTTGGCTGCATCTGCGCGACGCGGTCCATGTCGGCGCTGATCACGGTGCCGATCATGGCATAGCCGCCGCCGGACACGGCGTCGCGATGCAGGATGATCGGCTCGAGCCCTCCCGGCACCTGGATCGAGCCATAAGGATAACCGGCATCGACGATGTTGGACGGATCAGAGCCGGCGCCGAACGGTTGCTTGCGCTCGCGGAAGGCAAGCGGGCGGCCCTTGCGGTAGCGATAGCCGATGCGGTCCGCTTCAGGCGCCACTGTCCAGGTGTCTTCGAAAAATGTCTTGGCAGACTCATCGGTGATACGGTGGAAATAAAGGCCGGTCATGACGCGAAGCTCCAGCGACTTCGGATAACTCGGCGTCAGGTCACCTGGAAGCGAGCGGCCGGCGCGCGCGCCGGGCTTTGGCTTGCCGACCGGCAGCACGTCACCTGCTGCGAGCTTGCGGCCGGAAAATCCGCCCAACGCCCCGAGCCCATAGAGCGAGCGGCTGCCGAGAACGATGGGAACGTCGATGCCGCCGGCGACCGCGATATAGCTGCGCGCACCGCTTCTCATGAAATCGAAGGTAAGCCGATCGCCCGCTTTGACGGCGAAGGACTCGTTGCGCGGGCGCGCCTCGCCATTGAGTTTCGGGGTCGCCTCGGCTCCCGCGATCGCGACGATGCCAGGCGCGCGGAACACCAGTTCCGGCGCCAGCAGACTTGCTTCCAGAACCGCCGCGCCTTCGTCGTTGCCGACCAGGAGGTTCGCGACGCGCAAGGCGTACTGGTCGAGCGCGCCGGACAGCGGAATGCCGACATTATAATAGCCGGGCCGGCCGGCATCTTGGACGGTTGTCGCCAGTCCCGGCTTGATCACTTCAATGGCCATGGAGCGCCTCCACCAGATGCCGGCTGTAGCCCGACGGATCGGCGTGAAAGGATTTCAATGAAAACGTCACCGGCTTGAAGGTCAGGTCGAAAGCGCCGGCCTCGACCGCTTTGACGTCGCGGTCATATTCCTCACGCGATACCGACTTGAACTTGACGATGTCGCCCGGCTTGAACACGGCAAGGAAATCCTTGAAGTAGGGCAGCGTCTGCGCCGGGTCGTAAATCGGGGCTGGGGTGATGCCGAGCATCTGATAGCCGCCGGCGCCGCGCACCGAATAGATCGCGATGAAACAGCCGCCGTGGCCGATGGTCAGCTTCGGCGTATCCGTGCGCGGCCGCAAATATTTCGGCACTTCGATCTGCTTCGAGCGCTCGACGATCTGATAAAGCCACGGCAGGCCGGCGACGAAACCGACCATGGAGACGAACCATGGCGCACCGGAATGGGCGGCGATAAAGTCGTCGATGGATTTGAAACCGTTGATGCGGGCCGAATAGCTGATGTCGTTGCTGCTCGGATCCTGGTGACGCTCGCGGAACCGCTGACCGGTCTCGTTGGTCCAGGGATCGTTGTACAGCACCGGCAGTTCGACGATGCGGGTCGGCAAGTCGATCTCGGCGTCGCCGATCTGCGCCTCGATCTCCTTGAGCGTGGCCAGCATCTTGTCGGGGTGAATGACGTCCGGGTCGAAGCGGACCAGGTAGGAGGCGTTCGACGGACAGATTTCCGAGACCCCGGGGATGCGGCGCTTCTCCAGCTCCTTGCAGATCGCCATGCCTTTGAAGAAGGCTTCCAGCGACATTTCCTCGTCGATTTCGGCGAAGACATGCTCGTCAGCGCCGAAGGAATACCGAATCCCGCTCATGCCGATCTCTGCCCCTGGTTTCCTGTTACGAAGGCGCTGGCGCCGTCAGCAGTCGCTCCAAAAATCCAGTATCGAACCGCGCCGCCTGCACGTCTTCCAATCGGGCCAGCCGCTTATGCAGCCCTGCGGTTGTAACAACCCCTTCAACGTCAAACTCGTCGAGCGCCCGCCGCAGCCGCGCCAGCGCCAGCTCCCGAGTTTCTGCATGGACAATGATCTTGGCAAGAAGAGAGTCGTAGTAAGGCGGCACCGTATAGCCTGGATACAGCATGGTATCGACACGCACACCGGGCCCGCCCGGCAGCGCAAGCGACGCGATCTTGCCCGGCGCCGGCCGGAAATTCTTGTCCGGGTCTTCAGCATTGATGCGCACTTCGATGGCGGCGCCGCGCATCGCCACGTCCGCTTGCGTAAGCCCGAGCGGCTCACCCTGGGCGACGCGGATCATTACGCGCACCAGGTCGATACCGGTGATCATCTCGGTGATCGGATGCTCGACCTGGATGCGCGTGTTCATCTCGATGAAGAAGAACTCGCTGGTCTCGTCGTCATAGAGATATTCGAGCGTGCCGGCGCCGCGATAGCCGGCGCGCTCGGCAAGGCGAACGGCCGAGGCGCAGAGCGCCTGCCGGGTGGCTTCATGGATCGCCGGCGACGGCCCCTCCTCCCAGATTTTCTGCCGCCGCCGCTGCAGTGAGCATTCGCGTTCGAAACAGTGCACGACGCGTTCGCCGTCGCCGAGTACCTGCACCTCCAGATGCCGGGCGCGTTGCAGGAAGCGTTCGAGATAAAGCGCGCCGCTGCCGAACGCCGCCTTGGCTTCGGCCTGCGCGGTGTGAAACTGATGCTCGAAGCCCGCTTCATCGAGCGCAACACGAATGCCGCGGCCGCCGCCGCCGGCGCTGGCTTTGAGCATGACCGGAAAGCCGATATCGCGTGCCGCTGCCAAAGCATGATCGAGGTCGGCAACTTCGCCGTCGCTGCCGGGAACGACCGGCACGCCCGCCGCCTGCGCCGCCGCTCGCGCCGCCGCCTTGTCTCCCATCATGCGGATGGTCTCCGCATTCGGTCCGACAAAGACCAGGCCCGCCGCGGCGACAGCGTCGGCGAAGCGCGGATTCTCCGAGAGAAATCCGTAGCCGGGATGGATCGCTCCCGCGCCGCTCTGGCGCGCGGCGGCGATGATCGCGTCGATATTCAAGTAGCTTTTGGCGGCCGGCGCCGGACCGATATGGACCGCCTCGTCGGCAAAATGCACGGCGAGACTGTCCTTGTCGGCATCGCTGAATACGGCGACGGTGCGCAAGTCGAGCTCCTTGGCCGCGCGGATGATCCGCACGGCGATTTCGCCGCGATTAGCGACCAGGAGCTTGTCGAACACGCTAACACATTCCGCAGCTGTTATTCGCCGAGCCGCGGACATTCTCTTTATCTCATCGGCCCGTCAAGTTTAGGCAACGCTCCAATATTCGCGTGCAATGCCATCCCTGCACCGGGGACGAGCCGCCAATCGAGAGACTGCCGCCCGGTGGGTGTCCTGAGTATCAACTTCGTCGCTGGGCCGGTCTGTCATCTGAGCGCCGGCGCACAGGCCGGCGGCCGACGGTGCAGCGTCGCTTGTTCGAAAGCATAGCCTAGCCGGAACAAATCGGGCTCGTGATAAGGAAGCACAACCATCTCCAACCCAACCGGAATTCCCGCCGGCGAAAAGCCGGCTGGCAGACAGATCGACGGCAGCCAAGTCTGCGCAGCAATCAAGGTATTGGTCGGGAAAGTCAAAACCGTCCACCGGCCGTCGTTCAATTCTTGGCGCGTCGGCGGCAGAACTTGGCAACACGGGAAGCAAATGCCGTCCAGGCGGTTGGCGGCAATGACGTTGACTACCGCACGCTGAAACGCATCACGCGCGGCAAGCTTCCGATAATATTCCGGGTCGTCCTGCGGATTTGCCGGCCCCGTCATGATGTCTTTTATCAGATCGAGATTCTTGTGGTACTTGCCGTCCTTGTAGATCGCATCGAGCGAAGAATAGGCGAAGTCCGGGTTGCTGCCGAGGAATGCGTTGATGTCGTGCCGCGAGTGGGTGATGTAGAGTGACGTCTCCAGAATAAAGTCCATCAGGTTCGGCAGGCTAACATCGACGACCTCGGCTCCAGCGGCCGCAATCGATTTGATCGCGGCACGGATGACCTTGTTCACTTCGGCGCAATCGGGATCGCTGTCGCTGCCGAAGGTTTCCTTCAAGACGCCGATGCGCGCGCCCTTAAGACCGCCAGCATCGAGATTTTTGGTGTAGCTGCCTTGATGCCCAGCGATGGCGAACGCGGCGGTGTACGGATCTTTCGGATCGTAGCCGACGATCGCGTCGAGCACGATGGCGGTGTCCTTGACCGTGCGGCCCATCGGGCCGGCAGTATCCTGAAAGACCACCAGCGGGGACAAACCCTTGCGGCTAATCAGACCCGGCGTGACTCGAACACCAACCAGATTATCGAAACTCGCCGGCACGCGGATCGAGCCGCCGGTGTCCTCGCCGATGCCGACAGCGGCGAGATTGGCGGCAACTGCGGAGCCGGTGCCGGCGCTGGAGCCGCCCGGATCACGCGCCAAGTCGTAAGGATTCTTGGTCTCCCCGCTAGCGGACGAGTAGCCGAACCAGGAGGTGGCGAAATCGGGCAAGGTCGTCTTGCCGAGGATCACGGCGCCAGCTTCCTTCAGCTTGGCGACCAGCGTCGAGTCCTCTTTTGGAACGTAACCTTTGATGGCGATCGAACCGAAACTTGTCGGAATGCCCTTGGTCTCGGCCTGATCCTTAACCGCAATCGGTATGCCATGCAGCGGGCCGCTGAGCTTTCCGGATTTCCGGAAAGCGTCGTCCAGCGCGGCGGCGTCGGTCAAGGCCGCAGGATTGAGAGTAGCGTATGAATTGAGCGTCGGTCCGCGCTGGTCGTAAGCCGCAATCCGGTCCAGGTAACCGTGCACCAGTTCGACGCATGTCAGGGTATTGTCGCAAAAGGCAGCATGAATTTTGTCGATTGTGGTCTCTTCCAGCGCAAACGTCTTGGTCGTCAACACCGAACTCTCCTTGATGATTCCGGTCCCGAAAGACCTGCCTGCGGGCCGTCAACACCGCCGCGAGGCATTGAATTTTCTCATTTGGCGCGCACGAGCCGCGTCAGGCCGCCATCGAGTGCGAGCGCCGCGACGATGATCGTGCCTTTGATGATTGATTGGTAATAGGGACTGATATCGAGCAGCACGAAACCGTTCGATATGGTGGCGATGATTCCGAGGCCGACAGCGGTTCGCCACATCGCTCCCACTCCGCCGGAGAGCGAGGTGCCGCCGACCACAACGATGGTGAGAACGTCGAAGATGATGCCGGGATCGAGATTAGCCTGCGCCGACGACAGTTGCGAGGCGATGATGCTGCCGGCCAGGCCGATGCAGCCGCCAAGGACGACGTAAGTGCTGGCTACTACCGCGCGCACGCGAATGCCGGAGAGGCGGCTGGCCTCATAATTGCCGCCGACCGAGTAGACCGCCTCGCCATAAATCGTGCGCGCGAGGATGAAGCCGAAAACCAGGAGAAACAGGATGAGCAGCATGCCGGAATAAGGAACGCCGTGCCAGCGGCCGGCACCAAGCGTGCCGAAGTCAGGATTGTCGACCAGGAACGCCGCGTTCTTGGTCATGACCAACGCCACACCGTTGATGACAAAACCGCTGCCGACCGTGGTGATGAACGGATTGATACGCACGACGGCGACAAGCAGGCCGTTGACGAGCCCAAACAGCAGCCCGACAATAATGGCGGCACTGAATGCGATCCATGGCGGATAGCTTTGTCCGACATAAGCGGCGACGATGGCACAGAGCGAATAGCCTGACGCTACCGAGAGGTCGAAACCGCCAGTCAGGATGACGAACGTCATGCCGACGGCCATGATCCCGGCCGGCGCCCATTGCGAGAGCATGTTAAAAATATTTTGTCCCGACAGAAACGCCGGGTTGCCGACGCCGACGACCGCGACGAGCAGCACTAACGTGACGACGATTCCATAGACGCGGATCAGCGTCGGCAGTTGGTCGCGCCACGCCGCGATCGGCGGGGTCACGGGGCGGGCTGTGTTCATTGTCGTCATCCGAGGACTCGCACAGCTAGTTCACTCCCGCCGTTAATGGCCGGTTTTCCACCGCGAAGATGAGATTGAGGATTCGCTCCACGCTTGCCTCGTGGCTGTCCAGCGTGGCGATCGGCTTGCCGCGCGCCATCACCAGCACACGGTCGGCATGCTCAACCACCTCCTCCAAATCGGACGAGACCAAAATGACGCCCAAACCTTGGTCACTGAGGCCGCGAATGGTCTGAAAAATCTCCTGCTTGGCGCCGAGGTCGATGCCGCGAGTCGGTTCATCCAGCAGCAGGATACGGGGGCGTCGGTACAGCCACTTGCCAATGACAAGCTTCTGCTGATTGCCACCAGACAGATGCAGGGCGTCGGAGTCGAGACGGTCAGGATTGAAGCCAATCTTGCGCGCCAAAAGTGCCGCGGCGGCACGGCGTGCGCCTGCCGAAATTACAGGCCCCTTCGAAACTGAGCCGATATCGGCGAGCAACAGGTTGCAAAGCGCCGAGCGTGACAGAACGAGACCCTCGCGCTTACGGTCTTCCGGCGCCAGCGCAATGCCGTGCCTGATGGCGTCGCGAACTGACGACGGCCAAGGAAGCTCTTGGCCATCGATTGTCATGCGGCCATCCGCCAGTGGCTCGAGACCGGCGATCGAACGCAGGACTTCCGTTCGCCCGGCGCCGACCAGGCCGGCAATGCCGAGTACGTCGCCCTCGCCGAGTTCGAAACTGATGCCGGTGACTTTGCCGGGCAGTGACAGATTGTGAACGCGCAACAGCGGCTTGACGTTCTCGCGCTCGCGCTTGCGGCCGCGGACAATCTGCACATCGCCTAGCATCGATTTTACCAGGGTATCTTTGGTCCATGCGGCCGAGCGCCGCGTTTCGATAAGCTGGCCGTCCCGCATCACCGAGACGCGGTCGCACAGGCGCAAGACTTCGTCGAGATCGTGGGAGATGAAAATAATTGAAGCGTTGTTTTCCTTGAGCCGTCTGATCAAATCATAGAGCCGGGAACGTTCGAACGGACCGAGCGGCGCGGTCGGCTCATCCATTATGATGACGTCATGTTCGGCGTGGACCGCTCGCATGATTTCCAACATCTGCTGGTTCGCGACCGACAGTGTATTGGCCTTGACGTGCGGCGAGATGTTCACGCCCATCCATTGCGCGAGTTCGCGGAAGCGCTTTTCCATGCCGCGGCGGTCGACGATGAACCAGCGGTTCGGCACTTCGCCCAAGAAGACATTGGACAGCGCCGACATTTCCGGAATGATCGTCAATTCCTGGTAGATCGCCGCGATCCCGTTGTCGCGCTGGGCGCGCGGGTCTTCAAACGAAATTGGCAAACCCTGCACCTCGATGTCGCCGGTGTCGGGCGTGCTTGCTCCAGACAGCATGCGAATGAAAGTTGACTTGCCGGCACCATTGGCGCCGACGAGGCCGTGAACTTCCCCCGTCTCCAGCACAAAGCTGACTTTGCGCAACGCCTGTACGCCGGGAAACGACTTCGAGACGTTGCGCACGCGGATCGCCAGCGTCGATTCGCTGACCCGCTTGCTGCCGATCGGGGACTGGACCATCGTTCAATTTGCGGTTTCGAGGCATCGGGGCCAAACCGGCCCCGATACTCGGACGGCGCCGTAGGACTTACGCCTCAGTAAACCGGCTCGTACTTGTCGGCGTTGGCTTTGGTGATGAAGATCGTGCCAGTCGTGTTCACGATCTCTGGCAGCAACGCTTCATCGATATAGGCGTTGATCGGCTTGCCTTCGAGCGCCATCATCAAAGCGGCCGAGCCGTAGTAGGCTTCCTGATACGGAAGGTAAGCCGTGGTCTGCGCCCAAGTACCGGCACGCACTTTGCCGACACCGACTTTGGTGGCGCCGCCGGAGAAAATCTTGATGTCTTTGCCCGGAGTCTTGCCGGCCGCAACGACCGCCTGTTCGACGCCGCGCGACATGTCGTCCCACGACGAGATAATAATGCTGATGTCAGGATGTGCGAGCAGCGCACTCTGAATTTTGGTCAGCGCAATGCGCGGGTCGAAATTCGCCGGCTCGTCGACCACGACTTTCACGTTGGGATACTTCTTGGCCCCAGCCTTGATGGCGTTTTCCCAGTAGGTGAACAGGTCCGAGCCGACGAAACCGCCGACCGCCGCCACCGAACAGGTGCCGCTACACGACGCAAAGGCGGTCTCGATGGCTTCGTTGAAGTGCGCCGGGCCTTGCATCGTCAGCGTCGCGGCGAGGCCGGCCGTATAGTCCGGATCGCCACACATGGCGATGTCGATCGAGACGATCGGCTTGCCGGTGGGCTTGAGCAGGCGATTATACAACCCACAGCCGGGCTGCGCCGCTGCGGGACCGAACAGGTAGCCGTCGAAACCTTCGGTGACGGCATTCTCGACGACTTTGGCTTGTGTTGCCGGGCTAAAATTAGCGTCGAATATCTTGAACTCGAAGCCGTATTTGGCGGCGGCCGCCTTGAGGCCGGCGAGTCGCGCCAGGCAATAAGGATTGTCGACGCATTCGGTGAGATAGGCGATTCGATATTTTTGCTTCGGCTTGTCACCCGATTTGTCGTAATCAACCACGGCTTTTGCCGCAGGTGACATTTCGACGGCTGCGACCTGCCGCGCGGTGGCGACTGCCAGTACCGCGCCAATCGCCAACGCGCCGATAGCCAAAAGCGGGCGGCCGCGCTTTCCAAATGTTGCGAGATAGTGTGTCATCCTGTGCCCCTGTGTTGGACGAAGATAGAATCCGATCCGTCGACTCGCGTTCGCCCGTTGCTACGGCGCTGAGCGAACGTTCCCGACACGGCGGTCGATTTCGAGGGTGGCGATGATGGCGGCGGCTTCAGAGCGCGCCGATTACGCGCACAGTTGACACCAACGTCCACAAAGCTATTGCCGCCGAGGAGGGTATTGTCCACGAACCCATCATTTGTTCAGGCTTGATCGCGAATCTCGGCCGGCAGAGCGAATCTGCCTTCGCAATCAAGCGCGCCTTGCGACGCCCGTATTTGCGCGTTGGTTTTTGCAAACTAACAGGCGATCACTGTCGCACCCATCGGCGCGCAGCGGATGGCATCAACGTTGCAAGCGGCTTTGATTTTGTAAATTTCAAATTCCAGAATTGCGCTTTCGGGAAAGCCAAGCGCATTCTGACTAATTGATGCGCATGTGTGCAGAGAAATGCACTATGAGTAGGCACGACGGGTCGAAGAGCGCGGAACGGGACGGAGCTGTTCGACCGGAGCGTTTCATGGCTTTGGTCACGTTCCGGCAAATCCGTTATTTCATCGCCGTCGCCGAAAGCGGCAAAATCAGCGCAGCGGCGTCCATGCTCGGCATTTCGCCGTCGGTGGTCACCGCGGCAGTCGGCGAACTGGAAACGCTGTCGCGTATGAAGTTGTTTCAACGACAACCGCGCGGCCTCGATCTTACCTATGAAGGCCACCGATTTCTGGCGCATTGCCGCAACATCCTGTCCGCCGTCGAGGGC
>Ga0210395_10003995_pt1 | contig 11322 bp, 6 predicted proteins | sample IncBWH4OmetaG_FD_150861 | JGI IMG/M metagenome (GOLD analysis project Ga0210395, IMG submission 150861) | Forest soil microbial communities from Barre Woods Harvard Forest LTER site, Petersham, Massachusetts, United States - Inc-BW-H-4-O ...
GACCTCTTTGCGCGAAGCCACGTCGTACACGAACAAATCGCCCGTCGAAAGGATAGAGATCAACACGCGTTTGCCATCGGGCGTGAACTTAAGACGATTGGCGCCGTTCAGCTTTGCATCGATCGATGCAGCGACCTTCCGCTGCGCAGTGTCGATGATCCAGAGCTTGCCATCGCCCGCAGCAGCGGTCCACAACTCCTTCCAGTCGGGCGACACATCGAAGCCCTCCGTGCCCAACGAGGTCGGAATTGTCGTCACGAACCAGTCACGCTGCGCGGGCCCGCGCGGAGCAGGATGCGTCGGATCAGGCGGCATCTCACGATTTTCGATGATGCTGACGCTCGATGAGTGCGCGTTCGAGACGAAGATTGTTTGACCGTCCGGCATCACCCGAATCATTGGAGACCCACGCGCGCGTTCCGTCCGCTGACGCGATCACCTCGTGCGGATCCGGCCCAACCGGCATCTTCGCAATGACCTTCAGCGTCACTGGGTCGACGATCGACAGCGTGTGATCGGTCTTCGAGAGCGCCAGCAACACAGGGTGCTGTGCAACCTGACCCCAGCTTCTGGGAGCAGCAAACAACGCAACTCCCAACGCAACAACAACCAGCACAAAACGGGACATCCCTGTACGCATCGATCGCTTCTCCTCAACCTAAATTGACACCTCTCGCAGATGACGCAGGTGCACGATCGCCTCATTACACCTAAATTCCAGGGCCGCTTACAAACCTCAATCCAAAACGGTAAGCCAGATGGTGGTTGTTCGTCGCGGGCTATCAAACCTCAACTGGCGACAACAGGGCAATGCACTCATTGACCAGATAGATACTGATAAGTCAGCTTGTGAGAAGTCACACCCAGGAGGACGAGAAAGTACCCCGAAGTGATCATCAGTTAGATCGGCGGACGAATCGGCGATTCGAGTAGTGACTAGGAATTTGGAGCGGCATGGACGCCCATGGTCGCTATCGCAGGTGCCAGCCCATCGAGAGCGGTTAATGGAGCGTTGTTTCACACCCTGTACAGACAAGGGCACGCCAAGGGCACTTTAGAAAGCTCCATGCGCTTCCAAGGGCTCCGAGGGTACCCCTCCGCTTCCCGTAACTCTCTGATTCCGCTATTCATATACTTCTGTCACGGCAGAGGTCGCGGGTTCGAGCCCCGTCCTCCCCGCCATAAGCCAGAAAAGAATCAGTGGTTTACGGCGATGTGCTTATCTTTCATGCCTCCGAGTTGGGTGCTGGTGGGTTCGATTGCATCCTCCCGAAAACAGATTTGAAAATGCAAGGTCCTGCGCGGCCCGTTTCTCTTCGCCGACGGCCTCATGGTAAATCCGCAACGTGATGTTCGGATTGGCACGGCGAAACAATTCCTGACTTGTCTTAACGCTGACTTTGAGAGAGCCGAATAGGGCCGGCGAGCGGTGGTCACGCCAATCCTCTTCAATGGTGCGACCGTTAATGACAACATGGGTGCGGTAAGGCGAATTTAGCTGATCACGCGGTATAGTTCGCGCTGTCTCCGCCTGTTACATCGTAGGTTGCGCCGGAGACCATTCTGGCGGAGTCCGACGCAAGGAACACTACCACCGGCGCAACATCTTCAGGCTCGATCCATGGCACTTCGAGCGGTGATTTTGCCTTGAGTCCTTCTTTCGCTGTTTCCTCATCTTTGTGAACGTCTCCTGTGGGACTTCTGCCTGCAGCCTCAAGCGCCTGCGCGTATCGCTCTTCATGGCGCGTCAGTGGTGTATCGATCAGCCCTGGAACCACCGCATTTACAGTGACTCCATATCTACCTAGTTCCAGCGCTGCCGATTTCATCAGTCCGATAATGCCCCACTTCGACGCGGAGTAAGCAGCACCGAACATTGTGCCGTGCCTCCCCTGGGTGGAGGTTGTGACAATGATGCGGCCTCTCCCGCGTCGTGTCATCGCAGGCGCGAACGCTCGAATCGCATTCGCCGTGCCTGTGAGGTTCACGTCGATCTGGATGTGCCAGTCAGGGTCCTCCATCTCCAGCAGTGGCCTGAATGCCTGGATTCCCGCATTTGCAAACAGAATGTCGACGCCATCGGAGGAGCTTTCTATCTCCACTGCTGTGCGGCGCAGAGCAGGCAGGTCCCGCTGATCCAGAACAAAACTGCGCCACCTGCCGCCGGCGGCATCAACCAGGCTGCCCGTCTTATCAAGGTCTTCCCGTCGCGCGGGAGTCACACCCGAGCGTGGGTCTACCGTATCGCAAATATCGATTCCCACTACCTGCGCTCCGCTCTGCGCCAACGCAACCGCAACAGCGCGTCCGATTCCTCGCGCCGCCCCGGTGACCACGGCCAACTTGCCATGGAGCATGCTTGTCCAACCAGAAATCTGCTGTCTCATTTAACACCCTCCAAAGCTTGAAAGGAGTTACCGCGTGTGTGAGTCGTTAGGATACAGTTGCGGATCTGTTCTGAGGGAGACGCCGCTCTTGTCGAGTGATTGTCAAATACACCGTCGACTGGGCCGCAGCCTTCAGCCACGCCTCCTGGGCTATGACTTCCGTGGTCTACGCCTGAGCGAGATACGTCTGCTGTTCAATGACTGAGAGGTTGGTCGTGTAATCTGCTTGGAAACTGTCCTGAGCCGCGACGAGAAGCTTCGCCTGCAGCTCTCGCGCTTTTGTGGCACCGGCAGCGCTTCTGCCGGCGTGGAGGGCCGTGATTGCCGCCCTAACCTATATCGCTAACTCGGGTGCCGTGTACTACTCCGGAATTGTGCCTAGCCCTCCCTGCCGGTGCAAAGCCGCGCGGCCGAGGAGAATCTTGGAGCAGACCAGGCACTGTTCAAGCAGCAGCAACTCGGGATCGCGAAATTGGAGGCGTTCCACAAACGACCGTATAAGGTAACCTTGTTGTCGAATCGCTCAGATACCGGTTCCTCAGTTCGGAGTGCTGGCACAATCTACGGCGAATCAGGCCACCGAGGTTGGAGATTTAGTGCGCGAAGCGAATAAGACTGTTGTGAGCTGCTGGGAAGAGCAGGTCGTCATCCCAACCTATCCGGTTCAGGACGGAGATCTGAACCCCATGTTCCTCGAAAAACGGGTGTACCAGGGCAGCAGCGGCAGAGTCTATCCCAACCCGTTTATCGACCGTGTCGCGTTGGAGAAGAGCGATAAGAAGTACCGGGCGATCTTTCTCGAAAACGAGTATGTGCAGTTAATGATTCTCCCCGAGATCGGTGGGCGTATCCACGCGGGGCTCGACAAGACCAACGGATACGACTTCTTCTATCGCCAGCGCGTGATCAAGCCGGCATTGGTCGGATTGCTGGGGCCATGGATATCGGGTGGTGTCGAGTTCAACTGGCCGCAACACCACAGGCCGTCGACCTATATGGCCGTACACGCAAGCATTGAAGCGCACCGTGACGGCAGTCAAACGGTTTGGCTCAGCGAACATGATCCCATGCTGCGCATGAAGGGCATGGTGGGCATTTCGTTGTCGCCGGGAAAATCGCTGGTCGAAGCCAAGGTGCGTTTGTACAACCGGACTCCGCTACCGCAAACATTTCTCTGGTGGGCGAATGTCGCAGTGCGCGTCCACGATGAGTACCAGGCATTCTTTCCACCAGACGTGACGTTTGTGGCCGATCATGCGAAGCGCGCCGTTTCCTCGTTTCCAATCGCTCGCAGTCGCTACTATGGCGTCGACTATCGGCCCGGCACCGACATCTCTTGGTACAAGAACATTCCGGTTCCCACCTCCTACATGGTGACCGAGTCGAAATACGATTTCTTCGGGGGCTACGACCACGCCCGTCAGGCCGGCCTGGTGCACACCTCAAATCATCGCGTGGCGCCGGGAAAGAAACTATGGACCTGGGGCAACGCTGAGTTTGGTTATGCATGGGATCGCAACCTAACGGATGAAGACGGTCCATACATCGAACTGATGGCAGGTGCATTTACGGATAACCAACCGGACTTCACTTGGCTGCAGCCATATGAGACGAAGACGTTCAGCCAGTTTTGGTATCCGATTCAGCAGATCGGCCCAGCAAAAAATGCGAACAGCGAAGCCGCGATAAACCTCGAGTTTCAGACCAAGAGCGCGAGGGTAGCAGTGGCAGTCACTTCTCGGCGTGATGTGCGCGTGGCCCTCACGAGCGACGGTAGTCTCCTTCTCGATGAACAAGTCGATATTGCTCCGGAACGGCCCTTTATCAAGGTCATCGCTGGCGACGGTTCAAAGAAAGAACAGTACAAACTCATCGTTCGCGATTTGGACGGCAATGAGTTGATTTCTTGGCAATACGAGCGGAACGTCCAGCGAGAGCTTCCGGATCCTGCCACCGAACCACCAGAGCCACGCCAGATCGCGAGTGTCGAGGAACTCTATCTGACAGGACTGCATCTTGAGCAGTATCGGCATGCAACCCGGTCGCCTGAGCCCTATTGGAGAGAAGGGCTGAAGCGCGATCCGGAAAACGCCCGTTTAAATAATGCGATGGGGCTGCTTCGCTTACGTAAGGGAGAATTCGCCGAGGCTGAAGATCACTTTGTGCGCGCTGTTGGGCGGTTGACCTTCCGCAATCCGAATCCCTACGACGGTGAGCCGTTCTATAACCTGGGACTCGTGCGGCTCTATCAATGCAAGACCTCGGAAGCCTATGAAGCCTTTCACAAGTGCATCTGGAACTACGCGCGGCAGAGCGCAGGCAATTATGCGCTCGCTGGCATCAGTGCGGGTCGCAGAGAGCTGGCCCTGGCGCTCGAGCAGATCGAAAAAAGCCTGCTCACTAACACCGACAACCTGAAGGCTCGAGCATTAAAAGCCTCGTTGCTGCGTCGCATGGGGCGAACTGCAGGAGCTCAGGCCGTGATTCAAGATTCTCTTGCACTCGATCCTCTCGATTTTCGGATGATGGCGGAACGGTTTCTCGTATCAGGCAGCAGTGAGGAGCTGGCTCTATATCTTGACGTTCTGGATGGGGACGCGCAGACGCTGCTGGACGTCGTTTTTGACCTTGCGTGGAGCGGGTTGCGCGAGGATGCGTTGCTTCTTCTCAATGCCTGCAGCAGGGATGAACGATTGAATCATTCCATGCTGCTCTACACGCGTTCGTGGTTAGCTGATGCTCTCAACCAAGCGGACCATGCTGCCGAATATTTGGCCTTGGCCGAAGCTGCCTCATCGCACTATTGCTTTCCTGCTCGTCTCGAAGAGATGATCGTGCTGCAAAGCGCCATCGCGCGAAATCCTGCCGGCGCGCGGGCGCACTACTATCTCGGAAATCTCTTCTACGACAAGCAACGTTACGATGAGGCGATCCGCTGCTGGCGCCATTCCGTCGCACTGGACAGCTCTTTCTCAATTCCCTGGAGAAACCTAGGAATCGCTGAGTTCAATGTCCTGCGCGATTCGGACGCGGCGGATCGGATGTACGCCCGGGCATTTGCCGAAAACCCGAAGGACGCGCGCCTGCTCTACGAGTGGGATCAACTCAAGAAGCGGGCTGGACTTGCTTCCCCGCAAGATCGACTGCGCTTGCTCCAGAATTATCCCGAGCTTGTTGCCCGCAGAGACGATCTGACCGTAGAGATTGTCACCCTGCTAAACCAGACGGGCCAATTCCATGAGGCTCTCGGTATTCTGAGCGAGCGTCGATTCAGTCCATGGGAGGGTGGCGAGGGGCTGGTGTCTTCGCAATATGCATTTGCGAATCGCGCTCTCGGTATTCAATCGATGCTGGACGCAAAACCGTCTGATGCTTTCAAGTACTTTGATGCAGCGCGGAATTATCCCCACAATCTTGGTGAAGGCAAGCACCTTCTAACTTTGGAACGCGATCTGGATTATCTCTCCGGGTTAGCGGCACGGCAAGTTGGCGACGACAATTTGGCACTTGCGTATTGGAACGCCGCAGGGGAGTCATTGTCAGAGCCTGGAATCCATTCCTATTTTCAAGGGATGGCTTTGCGCCAGCTCGGTGATGAGAAGGCGAGTCAAGAGACTCTGTCGGGCTTGGCAGAGTTCGCAGAGGAAAAGCGCAACACCGTTGCAAAGATTGACTACTTCGCGACGTCGCTGCCCAACTTTCTTCTTTTTGAGGATGACCTTCAGGAGCGCAATCAAATCGGATCCCTTCTTCTAAGCGCTCTGGCGCATCACGGCCTCGGTGACCGAGACAGCGCGGTCGCAGAGTTGCATCAGATAACGACCAAGGACCCCAACCACCAAATTGCTGCATTCTTCCTGCATTGGATCGAAAGCTACGAAAAGCTGACGACAATTGGCTCCGAGGTGCGACCGGCGCGATGATCACAGCCGTTGACAAGTCCGCCATGGGCGCCGGCGACCGTGGCCCCGTCCGTTCCCTCTACCTGTGGCTTACGGCGGCAGCGGGCGCGCTGGGTGGACTCCTATTCGGTTATGACTGGGTGGTTATCGGCGGCGCGAAGCCTTTCTACGAGCGATTCTTTCACCTCGATTCACCGTCGCTCCAGGGCTGGGCAATGAGTTGCGCACTGATCGGGTGTCTCGTAGGGGCGATATCGTCAGGCCCTTTGAGCAATCGCTTTGGAAGACGGAGGCTGCTCACATCGTCTGCCATTGCGTTCACTGCTTCCTCGCTTGGAACTGGGCTGGCGTTCCGGTTCGGCACGTTCGTCACGTGGAGAATGTTAGGCGGTTACGCAATCGGACTCGCCTCTGGTGTTTCGCCCATCTACATCGCCGAGATTTCGCCGGCAAGTCTGCGTGGTCGGCTGGTTTCGCTCAATCAAGTGGCTATCGTCTTCGGGATCTTATTTGCGCAGGTGTTGAATTGGTTGATCGCGCGACCAGTGCCGCTGGGCGCTTCAGCCAACGATATCCTCCACTCGTGGAATGGCCAGGTGGGATGGCGTTGGATGTTCGCCGTTACGGCCATTCCATCGCTGCTCTTTCTGTTCGCATCGTTCTTGGTCCCTGAAAGCCCGCGCTGGCTAGCCATCAAGGGGCGTCATGAACAAGCGATGCGCGTCCTCGAGCGGCTCGGGGGCCACAGCTATGCCCAGCAGGTCTTGGACGACTTTGTCGCCGTCGGCGAGGTCCAGGCTGAAGGTTCGGTGCTCGCGCAGCTTCGTTCCTCCGATGTAGCGAAGGTTCTTCTGCTGGGAGTGGTTATCGTCGTTTTGCAGCAGTGGTGCGGTATCAACGTGATCTTCAATTATGCCCAGGAGATCTTCGCTGCGGCTGGCTACCAGGTCTCAGGCATCCTCTTCAACATCGTCATCAGCGGCGCTGTGAACGTGGTCTTTACCTTCGTTGCTTTCTTTTGCATCGATCGTTTTGGCAGACGGTTTCTTCTCCTGACTGGACTTTCCGGGCTCGTCTTCATCTACACAGTGCTTGGCCTCACGTATCGGATGCATCTTCAGGGCAAGCCGATGCTGGTTCTGGTACTTGCTGCTATCGCCTGTTATGCCATGTCACTCGCACCGGCTACGTGGGTGGTGATTTCGGAGATATTTCCTAATCGCATTCGCAGCAGCGCCACAGCGATCTGTGTAACGGTGTTGTGGTCGGCATGCTTCTTGCTCACGTACACCTTTCCGCTGCTCAACGCGGGGCTGGGAGCCGCTGGAACATTCTGGATCTATGCAGGCGTGTGTCTGGCAGGAGGCGTGTTCCTGTTCTTACGTCTGCCTGAGACCAAGGGAAGAAGCCTTGAAGAGATCGAAACAGAACTACGCGACTCAACATCGTAGGGGATAGCAGATGAGGTTAAGAAGGAGCAGGCAATCGCGGGCAGGTAGTAAATTTGCGATCGCTATCGTGTTCGTCGCGGTCCTCGTGCCAAGTTCGGCGTTTGGGGCAAACCACGATCAACAGGCGGTCGTCGTTTTGGACGGCGCCAGCAAGGGACGCATCTTCGATGGGCTTGGAGCCGCCAGCGCGGGAGCCTCTTCGCGCCTCTTGATTGACTATCCCGAACCACAACGCAGCGCCATCCTCGACTACCTGTTCAAACCCGGATACGGCGCAGCTCTGCAGCATCTAAAAGTGGAGATAGGAGCGGACGTGAACTCGACCGACGGCGCAGAGCCGAGCCACATGCGCAACCCCTCGGATCACAATTCATCGCGGGGATACGAGTGGTGGCTCATGGCCGAAGCTCACAAGCGGAATCCACAAATTCTCCTCGAGGTTCTGCCTTGGGGCGCCCCACGATGGGTGAATCCCGCTCCGGGCGATAAGGACACGCTCTACACGTCCAAGATGGCTGACTATGTCGCGGACTTTATTCAAACCGCAAAGCGCGATCATGGCCTCGATATCGGAGTCGCGGGGATATGGAACGAGAAGGTATATGACTCGACCTACATCAAGGAACTCCACCGCAAGTTCGTACAGGAGAGTCTCGCGACCAAGATCATCTGTTGCGATGAATACCCGGGAGAAGGTGCAGGACAATTTGCCATCGCGGATGATGTTTTGAAAGACCCCGAACTCACTCGGGATATCGCCATCATTGGCGTGCACTATCCACTGGCAGATGGAAAGCTCACGACAACAGATGTTGCACGGAAGACAGGTAAGCCGCTGTGGTCCAGCGAGGACCAACCGAACGGCGGAAGCGGGCCATTTCTTAGCCGCGACTGGGCCGTGGGTGGGCGGATTCTTGCGCATTTATATAACCGGAACTATCTGGAGGGAACTCTCACTGCGACGGAGATATGGAGTCCGATTACTTCGTACTATGACATCCTGGCTGCGCCCAACTCAGGGCTAATGTATGCAAATACGCCATGGTCGGGTCACTACGATGTTCAGGGAGCCATTTGGGCGACAGCTCACACGACGCAATTTGCCAAACCCGGTTGGCAGTATCTTGACTCGGCGTCTGGGTATCTTCCGGAGAAGGGAACCTATGTTGCTCTTCGTTCACCTGACAAGAAAAACTGGAGCCTGATTCTAGAGACGATTGGCGCGAGAAGCCCACAGAAGGTCGTCTTCCACATTGCCGGTGGACTTTCCGACAAGGATGTTCACGTTTGGGAGACAAATAACTCACGCACCTTCGAGCATGTCGCCGATATAAAGCCGGAGGGCGACATTTTTGAGTACACATTTGATCCTGACTCTCTGTACTCATTGACGACAACCACGGGTCAGGGCAGGGGCACGGGCCAGCCTTCTGCTGAGAAGCCGTTTCCTCTTCCCTATGCCGATAACTTCGAGAGCACTCCCCTCGGGCATACGCCGAAATATCTCTCCGATCAGGATGGAGCTTTTGAGATCTCAGCGTGCAAGGGGAAGGAAGGACAATGCCTCGAGCAGGTGATCACCCAGAAGCCGATTGCGTGGGGTCCGCTTCCGAATCCGTTTACGTTGGCGGGGGATGAATCGTGGATGGACTACAGCGTCGTCGCGGATGTGCGTTTCCTCTCGAACTCGTCGGCCGCGCTAATCGGCCGCATCGATTCTTCAGACGTCTTCAAAGACGGCAAGGCTCTCTGGCCGAGTGGCTACGTACTACGAATCAATCCAAAGGGCGCCTGGGAACTTCTATCAGCGCAATATAACAAGCCGACAGAGACTCTAGCCTCTGGATCAACAATGCTCAACAGCAATCAATGGCATCGATTACAGTTGAGCTTTCGTGGAAACCGAATCACTGCTTCGATCGATGGCAAACCACTATCGACTGTCGAAAGCACGGCCCATCCTCACGGCATGTTCGGGCTTGGAACAGAGTGGGATCACGTCCAGTTCGACAACCTGCGCGTGGAGCGATGACGCTCCCTAAATTACCTACTGCCGCAGGAACCTCGTGGCGACTCTTTCAAAAAGAAAACCCGCCCGACAACTGGCCCGGGGGTCAATCTTTTGCGTGTAACGACCTGATTGCAGGCATCCTGCCGAGCCGGTAAGGTCCTTGTTCTGTTTGCCGCCCACGTTGAATTCGCGCTCGCAAGGCTCCACTTACAACCCCTTTCGCCTAACGGGAATACAAGCATGTCCACTGCTGGTGTCTGTTAAGACTGACAGTTCACGTCTCGTAGCCGCCCTCGTAGCATTTGCGTAGTTCCACTCTCGTGGGCTAACGCCATCGCGTCTTGCGCACCTAGCGAGCTCGGACGCCTGGGAGGAGATATATGAAAAGAGCTGCGTCTATACTTTTCACGCTACTGCTTATGATCGCCGGAGTAGCGCGTGCCCAAGATGTCCGCTACAACTTTGATAAGGACACCGACTTTTCCAAGTTCAAGACGTACAAATGGGTGACAATTAAGGACGCACAAAAGGTTGACGACATCACGGATAAGCAAATCAAGGATGCTATCGACAGCGTTCTTGTCACAAAGGGCCTTGAGAAGACCACCTCCGACGATGCCGATCTTTACATTGGCTATCAGACTGCGATTGGCCAGGAGAAGCAATACACATCTTTTAACAGCGGCTGGGGTTACGGCCCGGGGTGGGGCGGCGGGTGGTACGGTGGCGGCATGAGCAGCGGCATGACCACCGGCACTACGTCAACGATCTACACGGGACAGTTGGCCCTCGATATGTACGACCGCAACGGTCATGACCTGGTGTGGCGTGGTGTCGCAAGTAAGACGATTGATCCAAAGGCAAAGCCAGACAAGCGGCAAAAGAATCTCAACAAGGCCGCCACCAAGATGTTGAAGAACTATCCTCCGCCAAAGAAGTAGATGTGAAATCGTTGTGACTTCGTAGCTGACGGTGGAGCACGTGATAGGGTGCCTGCGATGAAGCGATGGGCTAAAGCGCTTGAGTGGCTCTTGCTGATTTGTGGCCTCCTCATGGTTGGGATCTATGTAGGAGCCAGCATTCATCGGTCGGTACTTTCACGCGCAGAGGTCGAAAGGTTCAAAGACCAGGTTTTGGTGAACAAAGAGCTGGATGGAGGGCCCGAAGTCGAAGGTAAGAAACCCGATTTCAGCCTTTGGTCGGCAAAGCGCGTCAAGTCCTATCAAGAGAGTTTGGCAGCCCACTTTGCACCAGCCCTTGCGTTGCTTCGAATTCCAAAAATCGATCTGGAGGTGCCTATTTTGGAGGGCACCGACGACCTCAGCCTGAATCGCGCAGTTGGACACATCGTAGGAACGCCGAGACCGGGCGAGAGCGGCAATGTCGGCATCGCGGGCCACAGAGACGGATTCTTCAGGGGTCTCAAAGACGTCAATACGGGAGACACGGTCGAGATCGTGACACCCGACAATGTGAATAAATTCGTCATCGATGAAATTACGATCGTTGATCCAGCAGATGTGTCGGTCCTTGCTCCAAGAGCACAGCCGAGCGTCACACTCGTGACTTGT
>Ga0210395_10003996_pt1 | contig 11321 bp, 8 predicted proteins | sample IncBWH4OmetaG_FD_150861 | JGI IMG/M metagenome (GOLD analysis project Ga0210395, IMG submission 150861) | Forest soil microbial communities from Barre Woods Harvard Forest LTER site, Petersham, Massachusetts, United States - Inc-BW-H-4-O ...
GCTCGCTTGCGGATCAGCCCCTGCCACGCCAGCCACATCGCACCCAGAATGACCACCGGCGCCAGGTACGGGAAATAGATCGCATTGCCCAGCGCGCTGATCAGCCTGTCCACCGCGTTCTGCAGCCACGTCAAGATGCTGTTACCCGCCGCCGACTGGTACACCGTGATCGTCACCCGGTCCAGCGACTTGGCCCCGTCGAAGACCATCCCGGCCACGTTATTGCCGATCAGCGACGTCATATCCGAGCACTGCAGGCCATGGGCAGCCCAGAACTGCCCCGCGATCCCGTAATTGTCGTACAGCGTCCGCCCGCCCGACGACCCAGCCGGCGGCTCGATCATCGCATCGATCCCGCCGGTAGCCGGCTCGGGCTGAGGCAGCGACGGCTCGCAGATGTTATTCAGGTCCCCGACAATGCCGGCCGACCCGGACGAGCACAACCCCACCAGCCCCCCGATATCACCGATACCCGGCACCTGGCACACACCCCCCGGCACCGCCGGCGTCACCGCCGCCGTCAGGTGCACCGGGGCCTGAGCCGCGATGGTGGTCTGGGCCGCGGTGTTCTGAGACACGGGAGGCCCGCTGGGCGCGTGCGTGCCAGCCATCGCCGCGCTGGCCACCGCGAGCAACGCCCCCGTGATCAGCAGTACCCCGGCCGCCCAGCGCGCCAGGCGGCGCCCACGAGTCCGGGAGGCAGCGCGGTCTGGCGCGCGGCGCTGGGACGGGGCAAGCGGGACAAGCATCGGAGAAACTCCTGGTTGGTGCGGTTACGGCGAGGCCTCAGCGGCCCGGGTCGTGCGGGTCGGGCCGGGACCCGCGCGTCCGGGTGGGGTTGGTGTCGATCCAGTCCCGCAGTTCGCCGGAGACCAGGTCGATCCCGATCCGGCCGGCCCGGCCATCCAGGTCGCGGAAGATGCACTCACCGTTGCCGAGTGCCCGCAGCACAGCCTTGTGCTCATCCGACGGCGCGACGCCGAGCAGCGACATCACGTCCGCCACCTCGGCCCGCTCGGTGGAGCGGAACGCGAACACGCTGGACAGGCAGTTGGTGACCTGCTCGCTCAGCAGGTCACCGGCGTTCTGCGAGACCAGGATCAGCGCCGTGTTCCGGGACCGGCCCATCCGCGACACCTCGGGCACCAGCTTGGCGCCCTCCGGGGTCGAGGTAATGGCCCACGCCTCATCCAGGAAGATCGCCTTGGGCTTGGTGCGGTCAATGCCGTTCAGCAGCTTGCGGGCAAACTGCGACACCAGGTACAGCAGCGCCACCGACAGCCGCTGCTCATAGGAATAATCATCGCGGCCGGTGCTGGTATCGGGCAGCGTCAGCCCGCCCAGCGTGAACACCGTAATCCAGCCCTCCGCGTCGATCTGCTGCCCCGCCGACGGGGCAAAACACAACCGGGCCAGCCGCATCTCCGAGATCGACCGCATCACCGCGCCGGTATTCTTCCACGCCGGATCCTCAGCCTCCTCCAGATACGAGACCACCTTGCCCAGGCTCGGCCGTTCGGCCCCCGCGATCGCGCCGACCGCCTGGATCATCGCGCTCTCGCGTTCCTCACTCATCCGCGGCAACAGCAACCGCAACGTCTCCGTCGCCATGGTCCGCTTCTCCGACAGGTCAGTCCCGAACGAGAACGGATCCAGCAGACCGGGCGCGGCCGTCCCCAGCGGCAGCACCCGCGCCTTGCGGCCCTGCCCCTTCAGGTACTCCACCAGCGACTCCGCATCACCCTTCGGGTCGATCACCGCCACCGTCGCCCCGCGCAGCGCCAGCTGGTGGATCAGCAGCAACGCCAGCGTCGTCTTCCCGCCGCCCGGCTCACCGGTAATCGCGATCGCCGTCGGCCGGTTCCGCGCGGCCGCCACCAGCGGATCGAAGTGCACCACCGACCGGGCCCGGCCCAGCGTCTCCCCGATATACGGCCCGATCCAGCCCGCGCCCGCATCGACCCGGTCGCCGAGCTCCACCGTGGCCGTCGGCATCCCCCCGGCGATGGTGTACAGCGGCTGCCGCTGCACATAAGAAGACAGCCGCATCCGCTCACCGGGCAGCGACTCACACAGCAGCGAGAACTGATCACCCGTGGAATTGACCACGTCAATGCCGATATCACGGTAATGCTCCACGACCGCCTCCACCCGGCGCACGCACAGATCCCGGGACGGCGCGGTCACGATCAGCCGGTGCCACCCGTACACGAACGGCAGCCGCTCCTTCGTAATGCCATGCTCCAGCATCCGCGCCGCCGCGATCTGCTCCGCCAGCGCAATCGGCGCCTCCGCCCCCGCCTCCCTGATATGCGCATCCATATCCCGGGCATGGGCCAGCCGCCGGCTCACGTCCTTGCTCGCCTTAGCCGGCGGGATCAGCTTCATCCGGGAACTGATCTCGACCGGGAACGGCAGCGAATCCGCGAAATGCAACCACGGCTCACCATCCGGGAACGACATCACATCAGGGAACCGGGCGAACGACACGAACGCGGCATACGATTCGCCCGATATGTGCTCCAGGCCGAGCAGGGTCCGCCCGTTCCGGATCTGGCCCTCGAACAGCGCGTCAATCTCCCCCAGGCCCCACCGGCGGCGCTTGGCTGCCGACGGCAGCGGCTCGCTCGCCGTCGGCATGAGCGTGTGCTGGACCAGCCAGGCGATTTCGGCGGAGGTGGCATGCCGGGCGGCCAGCGCGCTGGCGTTCAGCGCCCGGCCGAGCCGTTCGGCCGATTCGGTCCACTTGACGATCTCTGGCGAGCCGGCCGCCTCCTCGTCCGGCCCCGGCCCGCTCTCGCCGTGCACGGAAACGCTGCGGAACTGCGACAGCACCCCACCTGTCAGCTGGGCGCGCACGCCGCGCTGGCCGAGCCGGACCCCGAGGTAGATCTCCTTGCCCCAGAAATCCTTGGCCCAGACATGCTCATAGGACTGCTCCAGGTAATCCCGCCAGCCCGGGCCGCCATCCGACGTCGCGTCAAGCCCGGTAGCCCACGCCTGCGCCGGGTAGGACCGGTGGGCGATGCGCAGGTGGACCTCGGCATCGGCCATCCTGATCGCCGCCAGCGCCACGGTGATATTCGTCGCCAGCGCCTCCCGCTCCTCCGGGGTCGTGAACTCGTACGACACCGCGGGAATCCGGTAGTACGCCCACGCGTGGGTGTCGGAAAGCAGGATCCGGTCATCGAAATACCGCAGGCCCAGGCGGGTGCGGGTTCGTGATCCCCTGGACCGGCTAGTCCGAGTGCCCACTGGGACTCCTTCCGGGAATGGGGGTGAGCGGGCTCATGGTCCGCGGGGCCAGGCCCGCGACCAGCACGCCGGCCAGCGCGGTGTAAGCCAGCCGGGTCTGCGGCTGCAGCGCGGCCGACGCGTCGGGACGCACCGACAACATGTCGTCCCACGGCACCCGGACGATCGCCCGGCAGCGGCCCCGGGCCACCGACTCGGCCTGCAGCACGTCCTGGCTGGTCCGGCTGTTCACCCCGTTGATCACGGTCACGGCGCGCGCGGCCAACTCGTCGTAACCGTGCGCGGTAAGCCACTCCTGGGTGCTGGCCAGCGAGGCCGCCGCCTCCGCACTGGCCGGGACGACCAGCATCAGCTGGTCCGCCAGCGCCAGAGCCCGGGCCAGGCTGGACGGTGCCGGATCGATCAGGGTCAGCGGATACCGCTCGGCCAGCACGCGGGCCAGCCGCGGGTAGTCGCCGGCGCCGAGCGCGGGCCCGCCGTCGCGGCCCGGCCGGCCGGCCGCGATGACATCCAGCCGGGTCCCGTCACCACGGGCGGCCCGCCTCCAGGCCATGCCGCGCAGCGGACGCGGAGCGGCGGCGCCATGCCCAGGTTCCGTCCCGCCCTCTGGGCCCGGTCCCTGGCCTGCGAGCAGGGCCGGAACCGAGGTGGCGGGCGGGACGCACGCGGCGAGCGACCCCTCGCCTGGGTTGAGGTCCAGCGCGGCGACCGGGACCTCGCGCAGGTCGGCCAGGATCTGCCCGGTGAGCAGGGTGGTCACGGACTGCCCGGCACCGCTGGTGCAGCCGACCACGGCGATCAGGCGCGGCCCGTCCAGCGGCAGCCTGGCCCGGTCACGGTCCCGGGTGGCCCGGTCCGGCTGGCCCGGTCCCTGGCCGCCTGCCACCACCTTGACCCGGCGCCGCCAGCTCGCGTCGACGTCGCTGCCGGGGCCGCTCAGCGCCCGCTCGATGGACGGCACCGGACGGTCGGTGTCGGGGGTGACGAACAGCGACGTCACCCGGGCCGCCATGGACCGGCCGGGCGCCGCGGACGCGGACGCAGGCGGTGCTGGCGTCGCGGACGCCTCCGGCCTGGCCGGTGAAACCGGTGCCGCGGACGCGGGCGGCGCGCCCCGCCGGCGGGTCCGGGCGGGCGCACCCTCGGGTCCAGCGGGCGGGGGCTCGGGGTCGGGCAGCGGCTCGAGCTCTGGGAAGGCACCGACCTCAGGGAACGCGCCGACCTCAGGGAAGGGCCCGACCTCCGGGAACGGGCTGGCGATGGGAAACGTGCCGGCCCCGGCCGATGGCCAGGAGACGGGTGCCGGACCCGACTCGCCGAGGTCGCGCGGGTCCGGTTCCGGGTCGTGCGAGACCTCCAGGGCCCGGGCCTCCTGCCGCCGCTCGGCCGCCGAGGTGGCCCAGCCGGGCCGCGGCGAGACGCCGGGTCGCGACGTGATGCCGGGCCGCGACGTGATGCCGGGCCTCGACGTGCCGCCGGGCCGGGACGTGCCGGGCCACGGCTGGCCGGCCGATTCGGACGTCTGCGGCTGGCTAACGGGCGGCGGCTCGGCGGCGGGCTCGGACAGCTCCGGCTGGACAGCGGGCGGCTGCTGGGCGGCGGATCCCGATGGCTGCGGGTCCCGCTCCGGGCGGCCCGGCCAGGACCGCCGGGCGGGCGCCGCCGTGGCCTTGGGTTGTGCGGTCGCCCGCTCCGGCACCGGGAGCCGCACCGGGACCGGCGCGGGGGCGGGCCGGACCAACGGTGCGGCCGGCGCCTGAGGCGCGGCGCGGGACGCCCCGGGCTCGACGGCCGGGACAACCGGCTGAGACGCGTCAGGCTCGACGGCCGACGGCGCCGGCGGAGCGGCCTCGGAGGTGGCCCGGGCCAGCTCCGAGGGCGAGATTATCCGGACCGACGGGTATGCATCGTCGGATGGCAGGTCGGCGAGCGGCTCCTGCTCAGGAACCAGGTCAGCGGCCCGGCGGGCGGCACGGGAGGAGCTGAGCCGGGCGGCCGCCGGGCGGACCGACATGAGCTGCCGGGACACGGCCCGCCAGGACGTGACCGCCGAATTGGCGGGCGTCGGTGCCTGTGCGGCTGAGGCGGCGGTCGCCGTCGGTGCCTGGGCCGCTGAGGCGGCGGTCGCCGTCGGTGCCTGGGCGGCGGAGGCGGTCGCCGACCGGCGGGACCGCGACTTGGTGGTCTCCGGGACCGTAGCGGGCGAGATGGCCGGCACGTCGACAGCCAGGGCGGCGGTCACCGTGGTAACGGCGGTGGCCGCCGCGGCCAGCTGCGCGCCGGCCTGGGCCTCCAGGGCTCGGCTGCCGGTCTTGCGCAGCTTCCTGGACCGGATGCGCGGCGGGTTCCGGTGCCAGACCCGGACCGACACAAAGATCTCGTCCTTCTCGGTCAGCGGCGCCATCCGGACCCAGGTACGCGGCTCGGAGACATAACGCAGCTGCGAGCTGACCAGCTCGGGCAGCCGCTTGCTCTCAATGACCGGACGGGTGGTCAGCCAGGTCAGCACTCCGGGCGGCAGCACATAAAGCCATACCAAATTGTGGTTAAACGGAAGCCCAATCACAACGAGGAAAAATATGTACGGAACGGTAATTCCGACAAAAACGCCAATCCAGGTGATAGGCAGCGGCGCCGGCAGCCGGAAATCATAGAGCTTGTACAGCCGCTTTTCTATCCGCCAGATATTCGTATAAGTGGGTAGATCCACTGGGGGCTCGCTCCTTCTGCCAGAACGGGTTCAGTGGACTCCGAGCGCGTTCGCTATGCCGGTAGCAAGTGTCTGGACGATGCTGGGCGTATAGAAGACCACGGCGATGGCCACCGCGAGCACCATGAACTGGACAAACCTGGTGATCTCGCGGGTGAACAGGAAGAAGATCGCCACGATTCCGACGATGCCTAGGAACAGCGGCCCGAACAGGCCCTGCAAGTAGGTGACGAGGCCCTGCGTGCTCAGGGCCACTGGAACCATCGCGGCGGTGAGGTGAGCAGACATTTTAGACGTCCCTTCCGGGATCAGATGACCATCCAGCGAGCATTGCGACGTCCCGTCGGCAGGGCCGGCGAAGCGGGCGTACGTATCGGGAGTTACGTTCTCCTGCGGCCCCGCGGAGGGGGTGCAGCAGCGGCCGGCGGGGACGCCCGGGCGGGCCAGTACGGCTGGCGAGCCCGGTACAGGCGATGGCAGCGAAGGCCTCAGCGCGGCGGGCGGCAACGGCATGACGGCAGGCGGGCAGGACGGCGTCAGCCGCCACTGTCCTGGTCATTTCGCTTCCACCGCCTCAGTCACCGCACTGATTTCATTTACATACCATTTGCCGCTTTGAAGTTCTGTGAGGCGCGCGGTGTAGGCCGCCGTGAGTTCTGTGACGCCCGACTCTGCCGCCCCGGGGACCTGCCATATGACCGTGACTGTTATCTGTCTGGTCGCGCCGCCCGGCGGTACTTGCAGGCTCGCGATCGAGCCGAACGTGAGTGCGCCGTCCAGCCCGGCCAGGGTCACGCCCGGCGCCTCGTATTGCCTCAACGCCGTGCTGTCTCCGGCGGCGTACGCCTGGAAGAAGCCAGGCAATTCGGCCATCAGCTCGCGTTGCGCGACCGGGTCGGAACCCGGGCTGGCCGCCGCGGGCGGCGCGATCCGCTGCGGTGCGGGCAGCCAGGCGGGCTCGCCCGGGATCACCACGCCGCCGCCGGAGGCGACGACGGGCACCCCAAGCTCCATGAGCTGTCCGTTCACGCTAGCCAGCAGAGCCACCACGGCGTGGGTAGGATCGCTCACCGTGATGCCTGCCACCTGCTCGGACTGCAGGCTCAGCTGCCCGGCGCCGTTCCAGCCCAGGTCCGGGTTGGCGGCCGCGACGCTGGCCGGCACGAACGCCGCGAGCTGCTGCTCGCGCTGGGCCTGGGTGGCCGGGCTGAAGTTCAGGTAGACCTGCCCGAACGCCATGGCGTACGCGTCGCCCAGCGTCACCGGGAACTGCGCGGTTGTGGCGCCGGCGGCCGTCGTGCCGTCAGCCCGGAGTGTGGTGCCCTGATTGAAGATGATGGCGGTCACGCCCCGGAACGCGATGATCAGCAGCGTCGCCCACAGCAGCAGCCGGAGCGGCCACAGCCGCCACCGGCCGCCCGCGCCGTTCCAGGACGGTCCGGCCGTCGGCTCGGCGGGACCGCGTGAACCGATCTCATTTTCGATCCAGCCGAGGCCGGGTGATGCGGAGCCGTTCAGTGCCGCAACCGGAGAGTAATCGGACAAATGTGATCCGTTACCGGTGTTGGGCAGGCGAAACATCACACCTCCGCACGCTTCCGCGCCTGCCACGAGCAGGGGCGGCCCGTCCCTTAGCGCCGGTCCGCGGTCCATTGTGAGGCCCTAAGTCTTGGCGAGGGGCCGGTTGGAGACCATCACCAGGACATCCGCGTGGACAAATGACCAGCACTCTCTGAAACGGGGCGAATACGCAACGGGTTCAAACCCGTATGGAATAAATTCCGCCGGACGCACCCAGATCATCCCTCCGGTGCCGCTGACCTGCAGCGGAGGGCGGCCGCGGCCCGGCACCGTCCCACCTCGATCCAGCGCGGGACCTCGTCAAGCTGCGCACCCGCGACGACGCAGTAGTGGGCGGCGGCCCGGGCTCTCGCCTCTTCCCCGGTCCGCCGGTAGAAGCCGGTCAGCAAGCCCGCCACCTCGGCCAGCAGGTCACCGCGGTCGCCCGCTATCTCCCGCAGTTCCGTCACCGCGGTCGCCGTCTCCGCCTCGGTGGGTTCCCGCCACGGTGCGTGCCGCTGCGCCGCCCCGGCCAGGCGGGCCACGACGAGCTGGTCAGATTCGTACCGGGCCGGAGCACGCGGCGGGACCACCGCAGACCGCGGCAGCAGCTGGGTTTCGACCGGAGTCATCTTCGCACCTTCATCCGATGAGAATATTGGACCTAGTCGAGTATCGAACATAGTTACCAAATACTCAAGTGGTACGAATATTCGATTTAAATCTTTCAGCTCAGCTATCACATGAGTTTTCACCTGACCGGGGCGCCCCGGGGACGCCCTCCGGCATCCCGGGGCCAGGAGGACGGCAGCTCAACCCGGGGCCCGTACCCAGATCGGCGGGAGGCCCGGTTGCATTATGCAGGTAATTACCTGCATAATGGTTCAGGTGGACGAGGACGAAGCGGGCCGGATAGGCGAGGACGAGACGGGCCGGGTGGGCGATGACGACGTACCTCGGGTGGGCGAGGACGACGTGGTGTTCCGCGCGCTGGCCGATCCGACGCGGCGGGCGCTGCTCGACCGGCTGCGCGAGCGCAACGGCCAGACCCTCGGGGAACTGTGCGAGCCGCTGGCCATGGCGCGGCAGTCGGCCACCCAGCACCTGGCCCTGCTGGAGGCGGCCGGCCTCATCGCCACCGTCCGCCGGGGCCGGGAGAAGCTGCACTACCTCAACCCGGTCCCGCTCTGGGACATCACCGAACGCTGGATCGAGCAGTTCGAACGGCCCCGGCTGAGCGCGCTGAGTGCGATCAAGCACCGAGCGGAGGAGGAACCCATGGCCACCCGGCCTTCCTATGTGTACGTCACCTATATCGAGAGCTCGCCGGAGCGAGTATGGGCAGCGCTGACCGACGCGGACCTGACCGGCCGATACTGGGGGCATAGCAACGTCTCGGACTGGCAGCCGGGCTCGCCCTGGGAGCACCGGCGCGTCGACGGGTCAGGCGTCGCCGACGTGGCGGGCACCGTCCTCGAGTCGGTGCCGCCGCGCCGCCTCACGATGACGTTCGACGCTCCCGGCGAGGTTCCTGCGGGCGGGCCGTCGAAGGTGACCTTCGACATCGAGCCCTACCACGAGATCGTCCGGCTGACGGTCACGCACGAGAACCTGGCCGACGAGGCCGCCCTGCAGGCGATCTCGGCCGGCTGGCCCGCCGTCTTCGCCAACCTGAAGTCCCTGCTGGAGACGGGCCACGTGCTGCCGCGCGCGCCGTGGGAGATGCACGCAGAACTACGCGCCGCCCAGATGGCCCGCAGCGACCAGGCACCGTAACCCGGCCGGGGGTACGGCCGGTCGGGTGTTGACGACCAGCGCGCCGCCCACGAACGCGCCCGCCCGGCTGGCCACCGCCGCCGTGCGCCTCTCCGACGTCTCAGCTGTGCCGGAACTCCACTACGTCGCCGTCCCGCATGACGTAGTCCTTGCCCTCGATGCGAGCCTTGCCGGCGGCCCGGGCGGCGGGCAGCGAGCCCGCGGCGATCAGGTCGTCGAAGGAGACCACTTCGGCCTTGATGAAGCCGCGCTGGAAGTCGGAGTGGATGACGCCGGCCGCCTCGGGCGCAGTGGCGCCGGCCTTGATCTCCCAGGCCCGGGTCTCCTTCGGGCCCGCGGTCAGGAAGGTCGCCAGGCCCAGGGCCCGGAAGCCGGCCCGGGCCAGCTGAGCCAGCCCGGGTTCGCCCAGGCCGGCCTCGGCCAGCAGTTCCGCGGCCTCATCCTCGGGCAGTTCAGCCAGGTCGGCTTCGGTCTTGGCGTCCAGGAAGATAGCCTCGGCCGGGGCGACCAGCGCCGACATCCGCTTGCGCAGGTCATCGTCGGCGAGTTCGGCGACGTCGCAGTTGAACACGTACAGGAACGGCTTGGCCGTCAGCAGCGAGAGCTCCCGGAGCGAGGGCAGGTCGATGCCCGCGGAGGCGGCGCCGGCCCACAACGTGATGCCCTGGTCAAGCAGCTGCTGGGCCGCGACCGCGGACTCGGCGGTCCGGGCCCGGCCGGGATCCTTGGCGAACTTGGTCTCCTTGGCCAGCCGGGGCACGGCCTTCTCCAGCGTCTGCAGGTCGGCCAGGATCAGCTCGGTGACGACCGTCTCGATATCGCGCTCGGGCGACACGTCGCCGTCCACGTGGGTCACGTCCGGGTCATCGAAGACCCGCACCACCTGGCAGATCGCATCGGTCTCGCGGATGTGGGCCAGGAACTGGTTGCCGAGCCCCTGACCCTGCGAGGCGCCCCGGACCAGCCCGGCGATGTCGGTGAACCGCACGGTGGCGGGCACGATCCGCGCCGAGTCATACAGCTTGGCCAGCTCGGCCAGGCGCGGGTCGGGCACGCCCACCACGCCGACGTTCGGGTCGATGGTGGCGAAGGGATAGTTGGACGCCAGCGCGCCGGCCCGGGTCAGCGCGTTGAACAAAGTTGACTTGCCCACGTTCGGCAGGCCGACGATCCCGATAGACAAACTCACCCGCGCGAGTTTAGTGCCGCCTCAGACCGCGCCGGAGCGGCCGCCGCCTGCGCTCCGGGTCAGGTGCGCGCCGCGGTGGCCGCCATCGTGGCGTATCCCATCGTGAAGTGGCCGCCGACCGCGTCGACGACGGCGCCCGCCCCGGCCAGCAGGTCGCGCTGCGCGGCCGGGGGGATCTGGCTCCAGCCGCCGAACGTGGGCATCTGGTCCAGCCACTCGTCGCGGGTGTAGGGCCGCTCCCAGTCGAACCGCCACTGCTCCGGCTCGCCGAACCCGCCCGCCTGCCGCATCCCGTCGGCCGCCCTGGCGCATCCCAGGGAGTACGTGTCCGGGCCGGGCAGCCCGCGCCCGAACATCGGCACGTCGGGCAGCACCCGGCCGAACACCGCGGCGATGCCGTCGTTCACCTCGGGCGGAGGCAGGAACGAGTTCCAGAACACGGCCAGCCGCCCGCCGGGGCGCAGCGCCTGCGCCGCTTTGGCCGCGCCGGCCACCGGGTCTACCCAGTGCCAGGCCTGCCCGGCGACCACCGCGTCGAAGGCCCGGCCGGCCGGGTCCCAGGTCTCGAACATCGATACCTCGACCTCGACCTCGGTCCCGGGCTGCCGGGCCAGCTCGGCCATGCGCGCGTCGGGATCGATGCCGAGCACCCGGCAGCCGGCCGCCTGGAACAGCCGGGCCACGATGCCGGTCCCGCAGCCGACGTCGAGGACGGCAGGCCCGGGGCTGGCGGCGACGATCCGGTCCACCAGGGCGGCGGGGTAGCTGGGCCGGGTCCGGTCGTAGCGGGCGGCATCCAGGCCGAACGACTCCGCCACCTGCCGCTGCTGG
>Ga0210395_10003997_pt1 | contig 11319 bp, 10 predicted proteins | sample IncBWH4OmetaG_FD_150861 | JGI IMG/M metagenome (GOLD analysis project Ga0210395, IMG submission 150861) | Forest soil microbial communities from Barre Woods Harvard Forest LTER site, Petersham, Massachusetts, United States - Inc-BW-H-4-O ...
GGACCTGGAAATATATTTGCGACGAGATCGGCGGCATGTCGCCGGTCTTGATCACCGGCGCGGTGCTCGGCCAGATGAAAATGACCAAGCCGCAGGCCGCGAAGGCCGCGGAAATGTTCGGCCTGAGCAAGAGCGAGCAGACGCTGCTCAACGAGGTGCCGAACCGCGGCTCGCCGATGCCGCCGACCGATCCGCTGATCTACCGCTTCTACGAATTGGTGATGGTCAACGGCCCGGCGCTCAAAGTGCTGATCGAGGAAGAGTTCGGCGACGGCATCATGTCGGCCATCGACTTCGACTTGCAGATGGAGCGGCAACCCGATCCCAAAGGCGACCGGGTGCGGCTCTCCATGTCGGGTAAATTCCTGCCGTACAAATATTACGGCTCAACCGGCAACGCCCAGGCGTACGGATATAAGGAAGAATAAAACGCGAATGACGAATAGCGAATGGATACAACCATTCGCCACTCGCTATTCGCAGCGTGATGCGCGTCCCGCTTCGCGGGGGCGGATTGAAGATTAGCGCGCCGACCAGTGATTGCAGTGGCGATGGAAGCTGTTGTCGGTCCAGCAATGGCCGCGGCTGATCGACGGGCCCCAGAACGGCTTGCCGTAGACCGCGCCGACGACGCCGCCGGCGACCGCTCCGACTGGACCCGCGACCACAAGACCGACGCCCGCGCCGGCCGCCGCACCGACCATGTCTGCGTGGGCGCTCGGGGTTGCCGCGGCGATGGCGGCGAAAGCGGCTGTTGCCAGGATGAAATGACGCATAGGGCTACTCCTATCACTCGATATGAGCGCGCTTCCTATCACGCGATACCTTTTCATAAGGTTGACGCCCGGTAACCGCATTCCGGTACCGGCGGATTTGGACGGTTCCGCGGCTAGAATTTTAGTGGAGCATGATCTTTTCCGAAAACCGGTATCCACTTTTCGGGATCATGCTCTAAACGGCCGCAATCACCCGCCGATCGATCTCGGCGATGCTGGTGACGCCGGTCAGCGCCATGCTGATATCGAGCTCGTTGCGGATGATCTCGATGGCGCGGGCGACACCGGCCTCGCCGCCAGCGCCAAGACCATAGATGTAGGCGCGACCGCTCAGGCAGGCGCGCGCGCCGAGTGCGATGGCGCGCATCAGATCCTGACCCGAGCGGATGCCGCCGTCGAGCAAGACCTCCACGTCGGAGCCGACCGCCTCGGCGATCGGCGGCAGCATCGAGATCGAGGATGCCGCGCCGTCGAGCTGGCGGCCGCCGTGATTGGACACCACGATTGCCGCCGCGCCGGTCTTGGCCGCGATGCGCGCGTCCTCGACGTCGAGAATGCCCTTGAGGATGAGCTTGCCGGGCCACAGACTCTTGATCCACTCGACGTCTTTCCAGCTCAGCGTCGGGTCGAACTGTTCTGAAATCCACTTCGACAGCACGGTGACGTTTTGCATGCCGGGATAGTGCCCGGCGATATTGCCAAAAGTCTTGCGCTTGCCGCGCAACACGCCGAGCGCCCAGGCCGGCTTGGTGGCGATGTCGATCAGGTTGCCGAAGCGAATTTCCGGCGGCACCGACATGCCGTTCTTGATGTCGCGATGGCGCTGACCGATGACCTGAAGGTCGACGGTCAGAACCAGCGCGCTGCATTTCGCGGCGCTGGCGCGCTCGATCAAGCCGCGGATATAGCCGCGGTCCTTCATGACATAGAGCTGGAACCAGAACGGTTTATCGACCGCGGCCGCGACGTCCTCGATGGAACAGATCGACATGGTCGACAACGTGTACGGGATACCCGCCGCCTGGGCGGCGCGGCACGCCAGAATCTCGCCGTCGCCGTGCTGCATGCCGGTCAGACCGACCGGCGCCAGCGCCAGCGGCAATGCCACGGGCTCGCCAAGGATCGTGGTTTTGGTGCTGCGATCGGCGACGTTATGCAGGATGCGCTGGCGCAGCGTGATGTGTTCGAGATCGGCACGGTTGGCGCGCAGCGTTTGCTCGGCATATGAGCCGGATTCGCAGTAATCGACGAAGGCGCGCGGGACCTTACGATGATAGGTCCGCCGCAGGTCCTCGATGCAGGTCATGGTCTTCATGGCGTGCGGGCCCCAGCTCTCACCCGCCTTTGATAGCACAAAGCGCCGCTCCGCTTGGGCTGCCGAGACGGAACCGCGGCCCCTGCCGGGGGTTATTTCCACGGCAAGCAGGACATTTACCCTGCGGCCGGCGGCAATGATGGGAAAACGACGATGATGGACAGGCATCGATCGCTCCGATCCGACCATGACGACTTCGATGGCGATCTGGGCGATGACACCAAGCATCGCCGGGAATTGGACGCCGACCGCAAGAAGAAGCTCGACGAGGCGCTAGACGTGGGGTTGGAGGAGACCTTTCCCGGTTCCGACCCGGTTTCGGTCACCCAGCCGCCGCACAACCCGTACGATAAGCCCAAACACTAAGCCTCGCTTACCGCGGGCCGCTGATAACGCACTGCTTTCGACCGTTTTATGGTGAATGGGGCGTTCGTTCAGCCGGTAAGATTTTGAATATTTTTTTGAAGCGGATGACAGGCAGAACGGGTTAATATCACCTCTCCGGGATAATGCGCCCGGTGGGGGACTTTCCGAATGGTTCGTAAGTATTTCGGCACCGACGGCATTCGCGGTCTCGCCAACGGCGTGATCACGCCGGAACTGGCGCTCAAAGTGGGCCAGGCGGCGGGGCTGACCTTCCGCCGCGGCGACCATCGCCATCGCGTCGTGGTCGGCAAGGATACCCGGCTCTCCGGCTATATGATCGAGACGGCGCTGGTCGCCGGCTTTACGTCTGTCGGCATGGACGTGCTGCTGCTCGGCCCGATCCCGACGCCGGCCGTCGCCATGCTGACGCGGTCGATGCGCGCCGATCTCGGCGTCATGATCTCGGCCTCGCACAATCCGTACGACGACAACGGCATCAAGCTGTTCGGGCCGGACGGCTACAAGCTGTCCGACGAAGTCGAGCACGGCATCGAGCGGCTGATCGACGGCGACATCACCAAGCGGCTCGCCAAAAGCATGGACCTCGGCCGCGCCAAGCGCATCGACGGCGTGCACGATCGCTATATCGAATTTGCCAAGCGCACGCTGCCGCGCAACCTGTCGCTCGAAGGCTTGCGCGTGGTCATCGATTGCGCCAACGGCGCCGCCTATCGGGTGGCGCCCGATGCGCTGTGCGAGCTCGGCGCCGAAGTCGTGTCGATCGGCGTCGAACCGGACGGCTTCAACATCAACCACGACTGCGGCTCGACCTCGACCGAGGCGTTGAGCCGCAAGGTGCGCGAAATGCGCGCCGATATCGGCATCGCGCTCGACGGCGACGCCGACCGCGTCGTCATCGTCGACGAGCGCGGCCATCTCATCGACGGCGACCAGCTCCTCGCCGTGATCGCCGAGAGCTGGCGCGACGACGGCCGCCTGGCGCAGCCCGGCGTCGTCTCCACCGTGATGTCGAATCTCGGCTTGGAGCGACACCTGCAGACGCTGAAGCTTTCATTGGTGCGAACGCCGGTCGGCGACCGCTATGTGCTCGAGCACATGCGCCGGCACGGCTTCAATGTCGGCGGCGAGCCGTCCGGCCATATCATCTTGTCGGACTACACGACCACCGGCGACGGTTTTGTAGCCGCGTTGCAGGTGCTCGCGGTGGTCAAGAAGCTCGACAAGCCGGTATCACTGGCCTGCCACCGCTTCGAAGCGCTGCCGCAAGTGCTCAAGAGCGTGCGCTACCGCAGCGGCAAGCCCTTGGAAAACTCAAAAGTGCGTTCCGTCATTGCCGACGCCGAGCATCGCCTCAATGGCCATGGCCGGCTGGTGGTGCGGCCGTCCGGCACCGAGCCTGTGATCCGCGTCATGGGCGAAGGCGACGACAAGGCCATGGTCGAGGAAATCGTCGACGGCATCGTCGACGCGCTGACCGATCACGCGGCTTAAGTTTTTAGACACGGACCGAGAGGCCGGAGCCCCCTCACCCCATCCCTCTCCCCTCTGGGGAGAGGGAGGAGTTCGCGGCACGTTCTTCACAACACCTCAGGAGCATCCACGCGGTTGTTTTTTAAAGAGCGGCGACGTTGCGTTCCCTCTCCCCGGAGGGGAGAGCGAAGGGTGAGGGGGTTCGGGCCTATCGGCAAAATTTTTCCGTAGTCAGCCCCGCGCTTTCAAAAACTGCGCGAACGCTTTCAGCGTAATTTCCGAGACATGATGCTCGATACCCTCGGCGTCGGCCTCGGCCGCTTCGGTCGGCACGCCGAGCGCGCGGAGAAGATCGACCACGAGGCGATGGCGCACGCGCACCCGGTCGGCAAGCGCATGACCTTTTTCGGTCAAGAACACCCCGCGGTACGGCCGCGCCGTCGCCAGGCCGGCCCGTTTCAGTCGCGAGATGGTTTTGATCGCGGTGGCGTGGGAGACGCCGAAACGCCGGGCGATGTCGGTCGGCCGCGCCTCGCCCTCGCCGGACAACAGATCGGCGATCAGCTCGGCATAGTCCTCGAGCAACGCCGTCGCCTGCTCCGACCGCGTCTTGCCGAAGCGGCGCGCCTGCGTGCCTTCCGCCGGAAGCTTTGCCATTGCGATTTGATACCCGGCGATCCGATACCGGTCCGGCCGCCAATCGGCGCCAAGTGTTTTGGCGCCAAGCGTTCCGGCACCACGTGTTCCCGCGCCCAATCGCAGACCACACTTCACCGGCCGTGTCAAAGTGTAACCTAGGCTACATAGTTTAGCCGTTGACGCGAACGGCGCCGGCCCTTATACTGTAACCAATGCTACATTTTAGGGTAAGTGCTGCCGAAACGAATGCCACCCAGGCGCAAGACGGCCGAGGCCATGACCAACCTCGATGAATCGCTCACCATGACGGAGCCGACCGGTGGACCGGGATCGCTGTCCGACCGGACGCTGGTCACTGCGCGTCAGGTGTTGGCGGGGCAGCGCGGCGGGCTGCGTGCGTCGTTGGCGTTTGCCGGACCGGCGGTCGTCGCCTCGATCGCCTATATGGACCCGGGCAATTTCGCCACCAACATCCAGGCCGGCGCGAAATACGGCTATGGCCTGCTCTGGGTCGTGCTGCTCGCCAACGTCATCGCCATGCTGTTCCAGGGCCTCTCGGCCAAGCTCGGCATCGTCACCGGCAAGAACCTCGCGGAAATGTGCCGCGATCATTTTTCGCGTCCGGTGGTGCTGGCGATGTGGGTGGTCAGCGAGATTGCCGCCATGGCGACCGATCTCGCCGAATTTCTCGGCGGCGCCATCGGCCTGTCGCTGCTGCTCCACATGCCGCTGATAGCGGGCATGGGCGTGACCGCGGTCGTGACCTACGGCCTGTTGATGTTCCAAGGCTATGGCTTCCGGCCGCTCGAACTGATCATCGGCGCCATCGTCGGCGTGATCTGCGTTTGCTATCTCCTTGAAATGTTCATCGCGCCGGTCGATTGGGCGTCGGCGGCGTACCATCTGGTGACGCCGGAAATCGCCGATGCCGAGGCGCTGCTCTTGGCCGTCGGCATCATCGGCGCCACCGTGATGCCGCACGCCATCTATCTGCATTCCGGCTTGACGCAGGCGCGGGTGCCGGTGCGCAACGACGCCGACCGGCGAAAAGTGCTGCGCTTCTCCAACCGGGAAGTGGTCATCGCGCTTGCCGTCGCGGGCCTCGTCAACATCGCCATGGTGATGATGGCCTCGGGCGCGTTCCACGCCGGCCACCCCGAAGTCGCGGAGATCGAAACCGCCTATCACACGTTGACGCCGCTCCTCGGCGCCGCGGCATCAGGAATCTTCCTGGTTTCGCTGATCGCCTCGGGCATATCGGCCTCGACGGTCGGAACGATGGCCGGCCAGATGATCATGCAGGGTTTTGTCGGCTTCCGCATCCCGATCTGGCTGCGCCGGCTGGTCACCATAGTGCCGGCCTTCGTCGTGGTCGGGCTTGGCGTCAACGCGACGAGCGCTCTGGTCATCAGTCAGGTGATATTAAGTATCGCGCTGCCGCTGCCGATGATCGCATTGCTCATTTTCACCAACAGGCGCGACATCATGGGCGCGTTCGCCAATAGCCGCGTCACCCGCATCGTGGCGCTGATCGGCACGGCGGTGGTGCTGGTACTCAATGTCGTGCTGATTGCGCAGACGCTGCTGTAGCCCGGATCGAGCATCGCGAAATCCGGGAACGGCGCCAAATCCGGGAACGGCGCCGGGGGACGGCACCAATGAGAGTCCCGGATTGCGGGTCGGCAATCCGGGCTGTTTGTTCGGCGGCCGGCGAAACGGCCGCCGATCGACTTACATGGTCTTCAGATTTTCCGCGGCCGACTTGCCGGTTTTGCGGTCCACCACGACTTCGAAGGAAACGCGTTGACCTTCCCTCAGCTCGCGGAGGCCGGCGCGTTCGACGGCGCTGATATGGACGAACACGTCCTTACCACCACCCTCGGGTTGGATGAATCCATATCCCTTCTGTGCGTTGAACCACTTCACGGTACCGTTGTTCACGGGTCTCTCCTCATAGACATGCCAATGTGAGTCGCGCGATTGTGCACGGCTCGGTTCGCTCGAATTTTTGGTGAAAGATCGTCAGTCAGGCGCGTTTGTCGCTGCTAGGCCAAGTCATTCGGCCGAAAACTCGATGCACCTTTTTACCGGCAAGTTCCGGAATTCGCAAGACCGGGCCGGGCCGATTGTGACAGTCAGTCACGCAGCCTTAATAAAATCCGAATCACAATCATGTGCTTGAAACATCAACAATGTCGCCGGTTCTCGCCGATTCGATAAGCGCATCGAATACCGCCATACCGTGCAGCACGTCTTCGAGCGGCACCGGGTAGGGTTCGCCGCCGCGGACCGCCCCGGCAAACGCCGTCAGCTCGGCGCGCAGCGTATCGAAGCCGGAATGTTCGAAAATCTCGTCCGGCGGCGCCGGCACCCGGCCGGTTGGCGCCGTCGTCGCCATGGGCGCAAAGCGCAGACGCGACATGTCGGGGCGCGAAATCTCGGCAAGGCCGTTAGTTCCGTACAAGGTGAATTCAAAATTCGTCGCGGTCGCCACCGAGCAGAAGATCAGACCGGTGGCGCCGCTTGAAAACCGCAACATGATCGTCGTGGTGTCGTCGGAACGGCCCGGATAGTTGCGCGCCGTCACGCAGCGTACGTCGCGCACCCTGCCGGCGAATTCGATCATATGGTCGAGCGCATGAACGCCGACCGCGGTCAGCGCGCCGCCCGGCGCCTCCTCGGGCGCGGCGCGCCAGTTGTCGAGCGCGACGAATTGCGCCGTCGACGTCGTGTGCTGAGCAACCATGGCGACGACTTTTCCGAGCGCACCGTCTTGCACTCTGGCGCGCAACGCGGCGAGGCTCGGATGGAAGCGCCGGGCGAGGCCTACGGCGAGCACGACGCCGGCCTTGCGCGCGGCGTCAACGACAACGTGCGCACTGGCAAGATCCAGCGTGATCGGCTTCTCGACGAAGATATGTTTACCCGCCGCCGCCGCGGCGAGCGCTTGCGCCTGGTGCAGGCTGTGTGGCGTCGCCAGCACCACGGCCTCGATGTCCGGATCGCGCAAGATCTGCTCGTAGCTGTCGGCGAGCGGGATGCCCTTGTCGCGGCAAAAATCCTCGGCGCTCGCCCGCGTGCGTGTGTGGGCGAGCACGAATTTGATATCGTCGTTGTTGCCGGCCACGGACGAGACCAGCGAGCGGCCCCAACGGCCCAGTCCGACGATGGCGGCGCGGATCATCGCCGTGTGAAAGCGGCAAAGGCCGCGTCGCCGCCGCGTTTGATAAAGATGGCCGCCATGGCACTATGATAGTCGAAAGCGGGTAGCCGGAAAACCTCAGCTGATGAAGCCGCCAGCCTTCGACTATATCGCCGCCGACAGCATCGCCATGGCGGTTGAGGCGTTGGCGCAAGCCGGCGACGATGCCAAAATCATCGCCGGCGGCCAGAGCCTGGTGCCGATGCTCAATTTCCGCATGTTGCGGCCGTCGATCCTGGTCGATATCAACCGGATTACCGGACTGGACGTCATCGCAGAGACAAGCGAGGCGATCCGCGTTGGCGCGCTCACACGCCATTACCAACTCGAGACGTCGCCGCTCATCGCCAAACATCTGCCGGCGCTGTCCTGCGCCATGACGCACGTGGCGCATCTGGCGATCCGCAACCGCGGCACCATCGGCGGCAGCCTGGCGCATGCCGACCCGGCGGCCGAGCTGCCGATGATGGCCTTGCTGCTCGACGCCGAGTTGCGCATCGCGTCGGCCGCCGGCGAGCGGACAGTTGCCGCGCGCGATTTTCTTCTCGGCGCGCTGACGGTCGATCTCGCTGCGAGCGATATCATCACCGAGATCGTGCTGCCGAAATTGCCGCCGCGCACCGGCTGGGGATTTGAGGAAGTCGCCCGGCGCCACGGCGATTTCGCGCTGGCCGCCGTGGCCGCTACACTGACGGTGTCCGGCGGCGCGATCGAGCAAGCGCGCATTGCTTTGACCGGCGTCGGCCCCACGGCGCTGCGCGCCCATGAAGCCGAAGGCCTGCTGATCGGATACGCGCTTGAGCCGGACCTGGTCAACCGCGTGATCGCGGCGGTTCGCGCCGCGATCGAACCCGAGACCGATCTGCACGCTTCGTCGGATTACCGGCGCCATCTCGCCGGCGTGCTCGCCGGACGTGCGCTCGCCGCCGCATGGCGCCGCGCTCACGAAAGCGCCGCATGAGCAAGACCCGCGAGATCAGTGTCACCGTCAACGGCACGGCACATCGCACCACCGTGGAGCCGCGGCTCCTGCTCACCGATTTCTTGCGTCAAACGCTCGGCCTGACCGGCACCCATGTCGGCTGCGAGCACGGCGTCTGCGGCGCCTGCACGGTGCTGGTCGACGGCGACAGCGCGCGCGCCTGCCTGATGTTCGCGGTGCAGGCCGATGGCCGCAGCATCGAGACGGTCGAAAGCCTCGGCCGCATCGGGCAGATGAATGCGCTGCAGGCATCGTTTCACGAGCATCACGCTCTGCAATGCGGCTTCTGCACGCCGGGCATGCTGATGACGGCGACCGATCTGTTGCGAAAATACCCGCTCGCCACCGACGACGACATCCGCAAAGGTCTTTCCGGCAATCTATGCCGCTGCACCGGCTACGAGCACATCGTCAAGGCGATCCGCGCCGTCGTCGACAAAGGGCACCAACGCCCATGAACGACGCGCGCGAAATCCACGCCCGGCCGAAGATCATTGGCGCGCGCATCAAGCGCAGCGAGGATCCGCGGCTGCTCACCGGGCTCGGCGCTTACACCGACGACCGTCAAGTGATGCGCGAGTTGCACGTCGCGTTCCGGCGAAGCGATCAATCCCACGCGCGCATCCGCGCCATCGACTGCGCCGCTGCGCGCTCAGCGCCCGGCGTCGTCGCCGTATTCACCGCGGACAATTTAAGCGACACGGTCAAGCCGCTGCTTGCGACCTCGCGCATGGCCAATTATTACGCCACGCCGATCCTGCCACTGGCGCGCGGCAAAGTGCGTTATGTCGGCGAGCCGGTCGTCGGCGTTGTCGCAGACAGCCGTTACCACGCCGAAGATGCGGTGGAGCTGATCGCCATCGATTACGAGCCGCTGCCCATTGTGATCGATCCCGAACAGGCGGTGCGCCCCGGTGCCCCGCTATTGCATGACGAGGCCGGCACCAATGTCATTGTCAGCCGCGAGTTCAAGCGTGGTGACCCCGAGGCCGCATTCGCGTCGGCGCCGGTCCAGGTCAAAGGCCGGTTCCGCATGCATCGCAAGAGCCCGGTCGCGATCGAGCCGCGCGCCTATCTCGCCGAATACGAGCCGGGCCGCGACGCGCTGACGCTGCATTCGGCGACGCAAGTGCCCGGCATTGTGCGCGACGCGCTGTCCGCGGCGCTCGATATTCCCGGCCATCGCATTCGCGTGATCGCGCCCGATGTCGGCGGCGGTTTTGGCGGCAAGGGCTCGCTCTATCCGGAGGAAATTTTCGTCTGCGCCGCGGCGCGGCGGCTGCAGCGTTCGGTCAAATGGACCAGCGATCGCCTGGAAGATTTCGCCGCCAGCAGCCAAGGATTCGATGAAATCATCGACGCCGAACTGGCGCTCGGCAACGACGGCCGCATTCTTGGCTTGCGCGCCGACGTCATCGGCGACGTCGGCGCCTATTCGATCTATCCGTGGACCGCGGGCCTCGAGCCGGTGCAGGTCGTGAGTTTTTTGCCCGGCCCCTATCGCGTGCAGAATTATCGCGGCCGGGTGCAGGCGGTGGCAACGTCGAAGGCGCCGACTGGTCCATACCGCGGCGTCGGCCGGCCGATTTCGACCTTCGTCATGGAACGGCTGATGGATATGGCGGCGGTAAAGCTCGGCCTCGATGCCAAGGACATCCGGCTGCGCAATCTCATTGCCGACGACGAGCTTCCCTACAAAGTCGCCTCCGGCATCGTCTGGGACAAATCCGGTTTCCACGAATGCCTTCACAAAGCTTGCGCCGCCATCGGCTATGAAACACTGCGCGCACAGCAAAAGGCGGCACGTGCCGCCGGCCGCTGGGTCGGCATCGGGATTGCCTGCTACGCCGAGCTCACCGGCATCGGCTCGCGCATTTCCGTTGCGCCCGGCATGCCGATCAATACCGGTACCGAGACGGCGATCGTGCGCATCGATTCGACCGGCGCCATCACCGCCACGTTTGGCATAGCCTCCCACGGCCAGGGTCTGGAGACGACGCTCGCCCAGGTCGTCGCCGAGCATCTCGGCGCCCGCTTCGAAGATATCCGCGTCCTGCAAGGCGACAGCGATGGTGTCCCTGGCGGCACCGGCACCTATGCCAGCCGCAGCATGGTGCTGGCCGGCGGCGCGGCGACGCTGGCGGCGGGCAAGGTGCGCGACAAAGTTCTCAATGCCGCTTCGCATCTGCTCGAAGCGTCGGCCGTCGATCTGGTGGCGGAAGACGGCAAAATTTTCGTCGCCGGCACCGATCGCTCGATCACCTTCCGCGAGGTGGCGCGCGCCGTCTATGCCGAAATGGGCCGGCTGCCGCCCGACGCGCGCGGCGAGCTTGCCGCCACCGAGACCTACGATCCGGTGTTCGGCACCACGACCTCGGCGACGCATATCGCCGTGGTCGAGATCGATCCGGAAACTTACGAAGTTCACGTCGAGCGTTTCGTCGTGGCCGAGGATTGCGGCCGGCTGGTCAACCCGCTGATCGTCGACGGCCAGGTCCACGGCGGCGTCGCCCAAGGTATTGGCGCCGCGCTCTACGAAGAAATCGTC
>Ga0210395_10004000_pt1 | contig 11317 bp, 8 predicted proteins | sample IncBWH4OmetaG_FD_150861 | JGI IMG/M metagenome (GOLD analysis project Ga0210395, IMG submission 150861) | Forest soil microbial communities from Barre Woods Harvard Forest LTER site, Petersham, Massachusetts, United States - Inc-BW-H-4-O ...
CGGGCGGCGGCGCGGGTGGATTTTTCGGGATCCTGCCGGTCGTCGACCCACATATTGTGGTGCAGGCCGTATCCGCGTCCCCGGCTGGCCATGAACTGCCAAATGCCGCGAGCTCCCACGCGCGAAACCGCCAGCGGATGGAAGCCTGACTCGGCCTGCGCCAGATAGATCAGATCCTGGGGGACACCTTCTTCTTTCAAGGTCGACACGATCATGTCGTGGTAGCGGCCCGAGCGGGCAAAGGCGCGCTCGAAGACGCCGCGTCCGCGGCCGGAGAAGTAAGTAATGTAGCCGGCAACCTGGTCCGTCATCATCAGCGGCAGGTCGGAGCGCGTGTTTTTGATCTCGGCCTGTGCTTTGGCTTTAACACTGGCATCGGCGGCGGGAGTGACGCCGTTAGTTGCGTCGTTGGTTAGATCGATCGGCGCGGGCTCGGATTTCTGCTGGGCTTCCTGTTGCGAGTCTGCGTCGGCACTGGTGCCGCCGGGATAGAGTTGGTTGACGCCGGCCACGATGCGGTCGAATTCCGCCTGCAGACGATCGTCAGAGCGAACGTCAAGATTGCTGCTCAGCAGGGCGTTGAGCGCGTTATCGAAATTCTGCTTGGCGTCGTCCGTCTTGCCGGCCTGATGGTTCGCCAGTCCCGCCTGGTATTCCTTTTCGGCGCGGGCAACCAGATCGCCAACTGGATCGGAAGTTGGGGATGAAGCCTGGGCCGTGGCCGTGCCATTGGCTGGCGCAGGGGATTGCGGCGATGGAGATTTTTGAGCCGGAACGTTCTGGGTCTGCGCCACCGCCGGCTTTGCTACTGGAGTCGGATCCTGCGCCGCGGGCGGAGTCGGCTTAAGCGCGGGCGCCGTGGTCGGCGGCAGGAGAGAAACCGGCTTCTGCGCGGTCTGGCAAGAACAAGCCGCCAGGATCAAAGCGGCGAGCACGGCAGTCCGGAGACAGAGGTTGGCAAATCGCATATTTCTCTATGAGTTGCGCGTCCTCTCCTGATATGCCAGCGGGCATGCCCCGGCTATGAATGCCCGGTGAATTCTACCAAATCGTACTCGTAGGGCCGCGACCGGGTCAATCGCCGAAAAGGGTCAGCCGGGGTTACTTTCGGCACCTGCACCGGAAGGTTACCGGGACGGCCGGGGCTCAGTTCTCAGTTGGATGACTGATCTCTGGCTTGGTGTTGCGCCGAGGTCAGTGACCATAACGGGTTTATACAACGTTTCTGCGCCGCCACTTACCGACGACTTGAAGGGCGGGCCGTCAGGATCGGCGTGACCGGGTTCTCCTTCGGGGTGCCAAGTGTCTTCGGTGGATCCGAACGTGATGCGTTTCTTAGAAGTAGAGCTTTAGCCCTAACTGCAGTTCGCGCGGACTGCTAAGGGTAACTGGCCCATTTGGAACGATCTGACCGTAAGTACCGCTCGCAGCGTTCGTATTCGGAGCTTTGAACTGTGGATGATTCAGCGCATTGGTGGCCTCGGCGCGAAACTCAAGCTTCATCCCTTCACGAAGCCTTGCCAGTGGGAACTCCTTAAAGAGGGCAAGTTCCGCATTCCGGGTTCCAGGGGAAAGGACGCTGGTAGTTGTGCGGGGGGCATTGCCAAAGGTGAAATCGGGTGCCACCGACAATGCGCCGGGATTGGAAAAGTAGCTGGCTGCCGATGCCGTATTTGGCAGACCATTCACTAAGTGCTGATAAGACGTTGAGGAGCGCTGGAGGGGTGCCGACAAATTGGGTCTCTGACCATAGGTTGGGATAGAGGCATGGGATCCCGTTAGAGTAAGTGGTCTGCCGTCGCTTATGGTCACAATGCCGCTGGTCTGCCACCCGCCTACAATGGTGTTCAAGATGGGATTCATGCCGCCTCCCAAAGCCTTGCCACGACCAATCGGCAACTCATAAACGTAACTGACCTGAAAAACTTGTGGGATGTCGAACACAGATACGGCCCGGTCGCCCCTTGGGTTATATGGGTCTTGGCGCGAGGCCGCACCTCCTCCATTACCCAGAAACTGGTTGCTGAAATCCTGGAACGAGGAATTGTCAATGGACTTCGACCAGGTGTACGTGAACAGGAACTGCAGTCCATTGGCAAACGACCTTTCGGCGCGGACCTGCAAAGCGTCGTAGCTGGAATCGGCGGTCGGGAAAGCATCACCGCCAAAGCCGGCAAACTGTGGGAATGGTGACAGAAGCTGGGTCGCACCGATCTGTGCGACCTGCGAACCCTCGCCACTCGTGGGGTTGCAAATGTAATTGGGGTCCGTGAGGCTAGTGCATGTGGCTGGAGTAGGGGAGGCAAACGGATTTGCCACGCTTAGTCCGTTGATCGTGGCAATATCCGTTGGCGACAGCGCTCCGGACAGGACCGCCTTTTCAAAGGTACGAGGGAGGAGTTGCAGGGTGTTAAAGCCGCCCTCATACAGATGGGTTCCTTTCTTGCCGATATAGTTCATATCCAGGAGGATTTTCGCTGGCAATTGCTTTTGAATCCCGAGGCTCCAGCTTTGTTCGTAGGGAATTTTCGAGTTGATAATGGGGATTGGCCCGTTCGCAGAGAAGCCCAGGTTGTTAAAGGCTCCCAGGGCGCTTCCTGGTGGCGTTGGGAACGCGACATTGGTGACATTGCAGCCAAGGCTAGGGTTAGCGTTGGGATTGCTCAGCCGGCCACAGGGTATCTGGTTGGCGACATTAGCGGCGCTCTGATTTGTAGTGATCCACGGAGGCTGTATGTCGAACCCATCAAACCCCACCGGACCGGTTCCCGAGACAGCGCTTCTCGGCGCATCGTAAAAGATGCCGTAGCCCCCCCGCACCACCCCCAAGTTATGCGGTAATTGCCAGGCAAACCCGAAGCGCGGTTGAATGCCTTTATAGAAGGGATTGTAAGTGTACCGGCTGGCCCCATTTACCCCGGCAAAGACTTCGGCCCCACGCAATACGGTTGGGCTCGGAATCCCCAAGGTATTCGGCGTTGTAGCCGGGTTGCCCGCTACCAGCGGGGTGTTGTTGAAGGTGTTGATCATGGCCAGTTGCGACGCGTTGTATTGAATCGCCGCGGGTTTGCTGGGATCCAGCGACTCCATGCGGTTGAAGCGCTCGGTCCGCGGCAGCGACAATTCATACCTGAGGCCCAGATTCAGCGTCAGCTTCGAAGTAGCATGGAACGTATCGTTGACGAACCCGGCATAGCGCCAATTCTGGGTGGACACGAAATTGTTGAACCCGCGGAAACATCCGCCCGTGCCATTGAAGCAGCCGGAGGGAGGAGGCGTGCCGTTGGTCGGATCGCCCACGCCTACCAGCATGCTGGCCAAGTCGTCTCCTCCGTCGGCGGGCGCGCCATTATTGTTCGTGCCGTCGTTTCCCGCGTCCGAGAACTGGGCGGTGCCGATATAGCTGAAGTTAAACTGCCCGGCGGGCGCGCCGGGCTGAACGTAGTTGTCGCGGGCCACGCGGGTCTCGCCGCCGAACTTGAACTCGTGCTTTCCGTGCAGCCAACTGACCGTGTCGGCCACGCTTTGCGTGTCCTGCCCTTGCCTAATCACGAAAAAGGTTCCTGAGAGACCTGGGGAGCCATAGGTGCCTGCCAGGACAATGTTGGGGACGGCGTTAAACAATTGTCCGGGCTCTTCCAGACCGGCGGCGCCGAAACATGCACCAGCGGACGGCGCCGCGATATCGCAGTTCTGCCCCGGAAGACTAAACAGGTTATCCAGATCCTTTTGGAATTGACTGAACCCAACGTTCGCGCCAATTCCCTGGCCGCCATAGGTGAAATTGCGGCTGCCACCGTAGGTGATATTCATCAGCAGCTTGGCATTGAACGTCTTCGTGTAGTTCACAGCCAGCAAGTGCGTACGCGAGGTCACGGGGCCGGAGACCGAGCAAGGATCGGCAAAGTCTCCGTAGCAGTTGGCACTATTTGCGCTGAAGTTATCCTGGCTATATTTAACGCTCAGCAGGTTCCTGTCGTTGAAGTGGTGATCAACTTTTATGTCAAAAGTGTTGTCGGAACTGGGATTTACGCCGGCAAAAGAGAAATTTGAGCCTCCCTCATTCGTAGGCGTCGAGCTAGCCAGGTTGGGCTTAGGAAACAGCAGGAGGAGCTTCGCGGCCAGGGGATCAATCAGATTGCCCGCCCCCCCCGGCAAGCCGGCAGTGGTATAGGTGGACAAGTTGTTGAAAGGGATAAACGTCTGGCGGGTCGCGAAGCGGCCGGTTGTGTTAACCGTCGAACTCCCCGAAAAGGGATCCCAAAGCTGACCAGACGGGTCTGAGCAAAGTCCCGTGTTGTCGAAGCTGAACCCTTGCGACGTGCAGGTTTCTTCGAAGTCGCCCAGGGCATTTCCGCCATGGGCAGCAGCAACAGGGCAGTTGCCCGAAGGGTCGCCCCTCTGACATAGTGTGGGGACGGCACCGCCGTTGGAGGTAAATGATCTTAGTCTCAGGCCGTCGTAATCAAAGAAGAAAAACGTCTTGTTCTTTATGATGGGCCCGCCGAACGTGCCTCCGAATTGATTTCTGCGCAACGGTTGGATGGGTGTTCCAGTTGCGTCCGAAAACCAGTCGTTCGCGTCCAGAATCTGATTGCGCCAGAATTCGTGGAGGCTGCCGTGAAACGCGTTCGTGCCGGAGCGGGTCACGGCATTGATCACCGTGCCACCGGCGAAGCCGAATTCCGCGCTGAAGTTGGTCTGCTGCACCTTGAATTCCTCGATGGAATCCACGGGAGGGTTGCGGAGCACGTTGTTCGTGCCGCCATTCTGCTCGATATTGGTAATGCTGGTGCCATCCATCAGGAAGTCCGCCGTGCTATTGCGGCCGCCGTTGGAGTTGAAGTTGACCCCCGTACCGCCTTCATCGTTGTGCCCGGCCTCGGCCACGGATACGACACCGGGAGCCAGAAAAGTGAGTCGCAGTGCATCCCGGTCCACGAGCGGCAAGTTGTTGATGGCCCTCCGGTCGATCACTTGGCCGGTCACGGCGTCCTGGGTCTGCAGTTCCACGCCGCTCTCCTTTACCTCGACCGTCTGGGAAGGCGCACCCACTTTCAAGGAGAAGTTGATCTCCGCGTTGAGGTTGACGGTGATCACAACTCCCGTCCTCAGCTCACTCTGAAAGCCGCCCGCCTCGGCCGAGACTTTGTACGTTCCCGGCGGGATATTCCGCAGGGAATAGTGGCCGGAGCCGTCGGTCGTGCCTGGGAAGGCAAAGCCCTTGTCTAAGTCGGTGGCCGCAACGTGCACTCCGGGCACCACCGCTCCCGAGGAGTCAGTCACAATTCCTGAAATTGAACCGGTATAGAGTTGGGCGCTGGCCGGAAGGACGCAAGACGCCAGCACGAGACAAAGGAAGACGGAAAAACGAACAGCCTGCAAACTTGAACTATCACGCATGGCAGAACTCCTGAACCACGTCTTTGGGATAACCAAGTACAATCCGCTCGAAAAGGCAAAAGCGGCAAAGGCCAATGAAAGTCCGTATTGAATCGTTTTATCATCCTTGCGATAGAGCGAAGTCAAGAGGAAAATATTTATGGTTCCGATCCTCCCCAGCTGCTGGATCCTTAAGTTTCACAAGCTGAAAATGCTTTGGGCAAAGTCCGAGAAACTTCAGTCGTGTGGCTATGGTCGACCGGAGCAACGTCTAGCCGACGTCGCGAACTGGCGCTTTCGAGTCATCGCTCCAACCGCGCGACTGGAATGAGGCTTGGTTCCAGACACCGTTTGGCTGTCTAAGCAGACGGGTCGGTTAAAGAAATTGATTGTTGCCGAGTCACGGATTTTAGCCGGAAATTCCGGCCCCAGATTTCGGCTTATGGGAAGTCCGCCAATAAGTGTTGTCACCAGGCTATTTCGTTCATTGAGGGGTTTCGTAGTAGGGATTTTCACCACGAACTCACAGACAGGGATCTGCTCCCGGTCTCATTGTCCTTCTTTCACGGTCTTGCAAACTAGCCGGGTGTGCCCAGTTTTTGAATCGATCACCGTGGTCCCGGGAGACAACTGCAGGTCACCGTGTTGGCGTTTTCCTGCTTGACGACTACACAATGTTCGATGAGTTCGGCGGTGGGTGGAGGCAACTGGCTTCGTATGGGAGGCGAGGTCGCCGCAACCGGCTGCTTCTTCGCAGCGCAAGCGGCTAGAAGCAGGCACGAAACCAGCCAAGCTTTCCTCATTCCCCCTTTTCGCTCTCTCTGGCCCGCTTGTCGATGGCAATCTTGGTTACACCCCAATTTTCATCTCTATGGCTTAGGCCGGTGCCTGCAGGGGAATGCCTCGGCGCGGGACTGCTCACGTCCGGCCCCTTTCTAGGTCAGTGAGTGCTATGGGATTTATCGCCAATTGACCTTGCCTTCGGTGTCAAAATAGACAGGCGAGGCAAACGCAATGAAAATCGCACATTCGGTCATCGCATCCCTGATGGTCGTGTCGCTCGCTTTTGTCGCCAACGCTAATGACGCCTGTCATTACATGAAAGAGCGAGGTGGGTTGTCTGGTTACGAAACTGGGGGACCGTACAAGCTAGAGCACTTCAAAATGACCAAGGATCGACGAGACCTGCGCGAGTTCCTATGGAATCACTGGCACGGTCACACGAAAGGAATCGCAGAGGCTCGCGCGGGAACCATAGACGCAGGTACTGTTATAGCCTTGTATGTCGTACAGCCCGATGCAAAGGGAAAGTGGGGCATCGACGTGGAAGTTCACCGTCCGGTTCAACCACCCCCGTGCTCGGTCTTCCACGCTGATTCACTTGTTCGCATACCGATTGGCAAGCCTGATGAGGACTACCCGGCTCAGACGTTGGGTCCATACTTTCCTGACGGGAAGATTCCAGAGAAAGCAGGTTTGGCGGACTCTGAAGTTAGGGACGCGAAGAACTACTGGATTGTCCTCGTGGTCGACGATGAGGCCATCGGCGGGAGCATTTGACGACTGTTGAAAACAGGCCATAGCGCTCAAATTTCGAGTTCTTTCGCTTCGCTCTTCATTTCTGGCCCTCCGAAGTATGTGAGCTTTGGCTCGCGTGATGGAGTACTCGTGGTAACTGGCTAAGATGCTCCAAACCGACCCACCTATGCTGAACGTTCGCTGCTCCGCTGTGCCAGAACAGAACAACCTGCTGCGCATTCGTGGCGGTTCCGATTGAGAGTCGAAAGTATCGACCATCCTTAGCGTCACCGCGAACGTCCACGCTACCGATGAAGTCAAGACCCGAAGCATGCAACTCCTCTGCTCGATTAAAGCGCCAAGTAGTAGTCCACTCCGGTCCAGCGTTTTCACGCACCCAGTCTTCGAATCTGACCTTTGGCAACCCCTTCTCCAGCGTAGACGCCGACACATCTTTGACCCTAGCGATCAGGTCGGCAGTCGTTGAGCCAGTCGAATCCCCCGAAGAGCGGGCCTTTCCGCCCGCCCCGTTGGCTTCGAATGACAAGAGAGTGAAAGACTCAATGCAAGTAGAACGCCAGCAGTAGAGATGAGTGAGCGGTTAGGCTGAGCGCGCGACACTGGACAGGCTAGCAGTTCTGAGACTAGGTGTCGATAACACCATTACACTCAAAACCTGATCCCCATGCCAATGAATGTGACAGTAGCTTATCAACAGTTTGAGCTGTTTTACACTCGCCAGTAATCCGGACGCCAGGTCTGGATCGCCTTCTTGATGTCGGCGCGCGACAACTTTTCATTCATGGCGCGTTCGGCGAGTTTGGGAAGCTCCGCGTCCGAGGCGAAACGCAATCCGCAGAGCTGGTCCTCAGTCAATTCAGGGATGCGGGAGCGCAAGGGCTCGGGCAGAAGCTGGGTCAGTCGCAGCCGCTCTTCCAGGCGGATGACGCGATCCTGCACCATGAGCGCGTAGAGGCGCACTTTGAACGCCAGCAGCAGCAAGGCGAGCGCCAGCAGAATCAGCAGAAACGAGTGAATGTGATCGCGCATATCCCCGTGGGTAATGTGGGCGAAGAAATGAATCAAGGTCAGGATGAGCCCCAGCAGGAAGACTGGCAGTACGAAGAAGTGATACAGCGGATCCCAGCGGGAGTGATTCGCAAAAGTCTGTGGTTTGGTTTCGGCCATAAGGGGCTCCTTGCGGAAAGACGTGCCAGTGTAGCAGAGGCGATGCAGGTCCAAACGGCTGGCATTCTGGCGGTCGCCATGTAGAATCACCTCTTGCCGGGATCCGGCAGGCGGAGTCGCACAGCCGGAGTCCCGAGGAAGACTTGCGAAGCCAACTCTCATGAAAGCCATTCAAGTCAAACAACCCGGTGGTCCGGAGGCGATGGAACTGGTCGAGTTGCCGGTCCCCGAGGCCAAGGCGAACGAAGCGGTGGTGAAGCTAGCCGCTTCGGGCGTGAACTTTATTGACGTATATTTCCGCGAGGGTCGCTACAAGGCTCCCTTGCCGTTTGTGTTGGGACAAGAAGGCGCGGGTGTGGTGACGGCCGTCGGTGCCGACGCGAAGTCACTGAAGGTTGGCGATCGCGTGGCATGGTGCGGGCTTTTAGGCTCGTACGCCGAATACGCCGCCGTGATCGCGGGTCGCCTGGTTCCCGTGCCAACGAGTGTGACCGACCAGCAGGCCGCCTCCGCTATGTTGCAGGGCATGACGGCGCACTATCTCTCGCATGACACTTATCCGTTGAAACGCGGCGAAACTGCGTTGGTGCACGCGGCCGCCGGCGGCGTAGGACTGCTCTTGGTGCAGATGGCGCACAATATTGGGGCGCGTGTGATTGCCACGGTCTCGACCGAAGAGAAAGCCAAGCTGGCGCGCGAAGCCGGGGCGGACGAAGTGATTCTCTATACTCAGTCCGATTTCGAAGCCGAGACCAAGCGTCTGACCGGCGGCAAAGGCGTGGACGTAGTTTACGATTCGGTGGGCAAGACGACCTTCGAGAAGGGGCTGAACGTTCTGCGCCCGCGCGGGATGATGGTGCTGTTCGGCGGTTCGAGCGGCGCGGTGCCTCCGTATGATCTGATGGGGCTGTCGCATAAAGGTTCGCTCCATGTTACGCGGCCCACGCTGGGGCACTATATCGAGACGCGAGAAGAACTGATGGCGCGATCCGGCGCGGTGTTCGGAATGATCGCGGCCGGCAAGCTCAAGCTGCGGATCGAGCACACGTATCCTCTGGCCGAGGCGCAGCGCGCGCACGGCGATCTGGAAGGAAGAAAGACGACGGGGAAGCTGTTGCTGATCCCGTAGGGCGAAGCGTCAACCATCTAAAATCTACTCGGCCTGTCGTCTCTGCATTGTCATCCTGAGCGAAGCGAAGGACCTATGCAATTTGTCGACTGCATCGGAACTGGCCATTGCATAGATCCTTCGGCCCGCAAAGAGCGCGGGCCTCAGGATGACAGAGCGAGAGTAAGGAACATCTCATGAAGGCAATCCGAGTGCAGCACACCGGCGGGCCTGAGGTGATGGAACTCGCAGAGTTCCCGATTCCTCAACCGAAGCCGGCCGAGGCCGTGGTGAAGGTTTCCGTGGCCGGCGTGAACTCGATCGACGGCCACTTCCGCGATGGAAGTCTGCGAACGCAGCTGCCGTTTATCCCCGGGCAGGAAGGCGCGGGCGTGGTGTCGGCGGTCGGCGCGCAGGCGAAAGCGGTGAAGGTCGGCGACCGCGTAGCGTGGAGCGGCGCACTCGGGTCTTATGCCGAATATGTGGCAGCGTCCGCGGAGAGCCTGGTGCCCGTGCCCGCGACCATCACCGATCAGCAAGCCGCCGCGGCCATGATGCATGGCCTGACCGCTCACTATCTGGCCAACGATGCGCACAAACTCAAGGCCGGCGAGACCGCGCTGGTGCATGCGGCTGCGGGCGGCGCTGGACTGCTGCTGGTGCAGATGGCGCACGCCATCGGAGCGCGAGTTATCGGCACGGTTTCGAACGAGGACAAGGCGCGTCTGGCGCGCGAAGCGGGCGCCGACGAAGTGATTGTCTTTACGCAGCAGGATTTCGAAGCCGAAGTGAAGCGCCTGACCGGCGGCAAGGGCGTCGACGTGGTTTACGACGGCGTGGGCAAATCAACGTTCGAAAAAAATCTCAACGTGATGCGGCCCCGCGGGATGCTCGTGCTCTACGGCATGTCGAGCGGCCCCGTGCCGCCGGTCGATCCTGCGAAGCTCTCCGACAAAGGCTCGCTCTACATGGCGCGTACCACGCTGGCACACTTCACCGCCACGCGCGAGGAATTGTTGGCGCGCACGGGTGCGCTGTTCGCGATGATCGCGGAAGGGAAGCTCAAACTGCACATTGCGAAGACGTATCCGCTGGTGGAAGCCCCGCAGGCGCATCGCGACATGGAAGCGCGGAAAATCGCGGGCAAGCTGCTACTGATTCCGTAAGGGGCGGCTGTCCCTACATAAATCCATCGCTCAGCGCTTGCGAGTGTATCCTCGCACGTACGCTGGCACTTCTTTCCCTGGCAGCAACCTGGCATCGTCAATCGGCTTGCCCGCGAACATTTCCAGCGGCACTACTCCGGCCCAGGTCGGGAACGAATAGTCTTCCTCGTCGTCAATGGCCGGACCTTGGCGGACCTTCGCCGAAAATTCTTCGATGGGAACGTGCAGCACCGACGTGGCTTTGAGTTCGCGGTCGTTGGGCTGGCGCGAATCATCCCAACGCCCCGGCAGAATGTGCTCTGACAGAATTCGCAGGGCCGCAAGTTTTTCCGCCGGATCATCCACCAGCGTTGCTTTCCCCAAGATCACGACCGAGCGGTAATTCATAGAGTGATTGAAGATCGACCGGGCGAGCACGAGGCCTTCGAGCAGAGTCACCGTGATACAGACCGGGACGCCTTCTTTGAACTGGCGCAGCATGCGACTGGCGGCTGATCCGTGAATGTAGAGGCTGGCGTCTTTGCGGCCGTACGAAGTTGGAATCACGAATGGCTGGCCGTCGACCGCGAAGCCGGCGTGGCAGAGAAATCCTTCATCGAGAATGCGGTAGACGGTTTCGCGATCGTAAACCGCACGATCGGGTTCGCGGACGACACGTGTCCGGGGGCTGGGCATTTGGGTTTCAGACATTGGGGAACGAACTCCGGGCAAGCGCCAAGGATGGGTGAAAGAAAAGTGTAACACTCGGGAAACAGCTGTCAGCCGTCAGCTATCAGCCGTCAGCGGCCAGGAGTCAGCTTTCAGTAGTCCGGTATTTGTTCTCGCGATAAACGCGGGTGAACAGGATTGCGACCAGCACCAGCACGATGGGAGTGAACACGCTGGCCTCCGGACCGACGCTGCCGCCGGTGAGCCAACGCGGACCATCGAAGGCGGAGCCGAACAAATTGTGATA
>Ga0210395_10004001_pt1 | contig 11317 bp, 8 predicted proteins | sample IncBWH4OmetaG_FD_150861 | JGI IMG/M metagenome (GOLD analysis project Ga0210395, IMG submission 150861) | Forest soil microbial communities from Barre Woods Harvard Forest LTER site, Petersham, Massachusetts, United States - Inc-BW-H-4-O ...
GGCCGTTACCCCGCCACTCGTGCGCATAGACGAACGTGCGCTGCGTGGCGTGCTCCATCAGATCACGGATGAAGGCGCGCGCCTCAGGCACCGGCCAGCCGACGATCCCGCCGATATGCGATGAAAGATACAGCGACTTCCGACAGCTCACCGGATGCGTGATCACCAGCCGATGCTGAACGGGGCGTAGCCGTTGCTCGTTGCCGGCGGCGTAGTCGGCAAAGCCGATCTGCTCGCGCGAAAAGACGATCGAGTGTTCGGTGACCACGTCCTCGACCTCGGCCTTGGTCGCATCGTCCAGCGCGTCGTAGGCGGCGCGCATATCGGCGAACTCGGTGTTGCCGCCCTTGCCCGGGATCACACGGCCGTGCAGCAGCGTATAGCCGGCCCCCACCGCACGGAACGACGCATCTGAGTGCCACAGGCGGTTGGCCAGTGCGTACATCCTGCTGCGATCGTCGCGCGCGCGAAGCTGGTTGCGCGCGGTGAGGTTGGAAATGTCGCCGAGCTCCAGCCGGTCGCCGAGACGGCGGTCCTCAGGCTTGGCCATCTGTCCGGCCAGCGTCACCTCCAACTCGCCGAAATTGCGACTGAACTCGAGCTGCTGGTCGTCGGTGAGCGGCTGGTCTCGGAATATCAGGACGGCATAGCGGTCCATGCCGGCTTCGATGGCGGCGACCTCGTCCCGGATCAGCGGCTGCGCGATATCGATGCCGGAGACCTCGCCCGCGAACACCGGATGGACCGGATCGATGCTGATGCCCATTACGGAACGCTCCTACTTGAATCCTGCGGGCATTATAGATGCCGGCGTCAGGCCCGCAAATCGGCTTCGAAGCGATCGCGCCACGCATCCAGGCTGTTGCGCCGCATCACCGCCATCATGGCGACATGCCGGTCGCGCCGCTCATCGCGCCCCATCGCAAGGGCGCGATCGAGCGCCGCCGCTACCCCAACCTCATCGTACGGATTGACGATCATCGCTGCATCCAATTCCCGGGCCGCGCCGGCGAACTGCGACAGCACCAGGACACCTGGATTGTCTGGATCCTGCGCAGCGACATACTCCTTCGCCACGAGGTTCATCCCATCCCGCAGCGGCGTCACCAGTCCCACCTGCGCCTCGGCATAGAGCGGCATCAGAGCACTGCGCGCGAATCCTCGGTTCAGATAGCGCAGCGGCATCCAGTCCACTTCGGCGAAGCGCCCGTTGATGCGGCCGGCCTCCGCTTCCAGCTCGCGGCGGATCTCGCGGTACGTCTCTATGTCGCCGCGCGATGGCGGTGCGATCTGCATGAACACCACGTTGCCCTGGCGCTGCGGAAACCGCTCGAGGAACTGCTCGAACGCGATGAACCGCGGGCGCAGTCCCTTGGAATAGTCCAACCGATCGACACTCAGGATCAGTGACCGCCCAAGCAGGCTGGCGCGCAGCCGCGACGCATAATGCTGATTGGCCGGCGCCTCTGCCTCGTGTCGCACTTCGTCGACATGCACACCGATCGGATACACCCCGGTCTTCACGGTGCGGTCGAACGCCTTCAGCCATCCGCCATCCGGCGCGCTGCCACCTGCGTGTCGCAAAACATAATCGGCGAACGCGCTGCGATCATCCTCTGTCTGGAAGCCGACAAGGTCGAACTGACACATCGCGCGGATCAGCTCTGCGTGCACCGGATCGGTCATGAAGACCGAAGGCGCCGGAAATGGCGTGTGCAGGAACAAGCCCATGCGGTTGCGCAGCCCCGCTTCGCGCAGGGCATCCGCCAGGCAAAGCAGGTGATAGTCGTGCACCCAGATCAGATCATCCGGCTGCACCAGACGAGCGAGCGCCCGGGCGAACAGCGCGTTCACCCGTCGATATCCTGCGAACTCCGCCCGATCGAAATGCGCATGGCCGACCTGATAGTGCAGCGTCGGCCACAGCGTACCGTTGGCGAAGCCACGGTAGAACTCGTCGTAGTCGCGCCGGCAGAGATCGACAGTGTAGAGCGTGATCGATCCGACCGTTCGCTCGACATGCGCGGCAGCAACGGCATCGTCAGTGATTTCGCCGCTCCAGCCGAACCAGATGCCGCCCTGCTGCTTCAGCGCATCCAGCACGCCGGCCGCCAGTCCACCCGCGGTCGGTTCACCTTCCGTGATCGGCGCCACCCGATTGGAGACGACGACAAGCCGGGACATCCTGCATGGCCTCGATGATGCGAGCGGATCAGGCCACAGCAGTGTGTCCGATACGTGGCAGAAACCTTGCCTACTTGATGTGGTTGATCTGGTTCTCGCTCAGTGCGCGTATGCAGTTGGGCAGCGGAATGAAGCCGACTGGGCTGAGATATTGCTCGGCGTTGCCACCGTCTATCGAGACCGCCCAGAGCAGGAAGCGGCGCAACGCCGCGGCAGTCTCGGGATTGGCCTGCCCGATGGAAACCACCGCGTACTCGTAGTTGACCAATGGATATGAGTCATCGCCCGGCGCGAACACCAGGCTCAGACGCTCGTCGGCCGGCGTGCGAGGGTCGAGCACCGAGGCTGCGGCACTGATGGTTTCGGCATTCGGGAGAACAAACTTGCCACTCTGATTCCCGAGTGGCGCAGTGCCCAACCCGGCCTTCGCGATCGCGTCGTGGTAGCTGACGCCGGCATAGCCGACCGAATACGGGGTCGCGGCCAGCGCCTGCACCATGCCCTCATTGCCGCTGGCGGTTCTTTCTCCAGCTACCCCGGGCCAGGCGATGCTGGTGCCGTAACCGATGCGGTTCTCCCAACTCTGGGTTGAGAAATCGAGGAATTGCGTAAAGATGAAGGTATCGCCCGCGGCATCCGATCGGCGGATCGGCACGATCGGCTGGTGCGGCAGTTCGACATGAGGATTCAGTTCGGCAATCGGTGCCGCGTCCCATTCCTTGATGCGGCCGTCACAAATGCTGGCGAGCGTCGGGCCATCCAGTTTCAGTCCGGCATCGTTCAGGCCCGGAACGTTGTAGTTGACCGTCTGCGCGGAGATGGCGAGGGGAATATTGACGATACCGGTGTTCTGCTCGGCCTGTTCGTCCGACATGTAGGCATCCGACGCACCGATATGCGCGTCGCCGGAGATGGCGGCGGCAATGCCGGTGCCCGAACCGGTGGCGGCGGCGGTGATCGTGATGCCGGGCACAAGGCGCGTGTAGTCGGGGATCCAGCGCTGAAAAAGCGGATAGAGCAGCGTGGAACCGGTTTCGTTCAGTGTTGGTCCCTCGGCCCACGCCGACAGCGAGACCAGTGCCAGCGAAAGCGATGCGGCAATCAGGCTGCGCCGGAACCACCGGCCGAGGTCAGTGCGTCTCGTCATGGCGGTGCTACCGGCCTATCTGATCGAGATTCAGGCCCGTTGTCTCGATGCGGTACATCCAGGGGACCACCGCGCCCAGAACCGAAGTGACAATCAGACCCCAGAGCAGCGCAGCGGTTCCTATGCTGGCGAGCAGGATCGGGAACAGGAAGGCGGTGGCGACCGCGCCGATCTTCGCGAACGCCGCGGCGAAGCCCGCGCCCATGCCGCGCACCTCGGTCGGGAACACCTCGCCCGCGAGCAGGTAGGTCTGCGCGTTCGGGCCGATATTGGTCATGAAGTTGAACAGCATGAAGCCAGCGAAGATGAGAGCGATCCTGGTCGATCCCGTGGCGTCGTCGGAGAGTGTGGCGAGGAACAATCCGACGGCACAGCCGATGAAGCCGATGATCTGCAGCCTGATGCGGCCAGCACGGTCGGCGAGGACCACAGCGAACAGGATTCCGACGATCAACAGGACGTTGATCAGCGCTGCACCTTTGGCGGCGAGGGCTGGAATGAGCGCAGTCGCGTACATCCAGCGCCATGCCGACAGGTCCGGTACGAGAATGAGAACGACGCAGCCGACACCGGTGCCGGCGTGCGCACCCAGCGCCTGGAAACCGAACGCACCAAGCACCAGTTTGCCGCGGTTGGCGCTGGGGATGTTCTCCGAGATGATCATGTGGGCGGTCGGATAGTCGCAGCCGAGTGCCAGGCCCAGTCCGAACAGGCAGATGGCGAGCGAGAGAAAGTCGTTGCAGAGGATCAGCAGCGCCAGGAAGGCCACGAAGATGATCATCTCCGCAATGAACATGCGCTTGCGGCCGAAATAGTCCGATAGGCCGCCTAGCAACACTGCGCCGAACAGGATGCCGGCGAGGCTGGCGGCGCTGATGATGCCTTCTCAGCAGGCAGGCTGTGGAATTCGCGAACGATGAGCGGCAACGCGACGCCGGTCATGAAGACGACGAAACCCTCGAAGAACTTTCCGGCGGCGGCCAGCGACCAGATGCGCCATTGCATGCCGGTCATCGGCGCTGATTTCAGCCTGGTGCCGTCAGCCAGCCAGGCAACTCGTCGATATAGTCCTGCACAGATTTTGCGCGCGCGACGGCGGGCATCGCACGCTCGGCGACGTCCATTGGCGACCTATCCCCTGTCAGTCACCGTGGCGAGAACCGCCACCGCCTGACCTCGATGGTCAGGCTGACGGCGCGACGGCGTTCCGATTGGGGCACAAAACCTAGGTCATCGCACGTGACGCTTTGATGTCGGTGAGGCTAGGCTGCTTCCGGCAACGGCTCGACCAGTTGCTGCCTGCGCAGCATGTCACGATACGGACCCGGCCGTAACGCAAGCACCCGCGGTGGGCCGTCGTCGACGATGCGCCCGCGATCCATCACGATGATCCGGTCGAAGCTCTTGAGCGTCGCCAACCGGTGCGCAATGGCGACGACAGTGCGGCCCTGCATCAACACGTCGAGCGCGTCCTGGATCGCCCGCTCGCTCTCGCTGTCGAGCGCACTGGTGGCCTCGTCCAGCAGCAGGATCGGCGCGTCCTTCAGGAGTGCCCGCGCGATCGCCAGGCGTTGCCGCTGGCCGCCCGATAGCTTCACCCCGCGATCGCCCACCATGGTGGCAAAGCCGTCGGGCAACGCTTCGATGAACTCGCGGCAGTTCGCCATGTCAGCCGCCGCCAGCACATCCTCCTCGGACGCGTCGGGACGGGCATAGCGGATGTTCTCCAGCACCGTGCGGTGGAACAGGCTGATATCCTGTGGCACGATCGCCATCGTCGTGCGCAGGCTCTCCTGCTTGACGTCGCGGATGTCCTGGCCATCGATCAGGATGCGGCCGCTGCCCACGTCATAGAAGCGCTGGAGCAGCGCCAGCACGGTGGACTTGCCGGCGCCCGAATAGCCGACCAGCCCGACCCGCTGACCAGGCTCGATCGTCAGGTCGAAGTCCCGCAGCACCGGCGCGCGGCCGGGATACGCGAAGCGCACCTGATCGAACGTCACCTCCCCTGCCCCCACCCGCAGCGGCCTCGCGTTCGGCCGGTCCGGCAATTCGTGCTCGATCAGCAGCGCTCCAATGGCCTCCTCGAGCCGCGCGACATGCTGAGTCAGATCGACCAGCGCCACCGCGAGGTCACGCGTGCAGTGCAGGATGCCGATGGACAGCGAGGTGATCAGCACCAGATCGCCGACCGTCGCCTCGCCGTGCTGCCACAGCAGCAGACCCCATGCGACGATACCAGCGATCAACGTCGCGGTGATCACCGCATGGATCAGGCGCAGCCGTTCGAGATAGATCAGACTGGTGCGGCGTGCAGCCAATTCGAAGCCGATCGTGCCGGCGATACGCTTCTGCTCGCGGAACATCGCACCGAATGCGCGCACGACAGACATGTTGCCGATCACGTCGACCAGCTCGCCATCGACCGCGGCGGCCTTCGAGGCGAAGCTGCGATGCAAGGGCGTGCCGCGGCGGGCCAGGTAGTACACCATCGCGCCCAGGCACGCGGCAGCGCCGACCAGCGCGCCGGCCATGGTCAGGTTCACCGAACCGATGAATGCGATCGAGCAGACGACTGCCACCACTGGTGGCAGAACGTTCCACGACCCGGTATTCTCGGTGGTGAACACGGCATTGGACGTCGCAGTGATGCGGCTGGCCAGCGCGCCAGGCAGGCGCTCGGCGAAATAGCTCGGCGAGTGACCGGAGAGATGGCCGAACAGGTCACGTCGGATGTCGCCGGTCACCGCCACAAATGTGTAAGCCGCTGCCCAGCCTGCGAGGCGCCACAGCAGGCTGTCGGCGGCAACCAGCGAGCAAAGCACCGCGAATGCCAGCCAAAGTCCCGTCGCCTTGGCGGGACCCGCGGCGATGATGTCGATCAGGTGCTTCAGGCCGTACTGTACGGAAACAGCGCAAACCACCGCGATCAGCACGGACAAGAAAACGGTGGCGTGTCCCCAGGGGTGACGACGCACATAGTTCCACAGGAACCCGATGGGATGCGCACGCAAGCGCGGTAGGTTCATCGAACGAGCCTCATTTTCGCCGCAATCAACTCAATGTCGGGAGTGTGATCGGCGCGGATGGCTGAATTAAGGCGGGATTTACGGCATGGAAGGCGCCGATTTTTCGCCACATTCACATTCTATAACAACATAGTGATCAAGCACGGCCCCTCTGATCAAGTCAACCGTCAGTAAAAGCCGAGCTGGTTACTGGTGAACCGAAGAAAAACCCTGGGGCCTGCATTGATGCGTATCGCTCAAATTTCTCCGCTTTTCGAAGCGGTGCCGCCCAAGCTGTACGGTGGCACCGAGCGCGTGGTTTACTCCCTCACTGAGGAACTGGTCGCCATGGGTCACGACGTGACCCTGTTCGCCAGCGGTGATTCGATCACGTCGGCAAAGCTCGCGCCGATGCGCGACCAGGCACTGCGGCTCGATCCATCCGTGGTCGACTGGATCGCAATCTACATGCGGATGATGGAGCGGATCTATCGCCGCGCCAACGAATTCGATGTGCTGCACTTTCATACCGACTATTTCCCGCTGTCGCTGTTCAGCCGCCAGCGCACGCCGTTTCTGACCACGCTGCACGGCCGGCTCGACATCCCGGAATTCAAGGATGTCTACGAGCTGTTCGATGCGCCGTTCGTGTCGATCTCGAACAGCCAGCGGCGACCGATCCCCAACCTGAACTGGATCGGCACGGTGCACCACGGCATGCCGGCCCATTTGCTGACGCCGCAGCCGGTGAAGCAGGAGTACCTCGCGTTCCTTGGCCGTATCTCGCCGGAGAAGGGTGTGGACAAGGCGATCCGCATCGCCGGGGCCGCGGGCATGAAGCTGAGGATCGCCGCCAAGGTCGATAATGCCGACAAGAAATACTACGAGAGCGAGATCAAGCCGCTGATCGACGCCAGCCCGTGGGTCGAGTTCATCGGCGAGATCAACGACGCCCAGAAGCCGGTCTTCCTGTCAGGCGCGCATGCACTGCTGTTCCCGATCGACTGGCCGGAACCGTTCGGCCTCGTGATGATCGAGAGCATGGCATGCGGCACGCCGGTGATCGCCTTCAACCGCGGCTCGGTGCCCGAGGTAATCGACGACAGCCTCACCGGCTTCATCGTGCACGACGAGGCGACAGCGATCGCGGCGGTGGAGCGGCTGGGCGAGTTGGACCGCACCCTGGTGCGGAGGCAGTTCGAGCACCGCTTCACCGCCCGGCGCATGGCCGAGGACTATCTCGACCTCTATGAGGAGCTGTGCATGCCGCAGGCGCCGCGGCTGCGTGCCGTTATCGGCTGACATCGCGGCAACCGGGGAATAGGATGAGGGCGGGGCAGCGTGTCTGCCCGGCCTTTACTCTTTCGGGCTCGCAGCGAGGTTACGGTTGAGCCATGACATCGCTACGCGCCCAAGGTGGACTGAGCGGCCTCAATTTCTTTGTCGGCGCCCTTCAGACGGCCTTCGGACCTTTCTTCACCGTCTATCTGACCCGGAAGGGCTGGAGCCAGGTTGATATCGGCTTCGCCCTCAGCGTCGGTACCGGGTCGGCGCTGCTTTTTCAGCTGCCGGCCGGCGCGCTGGTGGATGCTATTCATCTCAAACGGTTAGCTGTCGCTGTTGCGCTGCTGCTGACCGGCCTGAGCGCCATACTGGTGGTGGCGACGCCGACGCAGGTGCCGGTCCTCATTTCGCGGGTGCTACAGGCGTTCGCGGGGTGCCTGCTCACGCCGGCGATCGCAGCGCTTACGTTGAAGCTCTGCGGCCATGACGGGTTCAGCGAGCGGTTAGGCAGCAACGGCCGCTATGCCTCGCTGGGCAACGGGTTGACCGCGGCAGCACTCGGCGGCGTTGCGTTCTATTTTTCGCAAGGCGCCATATTCACCTTTACGGCCCTGCTGATCATCCCGGCCCTGGCCGCGCTGGCGATATTCCGCGATACGGACCTGATCGCGGATGACCATCCGGCCACGCGTCATCCCCGGGAACGAAAGAATAGCGAGCATCGTCCCTGGCATATTTTCAACGACCCGATCCTGCACATCTTCGCGGTCTGCATCGTCCTGTTCCAGTTCGCCAACGCTGCGATGCTGCCGCTGGCGCTCAACGAACTGTCGAAGCGGGTCGGCAATTCCGACTTCGTCGTGTCGGCGGCGGTCATCGTGCCGCAGATCGTGGTGGCGGCATGTTCGCCCTGGGCCGGCCGTCTGGCGCAAAGTCTTGGACGCAAGCCCATCCTGCTGTTCGGCTTTGCTGCGCTGCCGCTGCGTGGGCTGCTGTTCGTCGCCAGTCCCGACGCGGTTCCGCTGGTGGCGATCCAGGTGCTGGACGGCGTGAGCGCCACCGTCATCGGTTTGGCCATGCCGCTGATCGCTGCCGATCTGACGCGACGGACCGGCTACCTCAACCTGGCGATCGGCTCGCTCGGCCTCGCCGGCGGTCTGGGTGCCACCGCCAGCACCACCGCCGCCGGGTTGATCGCCGACACTCTTGGGGCGCCGGCCGCATTTTTCGGGCTGGCGTTGGTTGGACTGGTAGCACTGGCGATGGTGTGGCGCCTGATGCCTGAGACGCGGCCTGGCACGCCGTTCACCGGCAGGCCGGCGGTCGTGACGGCGTAAGGCGCCCCTTGCGAACGGCGCCGGGTGTGGGCCTGATGGCGTCTCGAAGAGGGGACAGACCGATGCCGGAAGCGCCACACCTGACCGAACTCACGGGTGACTACCAGTGCCTGCACGAATTCATCCCCGCGGCGCGGGCCAAGCTCGACAGCAATATCTGGGGTTACCTGATCGGCGCCGCGGAAAGCGAGACGACGCTGCGTCGCAATCGCGCGGCACTGGACGCGATCGCGTTACGACCGCGCGTGCTGCGCGACGTTTCCAAGGTTGATGCGACGACAACTTTCCTTGGGATGAAGCTGCGGCTCCCAGTGATGCTGGCGCCCGTCGGTTCACTGGAATCGTTCAATCCGGGCGGAGCGGCGACGGCCGGCCGCGGGGCCAACGAGTTCGGCGTACCGATCATCGTGAGCTCGGTGACGAAACCAGGGCTCGAGGAGACTGCGAAGGCCGTAACGGGCCCAAAGATCTTCCAGCTCTACGTGCGCGGCGACGATGCCTGGGTGGATGTCGTGGCGCGCCGCGCGGTTGATGCAGGCTACAATGCGTTCTGCATCACGATCGACACCGCTGCGTATTCGCGACGCGAACGCGATATAGCGGGACGCTTCGTCAAGCCATGGCGCGCGGCGGCGACCGGGCACAATCACCAGGCGAGCTTCTCCTGGGACAACGTGAAGCGGTTCAAGGACAAGCACCGCATCCCGTTGATCCTGAAGGGCATCGCCACGGCCGAGGATGCGGCGATCGCCTGCGAGCACGGGGTCGAAGTGGTGTACGTGTCGAACCACGGCGGGCGACAGCTCGACTATGGCCGCGGCTCGATGGACGTGCTGCCCGAGGTGATGGACGCGGTGCGCGGCCGAGCACGGGTTTTGATCGACGGCAGTTTCTCGAGGGGCACCGACGTGGTGAAGGCTATTGCGCTCGGCGCCGACGCGGTCGCGGTTGGGCGACTGTATTGCTATGCGCTGGCGGCCGAGGGCGATGTCGGCGTCCATCGGTTGCTGGAGATCCTCGAGCAGGAGGTGATGGTGGCGATGGCGCTGTCGGGTGCACGCAGCCTGGCCGAGCTGAATCGGTCGTTCCTGCATTTCGGCGTACCACCCGTCACCGCGCCGCACGTGCACAGCGCGTTCCCGCTGCTGTTCCGGACGCCAGAGGCATAGCGGTTTTCCTGTCAGGGAATGCCAATGTTCGAGACCAGCATAGCCGGCAGCCTGCCCAAGCCTTCCTGGCTTGCCGAGCCGAACATGCTCTGGCCGCCGTGGAAGCTCGCCGGCGATGAACTGGCCGCGGCCAGGCGCGACGCGACGCTGCTCGCCATCAAGCAGCAGGAGGATGCCGGCATCGACATCGTGTGCGACGGCGAACAGTCGCGCCAGCACTTCGTGCACGGCTTCCTGGAAAACGTCGACGGTATCGACTTCGGGCGGCGCGTCGAAATCGGCATCCGCAACGACCGCTACAAGGCGATGGTGCCGACGGTGACCGGCCCATTGCGCCTGCGCGGTCGGGTGCACGCGGTGGAGGCACGGCTGGCGCGGGCGCACACGTCGCGCAAGCTGAAGTTCACCCTGCCGGGGCCAATGACGATCGTGGATACGATCGCCGATGCGCACTACGGCAACCGCGTGGCGCTTGCCATGGCATTCGCGGTGCTGCTGAACGAGGAGGCGCGCGCGCTCGAAGCGGACGGCGTCGATGTCATCCAGTTCGATGAGCCGGCGTTCAACGTCTACATGAACGCGGTCAGCGAATGGGGCGTGGCGGCGGTGGAGCGCGCGGCGGAAGGACTCCGCTGCAAGACTGCGGTGCATATCTGCTACGGCTACGGCATTCAGGCAAACATCGACTGGAAGGGCACGTTGGGCGCCGAGTGGCGCCAGTACGAGGAGATATTCCCCGTGCTGGCGAACAGCCGGATCGACCAGATCTCGCTCGAGTGCCGCAACTCGCACGTGCCGATGGCGTTGATGCGATTGCTTGCCGGAAAGGACGTGCTGGTTGGCGTGATCGATGTCGCGACCGATCGCGTGGAGATGCCCGAGGAGGTCGCTGACACCATCGCGGACGCACTGTCGTTCGTGCCGGCGGAGCGGCTGTTTCCCTGCACCAACTGCGGCATGGCGCCGATGCGGCGCGAGGTGGCGGAGGCGAAGCTGGCGGCACTCGGAGCCGGCGCGGCCTTGGCGCGGCAGCGGTTCGCGGCGTAGGCTGCACGGGAGAGTGGACGAGGCAAGACGATGATCCTGACAGCGAACAGCGAAGTCGTGCGGCAAGCGCGGCGCAAGACGGGCAACGGCTGGGTCACCACCTTCATGGGTGAGAACCGCAACACGCTTAAGCCGGGCCAG
>Ga0210395_10004007_pt1 | contig 11303 bp, 10 predicted proteins | sample IncBWH4OmetaG_FD_150861 | JGI IMG/M metagenome (GOLD analysis project Ga0210395, IMG submission 150861) | Forest soil microbial communities from Barre Woods Harvard Forest LTER site, Petersham, Massachusetts, United States - Inc-BW-H-4-O ...
CCTGTAATTCTCGAAACACAGCCTGCGATTCCCGAAGCGGCTTGAATGGGCCGATGTCCCAAAGAGTCTTGCCAATAAACTCTTCTCGGGGATAGCCCAACAGACCAATTAAGAAGGGGTTGACGTTCGTTATCAATCCCGAGTGCGCATCGAGAATCAGTATCCCATCCCGGGATGTTTCAAACAGTCGACGGTATCTGGCCTCAGAATCACGAAGCTCGTCATCCGCGATTTTTCGTTTCAACGCGGGATCATCTTCCGAAGAGTCCGCCACTAAAACAACTCCTCCCCAGTGTCGTGGTGTCACAAAGCGTAGGGCATACCCGAAGCGGCTTAGACCGGAATTTCAGATTTGAGCATCGGTGTCAACGGTCGCTCCGGGACTCACCAGCATATTGCTAGCCAGAGGAGAATACTATTCAGCATTAGTGGACTAAGGCTATTCGTTGGTGAAGGGACGCTAGACGAAGGGTTATGAGTTCTTGCGGGCGGCGATGCCCATTTTTTCAGTCATTCTTACAAGATCAGCCATCGATGAAGCCCCCATCTTTCGCATGAGCTGGCTGCGGTGGGCCTTGACGGTGGCTTCGCTGGCTTCGATCGCATCGGCTATCTGTTTGTTCAGGAGACCAGAAACAACCCAGGGAAGCAGTTCCCGTTCACGAGCTGTCAGAGTCTCAAAGCGGTCCCGGAGCTTTGCAACTTCCGCTTCTTGTACACGTCTCGCATGGTCTCGCTCCAGCCCTTGCTGAATGGCATCGAGCAGTTCTTGGTCACGGAATGGCTTAGTGAGGAATTCAACCGCTCCCGCCTTCATGGCCCGTACGGTCATCGGAATGTCGCCATGAGCAGTGATGAAGATGATGGGAATGTGAATGTTGGCTTCCATCAATTCACGTTGAAAATCAAGTCCGCTTATGCCCGGTAGCCGTACATCCAGTACCAGGCAACTAGGTGCGTCCGGACGTTCGCTTCGGAGGAATTCCTGTGCAGAACCTAATCCCTCGACTCGCAACCCTACGGACTCGACTAGCCTCTTGATGGCGCGACGAACCGACGGATCGTCATCCACCACAAAGACAACAGACGCTACCTCAGTCATGAAGACACCATTGCTACTGCAGCGGTAAGGTAAATTGAAAGAGCGCCCCCTGGGCGCGGGACTCTACTGACAAACGGCCTCCATGGGACTCGACAATCGACCTGGCAATCGATAATCCCATTCCGATACCCTCCGATTTGGTGGTAAAGAATGGTTCGAAGATATTCTTCGTTTGCTGGGGATCGAGCCCGATTCCCGAGTCTTGCACTTGGATGGACACTTCGTTATCGTTCTTGACCGATTTGATGAGCAATTCGCGGGGCGTACGGCTAAGCGAGCGCATCGCGTCGATGCTATTCATGACCAGGTTGATCAACACCTGCTGCAATAGCACCTGGTCACCGAGCACGCGCGGAAGATTAGCGCCGAGATCAGTGCGCAACGACACGCCATTCCGGTCTAGCTCACCATGCAAGAGAGTGATGACCTCCTGAATCATCCGATTCATATCCACGGCAATTCGCTCCGGAGGACTCTTCTGCAAAAGTGCGCGGATTCTTGAAATGACGGTGCTCGCCCGGGTGCCGTCACTCACAATTTCCGAGATTGCCTCGCGCAACTGTTCGGCGTTCGGATTCGCACTCGCGAGATGGCGTAGGCAGAAACTGGCATTGGTAATGATCGCAGCGAGTGGCTGGTTGACCTCGTGGGCAATTGCAGCAGCCAGCTCTCCCATCGCAACCACGCGCGCCACGCGAGCGAAATTCTCCTGTGCCTGGCGCAGTTGTTCTTCCGCTCGCCTCCGCTCGGTCACGTCAATACACGAGCCAATGTAACCAGCAAAAGACCCATCTGGATTGAATCGTGGCACCCCTATGTCGAGCACCCATCGAAATTCTCCGTCGTGACGTCGGAGGCGATACACCATTCTGAACGCCTCTCGGCGATCAAAGGACTGAACATACGTATCCAGGCATCTCCCCAGATCCTCGGGATTGATCCCTTCCGCCCAGCCGTTGCCCAGCTCGCGCTCAATTGATCGGCCGGTGAAGTCCAGCCAGGGCTTGTTGAAGTAGACGCAGAGTTTGTCAGTCCCCGCCATCCAGATCATCACGGGAGCGCTGTCGGCCACCAACCGAAAGCGCGCCTCACTTTCGCGTAGTTCTGCCTCCGCGCTCTTTCGCTCGGTGACGTCGCGGCAGGTACCCGCCAGGCGAATTGGCCGTCCTTGCTCATCGTGAAAAACCCTCCATTGCTCCTCCAAGACTTTCACGCGGCCGTCTGCCATGACAATCCGATATTCGACGTTGGAGGGCGCACGCTTGTCGAGCGACGCCTGAAAGGCTGCATCTACCTTCGCGCGATCCTCCGGATGGATAAATTCCACAAAGTCCGGACGACTGGGGTGAAAGTCGGAGGGATCAGTCTCAAAGATTCGATGTGTCTGCTCGGACCAACTAATGTCAAGGCTTGGCCACTCGGTTTCCCAACTGCCCACTTTTGCCACGGCTTGGGCCTCGACCAGGCGGGCACGCTCTGCCGCCAATTGCTTTGCGATCTGGTGCTGGCGCCGCTCACTGCTTTGGAGGGCCTCTTCGGCACGCTTGCGCTCGGTGATGTCTCGTCCGATGAAAAGGCTAGAACCGTCGGAAAGATGTACGAAGGTGGCGGCCGCGTCTACGACGTGCCCGTCCCTTACGCGCAGCTTGAGGTCAGTCCACTCACCCGTTGACGCCGCAATATCATCCATAACTAGCTGCCGATACTGCGGATCAGGAAAAGCCTCGGCAAATACGTCCAGACCTCGTTCACGTAGTTCTTCCAGTGTCCAACCTGTCCTGCGCTTCCACTCGGGATTGACCAGTTCGTGGCGGCCACCATGGTCCATAAGCACGATCATCACGGGGATATTCTCGAATATCTTCTGGAAAACCTCCTTCTGCCTTCGCAATTCGTCGTCGGCCCGCTTCTTTTCGCTGATATCGCGGATAAAGCCGGTAAATGCTCTGTGCCCGTCACTGTCCATTTCTGCGAACGACACTTCCACTGGAAACTCCTGGCCATTTTTGCGCAGGGCGGTAAGTTCCGTACCGTGCCAGTTCAAATGCCGTTGGGCAGTCGCCAAATATCGCCTGAATCCGGCCTCGTGCAGCTTCCGCATGAATCCCGGCATGAGTACGGTGAGAGGTTTCCCAACCAACTCGACGGGGTCATAACCAAAGATTCTCGCGGTGGCGGGATTAGCCAGCAGGATTCGACCATCCTCATCCATGCTGATCACGGCATCGCTGGCGGCCTCGACAATGACGCGATGCTTCTGCTCGCTGCGCTTCAACTCCTCCTCGGCTCGCTTCCGGTCCTCGATATCGGTTGCGGAGCCGTACCATTTGACTATGCTGCCCGCTTCGTCGTGTAACGGTACCTTTCGAAGAAGCATCAGTCGGTATTCTTCATCAGCCCGCCGAAGTCGGGCTTCAGCTTCGAAGGCTCGGCCAGTCGCCAACGATGAGCGCCACCTTTCCACAACGTCCTCGACGTCCGCGGGGTGGACTACATTGGTCCATCGCCATCCCTCAATTTCTTCCAGAGAAGCACCCACATACTCCAGCCAGCGCTTGTTGAAGAAATCGACATAGCCGTCGGGACGAGCGCTGTGTAGCATCGCGGGAGCCGTATCGATCACGAGCCGGATGCGATTTTCGGCCTCTTTGCGATCTTGGATATCGGTGTTCGAACCATACCATCTGACGATGCGTCCTTCGGAGTCCTTCAGCGGCACCCCACGCGCGAGAAACCAACGATACTGCCCGTCCGCGCCACGACGACGAACTTCCTGCTCGTAAGGCTTGCCCTGCGCTCTCGACTCCTCGACGGCTTTCAGCAACGGCTCCTGATCATCGGGATGAACAATGCGCTGCCAGCCTCTGCCTTGCAGTTCTTCTTGCGTGAGGCCCGTGTAGGAGCGCCATTGCGCATTTGCAAAATCCAATGTGCCATCGTTTGGACCGCTCATGATCTGTTGCGGGATTGTGTCGATCACGAGCCGGAGCTGCTCTCTGGCATACTGTCGACCCACCGACGATGTCGCGGTGGCCGCGACAAGCACGATCACGGCAACAAGGACAACTCCAGAGTTGCCAGGGGGGGGGATGCTCACGGCGTGGGAAAGGTCCGGAGGCGAAGCTGGGATGAAAGTTGCGGCCGCCATTCCGGTATAATGCATTGCCGAGACAGCGACTCCCATCACGGTGGCGCTGGCCAGCCTTCGAGGAACACTCCATCTGGTCTCCTCGCGTAGACCAAACGCCATCACTAACGCCACGAGAGAAAACAAGATTGCGAGCAAGATGGAACACGTCACCAGAAGGGGGGAGTAACGGGTAATGGCTGGTAATCTCATTGCGGCCATGCCGATGTAGTGCATACCGGCGATGCCCGCGCCCATAAATATGCTACCGGTGAAGGCCTCAACGGGATCCATTTTGTGGCGGCTCGACACATATAGCGCGACTGCGGACGCGAGGACGGCCACCAGGAGTGAGGCCAGAACTGTCGGCCAGTGATACGCGACGGGCACTGGCAGGTGGAAGGCGAGCATTCCCTTGAAGTGCATTGTCCAGATGCCGATGCCCATCGCAAAGGCGCCACCGCCCAACCATGCCAAACGGGCCCGGTTGCGTGCGGCGCTTACGAGCCCAGCAAGGTCGAGAGCGGCATAGGACGCGGCGATCGCGATAAAGACCGAGCGCGCCACTTCGTTGTAGTCGTAGGAGTTGGCGAGCGCCGCGGTTGCAGAGATCATCACGGGGGCTCCCTCACTGCTTTCACGAAATCGAACGAAACTGCCCGAATCCGCAACTCGAAGTCGCAGAGCAACACTACTCGCTCATGGCGAAAGACATTGCATCACCAGTATTCCGGCGTTCCGGAATTGTTCAACAAAGCCCCTGCGAGACCCCATCATCCTTATCTCTTTGCGCGACAAGTCTCGGCAGCCTTCGGCGCCCGGATGGGAAGGCTGTTAGCATACACCGAAGGTAGAGGGAATTCCCACCGACTAATTGGACGGTCCCCGTCGGATCGAGCAAAAATCAACCGCCGCTAATGGACACCAAGAAATGTGGACATGGACTCCTGAAGGGGGACCTATCCAGAAACCGGATTCGAGAAGATCTCCTCGAAACCGACTTCGGTACAAACGTCGTCGGAATCAGCGTTAGACCTGACTTCCCATCAGCCCGTCACTCTGGAAAAACATCCTCACGTTAGCGGAGTTCGAACTCCGTGTCCGTTCTTGCGGTTTTGCGTGCGGGGAGAATCAGCATTCCAATCGAACGGAATGGCAGTCTTGTTTCGTCCTGCCCGATGTGAGCGGTCTTGAACAGACTCAGATCATCGCTGCCTGATAACTTTGCGGCGCGTGGTTCTCAAGGTTTAGACCACAAGGAGTCACGTCATCGCTCCGGGAGGCGCCATGACATTCACACTCAGGACCCTGTCGTGTTTCGTTGCAGGCGCGGGGATTCTTCTTTGCACATCTACTTCGATCGCAGGAAATCGCCGGGCTCCATCAGCTCAGTCAGTCGGGCTCGCGGAGCTCGACCTGCAGGTGCTTCTCGATCGGGCCGACTTCTCGCCGGGTCAGATCGATGGCATGAGCGGAAAGAACAGCCGCGAGGCTTTAGCGGCGTTTCAGGCTGCACACGGGCTTCCTCCAGGCGGGCGGAGTCGCCGGGCGTTGCTCCAGGCGCTCGGCGCCGGTACAGTTAAACCGATCGTGTCCTATACGATCACCGCGGGAGACGTCGCAGGGCCGTTCAACAAAACGATTCCAGGAGACGCCTCGGAGCAGTCCAAACTGGCGGGCCTTTACTACACATCCGTGCTGGAAGAGCTCGACGGGAAGTTCCACTCGGCGGCGGCTCTGCTCAAGCGGTTGAACCCCCGCGCCCGGTTCATCGAGGGAGAGCACATCCGTGTCCCTAACGTATTGCGCGCTGAACTGGTGGAGCCCGACGTTGAGCAGGCCGCGGTCGTAAGTGGCAAAAGCGCGCCAACCGCTGGCCAGAATGGCAAGCCTGCAACCGCCCGGGGTCGGGCCGTCAAGCTGGTCGTCTCGAAAAAAGCATCGGTCCTGAAGGTGTATGACCAGGAGGGTCGTGTCATCTTTTACGCACCCGTCACGAGCGGCAGCGAGCACGACCCGCTCCCGTTCGGGAATTGGGTCATCACTGATGTGGTGCGAAATCCAACCTACAACTACAATCCCGACTTGTTCTGGGACGCCGATCAAGCAAATCCTAAGGTGAAGATCGCAGCTGGCCCGAATAATCCGGTGGGTGTGGTCTGGATGGGGATCAACGTGCCGCACTACGGAATACACGGCACGGCTGAAGCGGGCGAGATCGGCCACTCCGTGTCACACGGGTGCGTGCGAATGACAAACTGGGACGCCACCAGGGTCGCCGACTTGGTGCGAGATGGAACACCAGTCGTGTTCGAGGAATAGAAAGCGAAGCTCTTCTCGCACGTGGTTCGACGCGGTACACCGTCATCCAGTCGGTCATCCAGAGAGGAACAGAGTTGAAGCTGTGCGGTTGCGTTGCCGTACTCTTTTCGGCGCTTCTTGCTTTCGGCGCGACCTCTTCCATTCGCGAGATGACTCCGCCCATCAGCAGACTCGCTCTCGCGGATCTACGGGATTCGTTCGAAGAAGTTCACAACGGGCACCGTCATGAGGGGATCGATATTCTAGAACCGAGAGGGACACCCGTGCATGCTGTGGTATCAGGAACCATCCGCAAACTGTTCCTAAGCAAACCGGGTGGCAACACCATCTACGAGTTCGACGAAACGGGAGAGTATTGCTACTACTACGCGCACCTGGACCGGTACGTTGAAGGTTTGAGGGAGGGAGTGCGGGTCGAGCGTGGGGATGTCATCGGGTTTGTGGGATCTACGGGAAATGCCGATGCGCGCACTCCGCACCTGCATTTTGCAATCTTCGAGTTGGAGCCGCAAAGACAATGGTGGAAAGGAAAGGCGGTAAACCCATATCCAGGCCTTCTGGACGCGGTGAAGAGGGTGAAGTAGGACCATCTTCTAATGCGGGCGGCCAGACGGTTCGTCTGACGATGTCGTCGAGACCGAGTCCGGCACGTGCATTCGGTCCGCCCTGCGATGACTCCCGAATAGCCGACAAACAGAGAGTAAAAGACAGTTCTGCACCAACGACGGCTGCCTTTGTTTCGGGCCGGTCGGGTACCTAAACCTGCTTGGGGTGATCGGCGCAAACATGGGACGTAAACTCTTTGTCCCGCTGCAGCTCGAAGTTTCGCATCATTTCATCGAAAGACCGGCCGGTCGCGGTTTCAGTAGGTTTGAACCGCCAGCCACATTCCGAACAACCAAAACCCCGAAAATGCTGTTGCTCAATCCATATCAGCTTCCGACTCATGGTGACCCTCGCCGCTGCATGACATCGCCGTCTAACCTCATGCCAGCGCCCGCGAGCGTTTTTGTATGCGGGTGCCAAAGGTGTAATTCGCAATCGGTGCTGCGTTCGCACCCGCATACTGCCTGATTGCATTCCCCCTTGTCTGCAAAAAGGGCTGACGAAGTTTACATGCTCTAGTGCGAATGTCAGTTCGATACCCTACATACGCAAAAGTTTTTTGTCCGTGCGCCCCCCACTCTGGCCTTCGTTGGAAGTAGCGGGCTCGCTTAGGTACTGGTTCAGGTTTTGTGCGTCTTGATGCGGTCAGTATTGCTCAGTATCAGGGGTCGTATCGAGCGTAGTGTTGCTAAGCCTTCGGGAGTGGGTTTCGCATGTCCTTGGAGAATCCAACTTGCTTCGCTCGACAGGACAGCGACTTCATCCCCTCATCTCCGAAGGGTTCTCGGTACTGATATTCGTCTCTTAAGGATGGTTTGTGGAAAACAAAGGCCTCCAGGTCGTGCAGTCTGGCGAACGGACGAATACCGAAGGGAAACCAGTCAGCAACCTAATACTTCTCTCGGTTTCCGACAGCGATTACAGCTCTTTGCGTCCTCTTCTCGAATACGTCACCTTGCCAAACCATCTCGTCCTTCACGAGGGGACTGGCAAGGTAGAATCCGCGTATTTCCCGAATCGAGGTTTGATTTCTCTTGTAGTCGTAATGAAAGATGGAAAGACTGCTGAAGCCGGCATAGTTGGCAATGAGGGCTTTATTGGGATCCCGGCGGTTGTTGGCCTGAGCAGGAGCCCGCTTCAAGCGGTGGTTCAAATCACGGGGGATGGATTTCGCGTGGGGGTCTCGGCTCTGCAAGACACCTTGGAATCTACTCCACGCCTGCGGTTGATGTTAAGTCGATATGCCGTAGTTCAGGGGATGCAGGTTGCACAAACAGCCGCGTGTAACCGGCTGCACAATATCAAGCAGCGGCTTGCTCGGTGGTTGCTGATGACTCAGGACCGAGTGGATTCGGAATCGCTGCCCATCACCCATGATTTTCTCGCAGCCATGCTAGGAACAGATAGGCCTAGCGTAAGCTTGGCGGCTGGCGTTTTGCAGAAGAAGAAGCTCATCGAGTACACCCGTGGCGCAGTGAAGATCGTGAACCGCAAGAAGCTTGAAGACTCGGCCTGTGAGTGCTACGGGATTACCCAGCAATACAATGGCGAACTGGGCTTGAAATAAGCCCCCAAGATAAGACTCCGCCTGCTCTCAATCGCGATTCTAAGACGCTGTTGTTGATAAATCCGTGGCTTGTTGAAAAACTCACTCGCCGGAAAATGGTCGAACAAAATTTGCAATAGGAAGCCCTACAACGGCGATCTCCGTTTTGGTAGACACTTTCTATTTCCCAGATTCCGGCTATTTTGACAAAACAGGAGTTTTTCAACAGCCACTCTCCATTGCGCTCATCGACCCTGTGACCGGGGTTTTGAGTGAAACTGCCTGTGGCTGTTGAAGAACTCTTCCTCGGCGGCAGCGCGGTACTCCGGACGGCGCCCGAGCTGAAGCCGGCAATTTCAAAAGAACAACCGCCCAAGGGAAGACGCTGGACTCCCGTCGAAGATGCGCGGATCACCGCCGAGGATCGCCCCTCCGACCGCAAGCTGAGTAAATCCTTAGGCCGCTCGCTGCGAGCCATTCAGCAGCGGCGTTACCTCCTGTGGCACTGACGAGTATGTCCTGTCTGTGGAGCAATTCTGCTCAGACTCGGGTTGTGCGATTCGACTACGCTTGAAGTTGCGGATTGAATTTGGTAGGGGCTGTTGCAGCCCCGCCCACGGCAATTCCCAAGCATCAAGGAGGTGGCTATGGCCAAAGTGATTGAGTTTTTCGTACCCTCGATGTTCCGGAAAGCTTTGACAGAGTCTTGGCGGCGGCAACACGGAAAGATTATAGAGTTTTGCACGCAGGCACGGAAATCAGCCTAAACAATGAAGACCTTGGCACTCACGTCGCATCGGAAGCATCTTCATCATTGGTACAAGAGCTTAGCGGGAGGTTTTCGGTGCGCTTGTGAGGCGTGGCGTTGCGAGTTTGCGGCAGGAAGCAAGGTGTGTGACAGAGCGTCCGAGCACGGTAGCAGGTATTGCCTTGCTCATCTAGCGGCCAAGCCACAGTGATTTCTCATTAAAGAGAAGAGCCATGATGACCGGGCATTGAGGTCGCTCAGAATCCAATTCGGCAGAGTTTTCGAGCATCGAATGCTCGAGGGAGCGTCACGGAACATAAGGTTGTAATTCCTCAATCATATCGAGTGGCCGGTTCACCTGCTCTGTCACCTGGCGCACGGAACAAAGAGGCGGCTACACTTCCCACCACAAGTTTTGCGTTCGCTGCATGCATGTGAGAGCCGCTTGTGAACCTGTAATCCACAAGCACGATTTCGGCATCAGGTAGCCCAGCAACGCACTCTTAAGACTCGGTGTTGATCGAAACATTCCGTGGCCAGAACTCTATGAACTTGACGAAAGCCAAAACGCCGCGCGGATCGTGAGAGAAGCTACCGAGGAACAATTCTCAAGGCTGCGGTCCGTGAACACACCGAACGTCTGCGCCAACTTGCGGCGGTCGCAGCCGCAAGGTCGAGCACTCCAATGTAGGAGAAATCGGCGATGATTAGGGCGGACGTGGTATCGGTGCCCTCCTCACATCTGGCCTAGCGGGGTTGGCGCTTTCCGCGAGTGAACTTGAACGCTGGGCTGGGTGCGGCTGATGCCTTCAATTCTGTCGATTTAAGAATCGTTCTCCTGCCATGCTTCAGAACATCGATGTCGAGCTTGTCCTCTCGAATCTCGCTGACTTGCCCAATACCGAATGTCGCGTGCTCAATCCAACTTGCGGGTCTCCACTTCATCAAGGTTGCCTTTCCCCCACCGCATTTAGGTCCTTCAACAGACTGGACGCCCTGAACGACCAACGTGATGCTATCGGGAACCCGATTCCGCCGTTTCTGTTGTCGAACTGGCTTACGTTCTCGATGATATGTCGCAAAAAGGGTACGGGGCTGGTCAGAATTGCACACCTTATCAAACTGGAGGGGATGACTATGTTGACTCTCAGGCGATCCTCCGGATGACCCTTCATTCCAACCGCATTGGCAGCGGATGGAATCCCATAATCGCGCTTTCCCCAGGAGTGCCTTACGGGAAGCCTCTTTGCCGAGAGTCAACCAGATACATCGTTGTGGCGATCCATCCCAGCAAATCCAGATGCTGGGCCTTCCGCGTCCAGTGACAGGAGCAGGCGGAAGATTGACAACGAGTTCGAATGATGGCAGCGGAGGAAGAAAATTGGAGTAAGATAGCCAATATGTCTGGTTTCCTGCAATGTTAGCCGAGGGCGTGTGGGCTGAAGTCCAAGTCGGCAAAGTACACCTGCGGCTCTTCTCAGAGAACAATGCTCAGGGTACGCAAGCGTCGGTCTACAACGTCAACGCGAAGACCTGGATTGCACCCTCCGAAGAAGTTGAAGATATCGAGGAGGGCAAGGAAAGAACATCAGAGCACGCCCGAGCGTACCTTAAGGATGTCGCAAACTCAGAACTGCCGCCGTTGGAGTGGAAGGCATCCCGCTCGCGGTAGCACGTCAGGAGGCCCGATATCCGAATAACCTTCTGCACTCAGGTCTCAAAAACGTGCCGAAGGTGGGAACGTGAAGGCCAGCGAGCATTTGCTCCGACGGTTGCAAGTGGCTACACGTCCTAAGAACGACGGACCCCGCTTGATGTGCGCCACTGCGCTCATATGGTCACATCAATCCTC
>Ga0210395_10004010_pt1 | contig 11300 bp, 8 predicted proteins | sample IncBWH4OmetaG_FD_150861 | JGI IMG/M metagenome (GOLD analysis project Ga0210395, IMG submission 150861) | Forest soil microbial communities from Barre Woods Harvard Forest LTER site, Petersham, Massachusetts, United States - Inc-BW-H-4-O ...
TTCCTCGGCATGGGGATCTTCGGCGCCAGTCCCACCCATCCCACTTTTATCAGCCTCGACAACGAGCCCGAACTCTGGAACTCCACTCACCTCGAAGTGCAAGGCTCCACGGCCGTCACTTCGGACGGCTACATCAGCAAGACCATCAATCTCGCGAAAGCTTTGAAGGATCAGTTTCCCAATGTCGTCATTTTCGGGCCCGTCCATTACGGCTTTCAAGGCATTTACAATTGGCAAGGGGAGCTCGGCGCCACGCCCAGCGGCACGAATTGGTTCCCAGATAAATATCTCCAAGCCCTCGAAACCGCTTCGACGACATACGGAAAGCCGCTCGTCGATGTCTACGATTTCCATTGGTACGTGGAAGAATACGACTCCAACGGAACGCGAATCCTCGATCTGACGAGCGCGACCCTGTCCGACGCGCAGGTCCAGTTAATCGTCCAGAGCCCTCGCGCCTTGTGGGATCCCACCTTCACCGACACCGGCAACAGCAATCCATGGATCTACCAGGAACTCGGCAGCACGCCCATCAATCTTCTTGGCCGCCTCGAAACCAAGATCAACGCCGAAAATCCCGGCATGAAAATCTCCATCACCGAATATGAGAACGGCGGCTGGAACCATATTGCGGGAACCATCGCCCAAGCGGACAACCTGGGAATTTTTGGCAGCCAAGGGCTGTTCGCCGCCAGCTTCTGGCCCCCGAATGGAACGTATTCCTACGCTCTGGCGGGATTCCGCGCCTACCGCGGCTTTGACGGTGCCAACGCCAGCTTCGGCGACACCTCGCTCGAGGCTACCTCCAGTAACGTGCAGAATGTGGTGGTTTACGCCAGCACGGACAGCACCACGCCGGGTCGCACCGTCTTTGTCGCCATCAATCGTTCCACTTCCGCGCAAGTGACGGCGATCAACGGCGCATCACTCTCCGGCACCGCCCACTTGTACCAAATCACCGCAGCCTCAGCCCAGGGACAAAACCCTGTCGCTCCAGTGGCGATCGGAACCATGGCCGTCAGCGGCTCTTCGATGACCATAACGCTGCCAGCCCTGAGTGTCACCACCATCGACGTGCACTAATGCCCGCAAACGAGCCGTTCCTCGACTCAGGTCTTTTCGTTTAGATCGCGGAGGCCCTCAGGAAGCACGACATCGATTCGCCGGGCAGCGGTGTTGATGCTCGTGCAAATATCTTCAGCAAGGGGAATGAGAAGCTCCCCAGCAGAAGTATCGACGACAAGAAGCGGCGTTCCGGCCACTGCCTCGCCGGCGATTTGCACCTCTTTAACCACGCCCAGCAAAGAGGGCGCACTTCCGAGAGAGCAAGGTGAAGATGAAACGATAGAAGGCTCGGCAGAATTTTCGAACACCAGACATCCCATGAGATCATCCACAAAATATTGGCCTCTGGAGAGCGCCACCCGCTTTTCAATCGGTAGCAGTACCTCCAGCCCGCGAAACTTCTCGGCCTCCGAGATCGAATGGCATCCGTCAAAATGAAATACCGCCTGTCCCTTGTGGTTCTGGCTAAGCCAGCAAGCCTGGAGCGGGGTAAGACGCGGCTCTGCCGCCGCGGCGCCGCCGCTGGCACGTAGAAAAATTTCGGTCAATTGTGTGAGCCGTTCGGGAAAATCCGTAAGGAGCTCAGCAGCCACTTCCCCCTTGTTGCCGCGCGGCCGGAGAATCCGCGCGACCAGCACCCAACGCTGGGTTTCGGGGCTCAATCTTCGAGTATCTCTAAGGTATAGCGCTTCTTCAACTTCATACCGGCGGCGCCGAGAAGCGTCCGCACCGCTTTGGCCGTACGCCCTTGCCGCCCAATCACCTTGCCCAGATCTTCCGGATGCACCCGTAGCTCAAGCACCGTTACCTGTGAGCCGTCGACGGACTTCACCTGCACTTCTTCGGGATGGTCCACCAGAGATTTGGCGATGGCTTCTACCAGCTCTTTCATCCTTCACCCCCACGTGGCTCAATCTTCCCCCTTGGGCCGTGAGAAACGCGCCCCGGTCCAGTCGGGGACGCGCAAGAGATGGGGACCTCCGAGGGATTACGCAATCTTCTGTTGGTCGATGAAGCTACGAACGGTGTCGCTGGGTTGCGCACCGACTCCGAGCCAATGCTTGATGCGTTCGGCGTTGAGCTTGACCTCCGCGGGCTTCTTCAGCGGATCGTACGTTCCCACCAATTCCACAACGCGCCCGTCCCGCGGCTTGCTACTTTCAATCACCACCACGCGGTAGAAGGGCTTCTTCTTCTTGCCAATTCTCGATAAACGAATAGTTAGCACTAACGCATGCCTCCACGCCTATCTTAGCCTGTCCAGGCAGCTTGCGGCAATCGGAGAGTCCTGGGTATCGGGTAGTTCAGGTACCCGCCAGATATCCGCCCGCGCATGGCTCAGCAGGGCAAGGGTGGGCCTCGGCTGGCCTATGCCTCGCGACCTTTTGAGGCCGGGCCTGGGAAACGCTAGGCGAACTTAGCAATCGCAATAGAACGCCGACAGCGCGATAATGCCCGGAGTCGAAAGGGAGCAGCCCATGAGCAAGAAGAGTGACATGTCACGCCGCAATTTCCTGACGAGCGTTGCTACTGGTGGCGCCGCGATGGCCGTCGTCCCGCGCCACGTGCTTGGACGGGGGTTTACTCCTCCGAGCGATATGCTCAACATCGCTGGCGTTGGCGTCGGCGGCATGGGCCGCGCCAATTTGATCAATCTCGCCAGCCAGAACATCGTGGCCCTCTGCGATGTCGACTGGGGCTATGCCGGCAAGGCGTTTGACCGCCTCGACACGGAAATCCCGAACTTAGAAAAACGCCTCGACCAACCTGATCCGCAGTCCACTCCGGGCCAGCCCCCGGTCGAATTCGATCGCGTCAAAGCCAAGGCCCGCCTTGCCGGCATGATCCGCCTCAAGAACGAGCACTGGCCGAAAGCCAAACGTTATCAGGACTTTCGCGAGATGCTCGAGAAGCAAACCGACATCGACGCCGTGCTGGTCGCCACCTCCGACCACATGCATGCGCCCGTCGCCCTCGCCGCTATGGCTCTCGGCAAACACGTCTACGTGCAAAAGCCGCTCACCTGGTCCATCGATGAAGCTCGCCAGCTCGCCCGCCGCGCCAAGGAAACCAAAGTCGCCACGCAAATGGGCAATCAGGGTCATTCTTTCAACGACGCTCGCACCACCGTCGAATACCTTCAGGCCGGCGCAATCGGCGACGTGCGCGAGGTGCACATCTGGACCAATCGCCCACTCGGCTTCTGGCCGCAGGGCGTGCCCCGCCCCGAGGCTCTTAAGGAGCCTTCCGACACGCTTCGCTGGAACGGTCCAGGCGTCAACGCCCGCCTGGCTGCCGCAATGGCTGGCGATTACCCCGTTCCGGATAAATTGTCGTGGGATCTCTTTCTCGGGGTCGGCCCGCATGTGGACTATCACCCTATCTACCATCCCTTCAACTGGCGCGGCTGGTCGGATTGGGGCGTGGGCGCCATCGGCGACATGGGCGCCCATTTGATGGACCACTCCATGTGGGCGCTCAATCTCGGCCTGCCCTCGACAGTCGAGACGGTCTCGACACCGTTCAACGGCGTCTCCTACCCGCACGCCACGCAGACCTTTTACGAATTTCCCGCCCGCGGCTCCATGCCACCAGTGAAGTTAACGTGGTACGACGGCGGCCTCATGCCCAACAAACCCGAAGAGCTGGGCGACGAAGATTTAAACAAAGGCGGCGGCGCCCTGCTGATCGGAAGCAAAGGCAAACTGCTCCACGATACCTACGGATTGAAGCCTCGCCTGCTGCCCAAGTCTCTCCACGATTCCTACGGCAAGCCGCCGCAGAAGCTGCCGCGCATCGAAAACGAAGACCACGAAATGAACTGGGTGAATGCCGCCAAAGGCAAAACGGAAACTTCCTGCCCGTTCGAATACGCCGCGCGCCTCACCGAAGTTATGCTCCTCGGTGTAGTCGCACTTCGCGCCGGAAAAAAGATCAACTACGACGGCCCAAACATGCGCGTCACCAACGTCGCCCAAGCCAACGATTTCCTGCGCCGCGAATATCGCCAGGGCTGGGCTTGACAAGGTCTCGATGTCCTTTGATTTCCGCACGTCTTGACTTGCGAACTTGGGGTTTTTCCCCGTACCCGGCTCGGGACCTCTCCGCTCACAAGGTGCCTTGAGCAAGGGAAAGGTGCGCTGCCATCGCTTCTTTAACCTTGGCTGCCGTTCGGGCCCAAGCTCAGCCCAGACGGTTGAGCCCGTTAAACGCCGCTGTCTTATAGCATTCGGCGAGCGTGGGATAGTTGAAGACGGTGTTGATGAAGTAGGTGATCTTGCCCTTTAGCTTGAAAACCGCCTGCCCGATATGCAGGAGCTCCGCGGCGTCTTCGCCAAAAATATGCACGCCCAGCAGCTCGAGTGTCTCTCGGTGAAATAGCAGCTTCAGGCGGCCATCGGTATGGCCGGAGATTTGCCCGCGCGCGATCTCGCGATAATACGCCACGCCAACTTCATACGGAACGTCTGCGTCGGTGAGCTGCTCTTCGGTCTTCCCGATAAAGGAAATCTGGGGAATGGTATAGATCCCATAGGGATAACTGGCGGGATCGGTCTGCACCTGCAGCCCGAACGCCCGGGCTGCCGCGATGCGCCCCTGCTCCATCGAGACCGACGCCAGGCTTGGGAAACCTATGACGTCTCCCACGGCAAAAATGTGCGCTTGCGTGGTGCGGTAATCGGCGTCGACCTTAATGCGCCCGCGATCGTCCGCGGCGATGCCGGCGGCAGCCAGGTCCAGCTTGTCTACATGGCCCTGCCTGCCAATGGCATACAGCAAAGCGTCGCCGTTGATTCGTTTTTTGCTGACCAGATTCGCCGCCACTTTCCCTTCCGGAGTTTCCTCCACGCTCTCGACTTCCTCGTTAAGCCGCAGTGTGGCCCGATGATCGCGCATGTGGTAGGTCAGCGCCTCGACCATTTCCGTATCAGCAAATTCCAACAGCCGTGGCCGCTTCTCCACGATGATCACGCGCACGCCAAGCGTCGCGAACATGCACGCGTACTCCACCCCGATCACGCCGCCGCCCACCACAATCAGCGTCCGGGGAATCTGCGGCATCGTCAGGATTTGGTCGCTGCTAATGATGTTCCGCCCATTGATGGGCACTTTCGAATTGATCGCAGGCTTCGTTCCCGTGGCGATGACGAAGTACTGGCCTTCCAGGTCCACGTAACCGTTACCGTTCTCCACGCGGAGGTGATGCGCATCGACGAACTTGCCAAATCCGTGAATCACGTCCACGCCGTTGCGCTTGAGCTGGTCCTGCGTCACCGCCACTTCATTTTCAATCACGCGCTGCACGCGGAAATTCAAGTCCGCCATGGTCACATTCTCTTTGACGTTGTAATTCGACCCGTAAAAACTCTTGGAGTAAAACCCGGAGAGATGCAGCACAGCTTCGCGCATGGTCTTGCTGGGAATCGTTCCGGTATTGATGCACACCCCGCCGATGGCGGCCTGTTTTTCGACGACCGCGACGCGCTTTCCGGCCTTCGCTCCCTGGATGGCGGCGCGTTGGCCGCCCGGCCCGGAGCCAATGACGATCAGATCATACGGTTGCATTCGACGAGTCCAGCGAGCTTTCCTCTTCGGGGGCACCCACAGGCGGGGTCATCATCGTGCTAGGAGTATAAACGACACCTTGGTTTCGCAGCGCGGGAATGTGCTGAGAGTCACCATCGCCGCCGGCCAGCCGCATAAAATGTTCTTGGGCGGAAAATCCGTGGCCGTTGCGCACCGCACGGGGCCGCGAATACGCGCCGTCCGCTCCAAGAAAGCGCGCCTTGCGCGTGTCCGCCAAATAGGAGGAAAGAATCTCGTTGCAGACGCGCTCGCAATGCTGCGGGTCTTTCAGCGGAAACAACACTTCCACGCGTTCGTATAGGTTTCTGGGCATCCAGTCCGCGCTTCCCAGATAGATGTCCGGCTTTCCTCCGTTTTCGAAATAGAAAATCCTGCTGTGCTCCAAAAACCGCCCAACGATACTGCGCACGCGAATCCGGCTGCTGACACCGCGGAGTTCCGGAACCAGCGCGCACTGGCCGCGCACGATGAGATCGATCTCCACACCCGCGCGCGAAGCACGGTATAGCGCTTGAATGATGGGCGGATCAATAACCGCGTTAATCTTGGCGATGATCCGCGCGGGGCGCCCGCGTCTGGCATGGCGCGACTCCCGGTCAATTAGGGCGATCGACGTCTTGGCCATGTCGCGCGGAGCGAGCAGCAGCGGCTTGTAATTGGGTTGTTCCGCATAGGCGGTCAAATAATTGAAAACGTCGTGCACCGCGGAAGTGATGGCCTCGTCGTTCGTGAGCAGGCTCAGATCGCTGTAATACCGCGCAGTCGACGGATTGTAATTCCCCGTGCCAAGATGCGCATAGCGGCGAATCTTCCCGTCCGGATCGTTCCGCACGATCAGCATAAGCTTTGCGTGTGTCTTCAGTCCCACTAGCCCGTGAAAAACCTGCACGCCGGCATCCTCGAAGCTTCGCGCCCAGCGGATATTGGTCGCCTCATCAAAGCTGGCCTTTAGTTCCACCACCACCGTCACTTCTTTTTTTCCGGCGGCATCCAGCAGAGCACGCGCGATCGGCGAATTGGAATTCGTTCGGTAAAGCGTCTGTTTGATGGACAGCACGCGCGGATCGTGCGCCGCGGTTTCGAGAAACTTCACGACCGTGTCGTAGCAATCGTAAGGATGGTGAAGCAAATAGCCCTGTCGGCGAATCGCTTCAAACATCGAATCGGCGTCGTGCCCCACGCGCACCTGCCGCGGCGCGAACGGCCGATACTTCAGATCCGGCCGCGGCGTCTCCTCATAAAGGTGAAAAAGCCGCTGCAAATTCACCGGCCCTTCTGCGCGAAAGACCAGCGATTCATCCAACTCGAACGTCCCTACCAGCCGGCTGATAATATCCGGGTGCGCGTCTGCCGCAATCTCCAAACGCACGGCATCGCCCTTGCGCCGCTGCGAAACCTGCGAATCGACCGCGTCGAGCAAGCTCCGCGCCTCTTCTTCTTCCAGATACAGATTGCTGTTCCGCGTGATACGGAATGGCGCCGAAGCAAGAATCTCGTATCCACGATAAAGCTTCGCCGCGTACGCCGAAACGATCTCCTGCAGCGCCACATAGTGAATGCCGCCATCCGGCGCAGGCACACGCAGAAGCCGCGGCAGTGCGCGGGGCACGGTAAGCACCCCAAAATACGCTTTCCCGTTGCCGCTTCGCCGCCGCCGCAAAAGAAATGCAATGCACAACGCCTTGTTCAAAACGTGCGGAAACGGATGCGCAGGGTCAACGGTAACCGGCGTCAACATGGGAGACACGCGCCGCTCGTAAAAGGTCCTCGCCGCCTGCGCCGCTTTTCCTTCCAGCTTGCTGGCCGGCAGGACGCGAATCCCCGCCTTGGCCAGCGCGGGAAGCAGCTCCTCGTTCCAGCATTTATACTGGTCGCGCACCATCACGTGCATGGCCGCCGACACTTTCTCCAGCTCCTCGGCCGCGGTTAACCCGTCCGTGGCTATCTCGCGCGATCCGTGCTCGATCCGCTGCAGAAAACTGGCCACCCGCACCTCGACGAATTCGTCGAGATTGTTCGCGGTAATCGCGAGAAACTTCACGCGCTCCAGCAGCGGGTTCCCAATATCCCGCGCCTCCTCCAGCACACGCCGGTTAAACTCCAGCCACTCCAGGTGCCGGTTGAGGTAGAAACGCGGTTCGTCAAGCGCAGTGCGCGTCATAAGCTTTCTCGGGAGACCCCAAGAGATAGCGCAGACGTGTTACGGGCAGATGAACGCGCCGAGGGAATGCTATTCTGCGGGGGCCTCTCGAGGAGAGCTGATGAAGCTAGCGCACATTCTTTTTTCTGTGGCACTTTTTTCACCTTCCACCCGAACCAACGCCGAAACCCCGGCCTGGCCCTCGGAGAAACAGGTCGACGCGATTTTCGCCGCCGTCACCCAAGCGAATGCCCCTGGTCTGGCGGTGCTAGTCCGAAGGAATGGACGCACATCGTTTGAAAAAGGATACGGCCTCCGCGATCTGCGAACGAACACGAAAATCGACCCGCCCACCGACTTCCGCCTCGCCTCTTTCACCAAACAGTTTACCGCCATGGCCATCATGCTGCTGGTCCACGACAAAAAGCTGCGCTACGACGAAACGCTCGTGGACATATTTCCGGACTTCCCGGCCTACGGTAAAACCATAACCATCCGAAATCTCCTCAATCACACCGGCGGCCTGCCAGACTACGAAGACCTAATGGCCGCTGCCGAAACGCCCCGGAATTCGCGGATCTGGACACCGGAGCGCCAGATTCATGACGCGGAAGTTCTCAGGTTGTTAGAAGCGGAAACGAAAGGCAAATTTCCTCCCGGCACCAGCTGGTCTTACAGCAATTCCGGCTACGTCGTACTCGGTCTCGTCGTCGCCCGAGCGTCGGGGCAATCCTACGGCGATTTTCTCCGCGCGCGTATCTTCGTGCCGCTGCACCTCGATCACACCATCGTCTACCAAAAAGGAGAAAACGAAATCGCCAATCGGGCCTTCGGGCATTCCGAAGTCGCATTCGATCACCGACCAGAGACGCCCTTGTTCCAGGAAACCGATCAAAGCCCCACATCTGCGACTCTCGGCGACGGAGGCATCTATTCCAATCTCCTAGATCTCGCCAAATGGGACGACGCGCTCGGAAATCACACTTTACTCAGCGCCGAGGAGATGAAGCCCGCGCTGGTCCCGGCAAGACTAGCGAATGGCCAGCCCACTCGGTGGCCCGCGGAAGCCAACGACGACAACCTCGACCCCAGTAAGCCCGTCTCCTACGGCTTCGGCTGGTTCCTCGATCCTTACCGGGGACATCCGCGCATGTGGCACACCGGGAGCACCATGGGCTTCCGCACCATGATCCTACGCTTAACCGCCGACCACCTGACGATCATCATCCTCTCGAATCGAAGCGATCTCGATCCACAAACGCTCGCCACCGCAACTGCTGATCTCTATTTGAATTTAAAGCCGAAAGAATAAACTCACGCGTCAAGACAATCCCGCAAGTTTCCCCAATCCTTTGATCTTCGCCCGCGCAGCCAAGGCGCCGTACTGCTTCATCATCGTGCGCATCTGCAGGTACTGCTTCAACACCTGATTCACATCCTGGACGGTCGTCCCGCTGCCTTTCGCAATTCGCTTCCGCCGCTTCCCATCAATAATGTTGTGGTCCCGCCGCTCCTGATTCGTCATTGAGTTAATAATCGCTTCGACCTGCTTGAGCTTGCTCTCATCGACTTTTGCGTCCTTCGGCAAGTTCTGCAACGGCCCCATCTTCGGCAGCATGTCCACAAGCTGCTCGAGCGGCCCCATTTTGCGAATCTGTTTCAGTTGGTCGCGGAAGTCTTCCAGCGTGAATCCATCTTTGCGCAGCTTGCGCTCGAGTTCGGCGGCCGCCTTCTTGTCGACGGTCTGCTCCGCCCGCTCGATCAGCGACATGATGTCGCCCATACCCAGCACGCGCGAAACAATGCGCTCCGGATAAAATCCTTCCAGCGCGTCGTATTTTTCGCCGAGCCCCACAAACTTCACGGGCGCTCCGGTAACTTTCCCAATCGAAAGGGCCGCCCCGCCGCGAGCATCACCATCGAGCTTCGTCAGGATTACGCCGGTAAGCCCGAGCCGCTTGTGAAACTCTCCCGCCGATCGCACCGCGTCTTGCCCAATCATCGCGTCGGCGATGAACAGAATTTCGCTCGGCTGCAGCTCCTTCTTCAGCATGCTCAATTCGTTCATCAAATCGTCGTCGATGTGCAAACGCCCGGCCGTATCCACCAAAATCACGTCGCTCGCCGAAAGTTTTGCTTCCCGGATGGCTCCCTTAACAATTTCCAGCGGCTTATCGGTCCCCGCCCCAGGCCACAGCGCCGTCCCCACGGCCTTCGCCACTTGCCGAAGCTGTTCGCGCGCTGCCGGCCGGTAAACGTCGGTCGAAACAACCAGCGGCCGGTGCCCATGCTCGACAAGCCATTTCGCCAATTTGCCCGTCGTGGTTGTCTTACCAGATCCCTGCAAGCCCACAATCATCCACACCGAAGGCGGACGCGAAGCAAACAGCGGCTTGGCATGCTTCCCGAGCATCGCCGACAACTCGTCGCGCACCACTTTAACGACTTGCTGGTCCGGCGACAGCTGTAGCATCACCTCGCTGCCCAGCGCGTGCTTGCGAATATTCGCAAGCAATTCGTCAGCCACGCCGACGTTCACGTCGCCTTCCAGCAGCGCCTCGCGAATCTCCCCCAGCGCCACGTCCAGGTGCTCGTCCGTGAGCTTCCCCTGCCCGCGCAAATTCTTAAATGTCCGTTGCAGCTTCTCTGTTAGGTTTTCAAACATGGCCGATGCCTATGCCTCAAGACTAGCCGCTCCAGAATAGCAGGCCCGGGCAGCCGAGTGCACGAAGAGCTAGCGCCATAGCGCCCAACGCTCCATCACGCCGTCGAGCGCCAGCAAGCATTGGAATGGCCTTCCGAGCGTAGCGCGGCCTGCTCTTCACTTCCGCGATCTCAATAATGCCAATCCGCCGTGTGCTCTCCTGCCGGCGCATTCTCGAGAATATGCTCGGCCATCCACTTCAACAAATTGGCCGTGGTAGTGGGCTGCCAGCCATGACCCTTCATCGGCCTCCCATACTGAAAATCGCAATCACAAGGCGGGTCTTTCATCGCTTTCAATGCGTCTTCGAGCTGATACACCGCCAAGTTCAAATAAAAATTGTCCATGTCTCCAACGTACACGTGAATCTTCCCCCGCAGCTTGGGACCGAGCGCGGCCCAATTGGTCCGCAGGTTGTAGCTCAAGTCGTACCCGTGGTCGCGCATGTACAGCGCCACGCGGTGATCGATCTTGCCGGTCTTCTTGTCCCACAACGGCTTCGGATATCCATCGTCGCCAATCGGACCATACGCGGCGTCCCAAATTTCAATCTGTTCCCCAGAGCGCCCGTGGCTCCCCAAAACATCTTCCATTTGGCTGAACGCCTTGATGGTAATCTCCGGCTGCCCCTCGGAAGTCCGCATGATATAGCGCGGCACCTCGACCCAGGTATGTCCGGGTTCAAAAAACGCACTGTCGTCTTCATACGCGTTCACCGATCCGTACCGCCGAAAATCAATCGAGTCCGGATAAAGCGTCCAAGTCCCTCCGAAAAAGTCCGGATAAAACACCTGCACGCCGAGC
>Ga0210395_10004012_pt1 | contig 11299 bp, 8 predicted proteins | sample IncBWH4OmetaG_FD_150861 | JGI IMG/M metagenome (GOLD analysis project Ga0210395, IMG submission 150861) | Forest soil microbial communities from Barre Woods Harvard Forest LTER site, Petersham, Massachusetts, United States - Inc-BW-H-4-O ...
GGGGGACACCCGCTTGAACACGCGAAGGGGCGGCACCTGAGATTCGGTCATGCTCTTTCCTTCAGGCACGATCAAATCCCAGTCAACAGGATAGCCTTCCATTGGCATTTGGCTCGCAGACGCCACCGACGTGACGCCTGGGATTGCCGCGAGCTTGTCGACGATATCGTTTTCCGCGCGAATCACGAGCGCTGCATCTTTGATCAGTGAGTTTGGAATCGAGACGCGCGCAATTTGCATTCGGTCCGGCTGCGTAAAACCCGGATCCACACTACGCAGCGCCTGGAATGTCCGGATCATCAGGCCGGAGCTGACGAGTAGTACCAGCGCGAGCGCGACTTGGGCGACGACGAGCACGCTGCGAGCGCGGTGCCATCCTTTGCTGCTGGTTTGCGAACGGCCGCCGCTGCGTAGAGCCGGGACGTCGCGCGGACCAGCAGCCTTCAGCGCGGGAAATAGCCCAAACAAGACACCCGAGGACAATGCAACAGCGACGGTGAACATCAACGCGCGCCCGTCGAGAGAAATTTCGTTTAAGCGCGGCAGATTTCCGGGGCCAATCGCGACCAACAGTCGCAATCCTTCTGCGGCGAGAAAGACACCAAGCGCGCCGCCCATCAACGCCAGAAGCATGCTTTCCGCGAGCAGTGTGCGCACGATTTGCCCTGGGCTGGCGCCGACGGCTGCGCGAATGGCGAGTTCTTGCTGGCGTGCTTCCGCGCGTACAAGCAGAAGATTCGCCACATTGGCGCTGGCGATCAGCATCACGACGCCGATCATTCCCATCACGATCCAGAGAACGCCGCTCACACTGCGGACCACGTCCTGCTTCAGTGGCCTGATAGCTGGAGTAATTTTCCAGTTGTCGTATACGTGCGGGCTGATACCTTCGACCATCTTCCAGGAATCTCTCCACACCGTATAGAGACGCGCGACGTCAGCGTCGGCTTCTTTGATCGTCACGCCGGGCTTGAGCCGGCCGACACCGACGTAGCCAAAGCCGGGAAGTCTAAGATTCCCGCGATTGATCACGAGTGGAACGATCAAGTCGGCGGGTTTGTTCACGAACTGGAATCCTTTCGGCATCACTCCGACGATTTGCCACGGGTTTGCATCAACGGTGATGACGCGGCCTATCACCGACGGATCGCCGCCGAAGCGCCGTTGCCAGTAGCCGTACATCAACATCAAGTTCCGCTGCGTGTTTGGAACTTCATCAGACGCATTGAGCCAGCGGCCAAGTGCCGGCGCGACATTGAGCGCCTGCAATGCGCCATCGCTGACGTCAATCGCGCGAACCTGCTCCGGTTCGGCGACTCCCGTAACGGTCGCCGTGTCTTCGGTCCAAATTCCGAAGGTTTGAAAGGTGCGGTTCTGCTCCGCGTACGTGACGTACATCGATTCCGACAGCCGCAGCTCACCGGATACGCTCAACAATCCTTGTGCTCCGGGCGCCGAATGCCAAATCGCCACGAGCCGCTCTGATTCCGGATACTGCAGCGGCTTCAGCAGCACGCTGTTCACCACGCTGAATACGGCTGTGTTCGCGCCGATGCTGATGGCGATCGTCAGCAATGCGATGGCCGTGAATGTGGGATTGCGGCGCAGGCCGCGCAGACCGTGCTTGAGGTCGCGAGCGAGTGTATCGAGAGCGGCGGACAGGGTCATGTGTCAGATTCTCACACGATATATACGCGTCTGGCAGTCTTTTGTTCCGCTTGGAAATTTGCGTCACCTTTTACTGCCTCCGCTGATCCAACTTCAAGGTGGCGGTAACGCCATCACTCTGCCTAATATAGGAGACCTTCTCGAGCGATGCTGAAGAAGTTGCCGAAGAAATGGAATACGAAGCGGAAGACCGCGAAGCAATCACAACGCAATTACACCGTCTTTTGACTCGCGACTAAACGTACAGATCGAGAACAGGGGGGCACAACGACATTCTGTCGCCCATCCCACCAACAATAAGGCCCGTGGTCCCGAAACGGGGTTGTTGGAGGTCGGCAGGTGTGCCCAAGGGATTTGTCTCACTTTAGGGTTCAGCCCAGAACTTGTCGAAGGGTGCCGATGAGCCTTTCTACGAATGGATGAGCATGAGTGTTCAACTGCGCCGCATGGCGTCGTTGAGATTCGACGTTTGCGAGTAACACATCCGTACCATCCGCTTTTCCAGCAGGAGTTCGAGCTGGTTTCCTACAGCCGGAACTGGGGTGAGGATAGGGTCTGGTTTCAGGACAAGCTTGGTCGCCTGCAATCATTACCGACAAGCTGGACTGACGCCGGCGCTGTTGATCCTTTCGTCGCTCTCGCAGCGGGGCGATCGCTGTTTCGAGTGGCGGACCTGATCGAACTAGCGCGACAGATCGACGGATGGAAGTCCGAGCGAGTCGAGAGAACTGTAAAGGAAAATATGTCATGAATGTAAGGTTAATGTTGTGCGGAGGATTGGCCGTGAACTATGCTGGATTGGTCATTCATGGCACACTATGCGGACTATTTTCAATTACTTTCCAAAAGAAAAGACTTGACAAAACTCCTGGTTACGTCGTAATTACCTTTACAGTTGTTATGCAGCCTAATCGAGAAAACGAAAATGCCGCGGGCGAAAAACAACTCCGACAAGCAGAAGGCGTTACAGCAACACGGAACACTCAACCCCCGCCCGCAGGATGTGCGCCATCCTCTGTTCCAGGGCAACGAATTCTTCGATCCCAGCGACTTGCTACAGGTGAAATACGAGATGCTACGACAGGTCCACGTGGACAAGCGGGCGGTTTCCCGAACGGCCCCGGAGTTTGGTTTCTCCCGCCCGTCATTTTACCAAGCGGAATTTGCCTTCGAGCAAGGTGGTTTGCCCGGATTATTTCCCCAGAAGCGTGGTCCGAGAAACGGACACAAGCTCACTCCGGAAGTGATGAAGTTCGTGGTCGAGCAACAAGCCCTGGAGCCATCACTGAGTTTCGCTCAGCTGGCAGAACAGGTGCAGCGCAACTTCCACGTGAAAGTGCACGCCCGCAGCATCGAGCGGCAGCTTCAGCGGAAAAAAAAACTCCGATAAGTTTGCTGTCCGCTCACACTGCCGCACCACTGGAGAAAGATGGATGGCTTACCGCGTACGAAGAGCTGCGGCTCCAGCTCCTGAACGGACAACGGGGAACAGGGTTGGCGTTATTCATGCGACGGGGCATGAGGGAATGGATGACGGTCTGTTCGCCTTGCCTCGGACCACCTCCAACCAAAGAATTTGCTGCAACTGATGAGGCGGCTCTTCCTCAGGGGGCGCGCACCGAGGTCGTTCTGATCCTTGCGGGAATGCTGCTGCACGGCTGCCAGGAGAGAGTGTCATGAATCAAGACATGCATCAGAAAGTGAAGACGACTCATCTCAAGCGCAATGCCTACCGAAAGCACTAAACGCCAATACGCTCTGCGCCAAAGGGCCGTCGCATTGGGCTGGCCCGAGGATCGCATCATCGTCCTTGACAACGATTTGGGACAATCAGGAGCTTCTGCCGTCGACCGCGAGGGCTTTCAACGGTTGGTCACAGAGGTCAGCTTGGGACGAGCTGGAATCGTATTGGGGCTGGAGGTGTCGCGATTAGCGCGCAACTCGACCGACTGGCATCGATTGTTGGAGATCTGTGCTCTGACCGATACATTGATCCTAGATGAAGATGGCATCTACGATCCGGCCCATTTTAATGATCGCCTCTTATTAGGGTTGAAAGGCACGATGTCAGAAGCGGAACTGCATGTTCTGCGTGCGCGTTTGCATGGTGGAATCTTGAATAAGGCTAGACGCGCCGAACTGGTGATCAGTCCACCAGTCGGATTGATTTATAACTCCGAAGGCGCGTTGGTGCTGGATCCGGACAAGCACGGCTCCGTGGCGCGGTCAGACGAAAGGGTCCGGATTACAGTGCAACTAGTCCTTATAGCTGCGTGGACGTTTAATCTCTCATCGCTCCCCGCGGATAAACACCACTTTCTGCCCATCCGCCGAAAGCGACGGCTGGCTGCTGGAAAGCCGGTTCCCATTCGTGAGGTTGATCGGAGGATCGCTCACGCGCTTCAAATAGACATCGCTGAACTCGAGAGTGGTCCCTCCAGGCCCCTCCTTCTCATTCTTCTCCGTGTACACGCGCGTGCCGCCATAGATCCGCTCCCAGCCGGAGAGGTGAGCGAGCATGACTTGGTCCTCGCTCGAATCGGGATTGTGGGGTATGACAACGAGCCTGCCCGATGGAATAGAAAGGAGGGCCGCGAATGGAAGGTGCTGCTGAATATCCTCTCCGACCACCAACACCTGATCGGGATCGTCACGGCTAAGCCCAACCAGTTTTGTCACACCGGCGACAGTATGGAGTTTCACTGGCGGATCACCACTCAAGCTCACGCGGTAGAGATCGCTGCTCTTGAGCGCCAGAACAGTCTCTCCTGGAGCATCGAAAACCGGAGAATAGTATCCACCGCCACGTGTGAGTCGCTGAGGCACCGCTTTCTCCGTCACGGTCACCCACCAGATGTCGCCACTCGTCACCTGGTCGTCACCGCGTAGCGAGGCCGGAGTCGTCGATACGCCTGCGATGCGAAGCACTTTCGCCCAGAAGGATTCCGTCTTCTTTTGTGGTTGCGCTTTTTGTGACTGAGCGGCCGGCAAGGCTATAGCAACGAAAAGCCAAATACTGGTGCAAATCGCTCTTTTCATTGGGACGACCTCCGCCCGGGCACATATGCTGGAAAAAGCCTCTGGAAGATATTCTCCACACCAGTGATTTCCAGTTTCTTCACGTCAGCATTCGGAACGGCCACAAGTTTCCGGTCGTTGTTCACAACCAGAAAGGTCGTTTTGTCTTTACCTTCCCAAACCAACCATGCTTCCGCGGGAGCGAAGTTGGCCACTTTGGGTAGTTCCCTGCTGGAAAGAATCACGCCGTAGTTCACCGGCAGCAGTAAAAACTCCACGACAAACAAAAACAGCAGCACGGATTCGAGAACTGGCCTTCGGCTCTTCTGCCCGCGGCATTGGAACAGCAGCCACGCCGTGGCAGCCCCACCCGCAACCAGCGCCGCAAAAAATAGCGCTTCATAGTACGAAGTTGAATCCTGTAGCACCGATTGCAGCCACCCTTCCCCATCGAGCTGAGATTGAAGCAGTACGCTGTTCATGAACTGGAAACACTTTTTTTCCACCAGTTGGATGAACAGCACCGCGAAAATCACTCCGACCAATGCATAGTCCCAGCTCTCGCGCCACTGTCGAAAGCGAGGCCACCGGTTCAACAGCCACCAGACGAGCAGCAAAGGTGACGCCAGCAGCAAAACATTTACCGCCGTGCTTATCAGATAAACCAGGAACCGAGCCCCCGCGAATAAGTAACGTTCATCGAGGATCGATAGGTCCGTCGCTACGCCCCATGTCGAAAGCTGAAAGCGCAGCACGAGATAGCCGAGGAAATACAGCACGAAAGACCCGAGCGCAGTAAAAGCAGACCAGCTCGTCGCGATTCCCTTAAACTTCTCGACCAGCGTGCTCCACATCGTCTAAGTCACCTCGCGATCAACAGGAACGGTGCCCAGTCGTGGGGGTGGCTAAAGGCCGGCTTGCGCCGCACCTCGCGAATCGCCTGCCGCGCGGCCTCGGCCGGGCTTTTGGATTGTGCTTCGCGATAAAAAACCTTCATCCACTCAGAGGTAGAGACATCCTCCACTTTCCACGCCGAAACCAGCAGGCTTTGCGCGCCCGCAAAAAGAAGTGCCTGCTGAATGCCTTGAATCTCGTTAGCCCGAGTAGTCCGCACGCGTCCCGTTTCGCAGGCGCTCAGCGCAATGAGTCGTACATGCTCAAGCGATAGCCCAAACATCTCCGCCGCATTCAGATTTCCATCCTCGTTTCCGTCGGCCGCGAGATTCACATGCGAGAGCAGCGGTTCCTCCCCGAATTCACCATGGACCGCGAGGTGGACGATATTGTAGGAACCAACTCCCTGCTCGAATTCGCTCTTCCGAATCAGCTTATCGATCCAGACCTTCTGACGCGCCGGATACAGGCTGGCAATCATCCTAATTTCTTCTTGCGCGGCCGGCAGGGAAGGGTTAGCCGCCGCCAGCAGCGAGCCGCCTGCCAGGTTACGCTGCTTCTTCAATTGCAGCAGAATCGCAGCGCTCGGCGCATAGCTGATCTGAAAGCGTTCGCCAGCAAAAGTCCCATCTGCCGGGTCTTGTAGCGCCTGAAAGGGCAAACCTTCCAGCTCGCCTTGCGGGATCAGAATCAGGTGGTCCGAGCGTACCCATTCCAAAGCCGGCTGGATTAGAAACAGGAATAGCTGGTTCGATAAGTCCGTCCGAAAGGCGACGGACTGCTTTGACATCGAATCCAGCAGACCTTTGACTTTTTCTCTTAAGGCAAATCGGGGAAGAAAAACATTTCGCACGTGGATGGAGTCCGGTCCAATGTGCAGCAGGATCACGGCGGTATCCCGCAGGTAGTAATACACCATGTCCGTCCCATCTTCCCGCAGCACATTTTGCACGGCTTGCAGCGAAGGAGACTTGGATGTGGCAATATTCCGCGCAAGCGGAGCTTCGCGTGCCAAGCGAAGTAGCAGCTTTTGGTACTCGTCCTCCAGCTCCGTCAACTGCGTTTGTGCCTTTGCAACCTTGTCCGCGTTACCTTCCTCGTTGGGGTCAGGGTAGTAAACGCTGAAGAAGAATCGGCTTTGCAGCGCTGCCATATTCGCCCTCTTCAGCGCGAGCGTCGCAAATAGTTTCCGGTCCACCGGCCTCGCGAGCCCCAGAGACTTGGTCCGAAGCAAATCCGCTGTGACACGGGCTCTCGTACCCTCAATCAGCTCAAACGCTTCGGCGTAGCGTTTATTCAGCAGCAACATCGTGATCGGCCGGTCATAGTAGCTGGTTTTGTCTTCAAGGAAAGAACTCCTGGCCGAGTCTTCTCCCAGCTTCTGCCGCTCCTCGTCCACACTACGAATCGCGCGAACGTAGCCGTTTAGCGCGGCATCCGTTCTCCCCTGCATATCATCAACTTCCGCTTGGATATAAGTAGCCAGCGGCCCAGGCAAAAATGGTCCCGCAGATTCGGCCAGGGCTCTTATCGCTTCCGCCTGCTGCCGGGGCAGCTGGCCTAGCGGTGGGATGTCGGTCGCAAGAACGTCTTTGGCAATTTTGGGATCAAGAGTACCGGCGGGAATGTTGCTGTGGTTGTTGTACCGTTCGGTTAGCTGGCGAAGTGCATCGATCTCTCCAATTTCCTGTTGCGCCATCTTGACGAAGGAGCCATAGCCGGCTCGCGTGGCAATCGCTTGTGCCTTCGCCCAGTCCACCTTGCTGAGATCGAAGAGCCGATAGCAGATGTCCGGCGGCTGCTGGTAACTGTCAGAGCAGCCGTCCGCCATCGCATAGTAGATCCCCGCCCGATCGGAATACGCTTGGTATTGCATATAGGCGGGCGCAGACGGGTTTTGATTCAACATCGTCAACAGCCCGTTCACATGGCTGACGGCAGAAATCAGTTCCCCGCGCGCCGTTTCCAAGCCGACTTTCGCTTCAAGCGCCTCTTGCCTGCAGTCCTGCGCGTCGCTGCACGAAGCAGCGGCTCGCACCGCCTCGGTCACAGCAGTACTCGCCGCTCCGAAATCGCGGTACTGCGTTTCATCGACGAGAGCCAGGCCCGTCAATGCTTTCACCAGATGTGCACTCGTCCCCGTCTTGCGCGCGAGTTCCGCGCCTTCCTTGTAATGGTCGCGCGCCCTGGCAGCCAGTGTGTCGGCGGCTCGCTGACTTTCGCCCGGCCGCAAAGCATTGGGCGTCATTCGGGCAAAGAGAGCTTGCTGCCGTTCACAGTCCGCCAACTTGATCAGGCTTAGCTCTGCTTGCGCGAAGTTAGAGGTCGCTGTAAAGCCCCGGTAACTGAGTTCCAAGTCCCTGGCCGCAGCATCGTACTCACTGAGCACAGATGCCTGCACGCCATTCCGCCGTACTTGCTCGATAACATTCTCAAGTGTTGCGATTCCTCGCGACTGTAACGCCTGCGGATTGCCTTGCCCTTCGGCCGACGTATATGACAAGACAGCTGCAATCGTCAGAACTCCACTTCGAACGTTTGCGATGGTGCGTTTTAAGTACCGACCGGATCTCAACTGCATATTCGCGCCCCATTAGCTTCTTGGGTCCAAGATTATACGGTTGTACCCCACTATTCCTTCAAAGACCTCGCGCTTGGAGGGTAAATAAAGGTAGGTCATTCTAGTGTTTTTCCTAGTGGATTGTCCAAATTGACCGTGCGAGGGTCTACTGAATCTCCATCCCGACTCGATCAGCGCTATGAAGTGGGCTTTTGAGAATCGATTAGTTACGTATCTTGCTTAATGCCCCGTCTCTCGGTTTCGAACTGGATGTTGCTGTTTCTTAGGGCCCCTTTGGCGAGCCACAGGTGACCGCTTCCAAGCAGGGGGGCGCCAGTTCGAGTCTGGCCGGGCGCGCCATTTCCTTCAACCTGATCATGTGCTTTTTTGACAGATGGTCGGGGATGACGAAACTATGGCTTTCCCGAAGTTTTCTCTCTCGTTCCAATTGCTTATGTGAACCACACCAATTGTGCTTGCGTCGAGAATCGCCCGCCGTCATAGAAATACACGAAGAGGGCGCACCGTGGGCCGGCAAGTATTGATGAAATGCAATTGGCATCCGCGAGTGTGTGGGGATTCGCCGGCCCGTGCTTCCTACAACGCTGTTCCTGTATAGTCTCCGAGTGTCCGGGAGTTGATCGGTTCGGTCACCACTAGCGCGTTTTCTCGGCACCATTGTAATGCTCCTCAACGAGGCTTTTGCCGTAAGGCTCGGCTATTGACAATCCCGCGGTGATCGAGGCAACCTTTGGATGCTGCGTAGGGCGCATCGGTGCAGATCGAAAGGGCAACGCCCACCTACGGTAAGTAAACACCACTGCGCCCATGCCGAATATCGAAAACCTCAAAAAACAAGCCAAACAGTATCTGCGCTGGCATCGTGAACGGTACTATCCCGTCGCAGCTCAAATCAGGGCCGCGTTACCCGATTTCGCCACGTCGGGGACGTGCAGATACTGGAGTCAAGCTTCAAGCTCGCCGACGCTCAGGAGCTTGTCGCACGACAAATGGGGTTCGACGGGTGGCAGGCGCTCAAATCAGGAGCAGATGCCATGACCGATGAACCCAGAAAGAGGACGCCACGTCCCATTCTCAGCTCAATCGAGGCACAACTCTTCGTTGCGAACATCAAGAGTTCGTGTGATTTCTATACAAACAAGCTCGGCTTCGCGGTCGAATTCATCTATGGCGATCCGCCATACTACGGGCAGGTCGTCCGCGACAATGCACGACTCAACTTGAGGCTGGTCTTCGAACCTGTGTTCGTTGCAGATGTTCGCAATCGCGAACATCTGCTGTCCGCTTCCATCACGGTTGCCACCGCGAACGAAATCAAACAGCTGTTTCTGAGTTATCAGGCTGCAGGAGTCTCCTTCCATCAGCCACTTAAGAAGGAACCATGGGGTGCCAGAACCTTTATCGTCTCGGACCCAGATGAGAATCTCATCCTCTTTGCTGGTCCGGCAGCCGACTGAAAAACACTGATGTGGCTGGGGCGCTCTGCTGGCAGGCCCGTTGTGTCGGGTGCAGGAGTAGCGTACCGTGCACAGAGCATCTGTTTGGCTGGGGAAAATCAGCAGGGAGGAAATCAAATGGAACTTCACAGGGTCTTCAAGTCAATGATTGGGTGCGTGGGTTCATTCTTGCTGATGGGTCTAGGTGCTACGGCTCAGACGCCCTCCAAGGCGCTCTTGATCCTGGAGAAGAACGGGACTCAGCTCGACATCGTCGATCCGGTGAGCTTGAAAACAGTGGCGAAGGCGTCAGCGGGGCAGGACCCGCACGAGGTGATTGCTTCGGCGGACGGAAAGCTGGCGTACATTACGAACTATGGCGGGGCGCAAAGCTCGCTGCATATGATCTCTGTGGTCGATCTGGTGGCGCAGAAGGCGATGGCCCCTATTGATCTGGGCGCGCTTCACGGAGCGCATGGATTGGACTTCGCGGGTGGCGAACTTTATTTTACTGCGGAGACCAACAAGGTGATCGGGCGTTACAATCCTGCGACGAAAGAGATCGATTGGGTTATGGGCACCGGCCAGGATAGGACTCACATGGTCTGGGTGGCTCCAAGTCTGGACAAGATTGTAACCTCGAACGTCAGCTCCGCGACGATCAGCATTATCGAATTGGTTTCGCAGCCGAACATGGGATTCGGGCCGCCGCCGGGCGCAACGCCGCCTCCAGGTGCACCACAGGGCGGACCACGGCCGGGGGGCGGCAATCAAAAAGCGTGGGAAGTGACCAGCGTTCCTGTAGGCCGGGGCTCCGAGGGATTCGATGTGTCGCCTGACGGCAAGGAGATATGGACGGGCAACGCGCAGGACGGAACGGCGAGCATCATTGACTTCGCCACCAAGAAAGTAATTCAGACTGTGCCGATTTCTGTGAAGGGCGCGAACCGGGTCAAGTTCACGCCAGATGGAAAGTTAGTGCTGGTTTCTGGTTTGGGAATGTTCGGACCTGGCGCGGCACCGTCCGCGGCTAATCTTGTTGTGCTCGATGCCGCGAGCCGCAACGAAGTTAAGCAATTGAGTCTGGGCGGCGGTGCTGCTGGAATCCTTATGGACCCCGACGGTTCCCGCGCGTTCGTCGCAGTAAGCGGCGGGAACAAGGTCGCCATCGTGGATTTGAAGAGCCTCATGGTAACAGGAGAAATCGCCCCATTGGGACAGCCGGACGGCATGGCCTGGGCCGTTAGGAAATAGAACGTACCGGTAGACATCCACTTTCACAAGCAGCGGCACCGCCGGAAACGATGCCGACTCCCTCCCGATGCGAGTTCCTAAGCTTGCGTGCCGCGTAGATCGTCGTGCGCCACAGCATAGATCAGCACATTCGTATCGAAGAAAGCCTTAGCGAACATTGACTTCTTCTCGATCAAAAACAAATCCGGGAGGTAAACGACGTCGCAGTTTGCGTAGACAAGCGAGCGCGTGGGATTTGCTTTGATCGCGGCTCACTTCGAACACTCGCTCACGAGCAATTAGGCGCGTACAGAATACGTACCGCAAATGGTACATCAGAAAGTAAGCCACTTTCGCGTTCGTGAGCGTGGTTTCCAGGGCCTCCTCACTGAAGTGATCGGCTGATCGGGTTTGACAGGAGTAGCAAAAAGAAATGGGCCCTTGCTTGCTTGCTTGCTTGCCTGCTCCT
>Ga0210395_10004013_pt1 | contig 11299 bp, 9 predicted proteins | sample IncBWH4OmetaG_FD_150861 | JGI IMG/M metagenome (GOLD analysis project Ga0210395, IMG submission 150861) | Forest soil microbial communities from Barre Woods Harvard Forest LTER site, Petersham, Massachusetts, United States - Inc-BW-H-4-O ...
GAGCGAGCGAGCCACGGCGCGTGGTTGGTGGCGACATCAACGAGGCTTGGCACGTGCGCTTGAACGGGGAAGAGGCGTTCGTCAAGACGCGCCCGGACGCTGGCGAAGGCGAGTACGCGCTCGAGGCGGCGGGCCTTGGGTGGCTGGCCGAACCCAGCGCGCTGCGGGTGCCGAGAGTAATCGAGGTCGCTGAGGACTATCTGGCGCTCGAATGGGTGCAGCCAGGCCGGTTGAGTGCCGAGGGAGCCGAGGAGCTGGGGCGCGGTCTGGCGAAGATCCATGCGGCCGGGTCGCCCAACTTCGGCGATCCGGGCTTCGGCGAGCGCTTGGGGGTGCAGGCGCGGATCGGCTCGCTGCGCCTGCCCAACGAGCCCTGCGCGGATTGGGTGTCCTTCTACGCCGAGCGCCGTCTGCTACCACTTGCGCGCATCGCCGCCGAGCGCGAGGCCCTGTCCGGCTCCGGCGTGGCGGCGGTCGAACGGGTGTGCAAGCGACTCGAGCGGCTCGCGGGGCCCGCCGAGCCTCCCGCGCGCCTGCACGGCGATCTGTGGAGCGGCAACGTCCATGCCGATAGGGAGGGGCGTCCCTGGCTGATCGATCCCTCAGCCTATGGCGGGCACCGCGAGGTGGATCTGGCGATGCTGAGACTGTTCGGCGCTCCCTCTGAGCGGATCTTTGCCGCCTATCAGGAGCTGACGCCGCTGGCCGACGGGTGGCGCGAGCGCGTCGGCCTCTGGCAGCTGGTGCCGCTGCTCGTGCACGCCGTGCTGTTCGGCGGCACCTACCGCGCTGAGGCCGAACGGGTGGCAAGAAGCTACAGCAGTTGAGGGCATGGCGGGTCTCAACTGCCATGGGGTCGCTCGGATGAATGCTCGCGGGCGGCTTGACGGGGCGCGGTCCCGCTCAGGCTAGTCGGTCGGATAAGGGAGCATGCGTGCCTCCACGATCGAGCAGCGCCGCCGCCTGTATCTGATGGCGCGCGTGGTCATCGCCCGCCACTACCGGCGCCCGCTGACGCTCGATGAAGTCGCGAGGGCGCTGTCGAGCTCGCCGCGCCAAGTCTCGCGCGCATACGCGCAATTCGGCGAGAGCAGCTTCCGCGAGGACCTGCACACCCGCCGGCTCAGAGTGGCGGCGCAGCTGTTGATCGAGCAGCCGACGATCGCGGTGCGCGACGTCGCCAGGCTCGTCGGCTTTCGCCAGGCCCCGCACTTCGCCAAGGCGTTCCGCCGTCGCTACGGGCTTTCGCCGGACGCGTTTCGCCGGGAGGGACGGGTCTACGCGAGGGGAGCATGCGCGGCGCGCATCGCTCCCGGGCAGACCAACGCCGGCTCGGCACCCGGAAGGGTGCAAACACATCGGCGCGCCGCCGTCAGGCGTCGGCTCGACTCGGACATCGAGGCGCAGAGCCACGTCGGCCCCGATGCCCATTCCTTTGATTAATCGAAATATATGGTGCATAATCGGGAGGTTCGCATCGGTGTGCGACTCCCAGCAACCGCGACGGCGAGCACGTCGGGCGAATCGACAACCAACCACAAAGATACGGCCTGTTCGGCCGGTGGATGAGGCGCGTCTGGCGTGATCTGACAGTGCATGTAGCTGTGTCCTGCCGGGTACGGCAGGCGCCGGGAGAAAGGTTATTGATATGAGCAGATACGGAGTAAGCCTATTGGCGGCGATAGCCGTCCTCGCGGTCGGTCTGGGCGCTGTCTCCGCGGCGGCGGCCGAAGTCCCGCAGTGGTTAGTCGAAGGCGCGACGATAGCGGCGGGTTCCACGGTCAGTGCCGACGTTGAACACGAAGCGGGGAGCTTGTTGTTACTGGAAGATATGAGTGCTCCCAGCGCACCGGACGTATTATGCGAAGTTGAAAAAGGGCAGGCCACGTTGTTGTATAACGGGGAGGCGGAAATCACGAAAATGGAATGCGTCAAACCCGTCGTGGACAGCGGCACGTGCGGCAGTCCCAAAATATCGATGGTCGATTTGCCGTGGCAGGTGTACATCATAGAACCGTCTGCGGGTGTCCTCGAAGCCGAAATCAGCTCCACGACCGGCAGCGGGGCGGGGTGGGCGGCCGAATGCACCGTCCTTGGCATAAAAGCCACCGACACCTGCACATCGAATGGGGGGAAAATATTACTGGCGAATACCGAAGCTGGATTAGTCGACGGCGAATTCATGGAAGAAGCAACAAAAGAAGAAGAGTCGGCGTGCACGATCGGAGGTAAAGAAGCTGGGTTAACGTTTGGCTTACTCCTGTTCCGGACCGTAGAAGGCAAGGCCCTCTCCGTGGCGCAGGGACCGGCGCCGGCCTTCGAAGGCCCCTCCTGGTGGATCAAAGGTTCCAGAGCCGGAATGGGCGTCGAAAAAACGGTGTCCACGGTGTCGAGCACGGCCATCTCGATCTTATTCGGAACGGGGGGTTCGCAAGAATTCAAGTGTACAAAATTTGACTACTTGGGCAAAATAGTCGGGAGCGCCGCAGAAAGAGTCGGAACAGGCACGGGTACGATCGCCTTTAGCGAATGCGTCGACGAAACGGAAAAAGGCTGTGAAATATACAGTTTGCAGAAAGAAGGTTCAGAATTATCGGCTAAAGGCTCCATCGGTCCTATGGCCGTAGAAGCAACGCTTGCGTTCGCGGCGAATGTCAGGATAGACGCGGTCGTTGTGTTTACTAGTTTAGAATTAAATGTTCGGGAAGAACTAACGTTCGCGGTGCTGTTAATTGAAAAAAAATCCGGTGAAGCATGCACACTGGCCAGTGCCGAAGGCTTAGAAGTGACTGGAAAAGTGGCTGCGGTGCTGGAAAACCCGGCGACGAACACGCCGATAGGTTCGAAAACGGAATTGACCAAAGTCCAGCTTGGGTTGGTCGCAACCGAAGTGGAAGAATGGAATCCTACGGCGAAAAGGTATAACCGTCCTACCCGAGCCAGATTGGCATTCAGTTTGAGTCCCTTTGTACCCGCGGGATCGGCGGTGATGGAATTGAACCTACCCGAAGCATGTGGGTGGGTAAACAAATGAGCTAGGGTCGGAGATAAGCTAAAGACCCCACGTCTCTGGGTCCTCGGCGCATCGTTCGTTGTCCGAGGACCCCGGATTCCGGTGGCCGCGCGAGTCGCGCCTTCAGTTTGCGACCCGCGTGGCCGCCAGCGTATCCGGCTCGACCGGCTCGGCACCCGGAAGGCGCAAACACATCAGCGTGCCCCCGCCGGGCGCCGACTCGGCTCGGATGCTGCCGCCGTGCTGCTCTGCCACCTGGCGCACGATTGCCAGCCCCAGCCCCGAGCCCGGGCGCCCGCGCGCCTCGGCGCCGCGGTAGAAACGGTCGAAGACATGAGGAAGGTCGATCGCTGCGATTCCTGGGCCGTGGTCGCGCACCGTGAGCTCCTCGCCGTGCACCGCGATCTCCACCGGGCTGCCTGCGGGGCTGTAGTTGACGGCGTTGTCGAGCAGGTTGTTGATCGCGCGGGCGAGCCTGCCCGGCTCGCCGGTCAGGACGACCTGGTCAAGCTCGACGTCGAAAGGCGTGTCGGGGGAGTGACGGCGGGCGCGCTCGACCGCCTCCTCGACGATCAGATCCAGGCGCACATCCTCGCTGCCGCTGCGCGGCTGCTCGCCGCGGCCGAGCTCGATCAGGTCGTTCATCAGCAGCGTCAGCTCCTCGATCTGCTCGACCACGTCGTCGAGTATGCGCTGGCGTTCCTGCACGGGCATGTCGGACTCCTGCCCCAGGATTTCGACGTTCGTGCGCAGGCTGGTGACGGGTGTGCGCAGCTCGTGGGAGGCGTCGGCGACGAGCTGGCGCTGCGCGTGCACCGAGGCATCCAGGGCGCTCATCGAGCTCTCGAGCGCGTCGAGCATCGCGTTGAAGCTCTCGGCGAGACGGCCGATCTCGTCTTCCCCTGCGGGTTGGATGCGCTTTGAGAGATCCTGTGTACGGGTGACGTGCTCGGTGGCCTGGGTCAGGCGCTTGATCGGCGCCACCGCCGCGCCGGCGACGAGCCGGCCGAGCAGCGCCGCGAGCGCGATCCCGCCGACGTCGAGCAGCACCAGGATCAGGCGCAGGCGCGCGAGCGCGCTGTCCACGTCGGTCAGCGGCTGGGCAAGCTGCGCGGCATAGCCGCGAGACACCGCCTCGGTGAGCACGCGCAGGTGGATGCCGTCGGCGTGGGCGTCTCCGAAGAACGGTTTGCCGCCGTGTGCGGCGAGGCTGAGCGCCTGCGGGCCGATCGGCAGCTTCACGTTGGGGGAGGAGTCGAACAGAATCCTTCCGCTGGAGTCGATCAGCTGTTGGTAGCCGCGCACCTGGTCGGGCCCGGGTTGTATCCCCGGGAATGTGTCGCGGTGAGCTCCGAGCCGCGCAAAAGGACCCAGGCGGTCGAAGCGGGCTACCAGCGGATGCGCGCGATCGCGCAGTTGAGTATCGACCTGGCCGTACAGCTCCCGAGCGGAGAGCAGGTAGGTGAGCGCTGAAGCTAGCACCACCGCAATCGCGACTGCGGCCGCCGAGACGAGTGTGATGCGCCGGCGAAAGCTCATGGTCGTGGCCGCTCTGGCCATCGAGGCGGTGTCGCGATTCGTGCGCGGATCGAGCCAGCCGACGCGCTGCCCGCTCGCTCGTACCGTGGCAGACTCATCCCGGCCTCAGAACGTAGCCGACGCCGCGCACCGTGTGCAGCAGCCGCGGCTCGCCGGCAGCCTCTGTCTTGCGGCGCAGGTAGCCCATGTAGACGCCCAACGAATTGGAGCTCGAGCCGAAGTCATAGCCCCACACGTGCTCGAAGATGATCGAGCGGGTAAGCACCTGTCTTGGGTGGCGCAGGAACAGCTCCAGCAGCAGGAACTCGGTTCGTGTCAGGTTCAGCGAACGCTCGCCGCGCCATGCCTCGTGCGCAAGCCGGTCCAGGCGTATGTCCTCGAAGCTCAGCGTCTCCTCCTGGTCAGTCTCGTCCGCACGCCTGAGCAGCGCGCGCACGCGCGCCATCAGCTCGCGCAGGGCGAAAGGCTTGACCAGGTAGTCGTCGGCGCCGGCGTCCAGACCCGCGACGCGGTCGTCGACCTGCTCGCGCGCGGTCAACATCAGCACGGGTGTACGGTCGCCGCCCTCGCGCACGCGCCGGCACACTTCAAGCCCGTCGAGCACCGGCATCGAGACGTCGAGAATGACGGCGTCATAGGAGTCCTCCGCGAGGCGCTCCAACGCGTCGCCGCCGTCGCCGGAGAGCGAGACCTCGTAGCGCTCCAGCGTGAGCGCCCGCGACAGCGCGTGCTGGACGGCGGGCTCGTCGTCTACGACCAGTATGCGCGAGGGCTCTGCCATGTCTGTTTTGCTCTCAGACGCCCGGGCATAGGTACCGGGGCGGTGGGGCTATGGTGACGGTAGCGGGACAAAAGCTAATAACGAGGGCGAAGAGGATGCGAAGAATCGTCGATCAGGATGCTGCCGAGGCGATTCGCTCAGATCAGCCGCGCGCGAGCAAGGACCGCTCACTCACCGACAGCGGGATCTCCGCTTCGCCCGCTGACTCTCCAGCCTCTGAGTCTGGCCCTGCGCGCGGAAGCGGCGACGGGGACATGTCAAGCCAGTCGCGGCGGCTGCGCAACGGCCTAATCAGCCTTGCCGTCTTCTTCGCGCTGGTCGCGGCGCTGCTGTTCGCAGTGCCCGGGTTGCGATCGGCCGGCGAGAAGATCACTGACGCCGACATTCCCTGGGTAGCGGCTGGCATCGGCTTCGAGCTGCTCTCCTGCGCCGGCTACGTGATCCTGTTCGAGCTCGTCTTCAAGATGGAGCGCGGCTTCAGCCGGCGGCTGGCATTGTCCGAGCTTGGGGTCAACTCGGTCGTCTCTGCTGGTGGCATCGGCGGGATTGCGCTTGGAGCATGGGTTTTGCGCACAAAGGGTGTGGCGATCGACCGGATCGCGAGGCGCTCGGTGCTGATCTTCGTCTTGACAAGCGCCGTCAACGTCGGTGCGACAGCTTTGATCGGTATCCCGATGTGGTTGGGCCTGTTGCCCGGCACGCGGGATCCGCTGCTGACACTTCTGCCGGGCGCCTTGGCGATCGCGACGATCGTCGGGACGCTCGCGGTCGCCGGGCTTGCCGGCCGGCTTGCCGATCGGCGCGGGCTGCAAGGCCATCGCACTCAGGTCGCGCTCGTCGCGGTCAGCGACGGCGTGCGCGGGGCGCTACGGCTGATCTCTCGGCGCGACTGGCGTCTGCTTGGCGCTGTCGGCTACTGGCTGTTCGACACGCTCGTGCTCTACGCGTGCCTGCTCGCCTACGGTCAATCGCCGACATTTTGGGTCGTGGCGATGGCTTATCTGGTCGGCCAGCTGGCGAACTCGATCCCCATACCGGCGGGCCTTGTGGCTGTCGAAGGGGGGCTGATCGGAATGCTCGTGTTGTTTCACGTGCGGCCGGTCTCGGCAGTCGTGGCTGCGGTGGTCACCTACCGGGCGATCTCGCTGTGGTTGCCCGCTCTGATCGGCTCGGCCGCCTTTTTCGGCCTGCGCCATGAGATCGGGGAGCCGGTGGCGTCAGCAGCCGATGTGCCAGCTCACAATTAGTCCAGGAAATCGTTTTCCAATGCCGGCGAGTCGGCGACACGTCAGGCGCTAAGGCGATTCCGAGAGGCGCTGGCTGGCTGCGAGCGCGGCGCGCGCCCTCTGGCACGGGTGGCCTGGGAGAGCGTTCAGCGCGGCGCTCAGTTGTGGTGGGACAGGGCCCGAAAGCCCAGGGCAGTAGACGGGCGGCGGCAGCTCGGCGCTCGCCGGCGCCGGCGCGTTCAGTGGCTGGAGCTGGCCGGCGGCGAGCAGCGCGTGGGCCAGCGTGTCTGAGAAGACGTCGATCGCCACGCGACCGCTGTACAGCTCGATCGAGCGTTCTTCGTTGTAGACGGTCGCGGGCACACCCCTGATCAGCATGTTGCGCTGCGGGCCCAGCGGAGCGTTTGAGTGCAGCGAATAGATCACGGTCGTGACTTGCAGCGGCAGCAGGCAACTGCCGCCGCCCCCGAGCAGGCCCTTGCCGCTGACACAGTCGCCGTAATAGACGCTATCGCCGATGCCGGCGCTATAGCTCCTCACGCCGTCGACGGCGGCCAGCGGGCGCCCGGCGAACCTCGGGCCAGCCCAGTAGAGCCTGTAGTAGGGGAACGTCCGTGCTTCGGTCAGAGCTGCGCCACCAAGGGGCGGCGGATGGACCGTGCCGCAGCCCGACGCGAATGCCGCGAGAACAAGCAGCACGAGCGCCACCCCCTGGCAGGCGCCCTTTTTGAATACGGTCATCGGCGCTGATTATCGGCTACCGGCCTCTGCGGTGCGCAGCGCGCGACTTCCACCGCGCTCGGCTGTTCATACAGCTACAAGCGCGCGACTCGTCCATTCTGAGATCCGACTCGCGTGCGTGCTGAGGCTCGGCGGGGTAGCACGCCGAGCCTCAGCCAACTTATCGGCTCGGGCTGGGATTTGAGTAATCACGATCCGACGGCGCATGGCCGGGCGCGCCGAGGTGGTCGTGGTTGGCGGCAGGCACGGGTCTGTCTCACACCGGGGACGGCCTCGCCATACTGAGCCGCTTGGGTTCGGTGGATAGTCAAGCGCTCGCCGGGGGCCGGCACAGGTCGGGCTCCTCCTCCCCTAGATCGTTCGCGGACGTAAGCCTCTCGCCGGCGATGCTCACAGCGATCGCGCTGGTCGGCAGCTGGCTGGTGCTCGCGCCGCGCTCGCCGGACTTCGCCGCGCAGACATACCGCGCGAGCTTGTTCGAACGCTTTGGCTTCACCGTCTGGGACAACAACTGGTATGCCGGGCACCACCTGCCGGGCTACAGCCTGGTGTTTCCCTGGCTTGCGCTGCTGCTCGGTATCCGCCTTGTCGGCGCGCTTGCGGTACTGGTCTCGACGTTCGCGTTCGAGCGGATCGCGCTCGGCGCATACGGGCCGCGCGCCCGCTGGGGGGCCGCGTGCTTCGCGCTGGCGGCCGCCGGCGACCTGTGGATCGGGCGTGTCACGTTCGCGCTCGGCGTCACGTTCGCCGTGCTCGCTGTGCTCGCGCTTGTGCGCGGGCGGCGTTGGCTGGCGGTGTCGTGCGCGGTGCTGTGCGCGGCTAGCAGCCCGGTCGCCGGGCTGCTGCTCGCGCTGGCGGCCGCAACGCACGTGTTCGTGAGCCGTCGCGCGCTTGCCGCGTTGACGCTCGTGCTGCCCGTGCTTGTCGTCGTACTGCCGCTGGAGGCCCTGTTCCCCGAGGGCGGCTGGGAGCCGTTCGCGGCCAGCTCGGTGATCGCCACCGTTGCGGTGACGCTGGCGTTCCTGTATGCAGTGCCTTGGCAGGAGCGGCTGTTGCGGGTTGGCGGGCTGATCTACCTGGGCGTGATCTTCCTGTCGATCGCACCGACGCCGATGGGCAGCAACGTCGCCCGCTATGCGGTGATCCTGGCGGGACCGCTTGCGCTGTGCGTACTCGGCCGCGACGGCTTCAGCCGTCCCGGCCGGCCGCTGGCCGGCGTCGTGCTCGCCGTGGGGTTGATCGTCGTGTGGACTGCGTGGGGCCCGGTGCGCGAGAGCGCTGAGGTGGTCGGCGACGCGTCGACGAGCGCCGCTTATTATCTACCGCTGGAAGGCTTCCTCGACGCCCACGGCGGGCCGCTCGTGCGCGTGGAGGTGCCCTTTACGCACTCCCACTGGGAGGCGGACTTTCTAGCGCAGCGTTTTTCGCTCGCTCGTGGCTGGGAGCGCCAGCTCGACACGAAGTACGACCCCCTGTTCTTCGGCGGCACCCTTACCGCCTCCGCCTATCGCGCTTGGCTGGAGGACCTTGCCGTCAGCTACGTCGCGCTGCCAGATGTGCGCTTGGACGGATCCAGCGACGAAGAGGCGGCGCTGATCCGCGGGGGGCTTCCCTATCTGCGCGAAGTGTTCTCGAGCAGGCACTGGCGCGTGTTCGCGGTGCTCGACCCCACCCCGATCGCCTCGGCGCCCGCGCGCTTGAGCGGGCTCGACCACGACTCGTTCACGCTGCGCTTCGCCACCGCAGGGCGCTCGCTGGTGCGGCTGCACTACACGCGCTATTGGACGTTCGTGTACGGGCGGGGGTGTGTGAGCGAAGCCCCAGGAGGCTGGACAGCCGTGAGCGTCAAGTCCCCCGGCGTCGTGCGTGTGCAGGCGCGTTTTTCGCTCGAGCGCGGGCTTGGGTTGGCCGGGAAGTGCGGCTGACGACGACGCGTTTGGCCTTTGCGCTCTCTGTCGTGGCGTTTGCGCGTACCTTGGCGCCGGTCACGGTATTGGCGTGTGCCCTCTTGGCGATGACTGCGGCCGTGGCCTTTGTGTGTGTCCCCGCTCTTGCGCTGGCGATATTCGGGGTCTTTGCCCTTTGCGGTGTTGCGTCCAGGGGGGCGAGTGCGTATAGACCGGTGATGCCCGACAGGTAGAGGTAGTGGTTGTCGCTGATGACCGGATCGAAGGAGCCGGTGCTCATCGAGAACACGACTTTGCCGGTGGAGACGCCAAGGCCGAGTGTGCGGTGCGTGCCGAGGTCGGCGAAGTACACGATGTTGCCGACGATCGTGGCCGAGCCGGAGATCTTCCCGCCCGCGTGGTATTGCCACTCGATGTGGCCCGAGCGGGCGTTGAGGGCGTAGAACGTGCCGTCGTAGGAGCCCAGGTAGATGGTTGGGCCGAGGCCGGGGGCGTTCGTGACGGCCGGCGAGGCGTACACGTAGGCGCCGGTTTGAACGGCCCAGTCGAGCGCGCCCGAGGAGGCATCGTAGGCATACACGCGTCCGTCGGTGTTGCCGAGGAAGACCCGGCCGTACATGACCGCCGGAGTGGAGTAGAACGTGCCGCTGCCGAGCAGCGCGCCGCCCGAGCCGCTACGCCACAGCAAATGTCCGTGTTCCTCGCCCACGGCCTGTAGCTCGCCCGAGTAGTCGCCGAAATAGAGCACGCCGCCCGAGAGGCTCGGGCTGGCCTTGACCGCGCCCGACGCGTGGTAGGTCCACACCACCCTGCCGTTGCCTGCGTTCAGCGCGTACACGGTGCCGTTCTGAGAGCCGAAGAACAGCCTGCCTCTGTCGAGCAGGGGGGAGGACTCCGCGCGGCTCGGCAGGTTCCGGGCCCAGCGGAGATGACCGTTGAGCGTATTCAGGGCGATGACCCGTCCGGACTGCGACCCCGGCGAGCGCGAGAGGATCGTCACGTACACCGTCGTCGCCGACACGGCAGGGGTGGAGGCCGACAGGGCGCCCAGGCGTCTGCTCCAAAGGACCTGTCCGGTGTACTTGTCGATCGCATTCAGCGTCGCGTCGTCGGCGAGCTGGAAGATGCGGTTGCCCCACATCACGGGCGGGAACTCGAGCAGGGCGCTGCCGGCGCGCGCCCACACGGTCCTGTAGGGAGGTCGCATCGTTGGCGAGGCCGGGAAGAAACGGGTGTGGTTCTCGGTGTAGCCGTACAGGGGCCAGGCGAAGTGGTCCTGGCCTTTGACCTTCGGCAGCGTCGGCGTGGGCTGTGGCACGAAGCGGGCATGTGGGTGGTAGATGTCGCCGGTGCGGTGCTTCTCATAGAGATAGGCCGCCAAGACCATTCCGGCGAGCGCGAGCAGCGCCACCGCCGCCGTCGCCAGTCGACCCCTGGTCGAGCTGGGAAGCAGGCGCAAGCCTCGCTTTGCGTTCATCGCTGAGCCGTCAAGCCGGCGACCGCAGTCAGGCGGCGAGCCTGCGCGAGGGCCGCTCGGACTCGACCGCCACGGGCTCTCGTGCACGCTCTATCTGGGCGGACCGGGCGGCACGTCTCGCGCGAGCGCTCCGTGACGGGCGGCCGAGCAGTACGCCGAGAAGACGGGCGGCGGCAAGCGCGAGCTGGGCGATGCTCACGGTCCCCAAGGGCAGCAGCGCGAGCCCGGCCGCGAGTGAGAGAACGTCGTGACCGCCGGCGATCGACCAGTTCCACAGCAGGTAGTCGGCCACCGTGAGCACGAGCAGGAAGACCAAGGTCCTGAGGCGCACGGGCTATACCTTAGTCGGCTTGCGGGACGGTACGATGATGGGCACCTGCGGGCGAAGTGTTGTGGTTGCACAAAAGCCTTCCAAGCTTTTAGGGCGGGTTCGATTCCCGTCGCCCGCTTCAGGCAGATCTCCCCGCAAACCGTCCAAGGAGGCAGTGTAATGGCCAAGCCGATACCGGACAACTATCCTCAGGTAATGCCCTATCTGATCGTCGACGGCGCCGGCGCGGCGATCGACTTCTACAAGGACGTGTTCGGCGCCACCGAGCGCATGCGCTTGGACGG
>Ga0210395_10004014_pt1 | contig 11298 bp, 10 predicted proteins | sample IncBWH4OmetaG_FD_150861 | JGI IMG/M metagenome (GOLD analysis project Ga0210395, IMG submission 150861) | Forest soil microbial communities from Barre Woods Harvard Forest LTER site, Petersham, Massachusetts, United States - Inc-BW-H-4-O ...
TGATCGTGCGGCGCCGTCCGGCGGCGGCTATTTCTCGGTGACGCGGTTGGTGTAGTTGACGAGAAAGTCCTTGATCTGGCGCGGCACCTTGCCGAGATCGGCCAGAATCCCCTGGCCGTCCGCGCCCGAGACCATGATCGGCTTGGTCGCCAGCACCTTGGCATAGCCGGCGAGAAAATCCTGGTCCTGCCACAGCTCGTCGAACGCCGCCCGCATCGTAGCCACCACATCGGCGGGGGATTTCGGCGGCATCGCGGCGACGCGGAACATCGCCAGCTGCGGGTCGGACGCCGCGCGCATGGCCTGATAGCGGAAATCTCCGGCGAGCGGTTTGTTGCCGCCGGTGACGCTGGCATAAAACTCCTCGAAGGTCGGCATGTTGGGCAGCGAGCGGCTGCGCGGATAGCTGCCGTCCTTGCCGCGCGGCGCCAATTGCCAGAGCGGAATGACGATGTCCCGCATCGACGGCTCGGCCGAACCAAGCCAGCCGGATAGCGACGTGTTGGCCATTTGCCCGGTGTTTTGCAGGATCGCGGTTTCGACCTCCTTGAGGCCGCGATAGGCGGGGATCGCCTGGTATTGGATGCCGAGCAGGTCGAGGGAGAGCTCCTGGTTGATGCTGTTGATGTTCTGGGCGTTGAGCGACAGCGCCTTGAAATCCTTCGCCTTCATCAGGTCGGCCGGCACATTGATGCCGGGCGGCGTGTCCTTGCGGATATAGGCGACCAGCGGGCTTTCCACACCGGCGAGCAGGACGAAATCGGAAAAGTGGGTGCGGACCGAAGGATTGTCGGTCAGCTCGGCCATCACGTCGAGAGTGAAGAAGCCGATGGTCAGGCCGTCGGGCGTGGCGTCGCCGAGCTCGTTGCTGCCAAGGAGCCCTGAGCCGCCGCCGATATTCTTGACCACGATGGTCGGATGGCCCGGAATGTGGTCGGGCAGATGCTGCGCGACGATGCGGCCTTCGATGTCGGTCGGGCCGCCGGGCGGATAATTGACGATCATGATGATCGTCTTACCCTTGTAGTATTGAGCGTGCGCGCCCGCCGGCAGGACGACGGCAAGCGCGAGCAACGCCGCCAGCATGGTCCGTGTCATGGATGGTCCTCCCTCGACCGGACCAGCATATGGAATATCCTGCCGCGTCGCGACCCCAAACGGCGGAAGTGCCGGAATGAGGAGAGATCATGTTTGAGAAACCCGGCATCCCGGAATTACGCCAGGCCGCGCAGCAGCTCGGCATGAATCCGAGCGACGATTACCTGCGCGCGGTGGAAGAGATCGTCGGGCCGCTTTCGCAAGCTTATGCGGCGCTCGACGCCATGCCGGACGAAGTGCCGGCGGTGAAATATCCGCGCGAGCCCGGATACCGCCCGCAAGGCGACGAGAATCGCTACGGCGCCTGGTACGTAAAGACGTCGATCAAGGGCGCGCCGAGCGGCAAGCTCGCCGGCCGGCGCATCGCGCTCAAGGACAATGTCTGCCTTGCCGGCGTGCCGATGATGATCGGCGCCGACATCTTGGAAGGCTATGTGCCGGACGTGGACGCCACCATCGTCGAGCGCATTCTCGATGCCGGCGGCGAAATCGCCGGCAAGGCGGTGTGCGAATATTTTTGTGTGTCCGGCGGCAGCCACACCTCGTCGACCGGCCCGGTACAGAATCCGCGCAAGCTTGGCTACACCACCGGCGGCTCGTCGTCGGGCAGCGCCGCCCTGGTCGCGGCTGGCGACGTGGACATGGCGATCGGCGGCGACCAGGCCGGCTCGATTCGCATTCCGGCAAGCTTTTGCGGCATTGTCGGATTGAAGCCCACTTTTGGTTTGGTTCCCTATACCGGCATCGCCCCGCTCGAAATGACACTCGACGTTTGCGGGCCGATGACCGCCAATGTGCGCGACAATGCGCGGCTGCTCGAGGTCATTGCCGGGCCGGACGGCATCGATTCGCGCCAGCGCGGTGTCGCCGCCGGCCGTTACACCGCGGCGCTCGACGGCGGCGTCAAAGGCCTGCGCATCGGCGTGCTCAAGGAAGGATTCGGCCTGCGCAATTCCGAGCCGGAAGTCGATGCGCGGGTGCGCGACGCGGCGCAGCGCTTCGCGAGCCTCGGCGCGACGGTCGCGGACATATCGGTGCCGACGCACGCGCAAGGCTTTCCAGTCTGGGCGGCGATCCGCGGCGACGCCGCTTGCGTGACGCTGCTCGAAATGAACGGCGCCGGCATCAATCACGAAGGTCTCTATGTCTTGAGCCTCATGGACAAAGCCATGGCCTGGCGCAGCCGCGCCGACGATTTCGCCGACACCATCAAGATCGCGTCGATCTTCAGCAAATACACGATGCAGCGCTACGGCGGCCGCTATTACGGCAAGGCGCAGAACATCCGGCGGCGGTTGCGCGCCGCCTACGATGCGGCGCTTGCGGCGCACGATGTGTTGCTGCTGCCGACCACGCCGATGAAAGCGACGCCGATACCGCCGAAGGGCACCACCCCGCAGGAGATCACGCAGCGCAGCTGGGAGGCGACCGGCAACACCTGCCCGTTCAACGTCACCGGCCACCCCGCCATCAGCCTGCCGTGTGGCATGGAAGATGGCCGCCCGATCGGCATGATGCTGGTCGGCCGTGCCTACGACGAGGCCACGATCTATCGCGCCGCCGCCGCGTTCGAGCGCTCGGGCGATTGGACTAAATTCTAGCCCAGCTTGATGTTGGCGAACTTGACCACCTTGGCCCACTTCGCGGTCTCGTCGGCGAGGAACTTGCCGAACGCGGCCGCCGTCATGGGCATCGGCGCGGCGCCGAGGTCGGCGAGGCTGGCTTGCACTTTCGCATCGGCGAGGCCGGCGCCGATCGCGCCGTTCAACGTGGCGACGACGTCGGCCGGCGTATTGGCCGGCGCGCCGACGCCGGCCCAGCCGCTCGACTCGTAGCCCGGCACGGTGTCGGCCACGGTCGGCACGTCCGGCAGCGCCGCGGAGCGCGCCGCTGTGGTCACCGCAATGGCGCGCACTTCGCCGGCGCGGATATGGGCGATCGACGAGGTGAGCACGTCGAACATCACCTGCACCCGGCCGCTGATCAGGTCGGTCAGCGCCTGCGCCGGGCCGCGATAGGGCACGTGGACGATGTCGACGCCGGTCATGAACTTGAACAGTTCGGCTGCAACGTGGGATCCGGTGCCGTTGCCTGACGAGGCGAAGTTGAGCTTGCCGGGATTGGCCTTGGCATAGGCGATGAACTCGCCGACCGTTTTGATCGGCAGTCCCGCATTCACTTCCATGACCATGGGCGTGCGCATGATGCTCGCGACCGGCGCGATGTCGCGGAGGAAATTGAAATTGAGGTTGTCGTAGAGCGACATGTTGATCACGTTCGGCGGCGTGACCAGGAGCAGCGTATAGCCGTCGGCCGGCGCGTGCGCAGCCGCCTCGGTGCCGACATTGCTGCCGGCGCCCGGCCGGTTGTCGATGACGAATTGCTGGTTAAGCCGCTGCGACAGCCAGTCGCCGATCAGGCGGGCGTTGATGTCGGACGCGGCGCCGGGCGGAAAGCCGACGATGATATGCACGGGCCGCGCCGGGTAGGTTTCGGCGCGCACGATGCGCGGCATGGCCGAGAACGCGGCGCTGCCCGCCGCCAGTTTAAGAATTTGTCGACGCGGAAGCCGCATGGACCGCTCCGTTCGCCTTCACAGCATGCCGGTTATGCACATTGAGCGCAACGCCGCGCCGGACGCGAGCGTTGTCCGCCTGGACAATATGCGGTTGTTGCGACACCAATTGCCGGCAACAAAGCCAATATCGCGCCCGAAGAGTTTATTCGCCTTGCATGACGCTAAACCCAATCGGGCGCGCAATGTCGTCGCGCTGACAATCGTCGCCGTCGCGCTCGCGGCGATGTTCGTCGGCGCCATCATGCCGACGCCGCTTTATCCGCTCTACCAACGGGCGTTCGGGTTTTCCGGAATCACGCTGACCTTGATTTACGCGGTCTATGTGCTCGGCAATCTCGTCTCTCTGTTGTTCTTTGGCCGGCTCGCCGATCAAGTCGGCCGCCGCAGCGCGATCCTGCCGGCGATCGGCTTCGGCATCGCCAGCGCGGTAGTGTTCGCTGCGGCGTCAGGCACGGCATGGCTGTTCGCGGCGCGGGCGCTCAGCGGCTTCTCCACCGGCTTGGGCGCGGGCGCCGCAACCGCTTGGATCGCCGAGCTTTATACCGGCCGCGGCAACGGCGCCGCGGCGCGGATCGCGGCGGCGGCGAATTTTTTCGGCTGCGCCGCCGGGCCGCTGTTCGGCGGCTTGCTGGCGCAGTTCGCCCCCTGGCCGCTGCGGCTGCCTTATCTCGTCTATCTGGTTTTGCTTTGCGCTGTCGCCGGCGCCGTTCTGTTCGTGCCTGAAACGGTCGCGAACCCGAAACGCTTCAGCGATGCATCGCTGCGGCCGCGGCTCGGTGTGCCGCGGCCCATCAGGCTCCAGTTCGTGTCGCCTGCGGTGAGCGGTTTCGCCACGTTTTCGCTGATCGGCTTCTACGCCGCCTTGATCCCAAACCTGCTCGCCGAAAGCCTGCATGAATCCGCGCACACGGTGGCAGGCGCCATCGTGTGCGAGGTGTTCGGCATTGCCGCTATCACCATTCTTTCGACCGCGTGGCTCGGCAGCCAGACCGCCATGTTCAGCGCACTGGCGCTGCTGTTGCCGGCGGTATGGCTTCTGGTCGGCGCCGAGCTTGCCCGATCTATGCCGCTGTTGCTCTTCGCCGCCGCGCTCTGTGGCGTCGCCGGCGGGTTGGGCTATCGCGGCAGCCTCGAAGTGATCAACCGCATCGCGCCTGCGGATCAGCGCAGCGAGGTGGTGTCGAGTTATCTCATCGCGCTGTTCGCCGGCAATTCATTGCCGGTCATCGGCATCGGGCTGCTGGCGGCCGCCGCCAGCGCCATCGTCGCCCATGTCACGTTCGCCGTCGTGATCACCGTGCTTGCGGGGATCGCGGCTTTAACCGGGATTAAATACGGGCCGACTCCGTAGGGTGGGCAAAGGCGCGTAGCGCCGTGCCCACGCCGTGCTGAGCCGCGTGGGCACGCTTCGCTTTGCCCACCCTACATTTTTATTTGATCGCCAGCGGATTGGTCGGCGAGCCGACGGCTCCCGTAATCGGAATCGCCGGCGCGACGAACATGAACTCGTAGACGCTGTCGGCGGCGCAATCCTCGGCGAGGTCTTTGAGATAAAAAATCTCGCCCATGGTCATTCCCATGATCGGGATGGTGATCCAGTGCCAGGGCTGGTTGATGCCGCCTTCGGTATTGTTCGGCCGCACTTCGCAGCCCCAGGTGTCGCTGGCCAGCGCGGCGAGCTCGGTCTTGGCGACGAATTCCAGCGTCTCAAACGCAAAGCCCGGCGCGTCGCCACCGGGATAGCCGTCCCAGCTGCCGGCCTTGAGGCAGCGCTCCATCTGCCCGGTGCGTACGATGATGTAGTCGCCGCGCTTGAAGGCGATGTTCTGTTTCTTCGCCGTCAGATCGAGATCTTCGCCGGTAATGCCGTAGCCGTCGTCCAAAAAATCCTTGCCGAGCGCGCGGGCGACGTCGAGGAATACGCCGCGGCCGACCATCTTGGCCTTGGTTTTCTCGATGCCGCACTTTTGCGCGCCGAACGACGACACTTCGCGGCAGTCGTAGCCGTTCCACATATTGTTCTCATAGAACACGTGGCCCAGCCCGTCCCATTGCGTGCCGCATTGCAGCGGCATCACCACCATGTCGTCGGCGGCGCGGATGCCGCGCTTGTCGAGCACGCCGGAATAGGCGTCGGTGCCGGTGCGCAGCATGGTGTGCAGCGGATTGATGCGGCCGAGCGCCGGATAATTGGTCTTGCCGCCCTGCGGGCCGTTATTGTCGAAGTTGAGCGCCAGCGAGATCACCTTGCCCTTTTTCACCAGTTGCGCCGCGGCGACGATGTCTTCCGGCGAGGTGTAATTGAGCGTGCCGATCTCGTCGTCGGGACCCCATTTGCCCCAGTTCTTGTATTTCTCCGCGGCTTGGCGGAGGTCGTCTCGCGTTACTTTTTTCGCTGTCATGGCGTTCCTTGTTGCATGGTCAATGTTCGGAAATTCCTTGGCCGAACACGAGCCGGTGTCCGTCGGGATCGGTCACCGCGAAGTCGCGCATGCCATAGGGCCGGTCATCGATCGGCTCCGCAATGTCGACCCCGCGCGCGATGAGCTCGGCATAGAGCGCGTCGATGCCTTTGCAGAAGATGCTGACATGCGACGGTCCGGCGGGCGGCACGTACGCGTTCAGATGTATGGCGGCATCGCCGAGGCAGAGACAGACGTAGCGCGGTGGATCTTCCCAGGTAAACGTGACGACGAAGCCTAGCTTGTCGCGATAATAGGCAAGGGCGGTGGGCATATCCCTGACATGGAGGATCACGGCGAGACCCGTGACTTGAAAAGCCGGATCGGTCATGAGCACGCCTGCCTTCATGCGCCAGTTTGGCGGTTTACTGCACCGCTGCTGGAAGCGATGATAGCAAGAACGATCCGAGGGAGGACAGCCCGTGAGACAGCCATTGCTGCGGTTTGCATTCATGCTGACGGCGGCGCTGATTTCCGGCGCGGCTTGCGCGCAAGGCACCTATCCGGACCACAAGATACGCATGATCGTGCCGTTCTCGGCCGGCGGGCCGACCGACGTGATCGGGCGCCTGGTGGCGGAGCGGCTGTCCAATGTGCTGGGCCAGCAGGTCTATGTGGAGAATTTGCCCGGCGCCGGCGGCAATCTCGGCGTCGAGACCGCCAAGCGCGCCGCGCCCGATGGCTACACTATCGTCGCGGTCTCGACCGGCTTCATCATCAATCCGAGCATGTACACCACCATCGGTTACGATCCGCTCAAGGATTTTGCGCCGATCTCGCTGGTGGCGGCGTCGCCCAACGTGATCACCGCGCATCCTTCGGTGGCGGCGAAAAACCTCAAAGAGCTGATCGACCTGATCAAGGCCAATCCGGACAAATTGAGCTACGCCCAGCCCTCGACCGGCTCGACCCCGCACCTCGCCGCCGAGCAGATGAAGCAAATGTTCGGCCTCGACATGGTGATGGTGCCGTTCAACGGCGCGCCGCTCGCTATCAATTCCACCTTGGGCAACCACACGCCGATGGCGTTCACGGCGCTGCCGCCGGCAATCGGCGCCATCAAGGACGGCAGCCTGCGCGGCATCGCGATTTTGGCCAAGCAACGCGTCGCGGCGCTGCCGGATCTGCCGACCAACGGCGAACAAGGCGTTCCGGGGCTGGAAAGCGACACGCTGACCGGCATTCTGGCGCCGGCCGGCACGCCGCAAGCGATCGTCGATAGGTGGCACGATGCCATCGCCAAGATGGTGGCCGACCCCGAAGTGAAGAAGAAACTCGACACGCTGGGCTTCGTCCCTGTAGCCAACACACCGGCCGAATTCACCGAACGCATCAAGACCGAAGCGGCGCGCTGGGGCAAAGTGGTGAAAGCCGCCGGGATTCATATGGACTAATGACACTGTCATGCGCATTACCGACATCCGCGAAACCGCGGTCCCGCTGAACTCGACGCTCGCCAATTCGAGCATCGATTTTTCCGAAATGACCACGTCGGTGGTCGCCGTCATCACCGACGTTAGGCGCGACGGCAAGCCGGTCTGCGGCTTCGCTTTTAATTCCACCGGGCGCTATGCCTGCGGTGCGCAGATGCGGGCGCGCTTCATTCCGCGCGTGCTCAAGGCCGATCCGAAGTCGCTGCTCAACGAGGCGGGCGATAATTTCGCGCCGGAAAAGATTCTCGCCGTCATGATGCAGAACGAAAAATCCGGTGGCCACAGCGAGCGCTCGGTCGGCATCGGCACCATCGAGGTCGCGGTGTGGGATGCGGTCGCCAAGATCGCGGAAAAACCGCTGCATCGTTTGCTGGCCGAGCGCTACAACGGCGGCAACGTCGCCGACAAGGTTTTTTGCTACGTCGGCGGCGGCTGGTATGCGCCAGGAAAAACCACCAAGGATTTGACGGACGAGATGCAGCGCCATCTCGATGCCGGCTACACCATGGTGAAGATGAAAGTCGGTGGCATGAAGCTCGCCGACGATTTGTCTCGCGTCGAAGCGGTGAAATCGATTCTGCCGCGCGGCGGCAAGCTCGCGGTCGACGCCAATTCGAAATTCGGCCGCGCCGAGGCGCTGGCCTATGCGCGCGGCCTCGCACCGTTGCGGCTGCGCTGGTTCGAGGAGCCGTGCGATCCGCTGGATTTTGCGCTGCTTGCCGAGATCGCCGACGCCTATGACGCGCCGCTCTCGACCGGCGAGAATTTGTTCTCCACGCAAGACGTTGAGAACTTGGTGCGGTTCGGCGGCCTCAAGGCGCAGCGCGACGACGTCATCCAGGTCGATCCGCCGCAGGCCTACGGCATCGTGCAATATGCCCGCACGCTCGACATGCTGGCGCGGCATCAATGGCCGCGTCGGCTGTTGTTCCCGCACGGCGGCAACCAGATGTCGCTCGCCATCGCCGCCGGCTTCGGCCTCGGCGGCGCCGAATCTTATCCCGGCGTGTTCGGCGATTTCGGCGGCTTCGCCGACGATGCCGAGCTTAAAGGTGGCTATCTCACGCTAAGCGACCGCCCCGGCATCGGCTTCGAAGGCCAGGCCCGGCTTTACCGCATCATGTCCGAGCTTGCCGCCTGACGCCCGCGTCGCTGCGGGCGTGTCACGCCGCCAAAGAGGCGTCGACGTTTGCCATGGCCGCCCGCAGCGCGCCAAAACAATCGCCGTCGAGCGCGGTACCGACCATGTCCGACATCAACGCCAAAGCTTTGTTGACCGGCATCGCCGCCCGATAGGGCCGTTCGGCGGTCAACGCGTCGAATATGTCCGCGGTGGTAATGATCCGTGTTTCGAGCGCAATTTGATCGCCATGGAGGCCGCGCGGATAGCCTTTGCCGTCCAGTCGTTCGTGATGGGCGGCGGCGATCGATGCAAGCTCACTGAAGGCCGCGATGCGCGAAAGAATCGTCTCGGTATGGGCCGCGTGCAATTTCATGGCTTCCCATTCGTCCGGATCAAGTTTGCCCGGCTTGTCGAGAATGGAATTGCTGACGCCAAGCTTGCCGATGTCGTGCAACAACGCCGCGCGCTTGAGCCAGCGGCGCTGCTCCGCCGACAGCTCCATTTGTTTGGCAATCAGGTCCGTGAACAGCGTGACCCGCTCGCTGTGTCCGCTGGTATAGGGGCTCTTGGAGTCCACGACCTGGGCGAAGGCGGCGGCGATGTCGTCGAGATAATCCTCATCGACGATGGAGCTCTCTTGCGCCGGCTCCAGTTCGAAGATCGCCTGCCGCAAGTCGGCCGATTGCAGCGTTTCCCAGAATCCGGGCTGCTCCGCGACCCGCTCGAACGCCGCTGCCAATCGCGGCTCGAACCAGGTTCCAGTGCGGTGCCGGACTTCGAGCTTGGCGGCGTCAATGCCATTGGCGACTTGGAAGACGTCGACAATCTGCGCCAGCAAGGCAATGCGAGAGTAGATCGGAATGGCGTCGCCGCGCAGACAGTCCGGCATGCCGCCGCCATCCCAGTGTTCGTCGAGGTGCCGAATGCCCTGGGCGACGGCTTCCGAAAAATGCATTTTCCGCGCGATCTCCGCGCCGCGGTCGCAGCGCGTTTCCATTAATTCCTGAGCGATTTGCCCGCCGTTCTGGAAGATGTGGACCAGGGCGCGAAATCGCTCCGCCAGTCCCGCCTTCATTCCGGTGTGGGACAGGACGAAGCGAAGCACCTGCGGCAGGCTGCCATTGACCGTCATGAAATCGTGTTTGAACGTGATGTCGTCGGTCATGTAGAGCTGGCAGATTCGCGCGGCATTGCTGCTGCAGCCGAGATCTTTCAGCAGCAGTGTGTAATAGAGTTCCCAGATCTCGGTTGCGCTAAGACCGATCTCCCAGCCGACGTGGATGCCGATCCAGCAGCAACGAACGCAGTGTCCGGCAGGCTGTCCTTCCACCATGTCCAGCGCGTGGCTGAGCGCACCAAGGAGCTCGGCCAAATGTATCTTCGGCAACTGGACGGACTGGACCCGCAAAACGGCCATCAGACTGGTCTCCCGGGACGCTATCCGGCGCGGCTGGGCATGCCGAGATCGGCGTCCGAAATTGCGCGGACGAGGAGATCATGACTGGCTTAAGGATGAGTGTAAGGTTTTGCGCAAGTCGCAGACAAACCCAGCCGCCCAGCGTCATGCCAGTAAACCGGCCGCCCGATAGGCGGCGCGTGCGCCGAGGTGCAGCGCGACGCCGCCGAATTCGAGCGCGGCTGCGCCGTCCGACCGCAACGGCTCGAACAGCGCCGCGATGCCGTCGAACAGCGCATTCAACCGCGGCAGCTCGTCGCGCGCGGTGAATACGGCCGACGCCACCACGGCAACAATGTTCTCAGGCGTGCGCGCATGCGTCACCAGCACATTGACCACGGCAGCCTGCGCCACGTCGGCATCGAGGCCGCGGATGGCGCCTTTGCGCATCACCGTGCGGCGATAGAACGGCACGGCGCGCAACACGGTGTCGAGGTCGGCCGGCGCATAGGGTAGCACGCGCAGCAAAACCCGTGCGGCGAGCGCCGTCATCACCTTGTTCGGGATCGGACATTGCAGTTGCGCGTCGGCTTCGCCGCGCGCCAGCGCCTCGGCACCGGCGGCGAAATCGAGAAACATCGGCGTGACATCGGCGAAGGTCAGGTCGAGCGCGCCGAGGATCACGCGGGCGTGCTGGGTCATGCCGCTCCGCTCCGGGCCGACCACGAGGCGCCGGCCGCGCAGGTCGGTCACGGTGCGCAGATCGGAATCGGCACGCGTGATGAAGAACAGTGGGCCTGCGTTCATCGGCGCCACCATGCGCAGGTCGATTTTCTGCGTGAACGGCGCCTCGCCGTTCCTGGCGCGGCCGATCCAGTTCGACGCCATGAAGCCGAAATCGATGTCGTTTACTTCGAGCCGGTTGGCGTTCTCGACGCTGGCATGGGCAGACGTGCTGACCTCGACCGGCACCAGCGCCGGCACGCGGTCGAGCACCGTCTTGAGCGCAAAACCCTGACTCAAAAACGTGCTGTCAGGCTCCGCCGTGCCGATGCGCACGCCCGTCATGTCATTCGCCCGTGATGCCTTTATCGCGGATCACCTTGCCCCAGCGGGCGATCTCGGCGCGCAAATATTTATCGAACTCCTCCGGGCTGCTCGGCGCCGGCGTGGTGCCGCCATTGTGCAGCCGCGTGCGCACCTCGGGA
>Ga0210395_10004016_pt1 | contig 11296 bp, 7 predicted proteins | sample IncBWH4OmetaG_FD_150861 | JGI IMG/M metagenome (GOLD analysis project Ga0210395, IMG submission 150861) | Forest soil microbial communities from Barre Woods Harvard Forest LTER site, Petersham, Massachusetts, United States - Inc-BW-H-4-O ...
CCAGCGACACGCGCAGCCCCACCGCCGGCGAGCTCATGAATTCGGCAATGGTGGAGAGCTGGGTCGAGCCGGAGATCAGCGCCAAGGTGAACACGATCATGATCATGGCCGGCTCGGCCAGCGAGGCGATCATGACTTCGCGGCTCGAGCCGATGCCGCCGAAGCTTGTGCCGACATCGAGCCCGGCGAGCGCCTGGAAGAAACGCGCATTGCCCAAGAGCGCGATGATGACGATGAGGTCGGCCGCCCACGAGAACAACAATCCGGTGCGGAATGTCGGCACCAGCGACGCCGCAACCCAGGTGGCGGCGAAGATCAGATAAGGGATGACGCGGAACAGCCACGACGCATTGTTTGCCAGCACCACCTCCTTGCGCATGAGGCGGGCAAGATCGAGGTAGGGCTGAATGAGCGGCGGTCCCTGCCGCCGCAGGAAACGCGCTTTCACCTTGCGCACGAAGCCGGTGAGGAGCGGCGCCAGCAGCAGCACCAGCAGCATCTGTCCGCCCTGGCCTATGAGGTCGTGAATCAGGGCCATATGGCGAGCACCAGCAAAAGAATGACGAGGGCGCCGAAGACGAGGCTGAGGAACTGGCGGATGGTCAGAAACTGCAGATGGTTGAGGCGGTCCGCGGCAATGCCGACGGCGGCGGCGATCGGCGCGTAAAGCGCGTCCCAGATCAGGTCGCGCAGATCGACGATGAGGCGCGCCGGCCGCATGTCGCCGGGTGGCGGCATCTCGACATGCTCGCGCGCGCCGAACACGACCGTGCCGAACACGCGGCGGATCGGCTGGGCAAAGCTCGACGCAGTGTACTGTGTGACGGGGCTTGGGTCGGGATAGCCGCAGTCCCACGCCGGCGCGCGGCGCAGCCGATCCGAGGCGAGACGGTGGATGGCGACCGCCGCAAGCGTGCCCGATATGACCATGAACAAGAAGACCAGCAGGCCGTCATAGGAGCTGCGGCTCGAAGCGATCGGCACGATCGACAGCCATTGCTCTCCCGCCTGCACCGGCATGCGCCCGCCGACGAGAGCATCGGTGAGCGGCGCGAGCGCATCGATGAACAGGCCGGGCAGGACGCCGGCGACCAGGCAGAGGGCTGCGAGAAAATACATCGCCGCGAGCGACCACTGGTCGGTCTCCCTCGCACGCTCGGCCGCGGGTGTGCGCGGACGGCCGAGGAAGGTGATGCCGAACGCCTTGACGAAGCAGGCCGCAGCCAATGCAGCAGACAGCGCGAGCAGTGCACCGACCGCCGGCACCAAGAATTTGAGACCCCATGACGGCAGTTGCGGGCTGAGCAGGATCGCCTGGAACGTCAGCCACTCCGAGACAAAACCATTGAGCGGCGGCAGCGCCGAGATGGCGACGCAGCCGACGAGGAAGACGAATGCGGTTTGCGGCATGCGATGGATGAGACCGCCGAGATGCTCCATGTCGCGCTCGCCGGTTGCGGTAAGGACCGCGCCGGAGCCGAAGAACAGCAGGCTTTTGAAGACGGAATGATTGAACACGTGCAAAAGGCCCGCGGTCAGCGCCAGCGCAGCGGCAAACGTCATGCCGTGCGCCTTGAACGCCAATGCGAGCCCAAGCCCGATGAAGATGATGCCGATATTCTCCACGGTGTGATAGGCGAGCAGCCTTTTGAGGTCGTGCTGCATGAGCGCGTAGAGCACGCCCATCACGGCGGTGACGCCGCCGAGCGCGAGCACGACCATGCTCCACCACCAGGCCGGCTCGCCCATCAGATCGAACACGATGCGGACAAAACCGTAGACGGCGACCTTGGTCATCACGCCGCTCATCAATGCCGACACATGGCTCGGCGCCGCCGGATGGGCGAGCGGCAGCCAGACGTGAAGCGGCACCAGGCCGGCTTTGGAGCCGGCGCCGATCAAAACGAGAATCAGCGCCAGCGCCGCCAGCCCTGCAGTCGGATGCGCGGCGCGGATCTGGGCGAATGTGTAAAGGCCGTCGGGACCCGACAGCAGACCGAACGCCAGCAACAAAGCGAGCGTGCCGAAGCTCGCCATGACCAGATAGACGTAGCCGGCATAGACGTTTTCACGAACGCGATGATGCGCCATGACCAGCGCCCAGGACGTGAGCGACATGAATTCCCAGGACAGGAGAAAAGTGAAAGCGTCGTCCGCCATCACCACCAGCATCATGCCGGCGAGGAATGCCGGATAGAATGGCAGCACGCGCAATGGCGCGTCCTCATGGCGGCCATAGCCGATCGCGAACACGCTTGCGGTGACGGCGCCGAGATCGACGACGGCGAGAAAGAACGCCGACAGCGCATCGATGCGGAAATGCGAGCCGAGCCATGGAATGCCGAGCGGCAGGACCATGGTCTCGGCCGGCGCCGCGCCGAGCAGATGCTTCAACGCAGCAAACAGCGAGATCAGCGCGATTGTTGCGCACAGACCATAGACCAGTGAATTCGCCACCGCCGCGCGTCCGACCAACACTGCGACAATGGCGGTCGCGAGAAGCGCCGCGTCACAGGACAAAGCGAGGAGCAGCGTCATGCCGGCGGCCTCTTGAACCGCACGCCGCGACCGCCGCCGGCGCTTGTCGCGTTATCGCCGATGAGTTCGACGCCGCCTGCGTCAAGCGCTGCCACCAGCTTCATCAATGAATCGACGTTGCCGCGGATCACCCCGTCGCTGGCCTCCATGCGCTGGATGGTCGGCAGTGACAGATCGGACAATTCGGCGAGCTTGCGCTGGTCGATGCCAAGCAGCGCCCGTGCGGCCCGCAGCTGTGCGGCAGTTATCATGTTTAAGACATCAATTATGATGTTTTTATCCTCGATATCGATCTTTATTATACGAAAAATACCATTTCAAGCTGTTCGAAATGATCCTGTGATTCCAAGGACTTGTGCAGCAACAAGGCCACGCTGCCGACAGGCGACTCACGGCGATGATCGACCGCGGACCGGGGACATCGCGACCGGCATCTTGCGTGGCTCTAGCCGCAGCCAGCCGCTACTTGGTGATGAGGGGTCGCGTCGTTGCGGGTGGCGTAGGCGCCGGCGGCGAGATCGAAAGCGTAACCCACGCATTCCAGCCGGTCGGCCGATCCGACCCGGCGAATTCTCCGTAGGCCTTCAGATTGAGATAGCCCTGCATGCCGCCGATCGGAAATATGTAACCGAACTGCGGGCCGACGCCCAAAACCTGGGACTGGAAGCAGCCAACGCGATCGCCGGTGCCGCTGTCGCAGCCGATATCCTTATAGGCATAGCCGACCAAGCCAACCTGCACCTGCTTGGTCAGGAATTGCGACGCGCCCCAATCGAAATGCATGTCGACGCCATTCTGATACTGCGTCGCCGGATTGATGAAATTGGCGGTGAAGCCAAGCACGCCGGATAACTCGTGCCCGGTCTGCGGATTGAAATAGGTGTAGCCGGCGCCGGCGTCGAACGCGCCGTGGCCGATGCCCAAATTCGCCAGCCGGGAGGAGTTATAGGCACCGACCGGCACATCTCCCGTGGCGTAGACCATGTAGTTGTCGACGCCGGCGTTCCAGCGCAGTGCGGCTTGCGGGATAAGGTCGGTGAAACCCGTTACCGAGCTGTTGATGCTGTCGAACCGCGGACCGAACGGGATCGCGTTGCCGAGCGGTCCTGTGACAGTGCCCGATACCGTTCCGTTCAATGATGCATTCGACCCGCCGTAGCCTGCGATCATGCTGACCGATGCCTGGCCGCCGAGAACCGGCGTTGCGAATACATAGGTCGGGATGACCATCCCAATATCGGCGGAGGCGTGCAAGCTCGCGTTTATCTGCGCCTGAATGTTCAAGGGGAGATTTCTGATCTCGAACTCCCGTGCCAGAGCTACAGCACCGCCCGCGGATACGTTGGTGTAATAATTAATGGTCGCCAGCGACCATCCCGGTTGTTGCGGGGCGGCCGCCAGGCTGCCGAAGAAACCGGGGATCCAGAAACTCACGCCGCCTTCATCGGCGAGCGCATGCTTCGGAAACGAGGCAACAGCCGCTAGGCCGACTGCGCCCCAAACCAACCCCGATTTGATGGTGCGAGTGAGAGTTGCAGCTTGTTCAAGACATAAGCCTGTAGCTGCTCCGGTTGGCTTCATTATCGCCCCCGTTATGGCCGCTCGGCATATGCAACCTTCCTGGCAAGCACCCCGAGCGTCTGGCTGCGATTATTTTCCACTGTAAACACCCTGACCATATGTAAAGGCGGCGAGCGCTTAGAATGCCGGTCTTCGTTGCCGAAAAGTCGCAGTATCGAAATCGCCAATAGCAAGAACGAGTTGCCTTTGGTCATCGATGCGCCGGTGGTGGCGAAGCCGGAATTGTGACATCGGCATCACAGCTGACCGAATTGGCCCGATGCCGCCGCAAGCATTTTGAAACGATTTTTTTGAATCGAGGGGTTCTGCCGTTGTCCGCCGCCGCGAAAATGTCGTGGCGAGCCAGGGCGCGATGACCCGCGTATCGCGCGATGCCGTAGGCGTTGGAAATTCACCAACAATGCCGTGTTGGCGAATATGGGACTGTTAGGCTTTACGGCAGAGCCATGCTGCCGGCTTGGCCGGCATCGGCTAGTCTACCGGCAGCTCTTTTGGCGACCGACAGTCGCTTGATGATGAGGAAACGGCACCCATGTCGAACAGGTCAGTCACTATCTTTGCTTGCAGCCTGTTGGGATCGTTAATGGCGTTCAACGCCCAGGCCTTCCCGGTTTCGACCCCGCCGAAAGCGGCGGCAACGCCCGCCATAACGCTGGTGCGCGACTTTTGCGGGCTCAACTTCCACCGCGGTCCCGACGGCTACTGCGTGGGCAACGACGCGTTCTACATTTATCCGCCGGCGCCGCCGCCCCTCCAGGTGGTCGCGCCGCTCGGCTGCCCGTATGGCTTCGACCTCAGTCCCGACGGCCGCTGCTTTGCGCCGCTGGCGTGCCCAAACGGCTACTACCTTGGTCGATACGGCCAATGTTTCCCATACTGGCGGCCGTAACTGCGTCCGGCCGCGGCTGGCTTTAACCCGTCGGATGAAATTCCGATGCCCCGTGGTGACATCATTTATCGGCAGTGGGGCAGCCCCATACCATCACGCGGACGTGATCGGGCTTTGCCGGATTTGACGCTGACCGATCCTTAGACCACAATGCCCTCTGGCGCGGGATTAGACAAACAACACCTCTGCCTGCTGAGTGCCGGCGCCGCGGGCGAACCAAAGAGATCAATGCCATGAACGTCAACAGTTTCGGACTCGACTTGGCTGAAGAACAGATCCTCATCGACGAGCTCTCCGACGAAGCGTTGGAGAGGGCTGGAGGTTTGGAGAACCGGGCGGGCTACACGATTGCCATGTGCTCCGGCCTGTCGAGCTGCCCCTCTGCGCCAGCTTGATAGACTGCTTCTGGCCTCTTGATTTTGGCCCGACTACCGAACTCTCCGACGTCTCGTCGGAGAGTTCGGTGATACTTGCGGTGACGAAGTCTGCCTAGGAATTCCGACGGCGGCTTTGATCCTTTTGACGTCTGTCGGATCGGCGGCTGGCTCCGGCGAAACACCGGCGTCAGCCGCCACCTCGTTGTGACATCATGCGATCGAGAATCTGGTGCGAAACCGCGTCAGACCGGAGCGATTTCGCTTCAGCATTTTCACGACGCTGATCTCTTCGACGCTTGCTTCGCCCGCACAAGCGGGCGTTGCGGAGGCGTGAAACCGGCTCCCATCGCCGGATCAAGTCCGAGGACCGGCTTTTGCCGGGTCATCCACGAGCGCCGGATTTTGGCGCGCTGCTCATCAGCTTTGACGCATTACTGAGACGTTGGCGCGTGCAAATCATCGCGCCGATGGCCGCCAGGCTTTTTTCGCCATGGTTATTGTCCCGCAAGACGCCGAAGTCGGACTTAGAATAGGACAATGTCGACTTATCGTCTCGACAAGCTGTTTTCGCCGCGATCCGTCGCCGTGATCGGGGCCAGCCCGCGCGACAAGTCGCCGGGCCGGGCCGTGCTGAGAAATCTGCGCCGCGGCGGCTTTGCGGGCGAGATCGGCCTCGTCAATCCGCACTACGACGCTGTCGAGGGCGTTCGCGCCGTCAAATCCTACGACCAATTGTCGGGCGCACCCGATCTGGTCGTGATCGCGGCGCCGCCGCCGGCTGTTCCAGCCCTTGTCGCGACTGCGGGCCGCAGAGGCACCGCTGCCGCGATCATTCTTACCGCTGGCTTGGGTCACGGCACGGGTTCGCTCGCCGAGCTCTGCGAGAAAAATGCCCGGGCCGCGGGGCTGCGCCTTGTCGGGCCCAATTGCCTCGGCGTGTTGGTGCCGCGCGTCAAACTCAATGCGAGCTTTGCCGCCTCGATGCCGCGGCCGGGCGACCTGGCGCTGATCTCCCAGTCCGGCGCCATTGCGACGGGATTGGTGGAATGGGCCTCGGTGCGCGGCATCGGATTTTCCGCCGTCGTTTCCATTGGCGACAGCATCGACGTCGATCTTGCCGACCTGCTCGATTATTTCGCCATGGATCGGGAAACGCGGGCCATTCTGCTCTATATCGAATCGGTCAAGGACGCGCGCAAATTCATGTCGGCGGCGCGCGCTGCTGCCCGCGCCAAGCCGGTGCTCGTCGTCAAATCCGGACGTCACGCCCAGGGCGCCAAGGCGGCAATGACCCATACCGGGGCGTTGGCCGGCTCGGATGCGGTCTACGATGCGGCCTTCCGCCGTGCCGGGCTGTTGCGGGTGCTCGATCTCGACGAGTTGTTCGCCGCCGCCGAGACGCTTGGCCATCTGACGACACTGTCCGGCAAGCGGCTGGCGATATTGACCAATGGCGGCGGCGTCGGCGTGCTGGCGGTGGATCGTCTGGCGGACTTTGCCGGCGAGCTGGCCGACATTTCGGCCGATACGATGAAAAATCTCGATGCGGCGCTGCCGGCGATCTGGTCGCGCGCCAATCCTGTCGACATTGCCGGCGACGCGGACGCGGCAAGGTACGCGGTGGCGCTCGAGCACTTGCTCGACGATGACGCCAACGACGCCATCCTGGTGATGAACGTGCCGACGGCGCTGGCGTCGCCTGCCGATGCGGCCAAGTCGGTAATTGCCGTGACTCAGCAGCATCGCCAGGAAAGCGTCCGCGCCAAACCAGTCTTTGCGGTGTGGATCAGCGGCAGCGATCCGGCGGCGGAAGCGTTCGATGCCGCGGGCATCCCGAGCTACGCCACCGAATCGGATGCGGTCGCGGGCTTCATGCATCTCGTGCGCTACCGCGAATTGCGCGACCTCTTGATGGAGACGCCGCCGAGCCTGCCGCAGGACATTGCGCCCGACAGCGCCGCGGTGCGGCCGATCATCGAGGCGGTGCTGCGCGACAAGCGCACCTGGCTCGACCCGGTCGAGATCACGGGCGTTTGTTCCGCCTATGGAATCGCGGTGACGCCGGCCGTGCTGGCGCGCGACGCCGATGTAGCCGTGGCGGCGGCAAGACCGCACCTCGCCGCGGGCAACGCCGTCGTCGTCAAGATCCAGTCTCCCGACATTGTCCACAAATCCGAGGTCGGAGGCGTGCGGCTGAACCTCACCTCCGAGCGCGCCGTGGCCGAAGCGACGACGGACATTCTCAACCGAGCGCGGGCGGCAAAACCCGACGCGCGGATCAGTGGCGTCACCGTATTCCCGATGATCGTGCGTCCGAAGGCGCGCGAGCTGATCGTCGGCGTTGCTGACGATGCCACATTCGGCCCGATTGTCGTCTTTGGCCAAGGCGGCACCGCGGTCGAAGTCATCAGCGACAAGGCCATGACCTTGCCGCCGCTGAACCTGGCGCTGGCCCAGCGCCTGATCGCTCAAACCCGAGTGTCGCGCATTCTCAAAGCCTATCGCAACGTGCCCGCCGCCGATGAGCGCGCCATCGAGCTTCTCCTGGTCAAATTGGCGCAGCTTGTGGCTGACTTTCCGGAAATTCGCGAGATCGATCTCAATCCCGTCCTGGCCGACGAGACCGGCGTCATTGCCGTCGACGCGCGCGTGTCAGTCGCGCCCGTCGCAAAGCTGCAGCGCGGCCCGTCCGGCCATCCGCGTTTCGCGATCCGGCCCTATCCGAAAGAATGGGAGCGGCATATGACGCTCCACGACGGAACGACGCTCCTGGTGCGTCCGGTCCGGCCCGAAGACGAAGAGCTTTATCCGCCGTTCTTCGCCGCCGTGACGCAACAGGATTTGCGCCTGCGTTTCTTCGCCCCGGTCAAGGAATTCAGCCACACCTTCATCGCCCGCTTCACCCAGATCGATTACGCGCGCGCCATGGCGTTCATTGCGATCGACGAGTCAACGGGCGAGATGTTGGGGGTCGGTCGCCTGCACAGCGATGCGGATTTTGACACCGCCGAATTCGCTATCCTGGTTCGTTCCGATCAAAAGGGACATGGGCTCGGCTGGCGATTGATGCAATTGATCATCGAATACGCCCGCGCGCAGGGAATCCGCTCGGTTCACGGCCAGGTTCTGCATGAGAATGCGGCGATGCTCGACATGTGCAGAAATCTCGGCTTTCAGGTCAAACCGGATCCGGAGGATCCGGCCCTGGTTATCGTGACACTGCCGGTTTGATTCCGATGATCCGAATCTTCTGACAACGGTGGGTTCGTTCTGCCAAATCGCAATCAAGGATAGCCCTTGGGGATCCGCTCTCTTATGGGTCTCGGCGATCACCCGGGGACTTCCGGTCCGTTCGGGCTCGTTACCACGCTGCTGATGTCGGACTTTTTGATCGGGGCCTTGCACTCGGCATGCGGCTGGATCAGATAAAGCAGCCGGGGAGACAGATTGCTGCGACGCGCAAGTAGAGGCTGCGCTTCCTCGTCATCACACGTTCCCTGATGCTTCATCCCTACAGGAATACCTCGCGGCTGGCGGCACGGTGTCGTACAGCACAGTCTGCGGCCTTCGATTGTGCAAAAAGGTGCTTAATTCCGCGCTGCTTTGCAATGGAGCCCCATGGCTTTAAGCTTTAATTCAGGATAATCTTGCCTCCGCCGTCGGCATAGAGTACGCGTTATTCTGCAGTCACTTAGGGCAATTTTCGGTGGTGACTGACGACAGGCCGGCTCGGGGGATGTCTTCCGACTTATCGCTCGATTGGGGAGCGTGAATGGCATATGCGTCCGCAGGGCAGGGTGGTTTAGGGGCCGGTGGGTCCGTAATCCCTCATGAGTCTTCAGATCATTCGGTGCTCGTTCCCGACGCCGAATTACTCTTCACAGCCCAATTCCACCGCGCTGGGCCCGACCTCGTCCTTACCGGACGCGACGGTCAGCATCATTTAATTCCCGGCTACTTCTCGAGCGAGCATCGCCCGGCATTGGTGGCGCCGAACGGCGCGCAGTTGTCACCGGATGTGGTCGATCTGCTCGCCGGATCGCCTACGCTGGGACACTATGCGCAGGCGCAGCCGGCGCCGCCGCCCGAGACTATCGGCAAAATCGAAAAAGTTGTCGGCGACGTCACGGTGGTGCGCAACGGCGTTGCGGTTGCGCTCCATGTTGGCGACGCCGTCTTCAAGAGCGACGTGGTCCAGACCGGCTCACAGTCGATGGCCGGAATTGGATTTCCCGACGGCACAGCGCTCAATCTCGTCGCCAATACGCGGATGGCGCTCAGCGATTATTCCTACGATCCGAACGGTACGTCGAATGGCGCTCTGTTCACCCTCGTCGAGGGTACCTTCCAATTCGTCGCGGGCAAAGTTGCGCACGCCGGCGATATGAAGATTGCCACGCCGATGGCGACCATGGGTATTCGCGGAACCACAGGCTTCGTCGAAGACCACATCGGCGCGATCACTTCGAATCAGGGCAATGTCCATTACTACGCGTATGGGCTGTTCAACGATTTCGACCCCATCACCCATCGTGCGACCGACGCCCATGGAGCGTACGACATAACGGTGCTCAATCCGGACGGCACCAGCACCCAATTCACCGTAGCGGATACTAGAGTTGAGTGGGACGTGGTACCCGGCTCGGCGGGCCAGCCAGCGCAGATATTAGCGGTGCCGCTCACGGACTCGAAAATTGCGGAGTTGGGCCAGACCTTCAGGGATTTTTTGAGCGCGCATTTTCAGGTCAATCCGCAGCAAACAAACGGCAGCACTGGTAGCTCGACTCCGCCGGATTCACCGTTTTTTGCTCCGCAGGCGCCGCAGTTTGCTCCTAACATTAATACTGGCCCGCTTACCAACACTACGCCTGGTGGCCCTGCATCCGGTACTTCATCCAATCCGCCCCTGAACGGGATCAGCGCACCGGTTGCCGATCCAAGTAATTTCAACACCACGGAAAACACCGCCCACGTGTTCAAAGTGGCGGATTTCAAATTCACTGGAAACGACTCGGCAGATACGCTTACAAGCGTGATCATCACCTCGTTGCCGACCGATGGTACGTTGGAGTTGAACGGCAGCGCGGTGACGGCGAACGAGACGATCTCGGCGGCCGATATCGCGAGCGGCAAGCTGACCTTCGTGCCTAATACCGACACCGTCACACAGGGCACATTCAGCTTCAAGGTTATCGACGCCGAATCCCAGGGTTCGTCCCCGAACGCCGCGGCGATGACGATCACCATCACGGCTACTGCCGAGCTGACCGCGACCGGGGTGGACGTCAGCGCCATCGAGGGCAATGCGGTCACGGCGACGGTAGCGACGTTCACGGACGCCAACCCGAGCGCCAGCGTCAACGACTTCACGGCAGCGATCACCTGGGGCGACGGTACGACCTCGACCGGGACGATTACCGAGAAGAACGGTGTCTTTTCCGTCACCGGCACCCACACCTATGCGGAGGAGGGCTCTGACCCGATCGGCGTCATCATTACCGACGTCCACGGCGGCGGGGCGGGCACCACCAGCACCGCGACGGTGGCTGACGCCGCGTTGACCGCGACCGGGACCAACGTCAGCGCCATCGAGGGCAATGCGGTCACGGCGACGGTGGCGACGTTCACGGACGCCAACCCGCTAGCGACGACCGCCGACTTCACGGCGACGATCACCTGGGGCGACGGCACGACCTCGACCGGGACGATCGCGGAGACCACGGTAAATAACAAGACCGTCTTTACCGTCACCGGCACCCACACCTATACGGACGAGAGCACCGATCCGATCAGCGTCACCATCAAGGACGACGGCGGCAGCACGGCGAGCACAACCAGCACGGCGACGGTGGCCGACGCCGCGCTGACCGCGACCGGGGTTGACGTCAGCGCCATCGAGGGCAATGCGGTC
>Ga0210395_10004018_pt1 | contig 11294 bp, 10 predicted proteins | sample IncBWH4OmetaG_FD_150861 | JGI IMG/M metagenome (GOLD analysis project Ga0210395, IMG submission 150861) | Forest soil microbial communities from Barre Woods Harvard Forest LTER site, Petersham, Massachusetts, United States - Inc-BW-H-4-O ...
GCTCTATCAAGACGTCTATCCGCTTTCCGCGGCTCTCTCTCGTCCGCTCATCGCCGAACAGCTCGTGAAAACTGCCCACGAGTTCGGCGCAACGGTGGTGGCGCACGGCTGCACCGGCAAGGGAAACGATCAAGTGCGTATCGAGCTCGGCGTGCGCGCTCTCGATCCCTCGCTGATCTGCCGTGCTCCCCTCCGAGAATCGCCGCTCTCTCGCCCCGACGCGATTGCTTTCGCGCGCGAGCGCGGCATTCCGATCGCGCACACCGCCGAAAGGCCGTATTCGATCGATGCGAATTTATGGGGCCGGTCGATCGAGGCCGGCGTCTTGGAAGATCCCTGGAACGCGCCGCCCGAGGACGCGTATGCCTGGACCGCATCGCCGGCGGCCGCGCCGGTGGCGCAAGAGATCGTCATTGCTTTTGGAGGCGGCGAGCCCAGCGTCGAGGCAAGCAGCGGCGCCGCGATGGTCGCGCAACTCAACATTCTCGGCGGCGCGCACGGCATCGGGCGCATCGACTTGATCGAAGACCGCGTCGTCGGTTTAAAATCGCGCGAAGTCTACGAATGTCCGGCGGCGACGATCTTGATCGGCGCCCATCGCGCGCTCGAGCGCCTGGTGCTCACGCGCGACGAACTGCGCTTTAAGGCCGTCGCGGACCGCCGCTACGCCGAGCTAATCTACGATGGCCTGTGGATGCAGCCGCTGCGTACGGCGCTCGATGCTTTCAACGGTTCGTTCGCCCCGCGCATGACCGGCGAGGTGCGGCTGCGGCTGCATTGCGGCAACGCGACCGTCGTCGGGTTGCGTTCCCCATACGGACTCTATCGCGAACAGCTCGCGACCTACGGCATGCACGATACGTTCGATCATCAGGCCGCCGATGGATTCATCGCCCTGCAAGCCTTGCCGCTCGAGGCGTACAGTGCCTCGCAACGTGCACCCGTCGGTGTTTGAGTGAGCGCGTTGCAGTGGGGCGGCCGGTTCAGCGCCCCGCCCGACGCGCAACTGCTCGCCTTCGGCTCGTCGCTCGAAGAGGATCTGGTCTTGGCAGCCTTCGACGTCGAGTGTTCGCGCGGACATGTCGAGGCGCTGCGCGGCGGAAAGATCGTCAGCGAGGCGCAGGCAGCGGAACTGGCGAGCGCGCTCGCCGCGGTCGGTGTGGAGATTCTCGACGGCAGTTTCGCAAATTATGCGCGCGCACAGCCCTTTGAAGACGTGCACGGCGCCATCGATGCGCGCGTTCGCGAGCTTGCCGGCGTGGCGGGTGAGTTGCTGCATGCGGGTCGCAGCCGCAACGATCAGGTCGCCACGACGCTCTTGTTGTACGCGATCGACCGTGCGCAGGCCGCGGCCAAGCGCGCGCACGACATCGCATTCTCTTTAGTCGCGCGAGCGAAGGAAGAGCTGGAGCTGGGGACCGTCGTGGCGGGCTGCACGCATCGTCAGCCGGCGCAGCCGGTGCTGCTCGCATTTTTGCTCGTGGCGTGGAGCGAGCCGTTTCTGCGTTCGGTCAGCCGCTTCGCAGGCGTGGCGCGGGCGGCGCGGTCGTCGTGTCCGCTTGGAAGCGCCGCGCTGGCCGGCTCGAGCCTGCCGCTCGATCGAAAACAGGCGGCGCGCGCGCTCGGTTTTACTCTGCCCTCGCGCAACGCGCTCGATGCCGTCGGCAATCGCGACGTCGCGCTCGATCTCGCGCACGCGTTCGTCCGGACGCTCGTCGACGCGTCGCGAATTGCCGAAGAGCTGATCGCATGGTCGGCTCCCGCCTACGGATACGTCCGGCTCGGCGATGCGGCCTCGACGGGTTCGAGCCTGATGCCGCAGAAGCGCAATCCCGACCCGTTCGAGCTGGTGCGCGCGCACGCAGCGAGGTCGATCGGCGCGTATGCGGGCGCGCTGGCAACGCTCTGCGGACTCGCCCCGTCATACCAACGGGATTTGCAAGAGACGAAGAGCGAGACGATCGCGATCGCGGAGAACGGGCTTACGGTACTGCGCGCATTCGAGCGAGCGTTGGCCGCCGTTTCCTTTCATCACGAGCACATGGCGCGCGCCGCCGTGACCGGCCATACGGTGGCGACGGATGTCGCCGACGCGTTGATCTCCGCGGGGGTGACGGCGCGCGCGGCACACGCATTGGTTGGAACGGCGGTCGCAACCGCGGAATCGGAGGGCCGTGCGCTCGACGCGCGCGACCTCACGAGGCTTGCCGGGAACGCGGGGATTGAATCGCTGCACGCGCCGCTCGATGCGCGCTCGTCGGTCGAAGCGAAGCGAACCGAGGGCTCGACTTCGCCCGCCGACGTCCGCTCTCAAATCGACGCGGTGAGCGCCGAACTCGCGAGCCTTGCCCGGGAGCTCGCGTGACGCGCGCTCACGTCACCGGTGCGGCCGGGTATGCCGCAGCCGAGGTAATCCGTTTGCTGCACGGGCATCCGCATGTTGAGCTCGGCGTGCTCGAGAGCCGCAGTCACGCGGGAGAAGCGCTTGCCGATCACTTTGCGCACTTGCGAAGTACGCCGTACCGATTTGCGCCGCCAGGCAGCGTCGCCGCAGCCGTATGCTCCGGCGACGTCGTGATCACCGCCGGAGGCGACGATGAATCGCGGGCGGCCGTCCCTGCGATGCTCGCGCAGGGGGCACGCGTGATCGACCTTTCGGCCGCGTATCGCGCCGACGACGCTGTGGCGTACGGCTTGTGCGAGTGGCACCGCGATGCGATTTGCGGTGCGCAGCTCGTCGCCAATCCTGGCTGCTATCCCACGGCCACACTGCTCGCGCTTTTGCCGCTACGCTCGGCCGGCGCGCCGCGGCACATCGTGGTCGACGCGAAGAGCGGGATCACCGGCGCCGGACGGACGCCTCAGGCCGGCGCGCTCTTCGCCGAAGTCAGCAGCGAGATTCGCGCCTACGGTTTGACCGGGCATCGCCATCAGCCGGAGATGGAACGCTATCTTCGCGCCGGCGGCATCGACGCAAGGATGACGTTTACGCCGCACGTCGTCCCGATTGCGCGCGGCCTGCTCGCGGATGCCTACGCGATCTTCGACGAGCCGGTGGACGGCGGCGCCGTCGAGACGGCCTTTCGCCGAGCCTATGCGAGCAGCCCGTTCGTGCGCGTGCTCGCCGGTGCACGAGTCCCCAGCATCGCGGCGGTCACGGGAACCAACGACGCCGAGATTCGCGTCGACGTCACGGGAGCGGTCGTACGCGTGATCTGCGCGATCGACAATCTCGGCAAGGGCGCGGCCGGGCAAGCCGTCCAGAACCTCAACCTCATGCTCGGATTTCCCGAAGAGAGCGGACTAAGTGATCGCATCGTCGTCGCTTGAGTTAATCGCGCTGCGTGGCGGGTTGGGAGCCGTTCCCGGCGTGCGCCTCTCGGGAGTTCATGCGGGAATCAAGCCACGCAAACGCGACTTGGCGCTGATTGTTTTCGATGCACCGCAGAGCTGCGCATCGGTCGTGACGACCAACGAGATCAAGGCGGCGCCGTTGCTGGTAAGCGCGGCGCACCTACGCGAGTCGCCGACGATGCGAGCCGTGGTTTGCAACTCGGGCTGCGCGAATGCCTGCACCGGCGAGCGAGGGGAGCGCGACGCTCGCGCCACTGCACGTCAGGCGGCGACGCTGCTCGACCTGGTTCCCGCGCAGGTGATCGTCGCATCAACGGGCGTCATCGGTGTGGCGCTTGCCGTCGATCGGGTGCAGCGCGGCTTGGAACGCGCCGTAGCGCAGCTCGATTCGGGAGCGAAGGCGGCCTTCGATGCGGCCGAAGCGATCATGACGACCGATCGCGTGCCGAAGCTCGCCGCGTACGCCTTTTACCATCAAGATCGCAAGTACGTGGTCGGGGGAATCGCCAAAGGCTCGGGCATGATCGCTCCCAACATGGCGACGATGCTCGCCTTTATTGCCACGGACTTCCCGCTCTCGGCCGACGCTCTCGCCGACACGCTTGGCGGCGCCAACGACGACAGCTTCAACATGATCTCCGTGGACGGCGACATGTCGACCAACGATGCGGTCTACGCGTTCGCACCCCCTTCGACCCTTCGACAAGCTCAGGGCGAGCTGAGCTCAGGGCAGGCTGAAGTCCCCGCGGTGTTGGCGGGCGCGTTTAATGCAGTCGCTCTCGATTTGGCCAAAGCAATGGTCGCCGACGGCGAAGGCGCGACCAAGAGGCTGGAAGTGCGCGTAACGGAAGCGCGCGACGTGGAACAAGCGCGCAGAATCGCGCGCGCGATCATCAATAGCAACCTGGTGAAGACCGCGCTCTACGGAGAGGATCCGAACTGGGGGCGCATCATCGCGGCGGCAGGCGCGGCGCGCGCGCAACTCGATCCGCAGCGCTGGTCGCTTTTCGCAAACGGTAAACCATGGGTCGGCGTCGGCGGCATCGAGCTGCTTTCCGAGGCCGAAGCGCACCGCGAGCTCGAGCCCGAGACGGTTTTGGTGGAGCTGCGCCTGGGCTTGGGACAGGCGCAAGCAACCGGCTGGGGCTGCGACCTATCGCGCGATTACGTGCGCATCAACGCGAACTATCGCACGTGACCCTACTCGATACGTATAAGCGCGCCCCGGTAACGATCATCGCCGGCGAAGGCTGCGAGCTGATCGACGATCGGGGGCGCCGCTACCTCGATTGCATCGGCGGCATCGCGGTCTGCGCGCTGGGCCACGCGCACCCGGCGATCGCGCAAGCGATTGCGGCGCAGGCGCAAACGCTGGTGCACGCCAGCAATCTCTATCATCACGAACCGTCGGAGCAACTTGCGCGCGAACTGGTCAGGCGTTCCGCGATGAGTGCGGTGTTCTTTTGTAACTCCGGTACCGAAGCCAACGAAGCCGCGATCAAGCTCGCGCGCAAATGGGCGTATCGGCGTGGGCAACGCGAGCGCCGCACGATTCTGGCCTGCAGCGGCTCCTTTCACGGGCGCACGTTCGGCTCGCTTGCAGCGACCGACAATCCCGCGTACCGGGAGGGGTTTGCGCCGCTTCCGGCCGGCTTTGGATTTACGCCATTCAACGATGCGCGCGCGTTGGAGGACGCGATCGACGCGCACGTGGCGGGCTTTATCGTCGAGCCCGTGCAGGGCGAGAGCGGCGTGCACTCCGCGACGGCGGAGTTCCTACAGACCGCGCGCCGGCTTTGCGACGAGCGCGACGTGCTCTTGATCTTCGACGAAGTCCAATGCGGGATGGGGCGGACGGGAAGCCTGTTTGCCTTCGAGCAGTTCGGCGTGCGACCCGACGTCGTGACGCTGGCCAAAGCTCTGGCGAACGGCCTGCCGATCGGCGCGATGCTCGCAAACGAGCGCGCCGCCGGTGGATTCGCACCCGGCGACCACGGCTCTACCTTTGGCGGATCGCCGGTCCCGTGCGCCGCGGCGCTGGCGCACTTGCGAGTTCGCGACGAGGTCGACTTGGACGCCCGCGTCGCGGAGCGCTCGGCGCAGCTCTTCGAGGGCCTCTCCGGTCTGGCGCGGGCTCGGCCGGAGATCCTTGGAGAGCCGCGCGGGATGGGACTACTTATCGGCCTGACCGTGCAGGCGCCCTATGAAGCGGCAGCGATCGTGTCATCGGCACGAGAGTGCGGTCTCTTGATTGCGAGCGCCGGCGGGAATAGCGTGCGGTTCGCGCCGCCGTTGATCATTTCAGAAGAGGAGGTATCGCGCGCAGTTTCGTTGCTTGCTACATCCTTCGACCCTTCGACCCTTCGACAAGCTCAGGGCAGACCGAGCTCACGATGACATACCTTAGCGCCTGCGCGAAGCGCAGTCCTGAGCAGGCGCGAAGCCCCGAGTCGAAGCGTCAAGATGACGGTTCAGGATAAATTCAGGTTGAAGGGCGAAAATGGTTTGACTCGAACCGATTCGTGGTAACCATTATGTCGTAAGTGAAAGGCTCAGTCCATTGCACTAGCTTACGTAAACGCAAGAACAATCGAGGCTCGTTAACGCGGGCCTCGATTGTTTTTTATCGGCAGGGAATCGGGAGCACCGAGAGGTTGCCGGCCACCAAAAGGACAAGGTTCGCGCGTGCATCATGTAACCGAAGCGCTGCGTCTGCCGTCGCCGGCGCCGCGCCCGCAGTCGCTTGCGTTCGACGGTGATAAACTCTGGATGGGATCGATCGATACGAATCGCCTCTACGCGCTCGATCCGCGGCAATGGACGGTTATCGAGGAAGCGAAGACGCCGGGGAAACCGTGGGGGATGACGGTCGTCGGCGACGAGATCCGCGTTATCTGCGGCGAAGGCGACGAAGACGATCGCATCATTCGCCGTTTCGTTCCCGGACACGGCTTCAAAACGCAGCACGCGATCGAATGTCCCGACAAGACCGGTTCGCAGCTCAGTTACGACGGAACGTGGCTCTACGTCAGTCAGTGGTACAATCGCCGGATTCTCGGCCTCGACGAACAGGGAAACGTCGTGCGCGAGATCGAGCTGCCGCGCGGAATCTGCGGTCAGTGTTACGTCGACGGAAACTTCTTTGTGGTGACGACCGACGACGAAGAGAGCGACGAGTATTTCCTCGGCAAAATCGGCGGCGATGGGACCGGCGGTTTTACCGACCTCGCCCGCATTCCATTCGCGGCTCGCGCGCTCGCTTACGACGGCGCGCGGTTCTGGACGAACCATCGGGAAGCCAACGAAATCGTCGCTTTCGAGACCTAGAAAGGGCCCTACTCTCATGCGTTTGTTCGCCGGAATCGTTTGCAGCGCGCTTCTCGCGAGTTGCGCGCGCGGCATGAACCCCTTCTCGCCGCTGCCTCCGTCGGTGCTGCCCGACGCGGGTGCTTACGCACTGCTCTACAGTTTCAAGTCGGGTGAGGACGCCGGCTACCCTTACGACAGCCTAACGCCGTTGAACGGCACGCTGTACGGCACGACCTATGGCGGCGGCGGCGGCTACGAGTGGGGCACGGTCTTCAAAGTCAGCAGCACCGGCGAGGAGCACGTGCTCTACCGGTTCAAAGCCGGGACGAAGGACGGCGCGCATCCATATGCGGGGCTGGTCGCCGTCAACGGCACGCTCTACGGAACGACCTATCAAGGCGGAGCAAGCGGTGCGGGTACCGTCTTTTCGGTCAGCACGTCCGGTGTCGAGCACATGCTGTATAGTTTCAAGGGCGGCAAGGACGGTCAGTATCCATATGCGCGGCTCCTCGACGTGAACGGCACGCTTTATGGAACGGCGTACCAAGGCGGAATCTATCCGGGCTGGGGCGTCGTCTTTAAAATCAGCACCAGCGGCGACGAGCACGTGATCTACAGCTTCAAAGCCGGCAACGACGGCGCGCATCCCTTCGCGGGCTTGATTGCCGTGAAAGGTCTGCTCTATGGAACGACCTATCAAGGCGGCACGAGCGCCGGGGGAACCGTCTTTCGAGTGAGCCCTTCGGGCGACGAGAAGGTGATCTACAGCTTCAAGGGCGGCTCGGACGGCCAGTATCCGTATGCGCGATTGCTCGACCTCGGCGGCACGCTCTACGGAACGACGTATTCAGGCGGAGTTTCGTATGGTTGGGGAGTCATCTTTAAAGTGAGCACGTCGGGCAAAGAGGACGTGCTTTACCGCTTCAAAGCCAACGCGGACGGCGCGCATCCATACTATGCGGGGCTTATCGCGCAAAACGGCATACTCTACGGCGCGACGTATCAAGGCGGCGTGAAAGGCGCGGGAACGGTGTTCTCGGAACGCCCGTCCGGCGGCAACGACCACGTGCTGCACAGTTTCAAAGGCGGCACCGACGGTCAGTACCCGTACGCCGGCTTGATCGCGCTCGACGGCGCGGTGTACGGTACCACCTACCAGGGCGGCGCGAGCGACGCGGGGACCGTTTTCAAGCTCTCGCTCTAATCTGACTTCGATAAAATGCGGTTCTTTCTCGCCCCGGTCTTCGCGAGTGCGATCTTTTTCGGCGCGATGCGCGCGGCCTGGGCGGGGCCGCCCTACCAGACTGACGACCCGGTGCCGGTCGCGTATCGCAACTACGAGATCTACATCGGTTACGAGGGCGAGTACCGGCCCGGAGATAGCGAAACCTCGTTGCCGTTTGCCGAAATCAATTACGGACCGCTTCCGAACGTGCAGATTTCGGGTTCATTTCCGCTCACGTTTACGACGAATCCAAACGGTCGCATACAATCCGGAGCAGGCAACGAAGACTTCGGCATCAAGTACCGCTTCATTCCCGAAGACGCATCGCGGCCGCAAGTCGCATTCTATCCGTCGATCGGCGTTCCGGCCGGGATCGAGTCGCCCGAAGCCGACGGCAGCACGCAGACGCTCTTCTTGCCGCTATGGGCGCAGAAAACGATCGGACGCGCAACGTTGTTTGGCGGAGGCGGCTGGGAGCGAAACTTCGGCGCCGGCAGCCGAAACTTCTGGTCCGGCGGTCTCGCGAGTACCTACGGGTTCTCGGACCGGATCGGTGCCGGCTTGGAGATCTACGCGACCGGTGCCGATCGGAGCGGCGAACGCGGTTCGACCAGTATCGGAATCGGCATGAACGACGACTACTCGGCGATCCACTCGGTGCTCTTCTCGATCGGGCAATCGATTGCGGGAACGCGAACCTTCCACGCATATCTCTCCTACGAACTGCGGCTGGGACCTGGGGAGGACACGTCCCCGGTTAAGCGGGCCTTAGAAACGCCCAGCGGCGGGATGGTTCCAATTCACTCGAGTGAACCCTAGCCTCACAGAAACGCGAGCATCGCAAAGTGAGAAAGGAAGTATCATGGCTTGCAAGGTTCGTCGCATTTGGATCGTCGGTTTGCTTGGTGCGCTTGCGGCGTGCAGCTCGGGATCGTCGACCCCGTCAACGAGCAACGCGCCGAACCCGAGTTCGACGACGGTGACGCTGATGTTGAAGGGGGGCGGCCTTTACGACCAGCCCGTGACGCTTTCCCGGTCAATCGTCAACGGCGGACCCACGGGCGTCATCCGCATATTGAGAACGGATCACACGGGTCAGGTCGTCTTTTCGAGTCTGCCGTCCTCGGGCCAACTCTGCGTCTATTCCTCCATGGTTGTCGGCGGCACGCTATATAAGGTCAGCCATTGCGCGCAACCGTTCCCGGCGAATTACGCGCTCAAGTATGGCCCGCACGTGCCGTAAGCACGAAGGGAAGATTCGGGTCGGCAGTCATTGAGAGCGGGTCGGTGCGCGTCGCGTCACGCTGATAGAAGGCCGCCGCGGCGATCATCGCCCCGTTGTCGGTACAGTACTTCGGAGGAGGAATGAAAGCCGGCACGCGGTCGCGCGTGCTCCAGGCCGTCACCGCGGACGCCAGCGCTGAGTTTGCGGCGACGCCCCCGGAGACCACGACGGCATTGTAGCGAGCTCGTTCAAAAGCCGATTGCAGTTGCGCCATCAAGGCATCGACCACCGCGGCTTGAAACGACGCGGCGACATCGGCAGGCGCGGCCTGGCGACCGGCGGGCGATTCGAGAAAATAGCGCACCGACGTTTTCAAACCGGAGAACGAGAAGTCGAGCGCGTCGCCTGCGGGGCGATAGCGCGGAAACGCATAGGCCTTCGGATTTCCCGTGCGAGCGAGACGGTCGAGTTCGGGGCCGCCGGGATACGGCAAGCCCAGCAGCCGCGCCGTTTTATCGTAGGCCTCGCCCGCGGCGTCGTCGTGCGTGCGTCCGAGGATGCGCATGCGCAGCGGCGAGTCGACGGCGACGAGTTGCGAGTGGCCGCCGGAGACGAGCAATGCGAGAAAGGGATAGGGCGGCCTCTCCGGGCGGTCGAGGAACGGCGCGAAGACGTGTCCGTGCAAATGGTTCACGGCGTACAGCGGTTTGTTCGATGCGAAGGCGAGCGCTTTGGCGCCGGCAACGCCCACGACGAGGCTTCCGATCAGCCCCGGTCCGGCGGTGACGGCAATCCCGTCGATTTCTTCGAGCGTCGTGCCTGCGCGCTCGAGCGCGTCTTCGACGGCCGCGGAGAGCAGCGCGACGTGACGCCGGCTTGCGATCTCGGGGACGATCCCGCCGTATTTGGCGTGGAACTCGTCCTGATTCGTCGCGACACTCGACAAGACGTCGCGCCCGTCGCGCACGACGGCCGTTGCCGTATCGTCGCACGAGGTTTCGATCCCAAGCAAAAGCATCGCGCTTGAAGTACGACGGCGACCGCATCCTTACCCCGAGCCGGCCGCCTGGACGTACATCCAAACGGCACGGTGAGGCGTTGAGTGAGCATGGCCCATCGGGATTCGTCGAGACCGTCGCGCGGATTTGACTTTACGCCGGTGTTGTTCGCAATCGTTCTCCTGTTCGTCGTCGTGGGGTCGCTTCAATTTTCGCGCAGCCTGGCCGGCGGTGAGCGAGGTTTGCTCTTATTTGAAAGGGCGTGCCCGATTCATAGCAGCGCACTCTAGCTTAACGGCTGGGCGTTGGAGATTTGACTACGCGGGTAAAGAAACGTACGATGGTTGACGTGAAGCTCAGCTCGGAGCAACGAGGTCGCGAGCACCTCGTTCAGTTCTACGGCAGTGACGACGCTCGGCTCGCGCGCAACGTCGCCCACTTTTTGAGCGAATCGCTGCGCCAAGGCGGCGCCGCGGTCGTCATCGCGAGCCCAGAGCGCCGCCAGGCCATTAGCGCCGGGCTGCTTTCCGGTTGCGTCGTCTGCCTTGACGACAAGGAAACGCTCGCTGGGTTTCTCGACAGCGATGGACGGCCTAACCCCGAACGATTCGATGCGACCGTCGGCGTACTCGTGAAGGAACTGCACGCAAAGTACGGCCGTTTGCGCGGTTATGGCGAAATGGTTGGCGTTCTTTGGTCGGAGAGATCGTTTGCTGCGGCAATCGCGCTAGAAGCTTTGTGGAACACTTTGATCCATTCGATCGGCTTCGATCTTTTCTGCGGCTATCCGATCGACGTGCTTAGCGAGGATTTCCAGTTCGCGTGCGTACACCCGTTGCTCGATTCTCACACGCGAGTCGTCCCAGCGGTCGCGCATAACTTCGACAACGCGATGCGGCGCGCGATGGACGACGTGCTGGGCAACCACAACGACGGATTGCGCTCGCTAACGCTTGCAAGATTCGCATCGCTCGACACGTTGGTCCCAACGGCCGAACAGACGATTCTCCGTTTACGCAGCACGCTGCCGCGCTATGCCGACGAGATCCTTGCCAAAGCGCAGGAGTACGCTCAGGCCTGATCCTTCGACAGGCTCAGGATGACATCCGACAGGCTCAGGATGACATCCGACAGGCTCAGGATGACATCCGACAGGCTCAGGATGACAAAGGGAGAACGGCGC
>Ga0210395_10004019_pt1 | contig 11294 bp, 9 predicted proteins | sample IncBWH4OmetaG_FD_150861 | JGI IMG/M metagenome (GOLD analysis project Ga0210395, IMG submission 150861) | Forest soil microbial communities from Barre Woods Harvard Forest LTER site, Petersham, Massachusetts, United States - Inc-BW-H-4-O ...
ATCGGCTGGGAAAGCAGCGACACCAGCGGCGACTGGAACATCGTGCCCGGCACCACGGCCAGCGACATCATGGGCTGCTTCACCCCCGAGGCGCTCCCCGTGCTATCCGCCCTGGCGAAGGGCTACGCGGTCTGCGACTACTGGTTTTCCTCCCTCCCGACCGAGACCCTGCCGAACCGCGCCTTTACCTGCGCCGGCACCAGCCAGGGCCACCTGGACGACGTCACCACCGTGTACACCTGCCCGTCCATCTTCGGCTCGCTGACCAAGGCGGGGATCAGCTGGGTATGTTACGGCTACAACAGCGACCCGCTCGTCAGGTACGACTTCCCCGATACCTCGAGCGCTCCCGCCGCGAACTTCGGGCAGTTCAAGGACTTTCAGGCGGCGGCCGCCGCGGGCACGCTGCCGGCGTTCAGCTTCCTTGAGCCGGACTTCTCCGCGACGGGCAACAGCCAGCACCCGAACTACGACGTGGCGCTCGGCGAGCAGCTCATCCACGACGTCTACGAGGCGCTGCGGGCCGGCCCCGGCTGGCCGGCGACGCTGTTCATTCTCACCTATGACGAGCACGGCGGCTGCTACGACCACGTGCCGCCGCCCTGGGGCGCCACCCCGCCGGACGCCACCGCCGGAGAGTTCGGCTTCGGCTTCGACCGCTTCGGCGTCCGGGTGCCCACGGTTCTCATCTCCCCGCTGATCGCACCCGGCACCGTCTACCGCGTCCCGGAGGACTCCGCCCCGCTCGACCACACCTCCATCCTGAAGACGATCGAGCAGCGCTGGAACATCCCGGCCCTCACCGCCCGGGACGCGGCCGCTCCGGGCTTCGGTGACGTCCTTACGCTGGCGGCACCGCGCGGCGACGACGTCCTGGCCGGCGTCACCGTCCCGGTCGCCACCGGCCCGAACCTGGCCGCGGGCACCGTCTCCCACCTGGAGGGGATCCGTGAGGATCTCGCCGCCCGGTTCAACGCGGGGGAGCTGCCCGGCGCCAGCCCCGTCGCTTCCGTCAGCTAGCTCCCTCGGCTGGCTCCCCTCAGGTAGCTCCCTCGGCTAGCTCCCGTCACAGCTAACCGGAGGAGCCGTGGGCGCGCGCGAGCGCGTCCACGATCGACTTGGCGCCGCCGTGCGAGGTGTGCCCGCCGTCCACCGGGATCTCCGCGCCGTTGAGATACGACGCGCGGGCGGACAGCAGGAACACGACCACGTCGGCGACCTCCTCGGGCTGTCCGATCCGGCCGGTCAGGGTCTGATCCACGCTCGACGCGACGAATACCGGGTCCGCGCCGTCCAGGATCGGCGTGTCGATCGGTCCCGGGTGGACGATGTTGACCCGGATGCCGCGCGGCGCGAGCTCCAGCGCGGCGGCCCGGGTCAGGCCGCGCAGGCCCCACTTCGAGACCGTGTAGGCGAGCGCGAAGTGCGCGGTCAGCCCGGCGATCGAGCCGATGTTGACGATGGCCGCGCCGTCGCGGGTGGGCATCAGCGGGGCCAGCGTCCGCATGCCGAGCATGGTCCCGGTCAGGTTGACCCCGATCACCCGGTCCCAGCTCGCCAGGTCCATGTCCAGCAGCCGCGCCCGGTAGGGCACGCCCGCGTTGTTGACCAGGCCGTGCACTGGTTCGCCGGACGACGCGAGGTGCGCGGCCAGGGCCGCCCACTGCTCCTCGCTCGACACGTCGAGGTGCACGTACTCCATCGTCCCCGGGCCGGCCGCGGTCAGCCGCTCGGCCAGGGCCTTGCCCTCGTCGTCGAGAATGTCGGCGCCGATCACCCGTGCGCCCTCGCGGACCAGGATCTCCGCCTCGGCCGCTCCCTGGCCCCGCGTCGCGCCGGTGATCACGATCCGCCGGCCGGCCAGTCCGTAGTCCATTTCCGTCCTCCCTCGCTACTTGCTGCTTCGCTACTCGCTGCCTCGCTACTGCTTCATGGGGTCGTGCATCAGCCCGGACCGCACATCCTCGCCGAGGACACCGAGCAGGTCCGCCGTGAACGCGCCGTCGACCAGGATGAACGCCACCCGAGCGGGCGCCGCCGACCTGTTCTCCCAGCGGTGGCTGGTGCCGCGCTGCACCACGACGTCACCGGCGCGCAGCACCGTCTCGCTGTCGTCGAGCACGAGCACGACCTCGCCGTCGAGCACTACCCCGTAGTCCACCGACTGGGTGCGGTGCACGGGCGAGACGACGCCGGGCGGGAGCTCGTTGATCCGGATCTTGGTGCCGTTCGGCGGCGGCGGCACACTCAGCGCGCCCAGCGCCGGGTCCGGCTCGGACGCCGCGATCGCGGCCGGCGCGGCAGCGGTCGACCAGATCTCGTAGAACAGCGCGCCGTCCGGCGCCAGGCGCGCCTCGGGGACCGGCCCATCGACGGCGAAGACGGAGACTCCGCGCTCGTCATGTCCGGTCACTACGCGGCGGGGAACAGTGGGCATCCGGGGGAACTCCCGCTTCGTTCGGCAAAAAGAGGCCATTCGCGCTCTATCTGAGCAGCACCCTCATCTCAGCACGGGGACGCTTCCGGGTCACTACCCGAGCGATTGGCGGTTCGGATGGCCCTCGGCTGTCTTCCTGTTAACGTGATCTCGTGCGGGCGATAGTCGTGACCGAAACCGGCGGCCCAGAGGTCCTGCGGCCGGGGGAGCGGCCAGAGCCGGTCCCGGGACCCGGTCAGGTGGTCGCCGAGGTGGCGGCCGCCGGGGTCAACTTCATCGACATCTACCGCCGCTCCGGCGTTTACCCCGTCGAACTGCCCATGGTGCCCGGCAGTGAGGGCGCCGGGACCGTGATCGCCGTGGGGGAGGGCGTCACCGAACTGGCGGCGGGCGACCGCATCGCGTGGAACGAAGGTCCGGGCAGCTACGCGCAGCGCGTCGCGCTGCCCGCCGCCGAGGGGGTCCCCGTCCCCCTCGACGTCGACCTCAAGATCGCGGCGGCTGCCATGCTCCAGGGCATGACCGCGCACTACCTGTGCCGGAGCACGTTCCCCGTCACCGAGGGGACCTGCGCCGTGGTGCACGCCGCGGCCGGCGGCGTCGGCCTGCTGCTGACCCAGATGATCAAGAAGTTCGGCGGCACGGTGATCGCGACCACGTCGACCGCCGCCAAGGCCACCCTGGCCAGGCAGGCGGGTGCCGACTACGTGACGGACTACGAGGAGTTCGGATCGGTCGTCCGGGACGTGACCGTCGGCCGCGGCGCGGACGTGGTCTTCGACGGCGTGGGCAAGGCCACCTTCGACGCCGGCCTGGCCGCCCTCCGGCCGCGCGGCATGATGGTCTTGTTCGGCGGGTCAAGCGGCCAGGTTCCGGCGTTCAACCTGCAGCGGCTGAACAGCGGCGGCTCCCTCTACGTCACCCGGCCGACCCTGGTGCACTACATGGCCGACCGCGCCGAGTTCCTGTGGCGCGCGGGCGACCTGTTCGAATGGATCGCCAGGGGCCAGCTCGACGTGCGCATCGGCGCGGAGTACCCGCTGGCCGACGCGGCCCGCGCGCACGCGGACCTGGCCGCCCGCCGCACCACGGGCAAGCTCCTGCTCATCCCCTGAGTCCCCTGAGCGGCCCTGACCGGGTGATCCGGCGACCCGCGTTCACCGACACGCGTGTCGGTTATCTCACTAGGCGCACGCGACCGGCGGCCCGCAGCAGCACTACTATCGGATGACCCAGCCGGAAAGCCGCGTGAGGAGCAGCCGTCGTGACATTGCTTGAGCGCATCAACGGCCCGCGGGACCTCAAGGAACTCAGCCAGGAGCAGCTCGGCGTCCTGGCCGCGGAGATCCGTGATGTCCTGGTGGAGACGGTGACAAGGACCAGCGGCCACCTCGGGCCGAACCTCGGCGTCGTCGAGCTCACCATCGCGCTGCACCGGGTCTTCGAGTCGCCCAAGGACAAGCTGATCTTCGACACCGGCCACCAGTCGTACGTGCACAAGCTGCTGACCGGCCGCTACCCGCAGTTCCACACGCTCCGCCAGTCCGGCGGCCTGTCCGGCTACCCGAGCAGGACCGAGTCCGAGCACGACCTCGTGGAGAACAGCCACGCCTCCACGTCGCTGTCCTACGCCGACGGCATGGCCAAGGCCTACAAACTGCGCGGCGAGTACGACCGCACGGGCGTCGCGGTGATCGGCGACGGCGCGCTGACCGGCGGCATGGCCTGGGAGGCGCTGAACAACATCGCCGTGGCCCGGGACTCACGGCTCGTCATCGTCGTCAACGACAATGGCCGGTCCTACCAGCCGACCATCGGCGGCCTCGCGAGCCACCTGTCGTCCATGCGGGTCAGCCAGCGCTATGAGCAGGTCCTGGATCTCATCAAGACCACGGTCACGAGCACCCCCATCGTCGGCAGCCCGCTGTTCGGCGCGCTGCACGGCGCGAAGAAGGGCCTGAAGGACTTCCTGCAGCCCCAGGTGCTCTTCGAGGACCTCGGCATCAAGTACATCGGCCCGATCGACGGCCACGACGAGCAGATGACCGAGCACGCGCTCCGCCAGGCCGCCGAGTACGGCGGCCCCGTCCTGGTGCACGCGATCACCCGGAAGGGCTTCGGTTACGCCCTGGCGGAAGAGAACGAGGAGGACTGCCTGCACCAGGTGCCGGGCACGGCCGGCAAGCCGGCGGCGAGCACGGGCGGCACGACCGCTGGCGGCGCCGCCGCCAAGCCCGCCAAGCGCTCCTGGAGCGAGGTCTACGGCGACGAGATGGTCGCGGTCGGCGCCCGCCGCCCCGACGTGGTGGCCATCACCGCCGCGATGCTCCACCCGGTCGGCCTGGCCCCGTTCAAGGCCGCCTACCCGGACCGCGTCTATGACGTCGGCATCGCCGAGCAGCACGCGGTCACCATGGCGGCCGGCCTGGCGATGGCGGGCCTGCACCCGGTCGTGTCGGTCTACGCGACGTTCCTGAACCGGGCGTTCGACCAGCTGCTGATGGACGTCGCGCTGCACAAGCTGCCGGTCACCGTCACCCTCGACCGGGCGGGCGTCACCGGCCCGGACGGCGCCAGCCACAACGGGATGTGGGACGGCTCGATCCTGCAGGTCGTCCCCGGCCTGCGGGTCGCCGCGCCGCGCGACGGCAGCCGCATCGCGGAACTGCTCAACGAGGCCATCGCGGTCAGCGACGGGCCCACGGTCGTCCGCTGGCCCAAGGGCAACGTCGGCGCCGAGGCCGACGCGGTGGGCAAGCTCGGCAGCATGGACATCCTGGCCACGCCCGCCGACGGCAACGCCACGGACGTGCTGCTGCTCGGCGCCGGCCCGATGGCCGTCACCTGCGTTGAGATCGCCAGGCGACTCGGCGATCACGGCATCGGCGTGACGGTCGTCGACCCGCGCTGGGTCAAGCCGGTTGACCCCGCGGTGGCCGGCGAGGCGCGCAAGCACCGTCTCGTCGCGGTCGTCGAGGACAACGGCCGGGCCGGCGGGTTCGGCGACGCGGTGGCCAGGCTGCTGCGCGACCACGACGTCGACGTCCCGGTCAAGACGTTCGGCCTCGCACAGGAGTTCCTGAACCACGGCACCCGCGACGAGATCCTCGAGGCGGCCGGCCTGACCCCGCAGCACCTCGCCCGCCAGCTCACCGAGGCCGTCGCCCGGCGCACCCCGGGGGCGACCGAACACGGCACCGGCGGACCCGGGACAACGCGGGACACGCAAACCCCCGCATCCCGGCCATCATCGACGCAAGAGCGGCTGCCCGAGTAGCCTAGGGCGTTATGCAGGAATCTCCCGGGGGAACGACCCCCCGCGCGCTCCGGTTGAGAGTTGCCGTGGTCGGGTCGGGCCCGGCAGGCCTGTACACGGCCGAGGCCCTGATCAAGCAGTCCGCCCTGCTCCCCGGTCCGGTGGAGATCGTCGTCGACGTGCTCGACCGGCTCCCGACGCCGTACGGCCTGGTCCGCTACGGTGTCGCCCCCGACCACAAGTCGATCAAGTCGGTCGCGAACTACCTGCGCCGTGTCCTTGAGTCCCCGGGCGTCTCATTCGTCGGCGGCGTGCACTTCGGTACCGACGTGACCCGCGAGGACCTGCTGGGCGCCTACGACGCGGTCGTGTACGCCACCGGGGCGATGCGCGACCGCCGCCTCGGCATCCCGGGCGAGGACCTGCCGGGCAGCTACGCCGCGACCGACTTCGTCAACTGGTACTGCGGTCACCCCGACATCGCCGCCGACGCCTTCACGCTGGACGCCGAGTCGGTCGCGGTGATCGGCGTCGGCAACGTCGCGGTCGACGTCGCGCGCATCCTCGCCCGTGACCCGGCCGAGCTGGAGGAGACGGACATCCCCGAGCCGGCGATGGCCGCGCTGCGCGCTTCCAAGGTCCGCGAGGTGCACGTCATCGGCCGCCGCGGCCCCGCCCAGGCCAAGTTCACCACCAAGGAGCTGCGCGAACTCGGTGAGCTCGGCGGCGTCGCCACGTCCGTCGACCCCGCCGAGTTCGACTTGGAGGGCGCCTTCGACCTGTCGGGCGAGTCGGTCGCCCTCGCGTCGGGCGACCGCCGGGTGCGCGGCAACCTGGTCGCCATGACCGGGTGGGCGGGCGCGTCGGCTGAGGCGGCCCGCAAGCTGCGGCTCCGCTTCTGGTTGCGGCCCGTCGAAATACAAGAATCATCATCGGGAACGACGGGTGGTCTGCGCCTGGAACGCACGCGTCTGTCCGCCGAGGGGAAGTTCGAGGGCACGGGTGAGTACGAGACCCTGGACGCGCAGATGGTCCTGCGCAGCGTGGGCTACCAGTCCGTGCCGCTGCCCGGCGTCCCGTTCGACGCCGCGACGCACACCGTACCGAACGCCGCTGGCCGCGTCCTGTCGGAAACCGGCGAGCCGCTGCCGGGCGAGTACGTGGCAGGCTGGCTGAAGCGCGGCCCGACCGGCGTCATCGGCACCAACAAGGCGGACGCCGCCGAAACCGTCCAGGCCCTGCTCGCCGACCTGGCCGGCGGTCCCGCCCTCGGCGAGTCGAAGCTCCCGCGGCCCGGCCTGCTGCGCCGCCCCGACGCGCCGGCCAATGACGCGGACGCTGATGACGCGGGCTCCGATGGCACAGGCACAGGCTCTGCTGGCACAGTCTCCGATGACACGGCATCCGCTGACCCGGGCCCGCTGTCCGGTGTCCTGGCGGACCGCGGCGTCGAGCCCGTCTCGTACGCCGACTGGCTGCGCATCGAGGAGGCGGAGGCGGAGCTAGCCCGCGCCCTCGCCCGCGGCGACCGCGTCAAGCTGCCCAGCAACGAAGCGATCTGGTCCGCCGCCGGCCGCCAGCCGTAACGCGCCGGGGCTCTTAGCCCGTAAGGACCCGCGGTGGAAGGGATCGCCCGTCCGCGACTAGTGCTCCGCATCACTGACCCCAGAGGCACCAAGATATTACGATCCACCTCCCGATCTTGCGATTGAGTGTCACAATCCGTAAGAATGTCATCACCCCTCGGCATGATGGAGTTGCGGCGCGGAACCTGAATGGGCGCGGTTCCGGGGACCGGTGGCCGCGTGCGTGCCACCGAATGTTCGGCGAAGGGACTGGATCATGCGGGACTGGGGGGGTGTTCTCGGGACGCAGCACCTGCTGCTCGCCGAGACGCTGGGGCTAGCGATGGCACGACGCGCGGCGGAGATACTCGACCAGCACCGCGCGGCACTGACCGGGGGGACCGGCAACACCGGCGGCACCGACCGTGCTCGTGGTACTGATCCCGCCGACGACGAGCGGTTCGCCGCGGACAACGCTATCTTCACCGCGGTGCTCGATGCCGCGAACGAGTGCCTCGGCCGCTTCGACGCCAGGCCCGCCGACGACCGCTGGTGCGACGCACTGCTCCAGCTGATCCAGCTAGCCCAGTTCGCCGCCGACCAGGGCGGCCCGGCCGGGTGCGTCGACGCCATCGGCCCGGTTGGGCCCATCGGCCGGGCACACGGAGTGGCCAGCTAATTCACGTCCTGGCGGGCGGTACGGGCGCACGCTTGGCGGCCCCGCGAACGGGTACTTCACCGTGTTGACCTGGTTGAAATCACCGTGTTGACCTGGTTCAAATTTTCCTATTAAGATCATCAAAAATATGGAAAATATGTGGCCTGGACCGCATGAATGAGGGCTGCCCGGGTACGGGTCGGCTCGATTAGGGCCACACGGAAGCGGGCACCAATGATGCTCGCACGGACAACTGCATGCGAGGACGGGGGGCGCACCATGGCACTGCCGGACTTTCTGGTGGCCGGCGTTCCCAAGGCGGGGACGACGGCGCTGCACGCCGCGCTATCGAGCCACCCGGGGCTGTACCTCTCACCGATCAAGGAACCGAAGTTCTTCCTGACCGACGGGCCGCCGCCGACCAAGGGCGGTCCGGGGGATGCGCTCACCTACCGTGAGCACGTCTGGCAGCGGGACGCGTACGAGGCGCTGTTCGACGCGGCACCCCCCGGAACGCTCCGGGGGGAGGCGACACCGCTCTACCTGTACGACCCGGCGGCGATGCCGAGGATCCAGGCCCTCATCCCGGACGCGAAGCTCATCGTTGTCATCCGGGACCCGGTCGAGCGCGCGCACTCCAACTGGGCCCATCTCTGGTCGGCCGGCCTGGAGCCGATCGGCGATTTCGTCAGCGCCTGCGCCGAGGAAGAGCGGCGGATCGAGGCGGGCTGGGCGTCGTTCTGGCATTACACCGGCCTGGGCAGGTACGGCGAGCAACTGGAGCGCACGTTCAGCCTGTTCCCGCGCAACCAGGTGCTCGTGTTGCGCTACCGGCTGCTGATCGACAGTCCCGCCCTGACGCTGGACCGGATCTGCGGCTTCCTCGGCACCGACACCGAAGTCCTCACCGAGATCCCCCGGGAGAACGTCACCGCGCAGCCCAAAGAGACGCATCTCCACCGGGCCGTCTCGGCCGGCCTGCGCGTCAGTGACGCCATCGGACGGCTGCTTCCCGGCTCGGTGGCCACCCCGGTGACACACCGGCTCGAACGGTTCCTGCAGCGCGACCGCCGCGAGCGCCAGCCGCTGACCTGGGAGCAGCGCCAGGCGCTGCTCCCGAAGTTCGAGGCCGACATCAGGCTGCTCGAACGGACCCTCGGCGAGGATTTCGGCGAGTGGCTCGCCCCGCGCGACCGCTCGGGCAGCATGGTCGGCGCCCGTCCGCCCGGCCAAGGCCAGGCCAAGAACGGCATGCCCCGCTAGCCGCGGCTACGGCATGCCCCGCTAGCCGCGGCTTGCGTACGCCCGCCGCCGCGCCTGCTTTGCCCAGCGAACCACTTCCACCGCCAGATAACAGCAAGATGGACGCCGAGGCCAAAGAGCGCGGGTCTTTTTCCACACCCGAGTGTGGAAAAAGACCCGCGCTAAACGGCGCCACCTAACGCGGCTGAGATAACAGCAAGAAGCGCTCGCGCCAAACGGGTGCCTCGGGGCGTTGCTAACGCAGCTCGGTCACCAGGGCGTGGGAGCCGTCTGGCTGGGCCAGTTCGTAGTACAGCCGGGTGCGGCCGTCCGGCAGCTGGACGAGGTCCAGGTAGCGCAGCGCGCCGCCGGCGTGCGGCGATGACGCCGCCGGGCCCGCCCCGTCCCCCGACGTCGCGATCAGCGCGGCGGGGTCGCTGCCGACCGCGACGCCGGTGCGCTCCTCGAAGTTCTCCGCGGCGGTCGCCCGGCCGTCGTAGTACGCCGTCACCTGGTCGCCGTCCTGGACGACCGCGGTGACCCGGGCGCCACGCGCGTCCCACTCGCCCGGCCGGCCAGCCAGCGCCGTGCCCTGCCAGGTCCAGTCAAGGCCGTCCGCGCTCGTCGCGTACTCGGTCCACATCTGGTCGGTCTCCAGCGGGTCGGCGAGCGGGTGGATGGTCGCCCACATGTGCCACTGGCCGTCGTGGTACTGGATCACCTGGTCCTTGACCGCGCGCTTGCGCACGTCGCCGGGGAGCACGACGGCGCGGCGGGTGACATCGAACTCCGCCGGATGCGCCGCGTCGGTCGCCTCAACCCGCCAGTGCTTGGTGCCCGCCGTGGCGCAGCTCAGGTAGAGCCGCCACCCGCCGTCGGGAAGCCGGACGAGTTCCGGCCGCTCCAGCGACTCGGTGTCCATCTCGTCCTTGGTGACGACGGCGATGGGGTCGCCGAAGGACACGCCGTCCGCGGCAAACGCGATCCCCACGGCGTAGCCGCGGCCGCTGCCGACCGGACGGCGCAGCCGGTAGGCGAGGTAGACGCCGCCGTCGGCCGCGACGGCGGACGGACCGCCGGCCCAGAACCCGGAACCCGAACCCGGTGCGGCGACAGCGATAACCGCCTCATCCGGCCGCGGGATTAGCACGTCACCATCGCTACTTACCATGTCGAAATTATAGACAATCTGTGCTCGGGGGGAATGCGGATACTCGCCGTAGCGGGAACGGTGGGACGCGAGCGCCGAGATGAGCGCCGCACCTCGATAATATGCACCGGAGCGCACCGCGCGTGACCAGATCAGTAACCGTTGCCCTACTGGTATCCGCGCAGGTCGCAGGCGCCGATGACACTCTGGCACTAGGCAAGGCGGCCACCGAGGGGTGAAGATGGGCGAGAAGGGCTTGATCGTCGCAAGGGGGCACGATGAGCGCAACCGCCCGCCTCGGGGCGGTACTGGCCGTTGTCCTGATGTTTGGTGTCACCGCGGTGCTGGCGATCGCCCTCACCCGGGGCGTGCCGGTGCGCGCCTCGCTGATCTCGGTCAGCCAGCCGGGCAGGCACCACGCGGCCGCCGGAATCGGGCCAGGACGGTCGGGGTCGCCCGTTTTCACCCGGCGCGGCACCGGGGAAAATGGGAGCCATGAGCGTCAGCGAGACCGGGGTCAGGCGGGGCGGCTCGCCAGCCCCAGCAGCTAATGACCAGCAAGAGTCACTGGAGACACCGGACACGGACACCGGCAAGGCGCAGCGCGCCGAGTTGCCCGCCGACCGCTTCCTCGACCGGGAAGAGAGCTGGGTCCGGTTCAACCAGCGCGTGCTCGAGCTGGCCGAGGCGGAGCAGACCCCGCTTTTGGAGCGGGTGCGGTTCCTCGCCATTTTCGCCTCCAACCTGGACGAGTTCTTCATGGTCCGGGTGGCCGGCCTCATGCGCCGGATGGCCGCGGGGTTCCCGGTCAACATTCCCTCCGGGCAGAACCCCGCCGAGCTGCTGAGGAACACCCTCACCAAGTCAGGCATGCTCGCGACCAGGCACGCGGACGTGTTCACCGACCTGATCAAGCCCGAGCTCGCGAACCGGGGCATCGAGATCCTCCGCTGGAAGGAACTGACCGCCACCGAGCGCACCGAGCT
>Ga0210395_10004022_pt1 | contig 11292 bp, 9 predicted proteins | sample IncBWH4OmetaG_FD_150861 | JGI IMG/M metagenome (GOLD analysis project Ga0210395, IMG submission 150861) | Forest soil microbial communities from Barre Woods Harvard Forest LTER site, Petersham, Massachusetts, United States - Inc-BW-H-4-O ...
TTCGAAGGCTTTGATATCGGGCACGCGAAAGCCGATATGATCCATGCCCGGCTGCTCGATGCCGGCGCCGTTGAACGAGGAAATCTTCCACGGCACGATCGCCATGGTCATGCGGCCGTCGGTCAGATGATAGCCGCCTTCCTCGGACGGCAGGTTGCGGGCCTCGAGCTCGAACAGGTCGGTGTAGAAATCGGCGAGCCGCTCCGCCTCGCGGGCGCGGATGGCGAAATGGCTGAAGGTGGTTTCCTGCTTCCACTCGCCCTTGTTCCAATCATCCTTGGCATAGACCTCGGCGCGGTTCTCATGGCCGGGCTGCGACAGGTCGAAATAATTGCCGGCCGGCTCGTGGGCGCTGTAGCTGGCGAACGGCCGGTTGCCCGGCCGCTTGACGATTTCGATGTCGGGATATTTTTTCGCGACTTTGCTGCGCACCTTATCGAGGTCTTCCACCTCGATGCCGAAATGATCGAGGCCGGCCTTGCGGCCGCCGCGCCGCGGAATGAGCGTCATGCCGACATAGCCATCGCCGACCGAAATGGCGCCGATCTCGCGCGCGGTGTCGCCGGACGCCTTCAGCCCGAACATGGCGCGATAGAACATGCCAAGGAGCGTGTAGTGGTCGCTGGTAATGGCGAGATGATTGAGCTTACCGAACATGATGGTTCCTCATTTTGAATTGCCAAATCAGTCGACGAGATGCGTGAGGCCGGGCACCACGATCTTGTCGGGTGTGATGTCGGTTTTGATGTCGCCGAGCGCCTTCATGGCGTTGATCAGGTTCTGCATGCGCGAGCGCGAGATGGCGTTGGTCGGCGCAAAATAATTGATCTTGCGCAGAAAGTCGTAGCTGCGCTCGACCGGCGCGCGCGCCGATTTCATCTCCTTGACCAGGATATCGACCGCCTCGGTGCGCTTGGCCGGATCGTCGAACCAGGCGACGCTCTTGTCGATGACCGCGAGCAGTTTCACCAGCGTATCGTGGTGCGCTGCCGCATAGGCGAGCGAGACGTCGGTGCCGGAGAACGGCAGGTCGGGCGCATAGTCCATGATCAAGCCGACGCTGTGGAAGCCCGAGTCCTCGGCGAAGAAGCTGACCGGCGGCGCCAGCATGGTGGCGTCGGCGGCGCCGGATTTGAGCGCCGCGAAGCGGCCCGCGGTATTGCCGACCACGGTGATGTCGTAGTCGCCGTCCTTCAGTCCGTTGGCCTGCATGATGCGGTCGAGATAGACGCGGTTGATGTCGGCCAACCCACCGATGCAGATGGTCTTGCCCTTGAGATCCTTCACCGTGGCGATGGTCGGCTTGGCCATCATCTCGTAAGCGGAAACCTGGCCGACGATGCGTAAGAGGCCGACCGGCGCGCCTTTCTCGACCGCATGAATCGGCTCGACCACGCCGACGTCGGCAACCATGTCGAGGGAGCCTGCGGACAGCTGCTGCACCAGGCCGGAAGCGGTCGGCACATAGATGACATCGAGCGTAATTCCGGCTTCGGCGAAAAAGCCTTTCGCGATGCCGATATACCAAGGCCAGCCGACCGCATTGGCGGCGCCGATCATTCCGGTGGTGATGGTCTCGGCGGCCTTGCCCGATGGCGCCCCCAGCGTCAGCGCGCAACACAGCGCGCCGATGAATTGCGTCAGTCGCGACGAAGCCATGGCCGTTCCTTCCTATTTGTCCGCGCTTCTTATGTCGCGGTGTGCCTTACCTTGCCGGTTTCGCTGGCTTGCGACAATGCGGCGGAGCGTCGTTCAGGCCGCCGGCGAACGGCGCGGCACCAAAAGGTTGCCGGTGAACATTTGCACCACTTCGTCGTTCTGATTGAGCGTCGTGTTCTTCACCCGGATCATGCCGCGATCGGGCTTCGATTTCGACGGCCGTACTTCGAGCACTTCGCTCTTGACCCGCAGTTCGTCGCCGGGCCGCACCGGCAGCGACCAGCTCAACTGGTCGAAGCCGACGCCGAGAATACCTCCGGCCGGCCTGAATTCGCCGTCGACCATGAGCCGCATGGTCATAGCGGCGGTATGCCAGCCGCTGGCCGCCAAGCCTTTGAACGGAGATTTTAGCGCCGCGACTTCGTCGAGATGGTAGAATTGCGGATCAAACTCTTTGGCGAAGGCGATCATCTCTGCCTTGTCGACGCGCTTGCGGCCGGACAGATAAATCTGCCCCACGGCGTAATCTTCCAGATATTGTACGCTCATCGTATTACCGGCTCCCGCTTGAACCACGCGCCGCCGGCCACCGCCGCGGCGTTGATCAGGCCGAAGGTAGCAAGCGCAACCGACAGCGCAATAAAAACCGCCGTGAGATTGCCGGTCCAGCGTAGCGCCAAATAGCCGCCGAGCGCCGCGATGATCAGGCGCGCCAGGTTGGCGAGGAACGGCCACAACAGGCGGCCGGCGCCCTGTGAGGCGAAGTAGAGCGCCATGCCGAGCCCGAACAGCCCATAGGCCGGGCCGACCACACGCAGGTAGCGCGCGCCGGCATCGAGCATTGCCGGAGCTGTGTCGAACAGCGAAAGCCACGCGACCGGAAATGCGGCAGCGCCAAGCCCGATCAGTTCGCAGAGCGCGGCGGCGATGACGGCGCCGATCCAGGCCACGCGCAGGGCGCGATCGCGGCGGCCGGCGCCGATATTGGTGCCGACCATGGCGACCAGCGGGCCGCCGAGACCGAACACCAGCGGGATCAGCAAATATTCCAGCCGCGAGCCGGTGCCGTAGCCGGCGATTGCCGCCGGGCCGAACGCGCCGACGAGACCCGTGGCGATGACGATGGTGAGATTGGTCTGCACGGTGATCAGCGCCGCGACCGCGCCGACGCGCAAAATGTCGGCGAACAGCGGCCAACGCAGGTGGACGCCGAACAGGGAAAGCTGCACGATGCTGCGTCTGGAGCGTAGATAGACCGCGAGCGCCACGCTGCCGATGGCGTAATAGATCAGCACCGCAACGGCGCCGCCGGCGACGCCGAGCCGCGGGAACGGGCCGAAGCCGAAGATCAGGCACGGTGACAGCGGGATCAGCACGGCGACGCCGATGACCGTGACGAGCGCCGGCACCGCCATATTGCCGGTGCCGCGAATGACATTGGCGAGCGAATTGAACAACCAAACCAGGATGGCGCCGGCAAAGACGACGCCGGAATAGGTCAGCGCGGCGTCGAGCGAAGCCCCGCTGCCGCCCATCGCGGTGTAGAGCCATCGCCCGCCGAGCAACAGCGCAACCGTGAAGGTGAGGCCGAACAGGAGCGCGATGACCAGCGCATGGAATGCCAGCGCATCGGCATCGGCGCGGCGTCCGCCGCCGAGCGCGCGCGCAATCGCCGACGAAATGCCGCCGCCCATGGCGCCGGCCGACATCATCTGCATCAGCATGAGCAGCGGAAAAACCAGCGCGACGCCGGCCAGCGGATCGGTGCCGAGCTTGCCGATGAAATAGGTCTCCACCAGGCCGACGGACGTTTGCGCCAGCATCACCAGCACGTTCGGCGCGGCGAGCCGGATCAGCGTCGCGGCAATCGGCCCTTCGATCAGCGCGCGGGTACGAGGATCGTATTTGGCTTTGTCCGCAACGGCCGCCGCCGCCGCGGTCAGCTGCGGCGCGGGGGAGGCGAGGCCTACTGACGACATGCCGGCGCTCCGTTATCTGCGACAGTTCGTTGCCTTGAACAGCTTACCATATAGGAGTATATACGCCTATATCAAGCAAGCGAGCAAGACGGCCATGCATCCTGTTTCGACCAACCCCGCGGCTTGCAATTGCCTGGCGTTGCGCCAGGCGACGCGCCATGTCACGCAATTCTACGACCAATTCATCAGCCCGCTCGGGTTGCGCGCCACCCAGTATTCGATTCTTGCAAGGCTGCAGCGCAAAGGCGCGATGACGATCAATACGCTCGCCGCCGAACTGGTGATGGACCGCACCACTTTGGGCCGGAATATCCTGCCGTTGCAGCGCGACGGCCTGATCGCCGTCGGGCCGGGCAAATCCGACCGGCGCAGCAAGGAGCTTCGGCTGACGGGCGCCGGGCTCAAGCGTTTCCAGGCCGCACAGAAAGGCTGGACCAAAGCGCAAGGACAGTTCGAACGCGCCGTCGGCGCCGAGCGCGCCAAGGCGCTGCGCACGTTGCTGGAAGACGTGACGTCGCGCGAGTTGACCTAGGGCACAGACCAACTCAATTCGCTTTGCCCGGCATCGGCGGCGCCGAAAGGCTTCACTTTGCCGGCGCGGTCTTCGTCACGCCCACCGTGGTCAAGTCTTGCCAATTCGCCGGGGCGAAGGTCGTCGTCTGGCCTTGCACCGTCGACAGCGACCCACTGGCAAACAAATGCTGTTTGCCGCTGCTGTCGAGCGCGCTCAGATGCAGCTCGAAGACCGCGGTGTCGCCGCTGTGCGCGTAGGCCACCGTGGACAAGTCGGCGCTGAAGCTCACTGTGTGCTTCATGCCCGCGGCGGTGCGCACCAGCAGTGTCGCAAAGCGCGGCGAGCCGTCCGTGCCGCTCGCCATGACTTCGGCGCGCAGCGCCGCCCCGGCGCCGCCGGTCTGGAAGCTGAACGACCGCCCGGCGGTGTCGATGGTGACTGTGTCGGTTTGTCCGACGGCGGTGGCGCAGGTGAGGCTGACGCCGAACGGCCGCCCGAGGACGACCATGCCGTAGGTGCCGGCGACCTTGCCTTTGACCTGGTGGATATAGGTCGCGCCCGGCTTGATGATCAGCGTCGTGCCATGATCCGATGCGGCCTTGGCGAAGCTGAACGGCACGGCGGCGACGCGCGTCTGCGGATCGGGGTTCAGGCTGCCGTCGCTGCGGAACAGCGTGTGGCCGCTGGCATCGCTCAATTGCGCGGTTTCGACGCTGCCCGTGACCGGCACCGTGGCCGGCATGGTCGGATCGGGCGAGCCGGAGCCGAACACCGCGACGCCGCCGGCCTGCAGCAGGTGCCAAAGCGTGGAGGCTACTCCAGGCATGCTTGGGATTTGCGGAATGATCGAGGTCGACCCTGGAATCAGCGCATGGGCGTCGCCGCTCCACGAGGAGCCGGCCGGCGGCGGCCACGAACTGGCGTTCATCGGAAAGCTCCAGGACCCGTTACCGCTGACGACGATCTGGCTGAGCTGCAAGGCACCCAGATGTGTTTTGCCGGAGCCGTCGGAATCCTCGTCGGAGGTGTATTCCTCGTTGGGGTCGTAGACATCGATGATGAATCCCGCCGGGTCCTGTGGATTCGGCTCGATATCGTAGGCGATCATGGCGTGACCGTCGGTCAAGCTGTTGCGGATGCAGACCAGGGGATCATCGCCCTTGTTCAGGCAGGACGTGATAGTCGAGCGGATCGAGGCGGCCGATGCGCCGGTGGTCGGCAACGCTGCGTTGAGGTAATAGCCCAGCCATTGGTCGCTCATCTGGGCGATGTGCTGGACGTGGATGAAATCATCGAGCGGCCCGCTCGGCCCCTGCGGGGTCGGGTTCTTGTAAGTCCACGGCATTTCAAGCGTGTTCGTGGTCGGCAAGTCCGCCGTATCTGCCGCGCCCCACGCATTGTTCATGATGCGTAGGGTTGAGAGCGAAATGCCAAAGCACAGATCGTTGCCGCTGAGGATGGCATTGACCAGCGGCAGGTAGATGATGTCCGCCCACAGATTGCGGATGTCGCCGAACGGGGTGGACCAATAAGTGGCGTCGTGGCCGTAGAGCTCGGTGAGCTGGTCGTAGCTGAAACCTCCGGCGTTGTAATTCTTGAAGGGATAGCCGTAGCTGTTGCGATAGCTGCCGACCGTCAGCGGCATCGGCGCCGGAACGGCGCTGCCGTCCGGCCGGATCAAGCCGAAAGGGTTTTGATTTGGCCAAGTCGTGTTGCTCTCGCTGGTCGCGCCAGTGGTGGCGTTGCGTGGCACGGTGACGGTGATCTGGGTGGTCGTCATCTGCGCCGGTATGGCCTTGGCTTGGTCGTTGCCGAACCGCACCTGGGTGCCCTGGCAGAAGCCGACGCCTTTGATGATGAGCGACGTGCCCGACTGCAGCGACATCGGCGTGTATACATTGGGCTGGCTGATGCTGGTGATTGCGGTCGCGGCAGCGACGACGGTCGCCGCCTGTGATGCCTTGAAGCCGGTCATCTCGGCGGTGATGGTGATCGGGATGGTGCCGGCCGGCTGCGTCGTCTCGCTGAAAGTCAGCGTCGCGGCGGTCTGGTTCGGCAGCTGCAGCGTGGCGGGATTGATGTCGCACGTCACCGCGGCCGGCAGGCCGGTGCAGCTGAGCTTCACCGACGTGCCGGCCGGCAATCCCGGCATGGGCACGAGCTTGACCGCCATGACGCCGGGCGTGCACGGCGCCACCGCCACCGTCGGCGCGAAGCCGGGCTGAACCTGCAGGACGAAAGGCGCCACGACGGTGATCCAGCCGGTCGCGGTGCGTGGCTTGGGGCCGACTGCCGTGTTCGCCGGCGTGCCGGTGATGGTGTAGGTGTGTTGCGTGACCGGCGGCGCGGTGCTGGCGGCATCGACCGTGATGGTGAAGGAGTCGCTCGTGCCGCCGACCGCGGCGGGCGAGAATGTCAGCGTCACGCCCGACGGCAGCGTCGGGCCTGCCGACAAGGCGATCGCGCCGCTCGACCCGCCCTGGCGGAACAGCGTGCAGTTCTGGGTGACCTTGCCGCCGGCGCTGACGGTGATGTTGGAGTTGTTCAAGAGGAAATCCGGCGTTGCCGCGGCGACGGTGTCGTAGCTGATGCTGCTCAGCCAGATCATGTTGCCGTTGACGGCACCCTGGATGAGGATGAACACGATATTGGCGCTTGAGGAGACGACGCTGAGCGTCACGCCGGCGGCGTTGGCCTTGACCGCGCCGGTCGAGGTCGCGACCTGGTTGCCTTCGATGTCGTAGGCGGTGAGGCTCGGCGCCGCGTCGGTCTCGCTGCCGACCACGATGCTGACGTGCTGATGCGCGCTGTTGAGTTTGCCCAACGCCGCGACGGTGGCAAATTCGCTGCCGCCCTGCAGCACCGCGGCTTGGCTGCCGGTCGCGCCGGGCGGCGACTTGCGGGTGATGAACACGGCGTATCCGGTGGTCGGAATCTTGCTCCCCGACGGCAGCGCCGGTGGATTATCGAGAAAATCCAGCCCGTTTTCCTGGGTGGGGATGCTGTTGTACTGGTTGGTCACGATGACCCCCAGGCCGAGGGTCGGAGGTTGGAAGTTTATGACGGTGTCAGCCATGGCTGTTTTCCTTAGCCCCAATGCGCTGCGCCATCCGCAGCACTTCGACAAATGTGAGATCGGTGCGTCGGTGGTTTGCGCCGGCGCGGTGAAGCAACGAAAATGAATGTCCGTGTGAGAGTCGGGAGACGTTCACAAAAACTGCGTGAAGATGTGCAACGCGTACAGGTAGAAAAGTTACACCAATTCCCGGCCGAAGGAAAGTGGGAAGCAACCGTAGTTGCCGACGGTAAGTTATTACAGTCGTGCAATCGAACGATGCCAGGCGCGGCTCAGGGGCCGCCTACAGCGCCGCCACCGTCTGCACTTCGAGCAGATAGTCCGGGTCGGCCAGCCGGCTGATGATCAGCAGGGTGTTCGGCGGATAAGAATTTCCAGGAAACATCTTTGGAAATTCCCGGCCGCGATACGCCCGAAACGCGGCCGCATCCTCCACGCGCGTCAGATAGCTCGTGAATTGCACGACGTTCCTCCAGTCGGCGCCGACCGCGCGCAGCGCGGTATGGATGTTGGCGTAGACCTGCACGCATTGCGCCTCGAAGTCGCCCTTGCCGACCGTGGCGCCGGCGGCATTCATCGGCACCTGTCCGGTGATGAAGACGACGTTCTGGGTCTTGGCCTGGGCCACGTGCTGATAGGTGCCGGCGGGCTTGGCCAAGCCGTCGGGATTGAAAATCTTGATGTCGGTCACCGCTGTTCTCCCGGTATCTGTCTCTTAGGCGTAGCGCGAAAAATCGCGGCCTTCCTTGACGACGAATTCGAGCAGGAACGGCGCGCCCTTTTCGGTGACGCCGACTGCGTCTTTGATCGCGCCGACGATGTCGCCGGGTTTTTCCACGCGCGTTGCCGCGACGTTGAGCCCCTCGGCGACTTTCTTGTAATTGCCGCCCACCGTCATGGCGCCGTATTTCTCGTCGGAGATTTTCAAGACATCGCGCTCGGCGCCCATCACGCCGTTGTTGAACACGACCGTGAGAATGGCGATGCGGTTGCGCGCGGCGGTCTCGATGTCCATGCCGGTCATGCCGAACGAGGCGTCGCCCATCACATTGATGCAATGCTTCTTCGGCGCTGCGAGTTTTGCGCCCATGGTGATGCCAAGCCCGTAGCCGAGCTGGGTCGACTTGCCCCAGCCCATATAGGAGCCGGCGACGGTGGTTTCCCAGAACGGGATCATCTGCTCGCGCGGGCTGCCGGAATCATGCGTCATGATCACATTGTCGCGGTCGAGCGTACGCATCATGTCGCGGATGACGCGGTATTGGTTGAGCGGCATCTCGTCGGAGTTGAGGAACTTCGCCCATTCGTCGAGCCAGGCCTTCTTGCCGGCGGCGACTTCTTCCTTGAGCGAGTTGAGCGCATTGCCGCCACCCGGTCCTTTTTGCTTGGCAACTTCCGCAATCAGTGCGTCGATCACCAAACCGGCGTCGCCGACCACGGCAAGATCGGCGCGATATTCCTTGTTGATGTCGCCGGCGTCGTTGGTGGAATGGATGATGGTCTTGCCCGCCGGCACTGCCGGCCCGAAATTGGTGATGGTGAGGCTCGAGCCGATCGCCATGACGACGTCGGACTTCTTCATGAAATCGGCGAACACTTTTGAGCGCGAGCGCGTCGCGCCGCCGAGCGCCAACGGATGGCTGTCGGCAATGGCGCTCTTGCCCGGATTGGTGGCGACCACCGGCGCCGGCAGCAATTCCGCCAGTGCCGCGAGCTTGTCGCCGGCTTCGGCATAGTGCACGCCCTGGCCGGCCCACAGGATCGGGTTTTTGGCCGCGAGCAACATCTCGACCGCTTTCTTGATCGCATCCGGGTCGGGCGCCGCGCGCAGCACCGGCACCGGCTGGTAATTCAGCTCGCCCTTGAATTGCGCCTCGGCGACTTCGTCCGGCACTTCGATCAGCACCGGGCCGGCTTTGCCGCTGCGCATCGCCTGATAGGCGCGCCGCATCAGGTCGGGCAATTCCTGCACGTTATGCGCCAGCGCCGACCATTTGGTCACCGGCCCATAGACGGCGGCGGCGCGGAACGCCGGGCGCACATATTGCTTGGCCAGCGGCATGCCGCCGGAAACGATCAGCAACGGCACGTTTTCGGCATAGGCTTGCGCGATGCCCGGAAAAGCGTTCTCGATGCCGGGTCCGGCCTGGGCGGCGAACACGCCGTTCTTCTTGCCGCGCTTGATGCGCGAATAGCCGTCGGCGATGCCGACGCCGACGCGCTCCTGCCGGCACAGGATCGGCCGGATGTCGATCGCCGCGCACGGCTCGATCACCTGATTGCGCGGATAGCAGGAGAGAAATTCGGTGCCTTCCACTTTAAGAATTGCGGCAATGACTTCGGCGCCATTCATGTGCGTTCATCCTTGACTTGTTTTATTGTGCGATCGGTGAAATCCTTGTGGCATTATAGCGAAGTCGGAGCGCGAGTATAACCATGGTGCGGCTTGTTTCACTTTGCGTCGTTCTCGGTTTCGCTTTCGCGGCTGTGCCGGCGCGGGCAGGGGACTCCTGGAGCTGTGGCGATACGGCCTATTGGTGCGCGCGCGACGCGATTTATGCGCAATTCAAGCTGATCTCCCGTCTCGAGACCGATCCGGACGTCGATGAAGCCGTCAAGGGGCCGCTGATCACCGCGGCACGCGCCGAGATTCATCGGTTGCGCGCAACGATCACGGAACCGCCGCCGCATGCGTGGGCGACAATCGCTTCGCCGCTGCCCGAAAGACCCGCGCCGTGTTGCTACACGCGTAAATCCCTTTATCTCCGCTGAGCGGGTCGAGGCTCACAGCGTCCGGATCGGAAGCAGACATGGTCGGTTCGCATGGCTGTTTCGTCTGGTACGAGTTGACGACGACAGACGCGGAAGCGGCTAAAGCTTTCTACACCGCGGTCGTCGGCTGGGGTACTCGCGATGCGTCGATGCCCGGCGCGGCCTATACGCTGTTCACCGCCGGCGAGGTTCCGGTCGCCGGTCTGATGGCTCTGCCGGCCGAGGCGCGGAAAATGGGCGCGCAGCCGCGCTGGACGGGCTATGTCGGCGTCGACGACGTGGACGCCGCGACCGAGCGACTTAAGCGTCTGGGCGGCACCGTGTACGTGCCGCCGACCGACGTTCCCGATGTCAGCCGCTTTTCGATCGTCGCCGATCCGCAAGCGGCAACGCTGGCCTTGGTCAAGTGGTTGAACCCCGGCCAAGAGCAGCCAGCCGCGCCGACATCGCCGGGCCATGTCGGCTGGCACGAACTCTCCGCCGTCGATTGGGAAAAGGCGTTCGCGTTTTACGTCGAGCTTTTCGGCTGGCAGAAAGTTGATGCCGACTTCGGCGAGATTGGCACCTATCTCCTGTTTTCCGCTGGAGGCCATAGCATCGGCGGAATGTTCACCAAGCCGTCGACGGTGCCGATGCCGTTCTGGCTTTATTACTTCAATGTCGGCGACGTCGACGCGGCGGCGAAGCGCGTCAAGTCAGGCGGCGGCAAGATTCTTGAGGGCCCCATCGAAGCGCGAGGGGACAACCGGATCGCTCGGTGCACGGATCCTCAGGGCGCCATGTTCGCGCTGCGGACCGGCCGCCCTAATCCCGTCGGCTATTTCGGGCGTGCGGCAGCGGACGATCCTGCCGCCACCCGTTTGTTTGTGTCCAAGAAGGCTGGGCCGAACGCGTAGCCCATTAGACTGTCAACGGAGAGCTTCCGGTTTCGCGCCGCGCCCGAGCGCAAATTGGCCGACCGGGCCTTCGACGTGAAAGTCCAGTCCGGTCATTTTCGCGAACAGATCGATATTGGTGGTTCCGATCGCGCATCCGCCAAGACCCATGTCGGCGGCCATGACGTAAAACGTCTGCATCAAGGCGCCGACGTCCTTGAGAATGAGCGCATAGGCGATCGAGCTGTATTTCCACGAAACCCGGCCGAAGCGCGCGGCAATCGCGATTAGGATTTGCGGGGCGGCGTCCACGCCCATGGCGAATTCGGCGCTCTTGAGCACCGCGTCGAGTTGATTGCCGCGGGTCTCGATCGGCACCAGCGCGTGCGCGCCTGCATCGTAATGATAGAAGCCTCG
>Ga0210395_10004026_pt1 | contig 11289 bp, 6 predicted proteins | sample IncBWH4OmetaG_FD_150861 | JGI IMG/M metagenome (GOLD analysis project Ga0210395, IMG submission 150861) | Forest soil microbial communities from Barre Woods Harvard Forest LTER site, Petersham, Massachusetts, United States - Inc-BW-H-4-O ...
GTGTGGGCAAGAGCCGATTGGTCGAGACGTTGGGCGTCGTGCTCGGATTGGCGACCAAACGGGTGCAGTTCACTCCCGACCTGATGCCCGCGGACATAATCGGCAGCGAGGTGCTGGACGATGTGGAAGGCCGCCGCACCTTCCGCTTTGTCCCTGGACCGGTGTTCAGCCAGCTCCTGATGGCCGACGAGATCAATCGCGCCAGTCCGCGCACCCAATCCGCGCTGTTGCAGGCGATGCAGGAGCAACGTGTGGCGATGGCGGGCATCGAACACGTGCTGCCGCAGCCATTCCATGTGCTGGCGACACAGAATCCGATTGAACAGGAAGGCACCTATCCGCTGCCTGAAGCGCAGCTCGATCGCTTCCTGCTCGAAGTCGATGTCAGCTACCCGGCGCTGGAGGCGGAACGCACCATGCTGCTGGCCACGACCGGCACAGCCGAGGCACCGCCGGAGCCGACCATGACAAGCGAAGAACTGCGTGCCGCGCAGGCACTCATTCGCCGCGTGCCGGTGGGCGAGAAGGTGGTGGATGCAATCCTGTCGCTGGTGCGCGGCGGACGCCCGGAAACCGCCGATGACGACACGGTGCGGCGGCATGTCGCGTGGGGTCCTGGGCCGCGGGCGGCGCAGGCGCTCATGTTGGCGTCGCGGGCTCGTGCGCTGTTGGGTGCCCGGCTCGCGCCAAGCATCGACGATGTGGTGGCGCTGGCGCGCCCGGTGCTGCGGCATCGCATGGCCCTGAATTTTTCGGCGCGCGCGGATGGCGTGGCGCTGGCGGATGTGATCGACCGTCTGGTTGAGCGACTTGCCTAGCGGTTTCGTTCACGCCACCGCGGACGCGAGACGGGCCGAGGCCCTTGGTGCGCGCCTGCCTCCGCTGCTCGTGGCCGCCGAGCGTGTCGCTTCGACGGTCGCGCAGGGTGTCCACGGCAGGCGCCGGGTCGGCCAGGGCGACAGCTTCTGGCAGTTCCGCCATTTCGTCGCCGGCGACCCGATGTCGCGCATCGATTGGCGTCAGTCAGCGAAATCGGGCCGCCCTGCGCCGGAAGGTTGGTTCATTCGCGAGACCGAGTGGGAGGCGGCGCAGACCGTATGCCTCTGGCGCGACGCTTCGGCGTCAATGTGCTGGCGCTCGCGCGGTGCGCCGGTGGAGAAGCGCGACCGCGCGGGATTGCTGCTGTTGGCGTTGGCGTCACTGCTGCTGCGCGGCGGCGAGCGGGTCACGATGATCGCCCCCGATGCGCGACCGATTTCCGGCCGCGGCGGGCTGGACCGGCTGGCCGAGGCATTGGTCGGCAGATCCGACGACGACCTTGGGCTGCCACCGCGGGTGCCTCTGCCCAGGCATGCGCGGGTCGTGCTGTTCGGCGATTTCCTGTCGCCGCTCGAGGAAATCCAGAGGGCGGTCGGTCAGCTGGCTTCGATCCCGGTCGGCGGCTACATGCTACAGGTGCTCGACCCGGCGGAGGCAGACCTGCCCTATAGCGGCCGCATCCGTTTCCGCGGCCTGGAGCGGGAGGGCGACACGCTGATCCCGCGCGTGGAGGGCGTCCGTGACGAGTACGGGCGGCGCATGAAGGCACAGCAGGAGGGGCTCGCAGCAATCTGCTCCGCTGCCGGGTTTGGCTTCGCCATACATCGCACTGACCATTCGCCTGAGTCCGCGCTGCTAGGCCTCTACACGGCGCTGACCGCGCGATGATGGCCGGAACAAGTCCGGCCATGACGGTTGAAGGCCGGGCTGACGCCCGGAGCAATGCATGATCTTCGCCGCGCCCTGGGTGCTGCTCGCGTTGCCGGCCCTGCCGCTGCTGTGGTGGCTCCTGCGGGTGACGCCGCCTGCGCCCCGGAGCGAGTCGTTCCCGGCAATCCGTCTGTTGATGGGGCTTCACGCCCGCGAAGAAACGCCCGCACGGACCCCCTGGTGGCTGCTGCTGCTGCGGATGGTCGCGGCGACGCTGGTGATACTGGCATTGGCGCGGCCGATCCTCGATGCCGGCTCGACACTGGCCGGCTCTGGCCCGGTACTGTTGGTGGTGGACAATGGCTGGGCATCGGCCGGCGACTGGCCGCGCCGCATGCAGGCGGCCAACACCGTACTGGATCGCGCCGAACGCGCCGGGCGGGAGGTGGCGCTGCTGGCCACCGCACCTGATGGCTCTGCTGCCGCGCCGCAGGCCACCGTGCCGCTCCCGGTGGCCGATCTACGGGCGCGAGTCGCCGCGCTGCACCCCGAAGCCTGGCCGCCAGATCGCGCGGCCGCGGCGAAGGCGCTGCTGGCCTGGCACCAACCCGACGCGGCGGTGGTCTATCTGGGCGACGGGCTGACACATGGTGGCGATTTCGCGCAATTTGGTGCGGCGCTAGGCGAAGCGGGCAAGGTAACCGAGTTGCGCAGCGAGGCCGCGCCAGCGCGCCTCCTGCTGCCACCGGAGAACCAGGCGGACCGGCTGGTTGCGCGAGTCGCCCAGGCGCCGCATCAACTTCCCGGCAAGGCCGTGGTGCTGGCGCAAAGCGGCGACGGCCGCACCCTGGCCCGCGCAACGTTGGATCTACCGGCTGGTGCAAGCCAGGCTAACGCCGCGATAGTGCTGCCGCCAGAGTTGCGCAACCGGCTGAGCCGTCTGGTGCTCGAAGGGCCTCCGACGGCTGCCTCCGTGGTGCTGCTCGACGAACGCTGGCGCCGGCGGCCGGTTGGGGTTCTCGCCGGTGACCTTGCGACCGCCGACACCCCATTTGCCGGACCGCTCTATTATCTGCATCGCGCGCTGGAGCCGTACACCGAGGTACGCGAGGCCGATCTCGCAACGCTGCTGCAACGCGAGCTTTCGGTGCTGATCCTTGCCGACCGGCCGTTGCCGGCGGGCGCTGAGCGCGACGCGTTGACCAAATGGGTGGATCAAGGCGGACTGCTGATCCGCTTCGCCGGTCCACGCACCGCGGAACAGCCGCTCGGCGAAACCGACCCTCTGATGCCGGTGAAATTGCTCAGCGGCGACCGCCAGCTTGGTGGGGCGTTGTCGTGGGCCGAACCCGCTGGCGTGGCGCAGTTCAGCGCCACTTCACCGTTCGCCGGCCTCGCCGTGCCGGACGAAGTCAAGGTGAACCGTCAGGTCCTGGCGGAGCCTTCGGCGGACCTCACCGCCCATACCTGGGCGACGCTGGCCGATGGCACGCCGCTGGTGACCCAGTCGACTGTGGGCGCGGGACGCGTGGTGCTGTTCCATGTCACCGCCAATGCCGACTGGTCCAACCTTCCGCTGTCAGGCCTGTTCGTCGATATGCTGCGTCGCCTGGTCGCGTTGTCGGTGGGCGTGGCGCCGATCTCCGACAACAGCGTCCTGGCGCCGGCGGAAACTCTTGACGGGTATGGACTGTTGTCCCCGCCACCCCAGGCAGCGACAGGCCTGCCAGCCAACGAGATCGCACGCACTCCAGCTTCTCCGCGCCACCCGCCAGGGTTATACGGGCCGGAGAACGGACGGCGCGCGCTCAATCTCGGCACGAACCTTCCGTTGCCCCAGGTCGCGCCACCGGTAGCCGGCGCTCGCATCGAGGATTACGCCAATGCGGTGCCAGAGCGAGCGCTAGGGCCGGCACTCCTGGCAGCCGCGGTGGTCCTGCTAGCGCTCGATCTGCTGATAGCGCTGGGGCTGCGCGGCCTGCTGCGGCCCAGTCGGGTGGCGGCCGCGCTGTTGCTGGGGCTGCTTGCCGCGCCGGCGGCGCATGCACTCGACAACAATCCTAACCCAGCGCTCGCCACGCGGCTCGGCTACATCGTCACCGGGGATGGCCAATTGGATGGCGTGTCACGCACCGGCCTGGAAGGGTTATCAGAATATGTCAACCGGCGTACCGCGGCGACGTTGGCGGAACCGGACGCGGTGGAGCCCGGCAAGACCGACCTCAGCTTCTATCCCCTGCTCTACTGGCCGATCAGTGCCGATGCGCAGCCACTGTCCCCAGAGCAGGCGGCGGCGCTGAACGACTACATGAGCCGGGGCGGCATCATCCTCATCGACACGCGGGATTCCGGCTCCGGGGCGGGCTTCGCGCCAGGTGCCGGGTCGGCATTGCAGCGGGTCGCGCAAGGCCTGGTCATCCCGCCACTGGCGCCGTTGACCACCGAGCACGTGCTGGCGCGCGCGTTCTATCTGCTGCAAGACTTTCCAGGGCGCTACACGGGCGATCAAGTGTGGGTGCAGCGCGATCAGGACCGCACCAATGACAGCGTCAGCCCGGTGATCATTGGCGGCAACGACTGGGCCTCCGCGTGGGCAGTGGACGAAGGGGGACGCAACCCGTACGCGGTGATACCCGGCGGCGCCCGTCAGCGGACGGTGGCCTACCGGTTCGGTGTGAACCTCGTGATGTACGCGCTGACCGGCAACTACAAGGGCGATCAGGTGCACGTGCCAGCGATACTGCAAAGGCTCGGGCAGTGATGGCACCCCGGAACCAAGCCGCTCCCCCTCCCCTTGCGGGAGGGGGTTGGGGGGCAGGGAACCTAGATGCACCCTGAAGACGTCATCGCCGCACTCCGCTTCGAGCCGTTGCTGCCGCTCTGGCTGATCGCAATCCTCGGCGCGATCACGTTCCTGGTTGTGGCAGTCGCCGCCTTCCGCCGGGCGCGCGGCACGGCGTGGCGGCTTGCCGGCTTCGCCATTCTGCTGCTGTGGTTGGCCGGTCCGCGCGTGGTGCAGGAAAGCCGCGACAATCTCCCCGACATCGGCCTGCTCGTGGTGGATCAGACGGCCTCCATGCAGATCGGCGAGCGCGCTCGGCTTGCCGAGGCAGCACGCGCGGCCTTGACCCAGCAGGCGGGGAAGCTTCCAGATCTCGAGCTCCGCACCGTGACCGTGCCGGAGAGCGGTGATGCCGGCACACGCCTGTTCGGTGCGGTCGACCGCGCGTTGGCGGATATTCCGCGCTCCCGCCTGGCCGGCACGATCGCCATCACCGACGGTCAGGTACATGACATTCCGGACGCGCCGCCGGGAGGTGCGCCGCTCAATGTGCTGATCCCGGCGAAGGGGGAGGAGACCGACCGCCGTCTGCGAATCATCGAGGCGCCGAGTTACGGCATCGTCGGCAAGACGGTCACGCTGCGCGTCGCCATTGAGGATCTCGGCGTGGACCATCCCGGTCCTTCCGCCAACCTGACGATCCGCCGCGATGGCGAGCCGCCTCGCGTCGAGAACGTGCCGATCGGCGTGGAGCAGCGCATCGATCTGCCGATCACCCGTGCCGGTCCTACTGTCGTGGAACTCTCGGCAAGCACGCTGCCGGGCGAGGTTTCCACCATCAACAATCGCGCTGTGATCGAGATCAATGGCGTTCGTGACCGTCTGCGCGTTCTGCTGATCTCGGGCGAACCGCATCCCGGCGAGCGCACCTGGCGTCGCCTGCTGAAAGCGGATCCGTCGGTCGATCTGGTGCACTTCACGATCCTTCGCCCACCGGAGAAGGACGACCTGACGCCGCTGAACGAGCTGGCTCTGATCGCCTTTCCGGTGCGCGAGCTGTTTCTCGACAAGATCCACGAGTTCGACCTGATCATCCTGGACCGCTTCCAGAACCGTGGTCTGCTGCCGATGCCCTACATCGCCAACATCGCCGAGCATGTCCGTGAGGGCGGCGCCCTCCTGCTGAGCGTGGGGCCGGAATTCTCGGGCGCGAGCAGTCTGGCCGCCACGCCGATCGGTCAGATCCTGCCGGGCGTGCCGGCGTCGATGAACGCGGTTGTCGAGGGACAGTTCCGCCCGCGGGTCACCGATCTCGGCCAGCGTCATCCGGTCACCGAGGGACTGACCGGCGCGAATTCGCCAGGCAACCGCGACGCGGCGCCGGAGTGGGGTTCGTGGTATCGCCGCATCCAGCCGGCCGACGTCAGCGGTGAGGCGTTGTTGGGCACTCGTGACGGCGATCCGCTTCTGCTGCTCGACCGGGTGGGCAAGGGACGCGTCGCCCTGCTGCTGTCGGACCAGATCTGGCTGTGGTCGCGCGGCCACCAGGGCGGGGGCCCTCAGGCCGAACTGCTGCGCCGGGTGGCGCACTGGCTGATGCAGGAGCCCGAGCTTGAGGAGAATGCGCTCACCGCGCAGGTTGCGGCCGGTCGGCTGACGATCGAGCGCCGTTCGACCGATCCGGCGCCGCCCGGTCAGGTCACGGTAACCGACCCGGACGGCAAGGCGCGGACCTTGGGCCTGGCCGCAACCAGTCCCGGCAAAGGCACCGCCAATCTGCCGGCTCCCACACCGGGCGTCTGGCAGGTCAGCGACGGAGCCCGCACCGCCTACGCCGCGGCCGGTGCCGCCAATCCGCTCGAATTCGCCGATCTGCGCGCCACGGCGACGCTGCTACGCAAGCTGGCACGCGCTTCGGGCGGCGGCGTGCATTTCATCGGCACCGGTGTTGCCGGCGCGCCGCCCGATCTGCCGGAACTGCGCCGCACCGAACCGGACCGCTCTGCGGCTGGCAGTTCCTGGGTCGGTCTGGAACGGCGGCATGACCACGTGGTGACAGGGATTGCCTCACTGGCGCTGCTGCCCTCCTGGATCGCTCTGCCGCTGATGCTTGGCTTGATGGTGCTGGCTTGGCGGCGCGAGGGGCAATAACGCGCCCTTAATCCCGCCGGGCTTAGGCTGCGCCACATTGTTTCGCGGGAGATCGGAACGTGGAGGCCGATGCACGGCTGCACGGATTACGTGACGCACTGAACCTGCTGGAGAACGCTCGGCCCGAGCAGGCAGCGCAGATCTGTCGCCGCCTGATCTCGCGGAACCGCGCCGATACCGAGGCTCTGCTGCTCCTTGGTCTCGCGATTGGCATGCAAGGCCACGCCGCCGCGGCTGCCCCGCTGCTCAATCGCGTCGCGCATACGAGGCGCGGATTCGCTCATCCGTGCGGCGACCTTGCCCGAATGCTCGTCGCGCAAGACAAAGCGGCCCTCGTTGAGCCGCTATACCGTGCGTGCCTGAAGCTGACGCCGGACGATCTGCGATTGCGCTACGGCCTGTCGGAGTTCCTGCGCGAGCGCGGCGACTCCGAGGCTGCAATCGCGCTGCTCGCACCTGTACTGCTGACACGTCCTGACGATGCCGAGGCGCAGGACCAGATGGGATTGGCCTTGGCCGAGGCTGGCCGCTTTGCCGAAGCGGCCGAGCGGTTCCGCCAGGCGACAGTGTGCGATCCGATGCAGGCAGTGTTCTGGGCAAACCTCGGAATGATGCTGAAGGTCGAGGGACAGTTCGACGCGTCACTCGATGCGTACGACGAGGCGCTGGCGCGTGCTCCCGATAATCGAGAGATGAGGACGAATCGAGCCGTGGCACAACTGCTTGCCGGACGGTTTACCGAAGCCTGGGCCGACGTCGATTTTTTGGCCCTCGCTCAGCCAGGCACCGGCAGGCTGCCTTTCGATCGCGTGCTGCCGCCGATGTCGCGTCAGCCGGATCTGACTGGGCTGACCGTTCTGGTGTTCCAGGAGGAAGGTCTCGGCGACACGCTGCAGTTCATGCGCTATCTGCCGCTGCTGGCCCAACGAGGTGCGCGCGTTGCCGTCGCAGTACCGCCGAGCCTGGTGCGGTTGTTGCGCACTGTCCCCGGAGTCGCCGAAGTGCCGGACGGCGACGCGTCGGTACCGGCGCACGATTTCCATTGCACATTCAATGGCCTGCCACGCTCCTTCGAGACGACGCTGGATACCATACCGCGCGAGGTACCATACTTGATGGCTGACCCTGCGCTCGTGCGCGATTGGGCCGCACGGTTACCGAGCGGCGATACGCTGCGGGTTGGCCTGTGTTGGGCGGGTCAGGCACGCCCCTGGATCACCGGATTCCAGTCGCTGGACCGCAGACGCAGCACCAGCGTCGCCACGTTGCGGCCGCTCGCCGCCGTGCCTGGAGTTCGGTTCGTCAGCCTGCAAAAGGGACCCGCAGCGGCGCAGGCCCGCGAGGCCGGCTTCGATCTGATCGATGTGATGGACGATGTCCGCGACTTCGCCGACACCGCGGCCATTGTCGCCAACCTGGACCTGGTGATCAGCGTCGATACCTCGATCGTGCATCTTGCAGGCGCGCTGGGAAAGCCGGTGTTCCTGCTCGACCGCTACGACAATTGCTGGCGCTGGCTGAGCGGGCGCGAGGACAGCCCGTGGTACCCGACACTGCGCATCTTTCGCCAGGAACGGAGCGGCGACTGGGCGCCGGTGATCGCCCGCGTCGCTACGGCACTCGCTGGAGCGGCGAGCCGTCCATCCCGCTTGCCGGAACACCGAGATGCCGCATGATGCTGGGTGCGAGATCGACAACGTGGGCCGCTTCGCTGCGAGAACCGCCAGCGGCAAAGCCCGGGCCATCGATCAGCAGCGTGGGTGACTGCTCGTACTGAGCGAGGCCGCCGTGCTGGCCGCAGCCCAGCCGATCCTGCTTGCCCCAGCGCGGCCTGGCGGCGAGCGATCGCCCCGGCACACCAAACTCGTTCTCGTCGCCGTCGGCCCTCAGCGACACCGCGAATGCCAGGCTGTTGTGCGGCGCCTGTCCCACAGTCGCGAGCGTGTTCGCGTCGAAAACCTGACCGGCCCACGGCTGCGATGCCAGGAAGTCACCGAGCCGATCGCGTCGCTGTTCGGCATCCGGGTGCAGATGGATCAGGCTTGCGTTGCCGCTGGACACGGCGATGACGTCGTTCGAGTTGCGACCAGCCTTCAGGCCGCCGGCGACCAGCTCCGCCTCTATGTCCACGACGCCGGACACGGTTTCATGGCCATGATCGGAGCCGACGATCAGCAGGATGTCGTCGCCCGCCGCACGTAGGGCGTCCACCGCGGCAATCGCCTTGCCGGCGTTGCGGTCCGCGTCGTGCAGAACGGCGAGATGTTCCGGCGAGCCCAGCGGAAGTTCGTGCTGCGAGTGATCGGGCTCGGCCAGCCACAGTACGGCGAGCGCCGGTCGGCGTGCGTTCAATGCATCGGCGATGAAACGATCCGTCACGATCCGATCCCCCGCCGAGTCCAACGTGACGGGTAGCGGCGCGATCGCCTTCCGGCCCGGCGCGAATGACCCTGCGCGGTGATACACATAGCCACAGCCGTCTGGATCGTGCGCATAAGCGGCGCCCGGCGAGACATTGTTGTAGACGATGGCTCCGCCATGAGGCGCGAGGCGTTCGGCAAGCGTCGGCACAGCGAGCGCATAGCCGCTGACCGCGCGCTTGTGGCTGAGGAAGTCGGGGCGGCCGACATCGTGCGCCACCAGCACGCCATTCTCGAGCAGCGCCATCGAGTTGCCCTGCAGCGTGTGGCGTGCCGGATGGCAGCCCGTGGCGAAGGTCGCGGTCACCACCCGGGTGGCCGATGGAAAGGCGGTGCGATAGGCAGGGAAGCGTTCGGCGCGTGCGGCGAACTCGGCAAGGACTGGCGTTCGTGCGGCATCGACGAAATCGCGCCGTAGGCCGTCGAGGACCACCATGACGACTCGCTTCATGCCAACCTCTCGGACAAGTTCATGATCGTCATCACCACCGATGCCCACGCCGCGCACGACCCCGCTACCATGGCGCCTTCGCCGAGCGGTCGGCCATTTTATGACCGCGCGGCGCGGGTGGACCACTTGCTGTCGGCAGTGCGTCGCCTGGGCCTGCCGACCACCCCAGCACCAGATCACGGTATGACACCGATCGCCGCGGTGCACGACGCGGGGTATCTGCACTTTCTGGAGACCGTCTTCGCGCGCTGGCAGGCGACGCCGCTGGCGGGGCCCGCAGTTCGAGCGTTCGGCTACGCGGTGCGGCAAATGCAACGGCGACCGGACGCCGTCGTGGGTCAGGCGGGGTACTATTTGAGCGGTGAGACCGTGCCTGTGCTGCAAGGAACCTGGCAGGCCGCGAAGACCTCGGCGCATATCGCGATCGAGGGCGCGAACCACGTCCTTGACGGGGCACGCGAGGCATATGCGCTATGCCGTCCGTCAGGTCATCACGTCTATGCCGATCTGGCCGGCGGGTTCTGCTATCTCAATAACGCCGCGATCGCTGCGCAGGTGCTGGTGGAAGGCGGAGCCAAGCCGGCAATTCTGGATGTCGACGTGCACCACGGCAACGGCACACAGGGCATTCTGTACGAGCGCGACGATGTCTTCTTCTGCTCGGTGCACGGCGATCCGCGCGAACTGTATCCGTGGTACGCGGGTTATCCAGACGAGACCGGTGCGGGGAAGGGATCAGGCTGCAATCTGAACCTGCCGCTGGCGGCGGGGACGCAAGACGCAGGCTATGTCGAGGCGGTCGAGACAGGGTTGGCCGCCATCAGAAGGTCGGGCGCCTCCGTGCTGATCATTTCGCTCGGCTTCGACGCCCATGTCGGCGATCCCACCGCAAATCTCGCAGTCACCGTCGAGGGTTTCCGGATGATCGGTCAGCGCATCGGCAGCCTGGGTCTGCCAACGCTGCTGGTGCAGGAGGGCGGCTACATCGTCGAGCGGCTCGGCGACAATCTTGCGGCGTTTCTCGAAGGGTTTCTGCCAACACGGATGTAAATACGGGGACATAGGCAGCGTCATCGCCCAGTAAGGATGCGTTCCACGAGCTGCTTCACCGACGGGATGAAGCCGTTCGAGTAGTACGGATCCTTGGCGAAGCGGAACGCATTGTGCCCGCTGAACATCAGGTTGCGTTCCAGCGACGTCGGATCGTCGCTCTCGTGCGCGATATTCTGCAGCGTCTTCTGAATGCAGAAGCTGCGCGGGTCCGGTCGCTTATTGGTGCTGTAGTCGGGCTCCTGCTGCTCCCAGTTCGAGAAGCGGCACTGGCTGAGGCATCCCATGCAGGCGACCTGATCCGTCAGCAGCTCCTTGGCCTTCTGCGGTGTCACGTAGATCAATGTGCTGTCGGGTGTTCGCAGTGCCTCGGTGTAGCCTGCGGCCTCCCATGCACGCGCGCGTTCCAGATCGGCCGGGGTCAGATAGACAATGCGTTTGCGCGGCCCGACGCCGTACTCGGCGATGTGTTCGCCGATCACCTCGGTGGTGTAGGCAGCCTGGCGTTCGTTGCGCTCACGCAGCTCCTGGATGAAGCCGTTGTTCACCGCGCTGGAGTAGAAGCCGGTTGGACTGAAGTGGTTGAGGAACACATCGCCTTCCCGCAGCGTACGTAGCCGTTCCTTCCAAGCGTCGCCAATCGGGCTTTCCTGAGTGAGCAGCGGACGCGTGCCGAACTGAAATGCAACCGGGCCGAGATCAGGATTGTCGATCCAGTCCTGCCACTCCTCCAGCCACCAGACGCC
>Ga0210395_10004027_pt1 | contig 11284 bp, 8 predicted proteins | sample IncBWH4OmetaG_FD_150861 | JGI IMG/M metagenome (GOLD analysis project Ga0210395, IMG submission 150861) | Forest soil microbial communities from Barre Woods Harvard Forest LTER site, Petersham, Massachusetts, United States - Inc-BW-H-4-O ...
TTCGATCTCGATCTGGCCATAGCGGATCGTCCCCGACACCTGGCCGGTCGCCCTTATCAGGAGCCGGTTGCGAACGACCAGATCGCCTTCGAAGCGGCCGCGTATCTCAGCTTCGTCGATCGATGTCGCCCCCTTGAACAGGCCACTCTCGGCAATCTCGATAGCGCGGCAGTTGGTCAGTTTAGCGTCGACACTGCCTTCGATGACCAGCTTGTCGCAGGAATTGACTTCTCCTGAGAGCGTGATGCCGCGGCCGACGCTGAGACAGGAGTCCTCGCGGTCGGGTTTCGGCTGATAGGTCAAATCGGCGAGGTGGCGCATTGCCTCGCCCGGGCGCGGCGAAATCGGCAGCGGCCCGACCGGGCGGACGGACTTCGGCGCAAGCTCGCGGTCGTCGGGCGAATCTGCCATTTGGGGATCCTTCTGTCTCGCTTTGCTTGGCCCGAATACTGGTGGGTCGCAATTTCGATTTCTTCCGGCGAATTACCTATCACACGCGAGACTGCTCACCGCGGCGCGACCTGCGGCGTACTTAAAACCTATGCTCATCAAGCTGATGCCTTTAATTGCGTCGCGAGGTCAAAGTGCGGTCATGGACCGAGATCGACGAATCGAAGCAGGGCGGCGGTCATAGTGAGTCCTCGCGAAAATCGGTCAGGTTACTCCGGCAAGGCAGAGCCGGCCGTCGCCCTGGCTAAATCGCCACTTTAACCATAGTATCCTTGACGGAAACCGTATCAAGCCCTCACGCCACGGCGCGAAAGAGGTTTTCTGGGGGGCTAGTCCGAGATGGCTAACACGCTTTTCACCAAGGTCGACTACGCGCTTGGCTCGCTTATCGACGCAATCTACCACGGTCAGATCGGCTTGCCCGACATCCAGCGCCCGTTCGTCTGGAGGAACGTTAAAGTCAGAGACCTTTTCGACTCGATGTACCGAGGATATCCGGTCGGATACCTGCTGTTTTGGGAGACCGGCGTCAACGCGGACGCAAGGAAGATCGGCACCGACCAAAAACAACTCGCTCCAAACCGCGTCATTGTGGACGGTCAACAGCGCCTAACCTCGCTCTATGCCGTCATGAAGGGCGTTCCGGTAGTTCGCGAGAATTATGCGTCTGAGAAAATCGAGATTGCGTTTAATCCGCTTGACGATCGGTTTGAGGTCCCGGATGCACCCATCCGCCGAAACAAGGCGTTCATTCCAAGCATCTCGGCTATTTGGGACACAAAAACCAACCTAATCCAATTTGCTAACAACTATATCGCTGGCTTGCAGAGTTTCCGAGATGTCTCAGCCGACGAGGTCAATCGCGCGCAAAATGCGATCGGTCGCCTGCATTCTTTGCTTCAGTTTCCTTTCACCGCACTTGAGCTGACCGCGCAGGTCGAACCCGAGCAGGTTGCTGACGTTTTTGTACGGATCAACAGCGAGGGCAAACAGCTCAATCAGGCTGACTTTATCTTGACGTTGATGTCGGTGTTTTGGGACGAAGGTCGGACCCACCTGGAGGATTTCAGTAGACGCGCCCGGATGCCGAGTACTAATGGTGCATCTCCCTACAATCCACTTTTTCATCCAATGCCAGACCAGTTGCTCCGCGTCGCCGTCGCAGTGGGGTTCCGCCGCGCCCGACTATCGGCGGTCTATGCAATATTGCGCGGTAAGAATGTAGAAGGTGGCGAATTGACGATCAGCCGCGAGCAGCATTTCGATACACTGAAGGGAGGCGAGGCGGCGGCGTTAAAGATTCAATTATGGCATGATTTCCTCAACTGCATTGTCCTCGCCGGTTACCGGACTCCGAGGATCATTAGTAGCGAACTTGCCTTGGTTTTTGCCTATAGCCTCTATCTAATCGGACGTACCCAGATCGGTGTCGAGGAACACAAACTAAGAAGGGCCATTGCTCAATTCCTGTTCATGTCGAGCCTCACTGGGAGGTATACGAGTTCATCCGAGTCTCAAATGGAATTTGACCTTGCTAGCCTCCGCAATGTAAACACTTCCGATGAATTTCTCAACATTATTAACGAAATCTGTGCATCAACACTGACCAACGATTTCTGGTCAATTACCCTCCCGGGCGGTCTAGCCACTTCTGCAGCCCGTGGCCCTTCGATGTTCGCGTTTTTCGCCGCGCTGAATATCCTGGACGCTCGCGCGCTATACTCTAGCCACAATGTACGAGATCTAATGAATCCGTCGATCCACAGCACGAAAAGTAGCCTTGAACGGCACCATCTCTTTCCGGTCGCGTACCTCAAGACCGTAGGGGTCATGGATCAGCGCGATTACAATCAGATCGCCAACTTTGCGATTGTTGAATGGGGAGACAACACTGCAATCTCTGCCTCGCCACCGAGCCAATACGTGCCGGGCCTGGAGGCGCGCTTCGCCCCAGCGGTACTCCAAGAGATGTATCGGCATCATGCGCTGCCTCTCGGCTGGCATAACATGGATTACGATGCCTTCCTGAAGGAGCGGCGCTCCCGAATCGCCCAAACAATCCGAGAAGCCTACGAGAAGCTGGCGGGCAAGATTGAACCTCACCAGGGTCCCATCAACGTACCCGACCTAATCGCGTCGGGTGAAACTGGCGCGATTGAGTTCAAATCGACGCTCCGCACCAACCTTCATACAGGTGAGAAAGATCCTCGCATGGAGATGGCGGTGCTAAAAAGCGTCGCTGGATTTCTTAACGCCAAAGGTGGCGCCCTCATTGTGGGCGTTGCAGACGATGGGACGCCCGTCGGCTTAGAGAAGGACGGGTTCCCCGATGAGGACAAGATGTCCCTTCACCTGATAAATCTGCTCAAGGACCGGATTGGAGCACAACACTCGATTAACATCGAACAACGCTTTGATGACTACAATGGTGTTCGCGTCCTCGTTGTTGAATGCTCATCTTCACCTTCCGCCGTATATGTTAAGGATGGTCCAGTAGAAAAATTCTTCGTCCGTTATGGCCCATCAACAGTCGAACTTACTGGTAGTGCTGCGCAGGAGTACATAAAGCAGCGGTTTTGAGTCAGCCGCTGATGACATTGAGCAAAGATAAGTCAAGTGCGCGCCGCCTCCTGGAACATACAATTCCGCGGCCGCAAGGCGGCGAAACGGCAAGGGGGTCTGTTGCGCGAACTCGCCCCGGAGCTGATGCTTCTGCAAGAGGTCAATCCCGGCTCGTCGGCGGTCCTCGCTGATGCCGCTGGCGCCGACTGGATGGTGAAGGCCATCGATCTGCGTTCTCGGGGGTCGGACATCTCGCGGCGGCACGGTGTCGCCATCGCCGGCCACGGACTGCCTCCGTGCCGTTCGTGGCTGCTAGGTGAGATTGAGCTGTCCGAGCGAATCCTGCTCATAGAGACACACACAGAGGGAACGCCGTTTATCGCGGTGAGCTACCACGCTCCGCCCGGCGTGAGCTATGGAATCGCCAAGCCGCGGCAGGCAGTCGCCTTCGCTTCTTGGTTATCTATACAGAACGGACCGTTGTTGTTCGGCGCCGACGCCAACACGCCGTTGATTGACGCGTTTGACTTCGCCAACACCCGGACGCACTGGCATACCGGTAACCGGCACCTGCACGGCGAGCCCGGAGATGATCTTCTGTTCGGCCCCGACAAAGTGCACGATCTCGATGACGCGCTGCGCCGCTGGCTCGCATTTCATCCCGATGAGATGGACAGACTCAGGGCTCGTCGCCCCCTGGCTTCGCCGACCCGCAGAGGGATGAACTCGGAGCCACCCCTTGCCATCACCCATCGGACCGGGCGGCGGAAGAACTCGCCGGGCACGGGACGGCGCTTTGATTCTGTCTGGGTCAGCCGCCATTGGGTCGTGCGGGATATCAAGCACCTCTACGAGCAAGGCATAGCAGCAGACAGCGACCATGCGCCGGTGATGGTCGACCTCGACCTAACAGGCGCGGCCGAAGCCGGAAGCGCACTTCTTCCCTCAGCCAACCCCCTTCGGAGAAGGTGAGTCAGATTTCGGCCCGGCCGGGAATCCTTGTTTTGGGTCCCAGCCCCAAGAGGCAGCGACGATGAATTCCGCCGGCATGCCCGACATTCCAAGCTTGATGACCGCTACGGTTGACCTTCGACACCGTGGGGTGGGCGAGAGCGATCGCATGCGCGAAGTAAGCATCCGGCGACTACCACAGTTTAGACGCGGGCGGTTTTGGATTAGCGATAATAGAGCGGATCCTTGCAGTTGTTCGATTCTGAGAACCGAGGTGGTTCGCGTTCAGACCCCCATATCGCGCCACCTGCGCGTTTTGGGGTGGTCCTGAACTTCGCGTTCCGATCTTGAACGTACCGATTAATCGCGGCCCGGGCCTCATCTATCGATCCATAATTGCTGTTCGCGATGATTGCGCGGGCCATCCCACTGAATACGCTTTCGATCACGTTGAGGAACTGCGCGCCGGCGGGCAGCGGCGCCAAGGCTACTGCGGGCCCCTCGGTCTCTCCCTTGATGATCGCCTCATTATGCCGGTCAACGCGGTTGTGAAGCATCTTCGACATATGCCACGATGCCGCATCCCAAGAGAGATAGATCCGGCTCTTGTGTTTGTACTGCTGGATGAGCTCGGCGAGCATGCGAAGCATTTCTCCTGTGTCTTTGCGTGGACTGTAGAAGTGGGTGATTTGATTCCGCGAGAGTTCGAGCGCGGCGGTCATGATGAGGCAGCCCTTCGATTTTTGATACTGTGGGACGGTGGGTATTTCACCGGGTCCCACCAATGCTCTGCCACCTTGGGCACGAATGGAGAAAGGGCCGAACTCGTCGATGGAGAAGAACGCCTCAGTTTCCTGAAGCTCGGCGAGGACGCTCTGGATGTGGTGCACTTTTTGTCGGTATTCGGGATCCGTTGACGTCAGTACCCTCCGTGCCCTTCGCCAGCGCCATCCAGCGGATCGGGTAATCTCGCGCACTACCTGGGCACAGACGGGTGTACCCCTCTGACGCAAGACCTGGGTCAAGTCAGCCATTCGCCAGGTGGTTCGGTTGATGCCGACCGCGGAAGGTGGTTCGTGAAGAAGGGTGAAAACATCCTTTCGTACCTGCTCGTTCTCAGCCCGGCGCCCGCCAATCCTTCTACTGCTCGCGAATAGGGCCTCAACGCCACCAACGGTGAACACGCGCATATATTTTCGGACGGAGACACGGCTCACGGAGAGAGATGTCGCGATTATCCGGATCGGTATCCCTCGCCTATCTGCCACGACGACGGCCGCTTTTTTCCGTTGGCGAAGTGTCCCGTTGTTGATCCGTCCTAAAAGGAGCGGCAGCCCCTCAATTCTGTCGAGATCTCCCAGATCGGGAATACGCATTTCTCCGCGCTGCAAACGGTCCAACCACTCGCGGACAGTCCCGCCTCTCGCACGTGTACCACCCGGCCGAGATGAACGCGTGCCCGCCCCCAGGCTGGCAGACGGCCACCCGCCAGAATTAAGCTCGGTCGCGGCAGTGGTGCCGTTGATCACTTCCGCCGTCTCGCGAAGCAACGCAGCACCTCGTGGCCGGTCCAGCTTCAAGACGAGGTCGCGCGTACGGCCCCACTGATACAACGCGCGGCGTCGGTATGCGGTTGGGTCGATCGAGTAGCGCTGGGCAGCCAGAAAGCGTGCTGCTTCGAGGAGTTTTTCCGCCGCGTCATTCAGCGGGGTGGCCCTACTAGGCGGCCGCGGGGAGGCAAGCATTTTGCGAACGGTTCCCCTGCTGAGACGTGTTTTCCGTGACACGCCTCGGCGTGACGCGCCCTCCTCCAAGATTAGACGACGGACGTAAGCCCACTGTTTGGGATCACGATGCATGGTACCCTCTCGCTCTATCCGCACGAGCGAGAAGTGGAACGGGCGGCGATCCGGCGTAACCCTCCTACCTCAAGCAGCAGCGGCTTGATGCTCGGGTTTTTTCCAGTTCCACGGCACCAGTTCGTCGATCCTGTGGGCGGGATGCTCGGCGATCCGGCTTAGGACGTCAGCCAGCCAGGCTTGTGGATCGACGTCATTCATTTTTGCTGTGGTAATGAGGCTATACACGGCAGCGGCGCGCTGTCCGCCGCGATCGGAGCCGGCGAATAACCACGACCGCCTGCCGAGAGCGACACCGCGCATGGCGCGTTCCGCTGCGTTGTTCGACAGGCAGACGCGGCCGTCCTCGAGAAACCGCGTGAAGGCCGGCCAGCGCTTGAGCAGGTAATCCATCGCCTTGGCAAGATCGTTGCCGCGCGACAGCTTGGCGCGCTGTTCGCGCAGCCAGACTTCGAGATCGGCGATCAAAGGTGCGCTCAATTCCTGCCGGACCGCCCGGCGCCGCGTGGCGCTCTCGCCATTGATTGCGCGTTCGATGTCGAACAGGGCGTCGATGCGCCGCACCGCCTCCAGTGCCAGCGGCGAGATCACCGCCGTCGTTTTGCCTTGCGCTTTGCGGCGGGCATTCTCGGCGATATCCGCCAGGGCGAAGAACGGGCGCCGGGCATGGGCCCAGCATCCCGCCACGACGATCGGGCCCGGTTTGCGGTCTTCTTCGTACAGCTTGTTATAGCCGCTGAAGGCGTCGGCTTGGAGGATCCCGACATAGTCGGCGAGATGCGCTTGCGGGTGCTCGCCGCGATGAACGCGCGAGTAATAAAACATCGCCGCCGGCGGGCCCTGCCCGCCAAAGGGCCGATCGTCGCGGACATAGGTCCATAATCGGCCGGTGTCGGTCTTGCCCTTGGCGAGGACCGGCACGGTCGTGTCGTCGCCGTGCAATCGCTCGGCCGCGAAGACATGCGCCTCGACCCGCCGCAAGAGCGGGGTCAGCACCGCGCAGCAGGACCCGACCTGATCGGCCAAGGTCGACAGGCTGAGGGGGACCCCCTCTCGCGTATAGCGCTCGGCCTGGCGATTGAGTGGCTGATGCTGTCCGAACTTCTCGAACAGGATCATCGCCAACAAGCTCGGGCCGGCCCAGCCCCGCGCAATCACGTGGAACGGCGCCGGCGCCTGGCTGATTTTCTCGCAGTCGCGGCAGGTGAACTTCTCGCGGACATGCTGGATCACCTTCCACTGCCGCGGAATGACCTCCAGCGTCTCGGTGATGTCCTCGCCCAATTTGCGCAACCGCGCGCTGCCGCAGCACAGGCAGGCCGTAGGTGCCGGTTCGACCACCCGCTCGCGCGGCAGATGCTCGGGGAAGGGCTGGCGCGCCGGCCGCTTGCGGGGGAAGGCCGCCACATTCGTTGTCTTCGCTACGGCGCGCTCGGCGGCAATCTCGTCCTCGGTCGCCGAACTCGCGAGCTCCTCGAACGCCAGCTCCATCTGGTCGAGCAGTCGCACGCTGCGTTCCGAGCGCGGGCCGTAGAGTTGCCGCGTCAGTTTTGCGATCTGCAACCGCTGGTGGGCGATTAGGGCTTCATCTTCGGAGGCCTTGGCCTTGGCGATCGCCAGTTCTGCCTCGATCCGCGCCGCCCTCTCGCGCTCGGTGATCAGCGCCGCCTGCAGCGCGACGATGTCGTCAGGGAGGGTCTCGGGCGTCGTCACGAGCCCGATTATCGCATGCCGTCGACCGCGCTTCGTGTCTCAACCATGGGGTGAGTCAAAAGGTCACACCACAATTGGTTGTGCCGGCGTTCAGCCTGCCAACTCCGGCCTCCAGGTGTGCCGCGGGTTTCTCCAATCGATCCCGTCGAGCATATAAGCCAACTGTGCGGCCGAGATCGCCACCACGCCGTCGGCCGGCGACGGCCAGATGAAGCGGCCGCGCTCCAGCCGCTTGGCGTAAAGCGACATGCCGATCCCATCATGCCAAACGATTTTGATGAGATCGCCTCTGACGCCTCTAAAGACGTACAAATCACCGGCATGCGGATCGCGCCCCAAGGCCTGTTGCACCTGCAGCGCCAGCCCGTTCATGCCCTTCCTCATGTCGGTGCGGCCGACCGCCAGCCACACCCGCACCCCCGACGGAACCGGGATCATCGCCGCAGCGCTCGCACCACCGCCACGGCCAGCTCCGGCGGCGTCGACGGCGGAATGCGCAAGCGAGCCATCCCGCTAAACTCGACTTCGATCGCCTGCTCGATGCGTGGCGCAATGCTCGGCCCGCAATCCGCATCCGCCGTCACCACCACTGCCGCGAAGCCGGGGCCGATGCCGCGCAGTTCCTGGCGCCAGCGATAAATCTGTCCCGGATAAACATCCGCTCGGCGCGCCACCTCGGCAACGACGGCGCCCGGCGCAAACGCCGCCGCGACCACCGCCCGCTTCTGCTCCTCGCTCCAGCGCCGTCGCCGCTCCGGGCCGCTGATCAGTTGATATCTCTCCATCGCGCCGTCTCTTGCACCGGTGCAAGCACCGCCGCTTGCACCGCTGCTTACCCGGCCCGATCAACCCGCAAATCGCAAGGCGGTACTCCGCGGAGGGAAACTGCGCGAACAGCTTGCTGCGCAATTTAAGCTTGGTCGTGGCGATCAGGATTGGAAAAGGTTCAACCACCACGCCTGGGCGCTCGTGAGACTGCAAGCACAAGGGCGTATACGCAAAATCGGTCCGGGCCGTTACGAGTAAAGGGAGGCGCAACCGGCTAAGGCGCGATGCTCGGGCAGCTCTCTCCGTCCCGCTTGAACTGTTGAAAATCTTGTTCATAGCCGAGGGCGGCGAGTTGGGCGCCTAAGCCCGCCTGCTTCAGCTCCTCGTGCTGATCGACCGAAAAGATGTTCCATCGCAGTGTTCTCACCGCGGCCGGCGATGCATGGGGCGCAACCTTGGCGAGCTCGACCAGTCGTTCGAGCGGAAATGTTGTTCCGAGATGACCGGTCAGCGCAAGCCGGAACAGCCGCTGCAAGACTGCGAATTCGCGCAGATCGTCGAGCACCCTCGAAGGGTCCATGGTCGCGGGCAAGCCGGATGAGACGAAATCTGCCACCGCTTCGTGAATGTGTGGCTTCAGCCGAGGAAACTCGAAGGGATGCTTGTCATCCGCGGAAGCATCCGCGTCGCGGGGCGGCGACTCGAACGTAACTTGCAGCATGAAGTCGAACGGCCACAGCGGCTCGCTGCGCGAACGATGCAGGTCTAGAAAATCCAAATCTTCGTTGAGGCGATACGTCGCCTCGCGGACCCCGCTCTCCACGCGCAACTGTGGTGGCGGTAGCAGCCAATCCGATGAGTGCATGTATTGAGAAGCGGAAGCGTGGTCCGCTATGCAACCCTTGAACTGCACCATCGACAGGTTTGCTGCGACACAGTGCCCGATATATGAGACCAGTATCGGATCGAAATACTCCGGCTTGCGAAGCATCGGTGACAGGTCCGGATTTGACCATCCCTGAGGGTTGCGTAACGATATCCGCGCGACCTTCTCAAGTTTTTGATTATTCGCCAGGTCAGCTGCGTCTTTTCGCAGCGCGGGCATGGCCTCGGCAAAACGGTCATCCTCCGGCGTGAAGTTCGGCTGGTCGAGATGTTGGAACTGCGTGGCCCACGCGAGTTCGTAGAGCGCGAGATCGGCATAAACCTGATTTTGCGCCGCCACCCGGTCACGATCGTCCGATGTCGCTCCGTCGACACTGGTCGATCAGGCGCGCTTCGCAACCCAGCGCGGTATCAACCAGAGCGGGGTGCAAGAGTACCTGACGTCCGATCGGCGTCGGCGGCATTGTTGCCGTCACCGGACGCCCGTCGGCGGCATAGGCGAGCGCGACGCGAATGATCTCGGCGCGAAATGGGCCAAAGACCAACACCTCGCCCCCGGCCTTGTGCAAGCGCAGCGTCACGCCGTCGAGCCTGTCGTTCCAGTCAAGTCCAGTGATCGCCTCGTCTGGCCCCCCATTCGGGAGCAAGCCGATCAACACCCCGCCAATTTTCGAAAAGCCGCGAAGTGCGCCATAACTTCGCGCTCGCAAAAAAGCGTGTATTGCTTCGTCGGCTGCGTTCAACCCCACCTGTTCCGCGGCCTGCGGAAATTCGCTGAGCAAGGCCGCACGGATGGTCGCCCCCTCGTCGCCGACAACCCCGGGGAAAACGTCTCTATAGGTGGCGACGAGATCCGAGGCGCGCACCACGCCGCTCGCGCCTTCCGCATCGCGCATGAAGGCTCGCGCGGCGTTCGAAGCCGGTTTTGTGTCGGTCCCAAATCCCAGGCGCTGGTCGAGAGTTGGCGGCGAATGCTTGACATTATCTTCGGTCCGCGCAGCCAGCGACGAAAGATTGTCACGAACATTATACGCCCACTGCTTGGATTGATCGTCGTAGCGCGAAACGCCGAGCGGTAGGTCCGGCTTGGCCGCCTCCGGACTTCCGCCGTCGCGAATTCCGGTGACAAAGCGGATGATGTCGACATCCATCAGCTCGGATGCCGTTTCGGCCATGTCTCCAGGCTTGTTGATCTCGGAAAGGACGTCGCGCAGGGCCGAGGACTCGGGCGTGGTGGTAAGGGCAAATGACCCGCCCATGTTCAGAACCTCGGCGAAGAGACGCTGCGTGATATCCTGTGTCGGGATCGGCTTCGCAACCGCATGGAGGAACGCCGTCGCGCGCTATCGGAATTGGTCCCATTCGCCTTGCGGAGTGGAATGCGCAAGCGCGGTCAGGACGTCGCGGAAATGCGCCGCCTCGGGCCCGTCATTGTCGAGCTCCGCGGCGTGGCTGAGGATGCCTGCTTCGTCACGCTCGGACGGGCTCCCACCATGGACTTCCAGCGACGGGTTATGCGCGGCGTAAGCGTGCAGGATTTCCTGTCGGACATTCGTGCTCGCTAGGTTGAAGGCATGTGCCGGCACCTTGTATTCGCTGGTGGCGTGTAGCCGGAGATGGACCTGATAATGATAGGATAGCTGCCGGATTAGGTCCTGATCCGACGCTGAGACCTGGCGCGGCTGTGGCGAAGGGGGTTGATTGCGTAGCCAGTCGCGTTCGGCCTCCTCGCGTGACTGCGCCACGATGAGACGGTGCAGCTGTGCGTTAACCTGCTCGATCGACTTCCCGAGGCCATCCCCCGCCAGGGTGATCAGCGCCGGCGCGAGCAATGCCAGGCTGGCGGTTCCAATAACCTTCGAGGCGAGCGACAGCGGTTGGAGCAAACCGGCGCTGACCATGATGGCGGCAAATCGGTTTTGCGGCCGCGGCGGTGCGGTCAGAACGCTCAGTTGGCTCCCGATATCAAGCCGGCGTACGGCATCGAGGCGAGTGAGTTCCTTCTGCAAAGCTTCTGCTCGAACCGAAAGTTCTTTGGCTTGAGCAGCATCTGGAGGGGCGTGGGCGGCATTGACGTGGATGGATGACTGCACCTG
>Ga0210395_10004031_pt1 | contig 11279 bp, 8 predicted proteins | sample IncBWH4OmetaG_FD_150861 | JGI IMG/M metagenome (GOLD analysis project Ga0210395, IMG submission 150861) | Forest soil microbial communities from Barre Woods Harvard Forest LTER site, Petersham, Massachusetts, United States - Inc-BW-H-4-O ...
CTGGTCGCCGGATGAATTCGCCGCTGGTCATGTTTGTCATGACCCCGATTCATTGGCCGGGCCGCGGCTGATATGACGTCCGCAAGATGTGCGGTAGATCGTATCGGCCGCGACCGGCAAATGGCTCTGGCGATTCTCCGCGACCTCCTTTCCTCTCCGAATTCGTAAATCACATCGGCAAGCTGTCGCTCGTCGAGGTGGTTTACCACTTGTTCGGCGCTACGCTCACCACGCGGGTCCATCCGCATGTCGAGCGGTCCATCCGCCTGAAAACTGAATCCGCGCGCCGCATCGTCCAACTGCAGGCTGCTGACGCCAATGTCGGCCAGGATTCCGTCCGCAAACTTGGGACCGAACCGCTTCCCGACTTCAGCAAACGAGCACTGCATCAGCGTGATCTCGGGCCAATCGGCAGCCGGCGGGACGCCAGCGCTACCAGTCAGCCTTTCGCGCGCGATTGCGAGCGCTGCAGGATCTTTATCGAGGCCAATCAAATGTCCCGGTGCGCCGAGGCGTTTTGCGATTTCGTAACTGTGCCCGCCCAAACCCACCGTGGCGTCGATATAGGTCCCACCCCGCCGCACGGCTAAAAAGTCGATCGCTTCTTTTAAAAGAACCGGAACATGGCTCGCTCTTCCACCGCCATGCCCAACCCCCTGAGGGGTGTCTGTTAATCCCCCGTCCGATAAATGGTTCACTAGATGCCCAGCGTGTCGAGCGTCTTCTCATCGTCAGGCGTAAACTTTTCGTCCTGCATCTTCCGGCGGTACGCGTCCATGTTGCGCACCTCGAGATAAGTCTGATATCCGCTGACCGCAACCTCGCCCTTGATCTGGGCCGAGTCCCGCAACAGTTGCGGAATCAGCAAGCGGCCTTGCCCATCCATTTCGACCACCTGCCCCCAGTAATTCACCTTGCTCAAGAACTTCTTCTTCGTAGGGTTGAACGTGGAGAGCCCTGCCAGCTTCTGCTCGATCCGTTCCCACTCCTCGAAGGGATACACTTGAGCAACATCGCCATCGAGGCTGGTGATGTAGAATTGCTGACCGTATTTCTCGTCGATCACCCGCTTGAACTCGGCTGGGATCTTGAGACGGCCTTTTTCGTCGACCCGGGTTGGATGATTGCCGCGAAACATGTTGTTTCTCTGTCACTGCGACTGCTACGAGGGAGGTCAAATCAACGCAAAGTAAGGTCAAAGTCGGGCGATTCGGGCTGTTTGTCGATCGTCTGGGTCGGTTTCCCACCGGCTCCTCGTTTTCAGCTCCAGATTCCCACGGCGCTTACTGCGCCTACCACTTTCGACCACTTTGTACCACGATCTTACCCGTAAGTCGTTTATTGTCAAGCAGAAACTTAAGGGTGGCAGCCCCACTCCTGCACTGATTCGGGAAAGTACGAAGGCTTGTGGTTAACCAGTCGTGCGACCACAAGGGGTTGGGTTTACGCTCTTGGTTCTTTCGCTATTCTTTCGCTAAGATTTCCCTTGCACTGCGCGACTGGCGCGGATTTTCTTGTGGAAAATGCGGGCCGCGTGGTCGTGCTAGCGGCTTTGTATGCGCCGCATCGGTTCACCGTCGCACCATCTTGGGATTGCTCTCGTGAGCCCCTGGGGCTAAGATTTCGGGTATGGATGGGCACGCGGTCACAACCTGTCATGTCCAGCTTGTCACGCGCCGGTGGATGGCGAGAGCGTCAAAGGCACGAGCTTGGAGTGCTCACACTGCGGGAGAGAGCTTGCGCCCGTCTATAGTCGGTGGCGCATGTGGCTGAGGGTGCTGCTCGATTTGGCGACTGGCTTCTCTTTGGGCTGGCGTGAGTTCGGATGGCCGAGCACCTTCGCGGGATTTGTCTTTTTCCTGTTCTTTGCGTTTCCCACCTTTGTCCTGATCGGCCGCTTCGGATCGGCTACCATTCTTAAGTGGGTGTTCGATTTCCTTTTCCCGGCGCAAGGCCTTCGAGTGAAGGGCTCCCCGATTGGTGGCATCCTGGGGCTTGGCCCGGCAATGAGAGCTTCGAGCCGTCGTTTCACTCAATCCCTTGAACGATATTCCGGCTCATAGTTCAGTTCCCATCGTCACGTGAGTGTTGATTGCCGTGTGCTCGCGGTTTTCATTGGACGCGTGTTCGATGTCAGGGGGCCGCGATGAACAAAACAATCATCGAGAAACGAGCGCGGCTTTCTGGCGTTTTGTTGGCCGGGCTGCTGGGTGCTGCTCTCGCCCAGTCCGCCGGTTGGCTCAGCGTCAGCCGTGAGCGGCTTTGCGCGACCGAGGGCGCGATTGGTGAGGCCGCCGACCATCGCCTGACAGTCGATGCTCCGAAGATGCGCGCTTACGTGAACCAGTGGACGACGCAATCGGCCGAACTGCGCTTCACTTATCTTGGCGGGACCAGCAAAGAGTCGGCTCTGGGCTCGGGCGCGATCCGCCGGCAGTTTGGTTTGAAGCTGCGGGCTCAGGATCCCTGCAACCTGGTGTACGCGATCTGGCGCGTGGACCCGGAATCGAAGTTTGTCGTTTCGGTGAAGAGAAATCCCGGGCAGCACACCAGCGCCGAATGCGGCAACCGCGGCTATGTCAACGTCAAGCCGCGCAAGGCTTCTGCCGCGCCGCGTTTAGAATCCGGACAATCGCATACGCTGCGGGCCGAAATGAGTAATGAGGAACTGAGGGTGTTGGTCGACAACCACGAAGTCTGGGAAGGCGACGTTGGGTCAGACGCCGCCAAGCTCGACGGGCCGGTGGGCATTCGCTCAGATAATGCGCGGCTCGAATTCGAGTTGCTGACTCGAGAGCCCCAGGGACCACATCCTGACTACGTGAAGACCTGCAAGGCGGGCGGTGCGGAAGAATAGCAAAATTGTTCCCTCACTTCGAGGGCTCGACGAAGACGGCGGTTCCGTAGGCCAGCACTTCGGTCACGCCCTGCATCACCTCGGTAGCGTCGTAACGCGCGCCCACCACGGCATTGCCGCCTAACTCGGCCGCGTGCTGCAGCATCAGGTCAAAGGCGTCCTGGCGCGTCTTCTCGCACAGGTTGGTGAGCAGCGTGATATTGCCGCCGACCAGGGTTTGCAAGCCCGCGCCGATGGTTCCAAAAATTGAACGCGAGCGCACCACGATACCACGCACCACGCCCAGAGTGCGCGTCACGCGGAAGCCATCAAGCTCAAACTGTGTGGTTACCATGTTGTGGGCGACCATCCTGCCAGCGCTATTGCCTGTTGCCATCGAGAAGTCTCCCTTCTGCGGTTGCAGTGGAACGCTAACTATACCGTGAGCCGGAAAGCGCGACGAGTGCTTCGGCGGTTGCGGGTCTAGTCCTGGACGGTGGAGTCCCCGCGCGCCCTCATCCGGGGAACTGCGCCACGAGACCCTCCAGTCGAGGGCCGCAACGCTGCCACGGCGGACGAGGACGTCCGGCGCTCCACGAACCATTACTCCAACTCCGCGGTGATGAAGACTTCCTGCGACGAGGTGTCGTACTCGACGCGTAACACGTTCGGCTTGCAGCAAACCTGGCAGTCTTCGACATAGCTCTGGCGGCGTCCGGCGGATTCGTCAACAGAAGTCGTGTTCCATTCTCCGCACGCGGCGCATTGGAAGCCGGATTCCATGGGTAGAGAGAGCAGCGATGCGACTCAGGCGGCCGGTCAATGAGTGTACTCGAGATTTATCACCAACCATCGTGCTGAGAAACCGCCAACATCCAAACCTTCAATTGACTTGCCCTTTCCCCGGTCCTAAGATTTCAGCCCAATGATTGGCCAGACCATTTCGCACTACCGCATCGTCGAGAAACTCGGCGGGGGCGGGATGGGTGTGGTCTACCAGGCTGAAGACACCGAACTCGGCCGGTTCGTGGCTTTGAAGTTCCTCCCAGATGACGTGGCCCAGGATCCCCAGGCCTTGGAGCGCTTCCGCCGAGAAGCGCGAGCGGCGTCGGCTTTGAACCACCCCAACATCTGCACGATTTACGAGATCGGCAAGAACGGCGAGCAGTCGTTTCTGGTGATGGAATATCTCGACGGGATGACGCTGAAGCATCGCATCGGCGGCCATCCGATGGAGACTGAAACTATCCTGTCGCTGGGGATTGAGATTGCCGACGCGCTGGACGCGGCACACGCAGCCGGGATCATCCACCGCGACATCAAGCCGGCCAATATCTTCGTCACCAGGCGAGCACACGCGAAGATTCTGGATTTCGGGTTGGCGAAGGTGGCGCAGCCGATTCGCGAGTTGGGGAGCGAATCGCAAGCGATAGGGCAAACCACGGTGACAATGGAAGAGCACCTCACCAGTCCCGGCGCCACGGTTGGTACCGTGGCTTATATGTCGCCGGAGCAGGTGCGGGCGAAGGAACTGGACGCACGCACGGATTTGTTTTCGTTCGGGGCTGTACTGTACGAGATGGCGACTGGCCAACTCCCTTTCCGTGGCGAAAGTTCAGGTGTGATTTTCGAGGGCATTCTGAATCGCCCGCCAAACTCCGCTGTCCGATTGAATCCCGATCTGCCGCGAGAGTTGGAACGGATCATCAACCATGCGCTGGAGAAGGATCGGAATCTGCGCTATCAGCACGCGTCAGACATGCGGGCTGAGTTGGAGCGTCTGAAGCGGGACACGGAGACAGGGCGCGTGCTGGCCGCCAGTTCTGGATCCGTACCCGCAATACAGCAAGGCGCGACGCCAACGGCGAAGAAAAACCTCTGGAAAATCGCAGGCCCGCCGCTCGTGGTAGCAGCCGCGATGATTGCGGGCGGACTTTACTACCGCTCGCACCGGGCGAAGCCGCTCACCGACAAGGACATGATTGTTCTGGCCGACTTCGACAACAAAACAGGCGACCTGATTTTCGACGACACGCTCAAGACCGCGCTCGGCGTCTCGCTCAACCAGTCGCCGTTCCTGAATGTGCTCTCCGACAACAAGGTAGCGGCAACATTGAAGCGCATGACCCAACCACCAGACACCAAGCTGACGCCTGACGTCGCTCGTGAAGTTTGCCAGCGTGCGGGCAGCAAGGCGTATATTGCCGGGTCGATTGCCGCTCTGGGCAGCGAATATGTGCTGGGATTGAAGGCGGTGAATTGCCAGAGCGCGGATACGCTCGCCCAGGAGCAGGTAACGGTGGCAGGCAAAGAGAAAGTGCTGGACGCGCTGGGCGAGGCAGCATCGAAGTTGCGCGGCGAATTGGGCGAGTCGCTGGCAACGGTGCAGAAATTCGATGTCCCACTCGCGGAGGCGACCACAACTTCGCTCGAAGCCCTAAAAGCCTACAGCATGGGTAAGGCCATTTTGGCCGAAAAAGGGGACGCCCTGGCGATTCCGTTTTTCAAGCGGGCGATTGAACTCGATCCTAGCTTCGCCGCGGCATTCGCCATGTTGTCCGAGACGTACGCCGCCCTCGGTCAACCATCTCTGCAGCTGGAATGTGCGACCCAGGCATACCAGTTGCGCGGCCGGGTCAACGAAAGAGAGAAGATAGCGATCTCCGCGATTTATTTTGCGGCTACGGGAGAAACCGAAAAACAAGCGCAGACCTACGAACTGTGGGAAGCAAACTATCCGCGCGATGCCGGTCAAATTAACGAGAGCCTGGGCAGTATCTACGCCAATATGGGGCAATGGGACAAAGCTCTCGCGAAATATCAGGAGGGGATGCAGTCGGAGCCGGATGTCGACAGCTATACAAGTCTGGGCGTGACCTACATGAACCTGAACCGGCTGGAGGAAGCGAAATCTACCTTGGATGCGGCACTCGCACGCAAAATGGATGGCGGATATCTGCGCGGGGCAATATACACTCTTGCTTTTCTGCAGGGAGATGCCGCGCTGAGGGAGCAGCAAGTGGCTTGGGGTGCGGGCAGGGCCGGAGATGAAGACCTGCTGCTGTCGATGCAATCTGACACGGAGGCTTACTACGGACGGATGAGTAAGGCGCGGGACTTCTCCCGCCGAGCCGTGGATTCGGCGGTGCACGCCGACTCCAAAGAGGCCGCAGCTTTCTGGCGGGTTAACGCAGCGCTGCGCGAAGCAGAGCTGGGCAACGCTGCCCTGGCCAGGCAAGGGGTCGCAGCGGCTTTGGCGCTGTCTTCGGGGCGGGATGTGAAAATGGCAGCGGCTCTGACGCTGGCCCGTACCGGCGACGTAGTGCGGGCTAAGGAAGTGGCCGACGAACTGAAGAAGACCTCTCCGACCAATACCCTGGTGATGCTCTACTGGCTGCCGACCATCGATGCTGCCATCGAAATCAGCAAGAGCGATTCATCGCAGGCGATTGCGGATTTAGACCCCGCCGCTCCCTACGAACTGGGCGGGGCCGGAACGTCCATCAACTACCTGTACCCCGCATACCTGCGCGGCCGAGCGTACCTGTTGGCGCACAACGGCACCGCGGCAGCCGCGGAGTTCCAGAAGGTGCTGGATCACAGCGGCATCGTGGCTAACTTTGTGACGGGAACGCTAGTGCATCTTCAAATCGGTCGTGCCTACGCGATGGCCGGCGACATGGCGAAGGCTAAAGCCGCATATCGAGACTTCTTCGCGCTATGGAAAGACGCTGACCCCGACGTCCCCATCCTGAAGGAAGCCAAAGCGGAGTACGCAAAGCTGCAATAGCAGTGTGCGATCTTCGATCGTGGGGACCTGCTTGCGCAAAATTGTCAAATGCTGAAATCAGGCGTTAGCCCTCATCGACTGCATTGTGACGGAAACCGGAGGGAACGAAAAATTAAACCGCCGACGCGGCCCTCTTGTAAGTCGTTACGTCTTCGTGGAAGTCGTTGAAAAGTCGTAGAGGTGTGCTGGCAGACCGCAGGGTGTGTCGATTTGCCGCGAACGACCTTTACCGTGGGAGCCGGATCAATTCTCGAAGCCAGGGCCGCTTCCGGCCTCACAAAGGGCATCCTGGGTGCCGAGCAGAAGCCATTTTCGCGGCGGCTTTTACCTCAAGAATTCGTCTCAAATTGCTACACTGTATGTACATTATTGTACGTATGTTATTTAACTTCAGCAAAACAACCAACTTGCGAGTAGTTTCGCATTTCAGTTTGCTTCTTCCCGGTGCGCATCTCTCCCGTTTGGTCCTTTGATGCCCCTATAATTGCCTGATTGCATTGCTCTTCTGGGGAGGGGTTCATGATCTCGCGGCGACGGTTTCTGAAAGTCAGCGGCGTAACTGCGGGGATGGCAGCGGCATCGCATTCGCTCGCGGCCACGGTCGCGCCGAAGAGGGATGACGCAGCCCTGCCGCCTTCCCTAGCGCAATTGAAGTCGCGTAAGAGCGAGGCCACTCCAATCACGAGAGATGAGCGCGCCGGCCGGCAGGAGCACGCCCGCCAGCTCATGAGAGCGAACGCGCTCGACGCCATCGTGCTGATGGAGGGCACTTCGCTGCGATATTTCACGGGCGTCCGCTGGTGGGGCGGCGAGCGCTTGTTCGCACTCGTGCTGCCGGCCAAGGGCGCGCCGTTTTATGTGTGCCCGGCATTTGAAGAAGGACGTGCGCGCGAGCAACTCACCGACGCACCCGACGGCGAACACGCCGACGTGCGGGCATGGCAAGAAGACGAGAATCCGTATCAAGTCGTAGCAGACGGATTACGGCAACGCGGCATCGCCACCGGCAAGCTCGGGATCGAGGAAACGATCCATTTCGTCTTTGCGGACGGCATTGCCAAGACTGCGCCGCAGGCGAGTATTTCGAGCGCGACTCCGGTCACCGCCGGATGCCGCATGGTCAAGAGCGCTCATGAAATTGCGCTGATGCGACTGGCTGCGCAAATAACACTCGCGGCTTACGAAGCTGTCTATCACGCGCTGCGGCCGGGGATGACTGAGCACGATGCTTCTGATTTGATTGACGCGGCATACCGCCAGCTGGGATTTCCCGGCGAGGCCAGCATCATGGTTGATGAAGCCACTGCGTTTCCTCACGGATTACCGACACCGCCGATGATTCGCGAAGGTTCGATCCTCATGATCGACGACGGCTGCTCTGTGGAAGGCTACCAATCCGACATCACGCGGACGTTTGTTCTGGGCAAGGCGTCTGGAGGTAGAGGCGACAAGATGAAAAAAATATTCGACATCGTGCTCCGGGCGCAGTCGGCGGCGCTGGCCGCGGCGCATCCGGGAGCGGAGTGTGGATCGATTGATGCGGCGGCGCGCAAAGTGATCACTGACGCGGGCTTCGGCCCAGACTACAAGTACTTCACGCACCGGCTCGGTCATGGCCTGGGGATGGACGGGCATGAGTGGCCCTATCTGGTTCGCGGAAACGCCACGAAGCTCCAGGCGAACATGACGACCAGCAACGAGCCCGGAATTTATATTCGTGGCGAGTTCGGGGTGAGGATCGAAGACGACATGCACATCACCGAGAACAGCGCAGAGCTATTCACCCCGCAGACATTGTCGTTGGAAGATCCGTTCGGGAAGGCTTAACAGAGCTAACGGAGATCAGACGCGGATCGAGCGTCGCCACTTTGCGTGCAGCCAGCACAGGATGCCAAGAGCGCAAACCTCCACCGGTCCGGGCGGCATGATTTGCATGCGCCAGAGGCTGTCGTAGTCCACAGTCGCAACATAGACGGCCCAGATGGTGCCGCCTGCGGCCAATAGGCTGCCCAGTATTTCTTCCCTGCGAATGCTGTCGAGATTGTTCGGCGGGGGGCCCTTCTTCTTGGCGGTCTTGGGAATGGCGACGACCGGGACGTACTTGTTCGGGGCTTGAACGTAGCCTTCGCGGCCCGCGTCCCAATCGATGTAGTCACTTGGATCTGATTTCGGCACGCTCCAGAATGCCACACGGAAGGTGGCGCAGGCTCGTTACGTCAGTGCTTGTCCCTCGCGAAGGCGTAAAATAGCCGCTCTTGCCGAAGGCTTCTCGTGCAGAACAGCGGGACTAAGTCCCCACCTCTCGCAAAGGGGGCGAGAAATGGGGCACCTGGCGACGCCGAAATCCTCACCAGCGCAGCTTGTTCAAATAATCGTAGCTCTTGGTGATGCTGTCGAACGGCTGCTTCGGATGATCGTGCTCGACGATGTAGTGTTTGATCCCCGCTTTCTCGGACTGGGCAAATATTTTTTTCCAGTCGATGAGGCCGCTGCCCACCTCGGTCAGGTCGACGGTGTCACCATAGTTCTGCGCACCTCCGGCAGTGATTTTTGGAAGCGTCTTGAGGTCTTTGACGTGAACCAGCGGGAAACGGCCGGGATAAAGATTGAAGTACTTCACCGGATCGCCGCCGGCCGCGGTGATCCAGCACAAATCCATTTCCATCTTCACCAGATTGGGATCACATTCCTTGAGCAGTTGATCGTAGGGCAGCTTGCCGTCGACGGGAAGAAATTCGAACCAATGATTGTGATAGGCGAACTGCATGCCCGCCTTCTTGCTGAGCTCGCCGCAATGGTTGAATTTCGCGGCAGCCTGTTTCCAGATGTCAGGAGACTTGCGTAGGTCTTCGGGGATCCAAGGGCAGACAATGTATTCGAGGCCGATGGCTTTGGAGGTCTCGACGACGGCGGGAAACTTGTCATCGAGTTCGTCATATTGAACGTGCGTGGCGATGGCCGCGAGACCATTCCTGTCGCATACGGCGCGAACCTGTTGGCCGGTACGGCCGAAGTATCCGGCGAATTCGACTTCTTTGTAGCCGATCTGTGCCACCTTGGCGATGGTGCCGTCGAAATCGCCTTTCATCAAGTCCCGCACGGTGTAGAGTTGCAAGCCGACCTTGTCAATTTTGTGATCGCCGGCGGCCCAGCCGAAGCGACTGGTCAACAAAGTGGCGGCGGTGACGGTGCTGGCGGTTTCGAGAAAAGTGCGGCGATTCATGGCCTGCGGACTCATGATGGCATTCCTCCGATGACGGCGTTGAAGCGAAAGTGAAATCCGGGAACATTATACGCAGGCAGAGACGCCAGGAGTGACAGCAAAATCGATTTTGCACGCTTTTGAAATTCTTAGCCTCAAAGGACACAAAAGAACACAAAGGAAAAGCAGGAGAACGCGTGGAGGCGTTCTCCTGCGAAATTCGGGTCGACTCTACGGCTTGACGACTTGCAGATTGTTGTCGACCGAGAAGACGTTGGGAACACCGTTGGCGCGGATGCCGGCGATGTTCTTGTCGCCTTCACTGTCGACCACGCCCTCCAGCGTGACGTGGCCGCCCTTAACGATGATGCGGATGGGCTTCTGCACCCCCAAAGCATATCGTTCCAGCGCAGGATAGCGATAGATCGCGCGATATACACTGCGGCGAATGCCGCTGTCCATCGGAGACGGCGGAAGAACTTCGATCTGGTCATCGACTTTCTCGACGCCTTCAATGTGCTTCACGGCGTATTCGGCATCGGATTTGTTCACCGGATTCACGACCTGCCCTAGCAACGTCACGTTGAAACCATCCACCTTGAAAGCCAGGTAGTCGAAAGGCCCGACGCGAGGCAGCATCAGCAATTGGTGCCGGACCGCTTTGATGATTCGATCCTCGGACTTGGGCGTGGGTTGATCGCGTTGCGCGTCTTGAGTGGCGCCCAGCGTGGCCAGCGCTAAGACACTGAGCAGAATCGGCAATTTGAGCTTCATGGTTGGTCGCTCCTTGCGGATGGAATTCTCGAAGTGTGTGGAGGAAATTCTACTCCGAGGCGCGGGCCGTTGACGAGGCGGGACGGAACGGAACGAAGGGTGAGAGGGGGTGCGGTCGCCAGTGCGGCGAGCAGGCCGGGAGATGCGCTCGGCGCCGCTCACTCGCACTTAGAATCGATCAAAACACTCAGGCGGTTAGGTTGACGCCGCTTCCCTGCGCGGTATTACTGCTGTTGCTGGTGGCCGAGTTGCTGAGCAGGTTGAGGATGATTTCCTGGTTGCTGTTGGGATTCAAGTTGAGCGTGATCTGTTCGGGGTTCTGGTTCTGCTGGTTCGAGATGCCGATGGTGAGCTGCTCACTGCCATTGGCGCCATTGCTAAGTCCGATCGAGATCTGCTCGCCAGGGGTAAGGTTGCCAAGGTTCAGCACGATTTCCGATCCGCTGGCAGAGGCAGTCGAGTCTGCGGCCGCGGGCTGCACAGCCGAACTGGTCGAAGCCGTGGGTAATGCTGAGGCCGGAGCCGAAGACGATGAGGATAGCAATCCGCTGAGGTTCACGATGACCGCCGGCTGGGTTTCATTGCTCTGCTGTTGCTGCTGCTGCGGATGGAAGGTGCTCGCCAGTTGGGCGAAGGCCTGTTGCGCGCCTGCCAGGTTTCCCGATTGCAGGGCCTGA
>Ga0210395_10004032_pt1 | contig 11279 bp, 8 predicted proteins | sample IncBWH4OmetaG_FD_150861 | JGI IMG/M metagenome (GOLD analysis project Ga0210395, IMG submission 150861) | Forest soil microbial communities from Barre Woods Harvard Forest LTER site, Petersham, Massachusetts, United States - Inc-BW-H-4-O ...
TAGTAGCAGGGAGGACGGGATGTCGGAGGTCTACGTTGCTCGCGCGGGACAAGTTCTTGGCAGCATACGAATTGCCGATGTTTTGCGTCCGGAGGCCAAGAGTGCCGTTGCGGCGATGCGACAGATGGGTTTGAGAACTGTCCTGCTGAGCGGAGATACGCGGGCTGCAACTTCGTCGGCTGGCCGCGATCTCGGGGTGGACGAAGCGGTGGGAGGGCTACTGCCGGAACAGAAAGCGAAGTGGGTGACTGAACTGCGCAGCAAAGGACGGAATGTCGCGATGGTCGGTGACGGAATCAACGACGCTCCAGCCCTGGTCGAGGCCAATGTCGGCATCAGCATGGGATCGGGAACTGATGTTGCCCGGGAGAGCGCGGATGTCATCCTGATCGGAAGCGATCTCTCGAAGTTAGTCGAAACTCTGCGCGTCGCTCGCCGCTGTCGCGGGATTATCATGCAGAACTTTGTAGGTACCTTAGTCGTGGACAGCGTCGGAGTGGCAATGGCCGCGTTCGGGTTCTTGAATCCGCTCCTCGCCGCCTTTATTCATGTAACGTCAGAGTTGGCGTTCATCCTCAATTCCACCAGATTGTTGCCCCGTGGTGCCGAATCCGGGCGATGAGTCGGCGAGTTGGCGCGAAGACCTGGGGTGGCCTGTTGGACTAAACCCCGAGAAGCGAGGACGGATCAAGCACTATGAACGAGGATCGTGATTGTCCATTGAAAACGAAGCGCCTCGTGATCGGACAAATCACAATCTGTCGAGGCTGTTGCTGCGGCAACGTCGAGCGAGGTTTACCCGAGGTTCCGGTGGAATGGCTGAAGAGTGAGTGGCGAAAACGGGGACTACTGAAGCGAGTCCAACTCACTATCAGCGGTTGTGTTGGGCCATGCGACGTGCCGAATGTGGTTGTGATTACAAGCCCAACGGGCTCGGAATGGCTGGGGAATGTTGTTAAGTTCGACCAGTACCGTACTCTGCTGGAGTGGGCCGTGCGGTGCCGGGATGCAGGCGAGATGTTAGATCTGCCGCGCGAATTCCATGAATGCAGGATCAGCCCGTTTCGGTCATAGAGAATTGTGAGATCGCTGGGAAGTTATCAAACTGTCTTCCATACAAGGAGCCCCCTGAACGTGCAGAGAGCACCACATCCATCACTGCGGTATCCACTTGGATCAAGACTTCCTTGGCTTCGCGCGTTCGTGTTGGAAGCCCGACGCAGTGACCTGATCGTATCAATCCTCAAAAAGGGTCCGGCCCGGAATAAGAAAGCGGGCGGCTGGAAGGGGATAATTGAGCTGCTGTTGATCATTGCAGGAGCGATAGTGGTCATCATATTGGGCTTTTACGGGGGGCTCGCATCGTCTCACCACCACTAAGCTGACTGGGCAGGCCACACAAAACACAATCGGGGTGTACAGAAAGTGTGCAGAAAGATGACCTGGAAGTGATAGAGACTAGAGAATTGGGCAGCTCTTTTGCGGAACCGCTAGGGCTCAGAATTATGTTTGACCGAGAACCAGTACATACCTGCCTAGGTATTGCCTTTGGTTCCCTTTTTGGTATAGATTCAAACAAAGCTTTCGCGGGGTAGCTTTCATGCGGTCGATATCGAGGCGGATAGCGTGTTTATGTGTATTGCTGACCTTCTGGTCGGCATTAGCATTCGCCGCGCATCAACATTCGAGCGCTACCGAAGCGGCGACCTGCACGGTCTGTATCGCCGCCCATTCAGCCTCTCCGCAAACCGCCACCACCTTGCCGAGAGTGATGTTCGTCTCGGTCTCCACCTTTCGGCCGGAGCCAGTTTCGGCCAAGCAGCGCCTGACAGTCTTTGTTTTGTGTGTCCGCCCGCCTCCTGGCGTCTAGAGATCCTTTCAATCGAATGTGGACCGGCTGGTCTTTACCAGTCCGAGTTCTTGATCTCACAGACGCACAATTCTCTGGAGGAATTCATGCTGGCTTCTTATAAGAGGTCGCTTCACGCGGCTTTTGTGGTGGTTTTCTGTTTCGCGCTCGGCGTTGACGCCGTTGCTCAGTCCAACTCCGGATCCATCAGCGGCACCGTGTTTGACCCTTCAGGCGCCGTGGTTGCGGATGCCAAGGTCGAGATTCACCAAGCGGTCAGCGGTTTTGACCGGACGACCACGACAGATGGTAAGGGCAATTTCAGTTTCTCGAACGTACCGTTTAATCCGTATCACATGACGGTGACGGCTGCGGGGTTCGCTCCCAGCGCTCAGGACGTGGAGGTTCGGTCGGCAGTGGCAGCTAGCGTCAAGGTCAGTCTTCAAGTGACTGGCTCCTCCACTTCGGTCACGGTCGAAGCTGGCGCCGATTTGGTGGAGAATGATCCAACTGGCCACACCGACGTGGATCGCGACTTGTTCAATAAGGTGCCACTCGAAAGCCAGTCCTCCTCGTTAAGTTCGCTGGTCACGCTGGCGTCGCCGGGTGTATCGGCAGATTCCAATGGTCTTTTCCACGGACTCGGCGACCACGCGTCGAACTCATTCTCGGTAGACGGCCAACCCATTACCGATCAGCAGAGCAAGGTTTTTTCAAACCAGGTCCCGCTTGATTCGATTGAGTCGCTTGAAGTAATTCCCGGCGCTCCGCCCGCGGAGTACGGCGGAAAGACAAGCTTGGTGATCGTCGCGACCACTCGTTCAGGCCTGGGCTCAAAAACTCCGCATGGCAGTGTGAATGCTTCGTACGGATCGTTTGGCTCGTCGAATATCGGCTTTGACCTTGCTTATGGTGGTGACAAGTGGGGGAATTTCATCTCGGCGAACGGACTCAATACGGGTAGATTCTTGGATCCGCCGGAATTTGTGGTGACGCACGACAAAGGCAATGAGGAAAATATTTTCGACCGGGTGGACTACCAGCTCTCGACCAAGGACTCGATCCATCTGAATCTCGGCTTTAGCCGTTCCTGGTTCCAGACGCCCAATTCGTATGACTCGCAGAACGCGACGCCCTGGAACGGGGTTAGCGTCAGCAATAACGGGCTTGGTCCCAACGGCATCCCCGTCGGTCCTGCAGACCAGCGCTCAAAGATCGACACCTTTAACATCGCTCCCACCTGGACCCTGCTGATTGACCCGAACACCGTGTTCACGTTCGGCGGCTTCGTCCGACGGGATGCTTACAATTATTATCCGAGCAACAATCCATTTGCGGACCTCGGCCCACCGAATCTGCAACAGCAAACTATCTCTCAATATCGGACACTGGCGAACACGGGTCTCCTCGCAAATGTCACGCATGTGGTGGGCATCAACAACATCAAGGCGGGAGTTACCTATCAACAGACCTTTCTCACCGAGAACGACAGCCTCGGGATCGTCGACCCAAATTTCAACGCTCCGTGCTTTGATGCCAATGGTGCACCGGTATTTGTTGGCAATCCAACGGTGAACAACCCCGGCAATTGTGCCGGTGCCACCTCAACGAACCCGGCACTTTATCCGACTCCATTCGCCCCCAATCCCGGGTTTGATTCATTGCTCGGCTGCTACGATCTCACGAGATCGACACCATCGCCGGCTGACGGTTGTTTCAGTTCCACCACTGGCTTGTATGCATATCACGGGCATACAGACATCAAAGAACTCGCGCTCTATATCCAGGATTCGATCACCATAAAAAACTGGTCCTTGAATCTGGGACTCCGTGGCGATCTTTACAACGGCCTTGTTGTGGCTCGTCAGGCCGAGCCTCGCGTCGGTGTTGCCTACAACATCAAGCGGACCAATACGATCCTCCGGATCTCCTACGCGCGTACGCTGGAAAGTCCTTTCAATGAGAATCTAGTGCTTTCGAGCACAGGCTGCGCCAATCCTGTCTTGAATCCACTTCTTGCCTGTTCTCAGCCTGCTTCAGCGGGGGCGACGCCATTCAATCCCGGTTACCGTAATGACTTCCATGTTGGCCTGCAACAGGCGCTCGGCAAATATGCGGTAATCAGCGGGGATTACATTTGGAAATACACACACAACGCCTACGATTTCAGCGTATTGGGAGCGACCCCGATTACATTCCCGATTGACTGGCACAACTCAAAAATCCCTGGGTATGCCGTCCGCGTGAGCGTACCGGATTTCCATGGCTTCTCGGCCTTGGTTGTTTTCTCAAGCGTGGCAGCGCGTTTCTTCACTCCGCAGATCGGCGGCGCGGGTGCGGTTCCCTCGGTGGCCTTCAACAGTGGAAGTACGCCGTTCCGCATCGACCACGACGAAACTTTCAACCAGACAACTCACTTGCAATACCAGCCCTGGAAGCGAGGTCCGTGGCTCGGATTCAACTGGCGATATGACAGCGGATTGGTGGCTGGAGCTGCACCTTGCTACGGTGTAGGGCCCGCGAATAACTGTCCTCAATCAACCACGCTGGGCGGACAGCCGGCCATTAACATGACAGATGCCTTCGGGACACCTTTAACTGCCGATCAGGAGTTCCAGGCTGGTTTTACTTGCAACGGCGCGCGGGCTACGCCGAATATCCCGCTGCCCTTTACCTGTCTCGCCTCCCAGTTCGGGTCGTCTCTTATATCGGTGCCCGCGCCAGGGGCTGAAAATGATGACCACAATCCGCCGCGCATTGCGCCTCGCAACCTGTTCGATGTCGCGGTCGGCGACGACAATCTGTTCAAAAGCGAACGTTACCGATGGAGTCTAACCGTGACTGCGATCAATGTGACCAACAAGTATGCCCTCTACAACTTCCTTTCGACCTTTAGTGGCACGCACTACGTGACTCCGCGTGCACTGACGGCTCAGCTCGGTTTTCACTTCTAGCCGACGCTCCCGCTGATGAGGGCAGTGCGTTCGACGCTACTGCCCTCATTTGTAAACCTCCCTGTGTGGAGTGGAAGCATCAGTGGTAACCACAGTGAAAGACACTGACCCCAATGAAACGAAACGTCTAACTAATATTTCGGTTTGCCCGGCAGCGGGGGCGAGGGCAGGTCGCTGATGAAAGGTAGGATTCCGGCGTAGGTGATTGATTTTAAAAAGATGGTGAGCGCGGAAGGAATCGAACCTTCAACCTACTGATTAAGAGTCAGTTGCTCTGCCAATTGAGCTACGCGCCCACGGTGGGGATTTGGCTGGTAGGACGAAACGAAAATTATAGCATCCGTGGACAGGTTTTCCGCCCTGCCGAGACGATCCCTGGCAGAAAAATCCCGAGCCGAAAAAATTGGCGCGCCAGTCTCTGCAACTTTCAAATTCGATTCGCGTAGTAGCGCCACGATTTCACCACACACGAATTGGGCGCGAAAGAAGCGACGAGGTTAGGAACGCTGGCGAACTTCCGCCGCCAGGCCGCTCGCGTCGCTGGCCACGGGACGCCGCGGCAGCATCTGCTCGGCTGCGCCAATCGGCGGACGATGTTCGACGGTGCCAATCACCGGCGCCTCGTCCATGCCATCGGCATACGCCATCGATGCAAACCGCTGCTCACTGCACATGCGATCGATCAGGCGTTGCTGCCGTCCGTTGAGCACGGCATGCGGAAGAATGGGGAAATTGCGGAACATCCACAGCAGGTACACGCGCTGGAGGAATGAGGGCATCACATACCGCGGACCGATGGGTGTCTGCACTTGCACTACCCCGGCCGCGAGCTTATCGATCAACATACCTTGGGCCCACCTGGAACCTTGAATTGTTCAGAGCAATTCTAGGGCCGCCATTATTGCACCGCGAACGATGCAATGGGAAGCTTTTTTTCAAAAATTCACAGAGAAATCACGCAGTACTCCACCGCCGACGATGAAACGACCCCGGCACAGTGTATTTTTGGGAAACTCATTTCCGAAACGGAATGGATTGCGGAGCCGCCATCACACCAAAAGTTCAGGCCGTGACTTCGGGCAGGATGTCCATACGGCGGATCTGCGCCGCCACCCCGAACTCTGATCCTTCTTCTTCGACCCGCACAATCGTCGCCTGGCAGCATACCCAGCACTTTTCGCCGGAGGTCAGTTCAGGAGGAAGGATCAAAACCAGCTCGACGTCCGCGCCCTTTTCCATGCGGGACTTAGTGTAGAGGAAGACTCCATTGGCGCTGACGTCGCGCGTCTGCGCGGTCTGCGGGGTTTGATCCTTGCTCTGTACGCTTCGTACGCGCGTAGAAACTCTGGTCGCGATTCTGGTTCCGGAGCGGCGCTCGGTGTCAGCTTTCATGCGGGCAAAGTGCCCACCTACTCTACACCAAGGCCGCAAATTGGACGAGAAGGTTCCGGGCTCGGCGTGACGCCCGGAACCAAACTGGGACTAGACCGTCCTCGAACCAGCCCGTCTTAGGGGTTCGAACACTCCGGATTAGATTGTCGGTCGCCGGGCGCGAGCCGCCGGAACCACCAATGCCTGCTCCATGGTCGGCACATTCGTGCCGCGAAGCTTCACTTCGACTTCGTGCAGCTTATCGGGCTGGTAGGTCTTGTAGTAAGCCTGAACCAGAAGCTCCAGCGTGAACGGATTCTCCTGATCCTCTTCCAGGTGTGCGATGGCGGCTTCGTATTTCTCCTGATCCATGTCCTTCTGGAGCATGAGCAGAGATCCGGCCGCGCCGTGGTAAGAACTCTGAATCACGCGGTTGTGGTTGCCGTTGGCCAGAGCCTCCAACTGGTGCAGCGACTGGTCAGCCAGCGGCTGATTGCCGGCGCGCGCGGCCCGCACGGCGCGATTGCGCAGGATACGGGAAAGTTCTTCATCGCGATCCGTCGCAGAAATAGTCGGGCGATGGCCCAGGGCTTCCTCGGCCAGCTTCAGATGCTTGAGCGCGATGTTGTCGTCGGTCTGGTACTCCGCCATGTGGCCGAGTGCCTGCGCTTCCTGCAGATCCTGATCCTTGGCGTGGGCGTCTTCGGCGATCTGCTGATATTCCTTGTCGGCTTCGGCGAAGTTGCCGTCGCGCACAAACGTCATTGCCTTCTGCATGGCGTAGGTCAGCCGGTCGGCCTCGTTGTGGGCGAAACGGATCGCCTTGTCGTACTCCACGCGCGCCTGCTCCTGGTTGCCCATGAGGGCGTAGGTGTCACCGAGACCCAGTTGTGAGGTCACGAAGTCAGGATCAATCTGCAGCGCGGCGCGATAATGCACCAGGGAGCCTTCGAAGTCTCCCGACATGCGGAGCAGCTCTCCATAGGAGTCCTGCGGGTTGGGCTCTTTGGGCAGCAGGGCGACATAGCGGTCCATGGCCGCAAGACATTTGGCGAATTCCCGGTTGCGCGCCTCGACATAGGCAAGATCGTTCAGTGCGGGTGGGAAATTCTTGTCCAGGGCCAGCACCTTATTCATGATCCGCTGCGCCTGGTCGTCGCCGTTCTCGAGCAACATCCAGTTGCCGGCAAGATACAGCACGTCCTTGTCGTGCGGATACATCTCGATCATGTCGTTCATGGCCGTAATGCCGCCCAGGTAGTCGCCTTCCTGTATTTTGGCGATCCATGTCACCATCAACTGCTCGCCGTCAGAAATCTTGGGCAGCAGCGCCTTAGCCTTGGCCCGAGCTGCGCCGACTTCCTCGGGATTGCTGCTGTTGAAGGCAATCCATGCCCAGGCGAGAGCCAGATTCGGGTCTTCTTTCACTGCCGCACGCCAGTCGTCATTGCAGCGCTCGAGGTAAAGATTCTCGTAGTCAACCACGCCCTTCTGGTAAAGCTCACGCGCCTTGGCGGACGAAGTCGTGATTGGCATTAGGGTGGTTGCACCCTTCTTGAGGTGATGCGCAGACAACGGCGCGGCGAGACTCAGGGCAAGCACCAAAATGGCGCAGATTTTCACCAGCATGATTTTCACGAACGCGGTGCGGCGCATCAGGATCTCCGGAACAGAGCGTTTGTGGGGAAGGGGACTACGAGGAAAAGGGTAACAGTGCCATAACGGGAGGACGAGGTGACGAAAGGCTTACGCCGGATGCGGGGACTACCTGCACCTTCAGCCGCTAGGGGTATGGCTTAGAAGGGATATTCCTTAGAAGGTAAAGGCTACGCCGCCCCGTACCGAGCGCGCGGCCTGGACCAGGTAAACGGTTTGGCCGTCCTGCCCAACCACTGGAACATAGCCCTGCGCCAGCAAGTTGCGCACATCGATGATCGCTTCCATGTGGCCGCCCATGCAGGGTATCGGCTGCCGTACGAAAAAGCTCAGGTAAGGGTCGGTCGCTCCGTGGGAAGCGTTGAACATATCGACTGGTGTCAGGGCCGAGCCATTCACCCAGCGGTATGAGGCAATCCAGCGGGTGTGGGTGCGCGGCACCGTGCCGCTCAGCTTGCCCGCCAGGGCGTGACGGCGCTGCGTGTTCATGTATTGCTGCGCTTGCTGCAACTGCACGTCCGGCTGGGAAAGATCCAGTACCCCGCCGGAGGCGTAGTCGACCGTAGCCGTCAGGTCGTTAGAAAACTTGCGCTCAAGCACAAGCCGCAGGCCATTGGTGCTGAAGTTCTGGCCTTCATAGCTGAATGTGCCCGCGGAAATATCCGGCAGAATGAATCCGCCGGCCGTCGTCGTGAGGCCTGTACCTGCGAGAGCGGGATTGGCCACCCGGTCGCTGAAGACGGCGACTTGAAATTTATTCTTACCCACACGGCGCGAAAGGCTCAGTTCCTGATGATGCGCGCTCTCGATTTGCGGAGCGAAATTGAGCAGGCTGACCCGCGGATTCGATTCGCTCAAGTCCGCCGGAGCGGAATCGAAGCCTTTCTCATCGCGCAAGTCGGGGCGCGAAGTCGCATAGCCGTATTCCAGAATGGTGTTGGGTGAAAGCTGGAAATCGGCGGTAGCGTACGGGCGGAAGGCAGAAACGTGGCCCAGAAATTGAATGGTCTGGAGCTCACTGCCGAACTTAAGTTCAACAACGTCGCCCGCCGTAAAGTCGTCAGCCACCGAAATAGCCAGCGCCTGCAATGCGGCGTTGTGCAGGTTAGGATCAGAAGAAGTGAACCGCCGGGCGCTCAGCGCCAAAGTCGGCTGCGAGCCATCCGCCAAAGTATGGGAATAACTGGCGCGCAGCGCTCCCGCCGGGAGACTGCTGCTGCCGTAGCCCACGTCGCCGCTGAACGCGATGTGTCCATCCGAGAAAATGGATCGCTCCAGCGTGAAGGCGGTGTTCATGTCCGATCCCGCACCGTAGCCGCTGGCCACGGAACCGGCAAGGAACGAAACCATGCCGCTCAGTTCGTGGGTCTGATTTTGATTCTCAGGATTTGTCTCCAGGCTAACCGGGGTGGGATCGTCAAACACGCGCAGAATCGGCCGGTTCGCAACTGACCGAAGGGTCCACTTCCAGTCGTCGTTATCCGGAAGAGAGCGGACGGGGCCAAGCTGCATTACGCCCAGCAACGTGCTCAAGGTGACATTTATATTGACACTACCGCCGGGAGTAAGACCCACTCGCTCGCGCTCGGCCGGAAGAAACGAAGGAGCTGTAACTCTGAGCGTGTAAAAACCAGGCAACAATCCGGTGGCGGCGTAGTATCCGGCCGCATCGGTAAATACGGTCAGCGTGCGATTCGCGGCGCCGAGAATCTGCACCACGGCGCCCATTTGCGGCGTACCCGAGTTGTTGCGAACATATCCTGAGATCGCTCCGGGCTGCTCTGCGGCCCAAATAGGAAGCGACAACCCGAATATGATCGCCCAGGTTCCGAGCTTAACCAGTCTCAGTTTAACCAGTTTCAACTCCACCCCACCCCCTGGGGGAGAATTTCGCAGGGAGTTACTCTACTGCAAACACCGCCGACGGATCAATGGTTTGCTTGGAGACATTATCGTTCACCTTGATCTCGATCTTGTAGGTGCCCGGTTGCAGGTTGGCCGCCCGGATCGATTTCTGCAGGGTCAACTGATCTCCTAAGTTGCCCATGGTGTCGGTGTTGTCGACTTGCGCGACTACCGATTTATTGGTTGCCAGATTGGTGATGTTGTACTCAATAGTGGCGGAAGGCTTGTGTGTCTTCTCATCCACGCCGAGATTGTAAACTTGCATCCAGAAATTCAGCTTCTGATCTTTGTCCCGCTTGAACAACGCAGGCTTGCCATCGGCTGCGGCTACGCGCGGCCGCACCTTGGTGGTGCCGATCACGAAGCTGCCGGTGCCAATATCCTTGGTCGGAACCGGCTCCATCAGGTCGGCGACAACCAGTGTAGAGTTAGAGAGCTTATCTTCAGAGAACTCAGGAACCATGATGCTGCGGCTCCAAATTCCCTTGCGGTCACCGTTCACATCTTTCACGGCCACGTAAAGCTTGTAGCGGCCGGCACGCAGAGGCAGTGCCTTCCAGTAAACCGACGCGTTTTCCGCGGTACGCGGTAGCAGTTCGGCCGGAACGTCCACCTGCACCGTGTCTTCGAAGGTCTGCACCACTTTGCCAGTCAACGTCGAGAGGCGTCCAAAGATGTTCACCGTGCCGCGTTGAATCCCGTCTTTGTTGACGAAGGTGATGTCGCGATTCCTCATCTGGATCGTGACCGGCACCAGCACGGTGTCGCTAGTCACTTTCACAAAGTCGGAACGCACGTCGAACGGCATGGGGTTGAGGATGACCTTGGAATTAACCTCTTCAGTCAGATCGGTGAACTTGACCGGCGGCGCGGCCATCAGCTTGGAGTATTGCTCCAGGCGATCGAACTGCTTGGCCTCATTCATTGAACTGTCAGGACCTGCTCCTAACCGCTCGAGCCCGCTGCCGTTGAATCGCTGCGCCTTGTTTGACATTCCCATCTGCTCATAGAGCGTCAGGCCGGCGTTCGGAGTGTAGAGCAAAGCGTCTTTTTCGGAGCGGTCGATCGTCATGTGGTATTCGTTGCACATACAGCTGTCAACGAATTCAATGATGACTTCCTGCCCGATGCCTTCAATATAACGATACCGCCAATCTTCAAACGGAAAAGTCGAAGTCTCGCCGCCGCCCTCTTCCATAGGGCGCTCATAAGTTCCGCCCGAGGGATGAGAATCGATCTCGTCCGGTTTGCCGTAGACGATGTAGATGCGGCCGCGATCCGTCTTCCAGCCCGGCACGCCCGCCGCAAAATGTTCGTTGGCGTAGGCGATGCGGCGATAGTGCTCTTCCTTAAATTCGTTCTCTTCCGTGTCGGGAGTGGGGTCGCGGCGTTGCCAGAACGCTTCGATGAAGTTGTCGCGTTCTTCGTCGTTCGAGAGCTGTTTGAAAGCCGCGCGCTCTTCGTCCGTGATGATCCAGACCACGTCCTCGTCCAGCCACTTCTTATAGGTCTTGCTCAATTCCTGTTTCAGGCCACGCGAATTC
>Ga0210395_10004034_pt1 | contig 11277 bp, 8 predicted proteins | sample IncBWH4OmetaG_FD_150861 | JGI IMG/M metagenome (GOLD analysis project Ga0210395, IMG submission 150861) | Forest soil microbial communities from Barre Woods Harvard Forest LTER site, Petersham, Massachusetts, United States - Inc-BW-H-4-O ...
GAAAAAGGGCGCGGTTCGTTACCGTGATGCCGAAGATATTCCCGCTTGAAATTCTCTGACCAAGTCGTTGCGGCTCTCAAAGAATTGCATCCGGGCGTCAGGAGAGACATTCGCCGGGCGCTCGATGACGTAAGCACCGGCAAAAAACGCGACGTGGGCATGCTGACCGACAAACTTGCGGGGTTCTGGCGGCTGCGCGTCGGCAAATACCGGGTCGTTTTTCGGTATGACAAGGCGGGCGAGCTCATCGCCGAATTTCTCGGGCCGCGCAAAACCGTTTATCGGAGCTTCGAGCCGCCTGGGGAAACCGAATAATTTTGACTGCGGCTTTCACCACGGAGGCACGGAGAACACGGAGGTCGACCCAGAGAAAACACTAATCTATTTTTACACGAAGCAGCAAAGGTCACGAAGGAGAGGCATCGTCAGGCTTTTACCACGGATGTCACGGATAGGCACGAATGGGTTCGGTATCAGTGACAATCAGTGCTCATCAGTGGTTAACTACGGCTTATCCTGTCATCCGCGGTAAATTTTCCGCCTTCGCGTTCTTTGCGACCTTGGTGTAAAAAAAGGGCTCACCGCGTTGAAGCAGTGAGCCCGTTGTTTGTTGCATGCGGTACTCCATTTCCCGCGGAGGTGTTACCCAATTAGGGCGAATCTTATTCGTGGCAGTGGCCGGGATGATCTATGAACAGGTCCGAGTAATCATGGTTGCCGGTGGTGTCCACTGTGGTCTGGCCGAGAAACGCCTGGCCTTGCTCCGGCCCGATGGGGAAAATTTCCTGCAATGTTTCCACATCGGACGAGTGTGTGTAGGTGATGGCGTCGTTGTGGTAGGCATTGCCCTTCGCCAGGGGCGAGATAAAGATTTCCAGGATGCTGTGGCTGGTGTCGTTTTCTGTCGTATCGGTGCTGTTCTGCGCTTCCGTTTCGTCGTTCCAGATCACGATCAGGCCGTTATCCCGGTAGGCTTTGGAGGCCATGATCAGCGGCACGACGGTGCGAAGGAAGTTGTCCCCTTGTGAAATGTTGGCGGCATCGCCGGTGTAGTGAATCCCGTTGTAGGTGAAGCCTCCGGTGAGCCCGGTGTGCATGTCATTGTATTGGTCGGGCGTGATGACGTTGAACCTAGCGACCGTGTTGAGATCGAGATCGCGTTCCAATTCCTGGAGCGGACGGTAATGGCGGACTTCCGGATTCGACGTGCTGTAGTCTCCCACGGTGGTCGTTCCGCCATTGGTCGCGGTGAAGAAAAGTTCGCCGTCGTGCTTGCAGGCGAAATTATACTGGTTGCTGCCGTTATACGGGTTGGTGTAGGTAGCCGCTGTGCCGCTGATGCTCTTCAGCGGGACGGTCCACTGGGCCCGGGGAGCGACGGTGCTGGTCAGGCTGTTTGCCGCCGGCTGATTGACGATCCCGGCCGTGGGCACGAGATCGATGTCCTCTTGGTAGGACTTCCAGGAAATGCCGGCCGTTTGGAGCAGGCCGCTGATGTTCGGCAAGGCGAAGACATTGCCTGAAGCATCAGTCGCATCCATGTAGGGATCCGCATCGCCGGTCACGCCGAAATTGCTGCCGCCTTCCTGCCAGATGTAGTTTGGCTCCGAAGGATGAATGCTCGGGTTGAGCCCGGACGGCGTGGCCAGTACGTTGTAGCAATTATTGGTGTACGAAACGTCCGCGGAGAACGGATTGTGCGGATCGATCAAGCCATTGATGAACGGAGCCGCCGGGTTGCCTTTGATTTGTTCGATGCCGCTGGTGGGCGAAGTATTCACATTTCCATTCGGCTGGGTCCAGTTGTGGTTTTCCAGATAGATGTAGAATACCGTGCGGACGTGATCGAGCGGCTCGGCGGCGGAAGCAGCCTGGGCGGAGAAGAAGCCGGTAAAAACACAGCCGGCGGCGAACAGGGAACAGAGCTGATGATGAGTTTTCATTTGTGGGCCTTGTTGACTTGTGGGTTTGGCGTTCGCGCGCGCGAAGGAGGGAAAACGTGGCGGAACCGGCGCAGCGAATTGCATTCGATTTGCGGCGCAATCGAGATTGGGGCTTGTCACCGAAAAGTTTCTGTTCCGAAACAATGATGGCGCACAGAAGACGGACGCATAGGGTCAAACCACTATTTCTTTTTCTTAATCCAGTAGGTCAGTGCGTCCTCGAAGCACGTGGCTGGCAAATCCTCGACCCGCGCGCGAAAATAATTTTCCGCATCACTGACTCCGCGGTTGTAGGCGAACGGGGCGATTTCCTTCAGGAAATAATCCAGCAGGAACTTGGCCCGCATCTCGCTGAGCTCGGTCTCGAGTTCTTCCCGAAAATACCGCTGCAGCGACGGGATGATGTCCGCAATCTCCTCTTTCTTCAGTTCGATGCTCATAAAGGCAGGGCCAGCGAATCTTCATCGGCGCGGCGGCTCAAGGACTAATGCCAGCTCCGCAATCATTGGACTGCAGGTAGGGCGTGACCGTATCGGCGCGCCCGGCGGTCGCGCCCTACCACGGGATCGACCAATGAATCGTCCCATCCGCTCGAACTATTGGAATAACAGACTGGTGAAAACGGTGATGACGGCTCGGCCCGCGCAAAAACCGTCGACACCTTCCGGTTATTTTGCAAATCAGTGTCGACACGTGAACCAACCAGCACAGCGAGCGCACTTTCATCGGGGTGATGAGCAGCAAGGCCACGGTGCCCGGCTTCATGCCATCGGGATCCGCGGCGCATGAAGTTTATAAATTTCATCCGCCGCATCTTTTGGGCTTTTTCTTGGGTGGTCGTCGTCCTGTTGAAGCCGGTCAAAATCTACGCCTACCGGACGCGTTTCTCCCTCGTGCGGCGTCTCATCCTGGTCGTGACGATGCACATCGATTTCTTGCTGATCTTCCTGAATATCCAGAACGAGACGATGGAGCTGCACTGGAAAATTTACGGCGGCAATTTCCTCTTCGGCAACGGGGTGATGGTGACGGATTTCGATTCGGCGGCGCAGGCGATCGCCCAACCCATATATAAGAACAGCGATTTCATGGGCGTGAAGATCGTCTCCAGCGACAACGGCGCTTTTGCCACGAACTGCCCGATCCTTCTGCAGTCGCCGCCGATTCGCAAGCTGACGCGCCAGTACATCGACGACCATATTTTCACGCCGACGGTGCAGGACCTTGGGCTCGAAGCGGTGCGCGAACAATGCAAAGACATTCTGGAAGACTGGATCGCCAGTCCCCAGATGGCCAAAATGCTCGCGATTCGCAGCGCCGTGACCCGGATTTTTCTCAAACTCCTCAGCGCAACAACCATCAGCCAGGCCGATTCGGATTTTGTCACTTTCCAATACATCCGCCGGTTCGTCGAATTTTCCCTCTTCAGCGGATATTTTCCCGCGATGTGTATTGCTCTCGGCACGGGCAAGTTTGTCCAGAAGGACGCTTACTTTAAACTGAGGGCCTATGGCATCGATAACATGACCATCGACATGACGTTGTTTGCCGCGCTCTTCAGCATTGGCACCCTCGTCATTCGCTGCGTCGAAAACGTCACGCGATACAACGTGCCGTACGCCACGCTTACCGCGGAGGAGAAACGCAATTTCGTCATCGAGTCCGTCCGCCTTTATCCGACGGTCACGTCTGTCCATCGTCTGGTCGAGGCGGACGAGACGGTTCACGTCGCCGGGAAACCGCTCCATCTCACTGCGGGCGATGAAGTCGTCTATCCTTTCATTTGCGCCAACCAGGATCCCAAGCATTTTCCGAATCCCTCGGCGCTCGATTTGCACCGGACCGAAGAGGAATATGAAAAGGTTTTGAGCTGGTCCAAGGGCCCGCACGTCTGTCCGGCCAAGAAATTGTCGGTCGTCGTCACGACCGTCATGCTCGAGGCGCTGGCGGGAAAGTTCTCCCTCGAACAGCTGCGCATTTTTAATCCGGCATTCTGAAACCTGCGCATGACGGGAGATTTCACATGAGAAAAGGTGAGCCACGGACGGGTGATTTGTTCAGCGACTCGCAATGGCGCCAGCCGGAAACGATCACGGTTTTTGCCGACCTGCCCGACAACGCCGCCGACGGCGTGCGAAATTTATTGGCCGGCGCAACGGATTCGCTCGGGCTCGATCAGTTGCCTGGCGTGCACTTTTTCCGCGCGTTTGTCATCGCATCCGGGGTCGATGCCGCCGGCGCCTTTCCGACACGGGCAGTGATCTCGGCCGTTTTCGACGGCGAAACCGATGAGTTCTTCTCGCAATGGTGCGCGGCCGCGCACGACCGGATCGTGGAAATTTTCCATCCCTGCGCCGACTTTCCCTCCACCGCCACTTCTGAAAATGTGTGCCAGTGGCTGCAAGCCCGAGCCGAACGACCGAAGACCTATCATATCGGGCCGGTGCGCAGCCGCGCCTCGGAAGTTCGCGAGGAAGCCCGGCTTCGTTCCGCCTTGGGCGATTTCATCGCTGCACAAAACACTGCTGGTGCCTGGCAACACGGCGATCTCTTGCGGATTTGGGACGACATCCGGGCCTTCGTCCGATCCCGGGTGGACCTGCCCCAGACGCCACGCGTGCCGAATGATTGGTTCGCGCGCGTGCTGCAGACGCTCGATCTCGTCAAGCGAGTCGGGTTGCTGCTGCTGGTTCCCGGCGTCCTCGCGTGGCTGTGGCTGTCGCGGACTCGCCACAGTCTTTGGAGTTATCCATTGGCCGTTCTTGGATTTCTTGCGGCGATGTTTTCTGCCTGGGCCATCTTGGTTCGCATTTACGAGCTCGCCGAGCCGGATGTTGTCGTGAAACCCGCGCCCGGCCAGGTGGCGGCGGCGGTCGTCGACGAAGACAAGGGATTCCAGAATCAATTCACCATGCTCACGCCGGTGCGCGATTCATTTTTTCGCCGCCTGAATCTGCGGTTTGTCCTCTGGCTGGCCGATGGCTTGAGCCGGCACTTTTGGAATGGCGGCCAACTCGCCGGCATCGAAACGATCCATTTCGCGCGTTTCCATCAAATCGACGGCGGCCGGCGGATGTTCTTCATGAGTGATTTCGATGGAAGCTGGGAGCGGTACCTTTTCGACTTTGTTGAAATCGGTTCGCTCGCCGTCGTCCCGATCTGGACGAATCTCCGGGGTTGTCCCAAGACACGGTTTCTTCGCTGGACGACGCCGGGCTTCGAACAACGGTTTCTTCCCTTTACCCGGGCTTATCAAATCCGGACCCATTTTTGGTATAGCGCGATGAGCACGCTCACCGTTTCCGAAATCAATCGCAACGCCGACATTCGCGCCGGCCTGTTTCAGAAAAAAGGCCGCCGCGCGATCCAGCAATGGCTGCAGCTGATCTAAACATTTCCATGAAAAAATCCGATTTTGACGCCGGTGAAGTGCAAGGGCTGCTCGCTTCGGGCTACGCCAAACACACCGCCGCCTGCTTTGTCCTTCTCCGCATTCTCAATGGCCAGGCGGCGCGCGAATGGCTGGGCCGCATTGCGGCCCAAATTACCTACTGCGGAAACCGGCAGGCCGTATCCAAACTCAATATCGCTTTCAGCTACGCCGCCCTGGGAAAACTGGGTTGCTCGCCGGAAGAGCTGGACGGATTTTCCCGCGAATTTTGCGAAGGCATGGTCACACCGCACCGGCAACGGATCCTGGGCGATTTGCCGGGTGGGCCCAACGATCCCGAGACTTGGCAATGGGGTGGTCCACGCAATCCGCCGATCGATGTTCTCCTCATGGTTTACGAACTTACCCCGGCCGCGCTGCAGACGCGACTCGATGGAATTCGCTCAGGCGCGGAAGGCGTCGAGATCATCCAGGAGCATCGTTCCACCGGGCTTCAGAACAACAGAGAGCACTTCGGGTTCAGGGACGGCATTGCCCAGCCGACAATCGAGGGCATTGGCAAACCAGGGCCGGCCCGCGATCGCGTGGCCCGGGGCGAGTTTATTCTCGGCCATCCCGACGAGACGGGTTCGCTCGAACTTGCGCCAGCCATGGCCCTCAATGGCAGCTATGTCGTCCTTCGCCAGATCCTCCAGGACGTCCCCGGGTTTTGGGAATCGCTCGGTCAAGACTCACCCGTGGCTGAGCGAATTGCGCTTGCCGCCAAAATCGTGGGACGCTGGCCGGACGGAACGCCGCTCACCCTTTCGCCCGAACCCCCGGTCGCAGCGAATCCGACGAACGATTTTGCCTTTCACGCGAAGGATCGCGAAGGCCTGCGCTGCCCTTTCGGAGCCCACATCCGCCGCGCCAATCCGCGCGATACACTTTTGGATCACCCGGCGGCTTCGATGGAAATGATCAATCGCCACCGCCTGCTCCGCCGCGGGCGATCGTTCGGACTTCCCGCTCCGCCTTCGACGTATCCGGAAGGACTCGCGGTGAAAGCGATGGAAGGAGTCATGGGATCGACTGATTTGCGCGGATTGTTTTTTATTTGCCTGAATGCCAGCCTCGCCCGGCAATTCGAATTCGTTCAGCAGAATTGGGTCAACCTGCCCAAATTCGACGACCTGACCCACGATACCGATCCGCTCGTTGGTGCCACCCCATGGGCCGGCCCCGGCCAAAGTCCGGAATTTATGATCCAAGGATGTCCCGTGAGTAAACGCGTATCCCGTCCCCAAACCTACGTTCACACCATCGGCGGCGCTTACTTTTTTCTTCCCGGCAAGAAAACCCTCCAGCGGCTGGCCGGAACGTGAATTTGTCCCAGCGTTGAGGATTAAAAGACCGATGTCATGAGCATGGAAAATATCGACCACGTGGTCGTGGTCATGATGGAGAATCGTTCGTTCGATCATTTGCTGGGCTGGCTTTATGCGAACGAGGGCAACCGGCCGCCGCACAATCTTCCGCCGCGCGATCTGCCGACTTACGACGGGCTGGAGCCCAGCAAATATTCCAACCGGCTCGATGCCAATTCGCCGCCGGTTTTTGCGAGCCGGCCGCCGCGCGCATGGCCGTCGTGTCCCAAGCCGTTGCAGGTGCCCACACCCAATCCGAACGAACAGTTCGCGCCGGTTATTCGTCAGCTCTACGATAAGGGGCAGCCGGTACCCGGTGACATCGCGCCGATGAGCGGTTTTTTGGCGGACTATGCGACGACCAGTGTCCCACCGGACTCAGCCGCACAAATCATGGAGGGTTACGGGCCGGAGGAAGCGAACGTCATCAACCAATTGGCGCGTTCGTTTGCGGTTTGCGACCGGTGGTTTTCCTCGATGCCCACGGAGACCTGGCCCAACCGGAGTTTCGTCCACACTGGCTCCTCGGAGGGACTGATCAATAATGAGTATCTCCAACCCAACGACCTCAAAACGATTTTCAACGTCCTCGAGCAGCAGGGCAAGTCTTGGGCAGTTTTTTCCGACGCGATCTTGTGGCCGGCACTGACGAAGGTCCAATTTCGTCAGCTCTGGGCGCTAGATGAGAAATTTAAACGGGTTCACCAGTTCAAAAAACTTTGCCGCGCCAAGGCGGACGCCGCCCCGGAAAAGAAACTGCCCGCCTATGCCTTTCTCGAACCCCGGTTCGCGCCGGATTTGGGGTGGCTGGGAGTCAAATATCCGAATGATTTCCATCCGCCGCACAACGTGGGCCGCGGGGACCGGTTTCTTGCCCAGGTTTATGATGCGGTGCGGGCCAGTCCGTACCGCGACCGGATTCTCCTGGTCATTGTGTTCGACGAGCACGGTGGATGTTATGACCACGTGCCGCCGCCGTGGGGGGCGCAGCCGCCCGAGCCCAACCCCGTCTCAAAAGACAAACAATTTAAGTTCGATCGCTTTGGCGTCCGTGTGCCGGCGATTGTGATTTCATCCCATGTCCGCCCCGGTACCGTATTCCGGGCGGAAGACGGCGCTACACCTTTTGATCACACTTCGATTTTGGCCACGTTGCGCGACTGGCTGAAACTCGATGCGAATCCGGCCAAACCGTTTCTGCCCAGTCCGCGTATAAAAGTCGCCCCGACGCTGGACCGGGTGCTGGAGCTTTCGGATGCGGAAAAAAATGTAGCTTGGCCGAAAATCACGGCGAAAGGATGGCTGGGGTGGGGCGACCGGTCGCTGGCCATTCCCATGAGCGATCTCCAGCGTGGAGTGGTGGCCCACAGCCGGCGCCACGCCCATCGCCAGCGGGAGCAAGCAGAGTCCACGGCGAAAACCGACCAGGTGAGAAGCTATGGCCATGCGCTTTTTTATTTTTTGTGGGCGATCCTGCCGGTGCGTATAATGAACACGCTTTTGCGCCGGGATTTTAAACCCGGGAGCCCCGGATAAAATGACGAAATCCGAATGACGAATAAGCGCTGTGACATTCGTCATTCCCATGGGTTTATCCTGCCTGCCGATGGTGGTTGTGTCTGGCCCAATTTTTTTATTGGATGGCCGGTTCTCTATGCCTTTTAAAGCACTCAATCTTTCCGAACCAGTCATGCGCGGTGTCCAAGCCGCCGGTTACACGGATCCCACACCCATCCAATTACGGGCCATTCCCATCGTCCTCTCCGGCCGCGACCTGATCGCCTCGGCGCAGACCGGCACCGGCAAAACCGCCGCGTTCGCCCTGCCGATCCTTTCCAATCTGGGCGCGCACGGACGCCTTCGCGTGCTCATCCTCGAACCGACCCGCGAGCTCGCAGCCCAGGTCGAAACCGCTTTCCGCGATTTTGCCCGCTTCACCGATCTGCGCACGGTCGCCATCTTTGGTGGCGTCGGCTACGGCCATCAACGGCAGGAATTGCGGCGCGGGGTCGATATCATCGCCGCCACGCCCGGCCGCCTGATGGATTATCTCCAGGAAGGAACACTCTCGCTCCGCGACATTACCATCCTCGTCCTCGACGAAGTGGACCGCATGCTCGACATGGGATTTCTCCCCGCGGTCAAGGACATCATCGGCCGCTGCCCGCGCCAGCGCCAGACCCTGTTTTTTTCCGCCACGGTTCCCCCGGAAATCCAGGCGGTGGCTGCATTTGCGCTCAAGAATCCCGAACGCGTCGAAATTGGAGTCAATCGCAGCGTGACCCAATCGGTCAACCACGCGCTTTATCCGGTGGCTCATGAGCAGAAGTTTGAACTGCTGCTCGCGCTTCTGGGTCAAAACGGCTTCGACTGCGTGCTGGTTTTTTCCCGCACCAAGCACGGCGCCGACAAGATCGCCCACAAGCTGAAGGCCCAGAACCACTCCGTGGCGGTACTTCACGCCAACCGCTCGCAGAACCAGCGCATCGAAGCGCTGGCCGGTTTTAAAAGCGGCAAGTACGAAGTCATGGTCGCCACCGACATCGCCGCGCGCGGTATCGACGTCGCCGGGGTGACCCACGTCATCAATTTCGACGTCCCGGAAAATCCCGAGGACTACGTCCATCGCATCGGTCGCACCGGACGGGCCCAGGCTGTCGGCGATGCCTTCACGCTGGTCACGCCCGAGAATGCAAACGACATCCGCGACATCCAGCGGTTTATCGGGCAGAAAATCCCTGAGCTGCGCCTGCCTGGGTTCGCCTACAAGGCCTTTGCCCCGCGTCCGCCGGCGCCGCCCCGTGGCGGTCCACCGGGCCGTAGCCATCAGCCGCAGCGCGGCGGATGGAACCGCTCGCGCCGCTGATTTTTTTGAGAGTTTTCATGCTGGTTGATTTTGTTCGACCCAATGATACCTCCACTACGCTTTCCCCGCTGCGCATTTTTTGCTCAACCCTCGCCAGATTTTAGCACGGACGGAGGGGATTATCATCACCAGCTGCAGCGCAATTTACTGCATCGTTCGCAACGCAGCGGTAGGGGGACTGTTTCCGTTGCTAGAGCATTTTCGGTCTAAATAGACCCATGACGGGTGAAATGACAAAATAACGGATGGGTCGCAATGACATGCTATGGGTCCAATTAAATCGAAAATTCTCCAGCTACAGTCGGGCGATGAGCAGCTCTTTTTGGAAGAGAAGCTCCTTCGGCAGGTCGTTGTTGAGCCTGAGGAACAGTTCGTCCTGGAGGAGAATTTCATTCTTCCATTCTTCCACATTGATCGCCAGGGCCCGATCGAGGTCCTCCTGATGGTAGCCGGGTATGCCTTCGATGTTGATAGCTTTTGGCCAAGGCATCCAGCCCAGCGGCGTTTCCTCCGCTCCGACGACGCCCAGGCAGCGGTCAATGATCCATTTTAGCACGCGCATGTTGTCGCTGTATCCGGGCCAGAGGAATTTTCCGTCGGCATCCTTTCTAAACCAATTGACGTGGAAAATTTTTGGCGGGCGCTTGATCAGCTTGCGCATCTTCAACCAGTGGCCGAAGTAGTCGCCCATGTTGTAACCGCAGAAGGGCAGCATCGCCATCGGGTCGCGGCGCACTTTGCCGGTGCTGCCGACGGCGGCCGCGGTCGTTTCGGAGCCCATCGTCGCGCCCACGAATACGCCGTGGATCCAATTAAATGCCTGGAAGACAAGCGGCATGGTCGTGGCGCGGCGGCCGCCGAAAATAATTCCGCTGATGGGCACGCCTTTCGGGTCGTTCACTTCCGGCGCGAGCATCGGGTTGTTGCGCATGGGCGCGGCGAATCGGCTGTTGGGATGAGCGGCCTTTTCCTTGGACTCGGGTGTCCAGCGTTGGCCGCGCCAATCGAGACACTCGGCGGGCGGAGGACCGTCCTTGCCCTCCCACCAGACATCGCCGTCCGGCGTCAGGGCGACGTTGGTGTAAATTGTGTCGCGCTCGATCGTGCGCATCGCGTTGGGATTCGTCTGAAAATTTGTCCCCGGGGCCACGCCAAAGTATCCCGCTTCCGGATTGATGGCGTAGAGCCGTCCGTCTTCACCGGGTTTCATCCAGGCGATGTCGTCGCCGACCGTATAAATTTTCCAGCCCTTGAACGTGGCCGGCGGGATGAGCATGGCAAAGTTAGTCTTGCCGCAGGCGCTGGGAAAGGCCGCGGCCACATAGGTGCGCTCACCGGCGGGAGATTCGACGCAGAGAATGAGCATATGCTCGGCCATCCAGCCTTCCTTTCGGCCCAACCAAGAGCCCAGCCGCAGGGCGAGGCATTTTTTCCCCAGCAGCACGTTGCCTCCGTAGTTTGATCCCACCGAAATCACGGCATTGTCCTGGGGAAAATGCGCGATGTAACGCCGCTCTTTGTTCACATCGAGCATGCAGTGCAGGCCCCGGTTGAAATCGGCGCTGTCGCCAAGCTGTCGCCAGGCGATTTCGCCCATGCGGGTCATGATTCGCATGCTCAGCACCACATAAAGTGAATCGGTCAGTTCAAGGCCGACCTTGGTCAGCGGCG
>Ga0210395_10004035_pt1 | contig 11277 bp, 13 predicted proteins | sample IncBWH4OmetaG_FD_150861 | JGI IMG/M metagenome (GOLD analysis project Ga0210395, IMG submission 150861) | Forest soil microbial communities from Barre Woods Harvard Forest LTER site, Petersham, Massachusetts, United States - Inc-BW-H-4-O ...
CATTCGGAACGTCCCTACGACGTTGCTCTGGATGAACGGCCACGGGTTCTCAATCGAGTTGTCGACGTGTGTCTCGGCGCCGAGATGCACGATGTACTCGGGATCGCCCAGCTCCTGTCGAAGCCCAGCGCCGAACTCGTGCGTGAAATCGGCGGTGAACATGTGTACGCGCCGGTCGTCGAACGCGTCAATGTCGTGGAGCCGGTCGAAACCGCTGGAAGCATAGGTGAGCCGGTCGAGGATCGTAATGTCCCAGTCCGTGTTCCTGATGACGTGCTCGACGATGTGGTGACCAATAAAACCAGCGCCGCCCGTAATGAGAATTCGCTTGGTCACGTCAAAGCCTCCAAACGGGCAGGCAAGCTACGCCAGTCCGAAAAATCAGGATTGAGCCATGGTAGGCGTCGATTGTCGTACGGAGAAAACTGTTCGCCGTACGTCAGGGTCCGTGCCGGGATTGTGCCGTACGGATAGAATATCCACCACACACGCCGACGAGGTGTCGTCCTGAACGTCAGCTGGAAAACCTGGGCACCGTGTGTCTCGGCCATGCCCCATTCAACAACACAAAAGAATTCACAATCAGGATGAGCTTTGGACGCACAATAGAGTCCGGAATCGGCCATCATATCCCCGTCGACGTACTCCATCTCCTCTCCGCAAAGTGGACAATCATACGGAACAGGGATTCTTGTACTGAACGAGATCATCCGAAAAACTCCAATCGGCAACGTGTCATAGAATCGTAGGGAACGCGAGGCGCTCCTTCTCCAGGTCGGCGCGTAGCTTGAGAAGATGGGCTTTGAGCACTCGAATCGGTGACTCAAATGCCGCGTCGGGCGCTTCGAACACGCTGCGAGGCGACGGGAAGGGTCCGAAGCCCGCCTGCCGGTAGACGTTGTCCTGCACGGGATGCGAGAAGTCGGTGGCGACGAGCATGTGCTTGCCGTTGCCAAGGTCGGCGTCTTCGATCTGGATGCCGTCCTCGTCTTTGGAAAGCACGCGAATGACCCAGCCGAATTGAAACTTGCCGTCAGCCATGTGCGTCACCGCAACCAGTATTCTGCTCGTTCTCGTTCTTCTCGCATCGCTTACATGCAGACGCGAGACCGCTCGGATTGTTCGACTGCTTGCGGAAGCGCTTGCCGGAAAGGATCTTCTTACAGGCGCGGCAACGCTTGTGTGACCACACTCTCATCCCGTCGCCTCAGCCGCATCGGCGGACGCCTCGTACACGTCGCGCAACGGCGCGTCCAGCTCGCGTTCGAAGATCGTGAACTCCTTTGTCTCGAGGCGATCAGCCCAGAGCTTGGTGAGGTCCTCGAATGAGAGCTTCTCGAGCGACGCACGGTCGACCGGCTCGTCGCCAGTGTCGCTCGTCTCCAGTTCGCCCTGCATCAGCGCTCGGACCGCGGCGGCGGCTAGTTCGCGCGACGAATAGACCCCAGCAGGACCGGGTGACGCCTCGTCGTCGTTACCCCAGCCGCCACCGGGCGACTCAACGACGAAGATCGTGCTCATCGAGGACCAGGAGCCTGAGGTCCGAGCGCCGCCTGCTGCTGGGCTTGCTGCGCCTGCTGCGCGGCCTGCTTTTGCCGGTCCTCGCGCGCTCGCTGTTCGACGGCGCGGACCTGCTCCTCGGTCATCGGTGGCAGCTTCTTGATCTTCGCCACCCAGTCGTAGGTCACGTTCCACCGCGTCTTGAAGCGCTCGGCCTGCGCCTCGGCGCTGAAGAGCGACTCCTCGGTCGGAACCGTCTGGCCGACGTCGACGCCGAAATGTGCCTTCGTGCGGTAGTGGTCGAGCCCGTTGTAAACGCGCCACTCCTGGTTCAAGTAGAGAAACGTCTCCTGCATGAAGAACCGACGATGAGTCGGGTCCCAGAATGCGCGACTCGACCGGCCCGAGGGAACGAAGATCTGCATCCACGCGTCCTGCTTCATGATCCGGTAGCACTCGTCCATGAACGCGAAAAACATGTCCTGGCCGATGAAGCGCGCTCGCGTCTCTTTAGTGATCTCGTGATGAGGTGCTCCAGTGATGTCGCGCTCCTCGATCTCACGCGCCGGAATGTGCTCGAGAAAGTGCGATGAGAATATCTCGTCGACGGAGTTGTCCTTGAAAGGCCAGGGGAACATGAAAAGATTTACACGGTGGGTCGCCTTGTCGCCGTAAAGGTCGACACCCTCGAAGCCTTCCTTGGGATTCACACCGCAGCCGAGGTCCAGCTTGCACTCGTGTCGGCCCGCAGCTTCGACGAGCTTCGGCGTTTCGTTGATCAGATTCGCTCGGCGTGCGGCGCTCTTCTTCGTCATGGCTTCTTGCTCTCTACTTTCGGCTCCGGCTTGATCTCGCCGGGCTCCGGTTGAATGAACACCTTTACGATCGCGTGCGCGTTGCAGCGGTTGCAGATGACCTCGCACTCGAGGATGTCGTGATTGAACGGCGACACGCCGGGTAAATCCCAGCGGTGCCCCTCGAGCTGACACCACTCCTTCTTGAGTGCATCTTCCTTGGCTCGAAGAAGGGTACGGCCCTTTGCCAATTCCTCTTTGGTAGCCGGGGGCATCTAAAAAACTGTCCCAGATGCGATATCCAAATGGCCTACACGCACCCGACAATCCGTCGCAAAGCGCTTCCCGGCGCGAATAGCTTTCTCGCAGAAATGCAGATCCTGCGTGTAACCCTGCACGCCCTTGCCAGGGACCACGTCGTTGACGGTCACGTACCAGGGCGGAGGAATGTCTCGGAAGAGACTCATGCGCCATAGACCACACCCCATAGCTACGCCGTTCACGGGCATGATGTGCCCACGCTCCAACGCCTCGCGCACGTCCCGCGGCCGGAAGTCGAGCACGCCTGTCCGTGCATATTCCGCCGGGTCCCCGTACGCCATGGGCATGTTGTGATCGCCCTTCGTGAAGTACATGGCGCTCACCGCGTCGTAGTTGCCCCACTCGATGCTTTCGAGCAGGCGAATGTGCGCGTCGGGTGGAGGGAGATTATCGTCCTCGAGTGTCAAAACGTACTTCCATTTCGAGAGCTCCGGGTGCTTCAGGATCATCTCGATCATGTTGTTGTACGCGTGACCAACCTCGTGCCCACTCGCGAAGAGAATTGCTCGCTTCTGGTTCATGGGCGCGATGAGTCCTAGCCACTTCGAAACGACCGCGTCCGGAATCATCCCTCGCGTAGGAATAACGACGACGGTGCTCGAGTCCTTGTACGTGCTACCCGGAATGAGCTTGACCGTCTCGTAGCCTTTGCCGTCGAACTTGGAGAGGACGTCGGCGACGGGCGTGGTTGGTGTCGTGATAGACGGACCGCCGGTCCGGGTGAGACGAGAGCTGCTCTTTTTCTTGCTCTTGCTCATCGTTTCTCCGGTTTCTTTTCTTCCAAAGCTACGGGTGCGCCCGCTCGAATCCAGAGCCGTATGATGTCGGCCACGGTGAGACCGTACCGATCCGCTTTACTCTTGATCGTTGCGAGCTCGGCGGGCGAAAGGCGCAGATTGAACTGCTTGCTTCGCGACGCCGAATCCATGGTGTGACGCAACTGATATACGTTGTGTTGCGTGGCGTCAAGCGGAAAGTTACGTGCCCTGCATGATGACGAAGGGCTGCTCGGCCGCGGTCGCGCCCGTGCGGATGTAGCTCGCGGTGTTCGAGAGCCCGAACGAGGTGGGCAGCGCGTTGGTCGTCGCCTGCGAGTAGCCGGCGAGCATGAGATTGCTCATGGCACCGACCTGCCCGCTCGAGATGCTCGGCTGCGCAGCGTTGCCGTAGTAGCTGACGGTCGCCGAGTTCTGCGTCGAAATCCACCACGCGAAGAGGTAGACGCCGGGAGTGACGGTCCACGAGTTGACCGACATCTGCTGGTAGTTGATGCCGGTGTTGCTCGAAAGCGCCGCACCGCTCGTCCAGGTGATGTTCGTCGAACCGGAGCTCACGAGTGTGATCTTCGTGCCCGCGCTCAGCGTGTAGAGCGCGGCAGAAACCGAGAGTCCGCCCGAGACGTTGCTCGAGTGATTCGATACGGACGCAAGCCACATGATGTTCGTGACTGTGATCGCGTACGGGAAAATGACGGGTTGGAAGAAGAGCGTGTTCTGACCACCCGTAAGCGCAGTCACAGGGCCGCCGTTGCTCCAGCTCGAGATCCCGCCGTTCTGAGCGGTCACCGTCGAGCCGTTCAATCCGAAACTGATCCCGTTCGAGTTCGAGAAGACGACGTTCGTGAGGTTCTGACTCGTCGTCCCTGCGGAGACGTTGATGGCCGTGAGCGCGTTGACAGACGCGGTGATGGTCCCGATCCCGGCACCCGTCGATAGACCGAAGCTCACGCCGCTGCCGTTGGCGAACGTGAGGGCCGTCACGTTGTTGCTCGTCGTGCCTGCGGAGACGTTGATGCTCCCCTGCGAGCTCGCCACCGTGGCGCTCGCGGTGATGTTCGTTCCGTCGAAACCAAAGCTGATGTTGTTGGCGTTCGAGAAGGTGATCGCGGAGACGTTCGAGCTCGTCGTACCGGCGGAGATGTTGACGTTCGTGAGGAGGGTGCCGTTGCCCGTCGCCATTCCGAGCGTCTGGTTGCTCGACAAGCTCCAGACGAGCGCGAGAGCGCCACCGCTGTTCGAGAACCCGATGGTCACCGTCGACGCGTTCGCGTCTCCGACCTGAAACATCGGTCCCAGGTGGTAGAGCGTGTCCAGCGAAAGCTGAACGAGGTCTTGGAAGTTTCCGGTCGTAACGGGCATGGATAACTCCTATCAGATCACGTGAAATTACGCCAGGCTAGGTTGGGTGAGATCATGCCGCGGTAAGGTTGGAAAAACCCCCTGTGCCGGCCTGGTAAAATCCACCTGCGATCATCAGCCACGAGGTCGACCCGCTCATGTTCCCCACGGGGTTCTGAGCGCCCGTCACGTTGGTCTGGTACTCAATAAGCCACGTGAGTGAGCTCGTGATTTGAATGAGCAAGTAGGTGGAATCATTTCCTCCAGGATTCGATACCGCAAGTCCGGGGCTACTCGTGCACGCGATCACGATTTCGTTAGTGGACTTGTTGAGAGTGAAAGAACCGGGCGTCGCCGTGGTCCCTGTTCCTGAATTCCCGGACCCGGTGTCGTACACATTGATATCTTGGACCTCAACTGCGTAGACCGCTGACGTACCAAACGTACCGGTGTACGCCGCATGAACGGCCGCAGCGGTTCCTCCCGCCACGCCAAACGCTACGAACATCTGGCACCCGGCCACACTCGCACCTGCACAAGCGTGATAGGTGTTGTTCTCGGAATCCGTGACGGACCACGACATTCCGCTCACGCCCATGCACATGACTACGATTGCGTTGCCAGCCGTAACATTGCTGGTGAAAGTCGCCGTGATGGGAGACCCCGCAGACGTAGTCTCCTCGACCGCGACCTGCACCGGGACCGGCCACGGGTTCGGGTTGTCTACAGAGGACAGGCCAACTGCCATGATGCCGTAGTCGGAGTTGACCGCTGCGTTCCAGTGACCCGCGTACGTACCCGCAGTCGGAGCCGCGAGGTCGCCCATCGCGGTCCACGCATCCGTGCTGAGGTTCGAGCGGAGCGTGTACCCGCCACCGATGGAGGCGATGTTCTGATCGATGAAGGCCGAGAAAGAGATGATGACGTCGTTGACCTCGGCGGTCGTGAAGTTCGCCGTCGACACCGCGGTGCCCGTCGACCCGAAACCTACCGCGTACCCATCCACCGGGTGATGCTGGGCGCAGCCACTCCACTCCTCGCAAATCAGGCCAACATCTGCCTCTGCTGCCAGGAGCGTCACCGTGACGGTCGTCGCCCCCGCATTGCAGTTGGGGACGTGGTAGACCGCGCCGCCCGAGTTCCCCTCCTGCTGGTTGAAGATGACGGGGATCCACTTATTCCCGTTGTTGTCCGTGACCGAGACGACCTGCCCCTTCTGATACATCCCAATGCCGAGGATGAGCAGGTTCCCCGCCGCATTCGGCGTGATGGAGAGGTTGAACGACGAGCCCGCCGCCGGGGCCGTCTGGATGATCTGCTTGAAGGTGATAGCCACGACTCAGGTACCTTGGAGGAGGAACCAAGGCTGCACGAATGCTTCACCGGTACGAATGTAACTGCCCGTGGCACTGATAGCGATCGAAGTAGGTAACGCGGCAACCGTGGACACCGAAAAACCTGGCAAGACCTGATTCGTGAGTTTCCCCGCCGGGTCAACAATGTTTGTCGCCCCGCCCGCGCCGGTTGCGACAATGGGTAGAACAGCATAGGTGACGCTGGCGGTGTTCGCACCCGACCACGCCATCGCCATGACGTAAGGACCCGGTGTGATGGACCACGCGATACCGACCGAACGATACTGATTACCAGTAAAGTTGCTGGATGACGCCGACGACCACGTAAAAGCAGCCGACGACGAACTGGCTTGGCTAAGCGAGCCCGCAGTACCTCCACTGATAGAGTAGAGACCCACGCTCATCGTAAACGAACCAGACGTGCCAGCGCTCGCCGATACGGATGCGAGATACATAAGGTTGGCAGCAGACAGGAAATAAGGAATCACGATGGGTTGCAAATACAGCGTCACGCTGCCCATCTGATTAGTGCCGGACGAAGGTAAACCGTTCTGCCAACTCGAGAACCCTCCATACGCTCCCGTGATGGTGGCGTTGTTCATCCCGAAGGAGAATCCATTCGAGTTCGAGAACGTATACGCCGACCGAAGCAGCGTCGTGGTCCCTGCGCTGACGAGAAGCCCGGCAAAGGCCGTCATCGTCCCAACACCGGCCCCCGTACTGAGACCGAAGCTCACGTTGTTGGACGTCGAGAACGTGATCGCGCTCAGGGCGTTACTGGTCCCGCCTCCCGCGCTCACATTGAGGGCGTACGACGCCGTGACCGTCGACGCGCTGAGCCCGAAAGAGACGTTGTTACTATTGGACAGCGTAAACGCAGACAGCAGGTTGCTCGTAGTACCCGCGGAGATGCCGATGCTGTCCTGGCTGCTCGCCATCGTAGCCGTAACGACCGAACCACTCAGTCCGAACGAGATTGCGTTCGAATTGGAAAACGTCACCGCGTTGAGATTCTGACTCGTCGTACCGGCAGAAATGTTGAAGTTGTAGGACGCCGTAATAACCGAGCCGGCGAGACCGAATGTGATGTTATTCGAATTTGAAAGTGTCGCTACGCTCACGGATCCGGTGATCGTCGAAGCGTTGAGGCCGAAGCTCACGTTGTTCGAGTTGGAAAAGGTAACGGCGGAAAGGTCACCCTGGGTCGTACCGGCAGAGATGTTGATGGCCGTGAGGAGCGTCGCAAGCGTCGTGTTCGTGGGGTAATAGAGGCTCTCGTTCGTCGTGTGCTGGGCGATGAGATTGAGCATCCCACCCGAGTTGCTAAACCCCTGCGTCAAGGTGGACGCTGCCGAGTTTCCGACGACGAATTCCTCACCCAGGTGGTAGAGCGTGTCGCCGCTCAACTGGACGAGGTCGTTGAAATTGCCGGTAGTGTCGGTCATAGGCCCGTCCCAAAGAGAATCGTACCCGGTTGACGAAGCGCGGAGAAGCCCGTTCGCACATAGCCCGTGTCCGTAAGAGCCACGGAAGCAGGCAGCGCGTTCCCAGTGCTGGCAGAGATTCCGTTGAGCGGCGCGGACGTTTCAACGCCGTCGAAGGAACCCACGAGGTTCATGGCCGCTCGACCGAAAACGTTGACCGAGACACCGTTCTGTGTCGAGAGATACCACGCAAAAAGGTAGTCACCGGGGGTCATGGAATAGTTGATGCCCACGGTCCGGTACCTCGTACCGCTGGCGCCTCCGTAGAGCGAGCTCGCCGTCGTGGCGCTACCACTCGTCCACGAAATGGCGCGCGAGCCGGAACTCGCCAAGCTCGCGGTAGCTGCGTTGAACGTGTAAACGGCATGGCTGATGGTGAGCGCATCCGAGGCCGTCGAAGCTCCCAAGAAGTCGGCGATGAGCACGAGCTGCGTCGCGACGAGAGCTGCCGCGAGTGAGAGCTTTTGAAACGAGAACCCCGCCTGCTGAATCGGAAAGTTGGTCACGAAATCTGCATCCTGACTGAAGCACGAGACCGTGAGAGCAGGCGAGACCGAAGCCGTCACCGTTCCGGCATCGAGCCCGAAAGTGACGCCGCCTCCGTCACTGAAAGTGACGGCCTGAAGGTTATTGCTCGTCGTGCCGGCAGACAGGTTGAACACATACGAGGCAGTCAGCGTCGAAGCATTGAGACCGAAAGAAATGCGGTTACTGTCCGCGAACGTGAAAGCGCTCGCGAGATTGCTCGTCGTGCCGGCGGAGAGATTGATGTCTACTCCGGATACGTTCGCCGACGCGGTCACGTTCGTCCCGTCGAAACCGAAACTAATATTATTTGCGTTCGAGAAGGTGACCGCTGAAACGTTGCTCGAAGTGGTCCCGGCAGAGATGTTGATGTTGGTGAGACTCGTCGCGACCGACGCAGTGATCGTCGAATTATTCAGCCCGAACGAAACACCATTTGCATCTGAGAAGGTGAAGGCCGAAGCGAGGTTCGAAGTTGTTCCGGCGGAAATGTTGATATCGACACCGGTCACATTCACCGATGCCGTCACCGTCGACCCAGCCATACCGAACGTCACGTTGTTCGAATTCGAGAAGACGACCGTGCCGGAAGAGACGCTATTGCCCATCGCCGAGATGGCGAGGGCCGATCCAAGACCGCTAACGTCTACGAGAATTTGCCCGTTCGTATTGTAAACTCTGAACCCATTGCCGTCCGTGCTGTACTGAAGCACGTAGCCGGGCAGCAGCGTGAATGTGAAGAGAGGAATAGCCGTAGTGCCGTCCGTCTGTTGCACGGACACCGGACACGGAGCTCCACTCGTATTCGCAACGGACAAAAACTTGACGTTGCGATCGAAGTTCGCGGGTGGAGGCGGAACAATAACGGTTGTCGTCGCCGTCGTGATAGGCGGCATATCGAGCGCGCCCGGAATGACTGTCGGAGGGCTCGTACTTGAATTGATGTCAATGAACGATGCGTGAACTGCAATGGATACAACACCGGCTCCGGTGACAAGTAAAATGCTCGAGGAGGTGTTGGGTAGATTGAGCATCTGCGTGCGTTACATATTCGCCAGAAGAATTCGCCCGAGTGTGTCGTAGACGCGAAAGCCGTCAGCATCCGTGTCGTACTGAATCGTGTACCCCGACTGAAGCAGGATGGAAAAAATCGTGATGAAGTTCGTTCCATCTGTCTGCTGGACGATGATGGCGCACGGCACCGCACTCGTGTTCTGAATGGATAAGAACTTGACGTTCCGATCGAACGTCGGCGGCGGAGGCGGAACAACCACCGTCGTCGCCATCAAGGTAATGAGCGTGTTCTTCGCTCCAGGGTTGACCGTACGCGAGACGATTCCGAGATCGTCGAACGACGCGTGAACCGCGATAGACGAGACGGCGCTTCCGGTACCGACCAGAATCTTCGAGGTCGTGGTGGGGAGATTGAGCACGGCGTGCTCCTGAAGCTACTGGACAGGTCCCGCGGACCCACGCCTGCGGCTCTCGAGGAGAACGGTCTCTCTCACGAGAAGAGCCTACACCGACTCCTTACGTCTTTCTACCCCCGTCGCCGGACTCCTGGCCCGCAAGCTTTCGTACTGCTTCCGAGCTCTTCACGACCTCGGCATGTGCGTGCACGATGGTCAGACGCGGAGGAGCTGGCAGCGGGGGCGCATCGTTACCGAGCGCGCGACGGTGGTAAAACTGAAGAAGGTCTTTCGTGGATGCCGGAGACGTCATTGGACCGCGTGACCTATCACGGCCGCGTCGCGTTTCAACAAATAAACGTCACGGGATCGGCGTGATGTGCGCCGCAATGCGGTCGAGCGCGTTTTGAATGCTCGTAGGATTCGCTCCGGACCAGTTGGCCACGGTTGTCGCCGTGTACTGCAATCCGTTGGCTCCGGAAAGAAGCAGGGGAGCTCCAGCGCCTCCAGTAAGTACGACGACAGGGGGAATAGCGCCGGCCGTTCCTCGATAGCTCGTGTTGGCACCGTCGAGCGTCAACGGAGTCAGAAGCTGAGTCCCGACAAGAATGGCTTGGAGAAGAAAAGCACCCGTCGCGGTCATTACGTTAGGAGTGACTCCTCCGTTCGTTCCAACGCTGTCCCCATTCGAAGACCAGAACGACTGGAAGTGTGTGGCCGTGACATTCACATTCGACTGAATGTCATTGCCCTGAGTGTAAATGACGTTTACGTCCGTGAGGCTCAACGTCCCGAGAATGTCACAAGTGATCAAACTCAAAGTCGAACCGGTACCTGCTCCACCCAGGACGGTCAGATTGTTGTCAAACTCACAATTGAAGAAAAAGAGGAAAGGTGTCTCGATAGCTCCCCAGTTGAAAGTCTGGGACTGCGAGAACTGAATGTTGCTGAAGGTCGCGGTTCCAAAGTTTCCGAACCCACCGCCGATTGTCATTAGGCCGGTGAAAAACGTCCCCTCAGGCTCGATAGCCGTAAACGAGACTCCGCTCTTGAGCGAGAGATTGTCGCTATATGATCCGGGGCCCACCTGGATCGACCACCCGCCGGAGTTGTCCGTGGTCGCCAGAGCTTTGGTCGGCGTCAAGAACGGCGCGTCGATCGTTCCGTTGCCGGTCGCGTCATTACCGCCCTTGTTGACGAAAATAATCTTCGTCGCAGACACTGGCGGAGGAGGTATAGGTTGCCCACCCTCGATGGCTTGGACGCGCTGAAGAGCCTCTGCCGCGATTGCCCAAACCTTCATCAAGAGCGTTCTCATGCTCTGAAGACTACATCAGCTCCAGAGCGTCGTCACCTGTCTCGGCGACCACGGCGAGACCGGCTCTGAGCGGCTCCGCGAGCCATCCGAATCCGTCCTAGACCCTCTTGGACCTTCTCTTCCACTCGCTCGAGGCCGTCGTCGATGGCCTCCGCAACGGAATTGGACAAGACCTCAGCGACCTGTTTGCCAAAACCTCGCAAGAGCGACTCGAGGGCCGGTGGGACCTGTACTCGCCTAGGCAAGGTGCAACCCCGAGCGCTTCGCGCGCTGCTTGAGCTTCAACGCCTCAGAAGAGGCGATGAGCGTCTCCCACGGCGCGTCACAGTGGAAAGCCGTGACAGAAATCCAGAGCGCACCTTCTGGGATTTCCAGAGAATCGAGCCCAAGCCACGGATAAACGAGCACATCGGTGCGCGGAGCAACTCCCCCACCCGCCGTAGGCTGGACGCTG